>ERZ1292640.1352-Hain-H43-02um-R1-1352-length-20288-cov-12_pt1 | contig 20288 bp, 20 predicted proteins | sample MGYA00564404_ERZ1292640 | MGnify/ENA primary metagenome ERZ1292640 (study PRJEB36523, sample SAMEA6512636) | groundwater metagenome | collected 2019-01-08 | study: AquaDiva: Metagenomics assemblies of 32 groundwater samples
GCCTACCCGGACCATATGCAAACGATCCGGCTCGAGGCGGAACGGGCCAAAATCCAACTGTCCGACGAACTAAAAACACCGGTGTCGGTCGAGCTGCCAGACAACAAGGGCCGCTTCACGCGAGAATTGACGCGGGACCAACTCGAAACTTTGACCATGGGAATTATCGAACGGACCCTGGCTCCCTGCCGGATGGCCCTGAAAGACGCGGGGCTCACCCCGGACGCGATCGACGAAATCGTGCTGGTCGGGGGCTCTACCCGCATGCCGCTCGTGAGACAACGGGTTCAGGAGTTGTTCGGAAAGACCCCGCATTGCGAGATCAATCCGGACGAAGTCGTGGCCCTGGGCGCAGCCGTGCAAGCGGACATTCTCAGCGGCGGCACGACGGACATGCTCTTGCTCGACGTCACGCCCCTCTCGCTCGGCATCGAAACCATGGGCGGCGTGATGAGCAGCTTGATTCGCCGGAACACGACCATCCCGGCGAGCGCGAAGGAAATGTTCACCACCTATGTCGACGGTCAGACCGGCGTGGATATCCACATCCTCCAGGGCGAGCGAGAACTGGCGAACGACAATCGCAGCCTGGCAAAATTTCGGCTGAAAGTCCCTCCCCTCCCGGCCGGCGTTCCTCGCATCGAAGTCACGTTCCTCATCGACGCCAATGGGATCTTGAACGTGAAGGCCAGCGACATGCGGACCGGACAGAGCCAGTCCATCGAGGTGAAGCCCTCGTACGGTTTATCCGACCGCGAAGTGGAGCAGATGATCGAGGATTCGTTCAAGTTTGCGGCAGAGGACGTCAACGCCCGCAAACTGATCGAAACAAGGCTCGAGGCCGGCGCCTTGATCACGACGACAGAGAAGTCCCTGGGCGAGGGGCGTCATCTTGTCGCCCCAGAAGATGTCACGGCCATTCGCGCGGCCCTGTCATCCTTGGCAACCGCAAGAAACGGCAACGACCCCCGTGCCATCCGCGCGCGCATGGCCGACCTCGAACAATCGGCGCAGCGCCTGACCGTCGCCATGCTGAACGATTCGCTCACACGAGGGCTACAGGGCAAGAAGGTCTCCGACCTAACGTGACGCGACCCTCCTAAGGCACATTTCGCAGGCGCTTCACGAACGACGAAGGAGTTCGCATGGATCTGAAATGGAACGACACCGAAGATCTCGCCATTCGCTTAGTCGAAGAGCATCCGGAGACGGACCCGCTCACGGTTCGCTTCACCGACCTGCATGCCTGGATCGTGGCGCTCCCGGATTTCAAGGACGATGCGAAGAAGTCGAACGAGAAGATTCTGGAAGCGATTCAGATGGCTTGGCACGAGGAGTATCAGGATTCGAAATCCTGAACTGCGGAGCGTGACGCGCGGGACTTGCGAGAAACGCGCGACATGGATAGATTAGACTCCTACCTTGTCTCGCCCGTCCCGCCAGTCTCGCTCGGCTATCCTGCGGAAATCTTCTGCTACTGCGTCCCCTCGGGGATTTGGTCTAATTTATAAAAATCAGTCGGGTCCAGCCGGCGCTGAGGCGCTTGGGTCGGCTCGCTGCCCTTGATAAAGAGTTCGACGGTGCCAGCCTGTCCCTCCTGCTCGCCGTCGAGCAACCCCGTCGCAGGATCGACGCTCACGAACGTGACGCCCTCCGGAACGGTAAAGGCCATCACCGGGACCTGCTTGAGCGACTCCTTCATGAAGTTGATCCAAATCGGCAACGCGGCATGCGCCCCCGATTCCGTCTCGCCGAGCGGGCGGCCATCGTCAAAGCCCACATACACGCCCGCCACCAAGTTCGGCGCACCGCCGATGAACCAGGCGTTGATGAAATCATTCGTCGTGCCGGTCTTCCCGGCAATCGGCCGACCAATAGATTTGGCCGCTTGACCGGTCCCCTTCTGAATCACATCTTCCATCATGTTGGTGATCCCGTAGGCGGTTTCTTTGGAGATCACCGGCAGGGCTTGCAACTCCGCCAGCTCCAGCACCTTTCCCGCATTATCCTCCACGGACACGATCGCGTAGGGCTCCACCCGGCTCCCCTCATTGAGCAATACCGAATAGACGGAGGTCAGTTCCAGCAACCCCACGGAGGACGAACCGAGCCCCAACGACAAATCGGCGGCCAGCGGACTGGTGATCCCGACCGTTTTGGCGAACTCGATCACATTCCTGATCCCCACCTTATCCAGCAGCCGGACTGTCGCAAGATTGTAGGAATGGGCCAGCGCCTCCCGCAAACTCACCATGCCGTGGAACTTGTGGCCATAGTTTTCCGGCTTCCACGTTTTTTCCTCTAGCTCTCGCTCGTAGACAACCGGTGCATCGAGGATCATCGACGCAGGGCTCATCCCCTGATTCAACGCCGCCGCATAGATGATCGGCTTGAAGGCGGACCCGGGCTGGCGATGGGCCTGGACGGCGCGATTGTACTCGCTACGACCGAAATCGTATCCGCCGACCATGGCCCGAATGGCGCCCTTGCCAGGCTCCAGCGCAATCAACCCTCCCTCGACGAGGGGCGTCTGCTCCAGCTGTACGTGCACGACGTCACGCTCCAGCTTCTTCACCATCACCTCGACAACATCGCCAGGCTTCAACACCTGCTTGAGATTCGGATTGACGAAGGCGTCCTTCGCGGTGTCCGGCCCAGTCAGACGACGCTTCGCCCAAGCCATATCTTCAAAGGCGAGCCTGGCGGCTATCGGGCCGATCTGCGCCAGAAAATGATCCTTCGCCACTTTCGTGATGACCGCCTCTCGATAGTCCCCCGCCTTGAGAGCTTGACCGGCAGTTGCCCCAACAACGGAAGGAATCGGAACGGCCGGATCGACCGTCCGGAGCGGACCACGCCATCCTTGGCGCTTATCCAATTCGCGCAAGCCGGCCGCAAAGGCCGTCTCAGCAGCCTTCTGCATTTCCATGTTCAAGGTCGTAAAGACCTTGAGCCCGCCCTTATAGACCAGGGCCTCGCCGTACTTGGCGACCAACAACTGCCGAACATGCTCCACAAAGTAGGGCGCCGCCTGCTCCCCGCCTGGCCGCCTGAAATTCAACGTCTCAGCCGCCGCCTCTTCACGCTCTGCCGCGGTCAAAAATCCAGCCTCTTCCATACGGGCCAACACATGCTCTTGTCGTTTCTTGGCTCGCTCGTATGCTTTAAACGGCGAATAATTATTGGGAGACTTGGGGAGGCCTGCCAGAAAAGCTGCTTCCGCCGTCGTGAGGGCCGAGAGGTCTTTCCCGAAATAGGTTTGGGAGGCCGAGGCGATCCCATAGGCGCCCTGCCCGAAATAAATCTGATTCAGATAGAGTTCGAGAATTTTATCCTTCGTCAGCACCAGCTCCATCTTGTAGGCCAGAATCAACTCGCGCACCTTGCGGTCGAAGGTGCGTTCTGACGAGAGGAACAACGACCGCGCCAACTGCTGGGTAATCGTGCTGGCCCCCTCGACCTTCCCCCCTCGGCGGACGTTCGTCCAGGCCGCACGGAGCATGCCGATGTAATCGAGTCCGGGATGTTCAAAGAACCGGACATCCTCAACCGCGATCACGGCACGGCGGAACCGTTCGGGAATTTCCGCCAAAGGAGTCTGGATGCGACGTTCAATGAAAAACTGACCGATGCGCTGCTGATCGCTTGAATAGACCTGCGTGACCAGACTCGGCTGGTACGTCTCCAACTGGTCTAATGGAGGAAGGTCGTTCGCAAGGTGCCAGACCAAGCCACCGAGGCCCAGCATCCCTCCCAAGAACGCCACGCCTAGGCTCAGGAGTGAAATCTGCCACCAGCGCCAAGACCGGCGACGCGGTGGTTGGCGAAGCGGATACTGCCTATAGAGCTGACGATCCGTCATAATTACGCGGGGTTACCATTGAATATGAATTGCGTCTCTGGCAAGAGCAGGAAGATCACCATACCGTGCGGACCCTCAAAACTCAAGCAAGGACTCTGATCGGTACAGGCTCATGATTTCTCCTGCCTCCAGCATAGGTAGCCGCTCAAGAAGTACTGGAAATTACCGAGAAAGAAGCCGGAGCAGATGCGTAGATCTGCATGCCTACGGCATTGCGCCAACAAGGGGACAATCTTGGATTTGACAAGCCACCATGGCCACTAGAAACGATCTGACTTCTTATGAGAACCGCACCGACGCGATCCTGGCCATCACAACCGATATTTTCAGGGAAAATTTGACAAAAGCCTTGTCGCTGGCTGTACCGCCCACTTGACGAAACCGACTCGACAATGGCGTGTCTGAACGCGACCACGAACTATGCCCGGCAGCCTACCAGGGTGAGGTAACTGAGAGATCGTATGAAGACGTCAAAAAGTCGTCTGGCACGGAAAAACAAATACTACTTGCTCCTGCTAGTGCTGATTCCGATCGCCCTCATTGTCTGGATGGCGCTCGACACGATCGAGAAGGGGATACGAGAGAGCCTCGGCAATGAACTGCAAACCGTCCTAAAAACGACTCAAGGAGGGTTGCGGATTTGGGCCACTGATCGAAAAATCAATGTGAACGCCTGGGCGCAATCCCAGGAAATTGAGCACACCATCGCAGCGCAACTTCTTGTGCGCCGAACCTCCGAGACGTTACGGATCAGCCAGCCTTTGAAAACTCTCCGGACGCTCCTGCCTCCTCCGTCACCACAGGACGCTCAGACGCTCGGGTTTGTAGTCGTCGCCCCGGATGGTGTGCAGATTGCCGCGGACGCCGATGCCATGGTGGGCGGACAGGATATTTCAGGATATGCCCCTGAGGTGATCGCCGGAGCTCTGTCCAGAACGGCGACCCTTGGTCTGCCCTTTCTCACAATCTCCGATATCGATTTAGGCTACGGGTCCTATCTCCCGGCTAAAAGCCCCGCCATGATTGTTGCCACTCCAGTTCGGAACAAGCAGGGAGCGGTCATCGCCGCCCTTGCGTTTATCCTCGACCCCACCAAGAATTTCACCCACATCGCACAGCTAGGCCGGCTGGGCGACACGGGAGAGACCTACGCCTTCGACCGCACCGGCCGGCTCATCACCGAAAGCCGATTTGATGCGCAGTTGCGAACAAGCGGCCTCATCTCGGACGATCGTCCCGGTGGGCGAGGAATCCTGAGCATTGATATCCGCAATCCTGGCGGCAACATGGTCGAGGGCTTCCGGCCGAAAATATCCCGCGCCCAACAGCCGCTGACCTATATGGCACAACAAGCTGTGGATGGGAGCGCTGGTCTCAACCTCGACGGCTACCGCGATTACCGCGGGGTCCCCGTCGTGGGTGCCTGGATATGGGATGAAGATTTAGGAATCGGGCTTACCACAGAAATGGATGCCTCAGAGGCCTACCATCGCCTGGGAATCATCCGGCTCATCATCCTGACCATGCTAAGCATCGTGGGAATCATCATGTTTCTTATGATCTTCACCCTGGTCAAACGCGCCCAGACATTGGCCGGCAGCCTCACCAACTTTGCGATGGTCCTGGATGCCACCCCGGATACCTTTGTGATGGCGGACGCAGCGGGACTGATCGTCTACGTCAACCATGTGGTCGAAGAGACCTTCGGCTATACACCCAATGAACTGCTGGGCCAGAAAATCGAGCAGCTGATGCCAGAACGATTCCGCCGTCAGCACCCAGCACAACGCACACAGTATATGGCCGCGCCCTATCGTAGACCGATGAGTCGCGCAACAGATCTGTTCGCCCTGCACAAAGACGGACGAGAATTTCCCGTCTTAATCAGCCTCAGCCATGTCGAGATAGAAAGTGGCACCTATGTGCTATCGGCCATCCGTGACATTTCCCAGTTCCAACAGACTCAGCATGAACAGGAGCGACTGGATCACCATATCCGGCTCCTCCTCGATTCGACTGCGGAAGGACTGTACGGAGCCGATCGGGAGGGGCGATGCACATTTGTCAACCGGGCTGGAGCAGCGATGTTAGGCTACACCAGCGAAGAGTTATTGGGGCAACCGATGCATGCCCTGATTCACCATTCCCACGAAGATGGCTCCCCGTACCCTGCAGACGCCTGTGTGCTGGAGCAGGTTGGCCGGACCGGGAAAGGGTGCCGCCTCGGCAAGGAGATCCTCCAGAAAAAAAGCAATTCAGCCTTCGCTGCCGAAAATTGTGATCGCCTGAGTGAGGGAGTCTTCTGGAAAAAGGACGGCACCGCCTTCGCTGCCGCGATGGTTGCCTGCCCCATCTACGAATCCGATTCGCTAGCCGGCGCCGTCGTGGCGTTTAGCGACATTTCCGAACGTAAATGCGCGGAAGCCGCCCTCGCCAAGGCCACAGCCCTCCTCAAAAACCGCAATGCCGAATTGATCGTCACGCGCGACCAGGCGTTGGCTGCCACCAAGGCAAAGAGCGACTTCCTTGCCACGATGAGCCACGAAATCAGGACGCCGATGAATGCGATCATCGGCATGGCGGATTTATTGAGCGAGACAAACCTAACAGCCGAACAGGCAGACTATGTGAACCGCTTCAACCGGGCGGCCACTGCCCTGCTCGATCTGGTCTACAACATCCTGGACCTCTCCAAGATCGAAGCCGGGTACGTCGAACTGGAGTCCATCAACTTTGATCTCCCAGACCTCATCGAAAACACAGCAGAACTCATGGCCGTCCGTGCGCATGCGAAGGGGCTTGAGCTCATTACCCATATCGATCCGATGGTGCCAGATCTGGTGGTCGGAGACCCCACACGCGTACGGCAGATTGTAATCAACTTGCTCAGCAATGCCATTAAATTTACCGAGTGCGGACATGTCCTCATACACATCAAGCGGGACAATCCCCTCGAGACCCCGGACATGATCCACCTGACGATCGCCGATACCGGAATCGGAATTCCCGAAGACAAATGTCAGGTGATCTTTGAAGATTTTACCCAAGTCGATTCCTCGACCACCCGCAAATACGGCGGAACCGGCCTCGGCTTGAGCATCAGCGCACGCCTGACAGAAATGATGGGCGGTCGAATCTGGGTACACAGCAACGAGGGCCAGGGCAGCACCTTCCATGCCCTCCTCCGCCTTCCCGTTGGCAACGGCGCGATGGAGCCGGCAAGAATTCCCGCCGCGGACTTGGTCGGACGGCACATTCTGGTCGTCGATGATAACGACACCAATCGTCTGATCGTCCGGGAATTGCTCACCCGTGCCGGTGGAGAGATTGTCGAAGCGGAGGATGGGGCCGCCACGCTGGCGCTCTTGCAGCGGCTCCATGCAGACAAGCAACCCCTCCATCTGATGATTCTCGATGGCCAGATGCCCGGCATGGACGGCTACGAACTGGCCCGACAGATCCGCGCCGCCCCTGAGTGGAAAGCCGTCCCGATCATGATGCTGACCTCGAACCCACGGAAACCCGGCATGGCCCCAGAAGCCGAGACTGAGAGGTACACCCACGTCACCAAACCGATTCACCGAAAAGCCTTTCTCGATCTGATTCACTTAATCTTAGGCGTGCAGGCCACCGCATTGCCGAGCCCTCCACCCGCCGCCCCTGCGGCACTCCAGCGCCCCTCGACAGCCGTCATGCGGGTCCTTCTTGTTGAGGATCTGGAGGACAACCGCGATATCATCGCGCTCTTTCTCAAGAACAGCCTGCTCGCCTTAGAGATGGCGGAAGACGGGTTGGAAGCCGTGGCCAAATTCAAGGCAGGCCGGTACGACCTGGTCTTGATGGATGTCCAGATGCCAGTCATGGACGGCTACACCGCGACCCAAATGATCCGTGAATGGGAACGGACTCAAGGCCAAACACCGACCCCTATTGTGGCCCTCACGGCTAATGCGTTTCAGGACGAAATCGATAAGAGTTTGGCCGCCGGCTGTACCGCACATCTCACCAAGCCGATTAAGAAAAAAACGCTGCTGGACGCGATTCGCACCTACACGAGTCCACGCCCAGGGCAGGAGGCTGCGTAACAATGACCACTTCGCAGAAATACGTCTGCCTGACAACGCGGCATTGGGCGCCTATGAAGCACACCCAGGGGATCGCCCAGTGTGATCCGTATCGCACCGCCTCGATACGGGAGCAGTGAGGAGGATCGCATGGCTCGAACAATTCTTTGCATTGAAGACGAACAGGACACGGGGGATCTGCTCCAGTCGATCCTTGAACGTGAAGGCTATGTGGTGGTACGAGCAGCCGATGGCCGCCAGGCCACTAGCCTCATTGGCACCATGCAGCCCCCTATGCTGATCCTACTTGATATCGTAGTCCCCTATGCCAATGGGTTCGAGTTATTGGCGGCGTTCCGCCAACATCATGAGTGGAAACACGTGCCGATTATCATGGTCAGTGCCGACTATTACGAGCCAGATATCCAACGGGCATTGTCTGAGGGAGCCACGGCCTACGTGGTGAAAAATCCCGAGTTGCAAGACCTGATGCAGACGGTGAAGCAGGTCTTGTCTTCTCTGGCCAGTGAGGGGTCAGTGGCGTCGGCTCCGGCCAAGTCTCAGAACGGAAGGACTCCATGAACGAGCCGAACGTGCAGGACAAACCGACGCTCTTCCTCGTCGAGGACGAAGACGACACGGCGGATCTCGTCAAATTGATCATGGAAGAAGAAGGCTACCAGGTCATTCGCGCCGCCGATGGCCGCCAGGCGCTGAAGCTGATCGACTCGTCACCGCCGCCGTCACTGGTGTTGCTGGATATGCAGCTGCCCTTTGCCGACGGCGTGAAATTGCTGAAGCATATCCGGCAGACACCATCGCCCTGGAAGAAGGTCCCCGTGGTCATGTTGACCGCCGATAGCTGCGCCCGAGATGTCCGTGAATCATTAACTCTCGGCGCCAAGGATTATATTTTGAAACCGTTCAAACGGGAGGCTCTGGTTGCCAGGCTCCGGCAGTTCCGAACCCAAGACTCAGAGGAACTGGCGTCCTAACGGGCGGCCAATCGGCATTCGCAAAAGGAGATTCCCGCATGGCGTACACCAACACAGATAGCAATGCTGCGGCACCAGAAAGAGAGATCGTACATGTGGACACCTCTTTTGAGCCGCTCATACCGAAATTCATGGCCAACCGCAAAAAGGAAACAGTGGCCATGCGCGAAGCCGTCGCTGCTCAGGATTTCGAGACAGTGCGGAAAGTCTCGCACGGGATGAAAGGCGCCGGCGGGAGTTACGGTTTCGACCGTATCTCGGAGATGGCCGCAACCATCGAACAGGCTGCGAAAACGGGAACTACGGCAACCATTGAGGCGGAATTGGCGCAACTCGGCAATTATTTGGAACAGGTACAGGTTGTCTTTGACTGAGCGATGGTTGGCGAGACTGAGACTGCTACGGCTACAACTAGATATCTATCATAATTACGCTGACTTATGCTCTAAGAAGGCTTATTTTACTGGGAGGACTACCGAGGCGACCATCCCCTGCGGCCCCTCAAACCTCAAACCCACGCCAACGAGTCAGCCAGCCCACATCTTCCTGCTTGCATCGCTTGTGCCGAGCACCATGCTTCGGGTATACTAACCCACGGCGCCTGGATTTCCGGGCGTCTTTTTTTTGGAGCATGCCGCAATGTCTATCGATCAAACAGCCACCACAGAATCTCCCGTCGCAGACCAGATCGCCCCCGCGGGGCGTCGTAGCGACATCCGCAATATCGCCATTATCGCTCACGTTGACCATGGCAAGACGACGCTGGTAGACGCCGTGCTCCGCCAGACCCACGTCCATCGCAAGATCGAAGACATGGGCGAGCGGATCATGGACTCGATGGACCAGGAGCGCGAGCGCGGCATCACGATCCGGGCCAAGAACGCCAGCGTCATCTACAAGGGCGTGAAAATCAACATCGTCGACACGCCGGGCCACGCCGACTTCGGCGGTGAAGTCGAGCGGACCCTGCGCATGGTGGACGGAGTCCTCATCCTGATCGACGCCAAAGAGGGCCCCATGCCGCAAACGACCTTCGTCTTGCGAAAAGCCCTCGCGCTCGGCCACAAGGCCATCGTGGTCATCAACAAGATCGACCGGCCTGACGCAGTCATCGACGATGTGGTGAACCGGACCTTCGACCTGTTCGTCCATCTCGGCGCGACAGACGAACAGCTGGATTTCCCCATCGTCTACACCGCCGCGATCAAGGGCACCGCGACCAACGACCTCGCGAAACCTGGCACGGACATTACACCGCTCCTCGACACCGTGCTGGAAAAGATTCCCGCACCGGCCGTCAATGCCGACGCGCCGCTCCAAATTCTAATCCTCTCCCTGATTCAGGACCTCTACAAAGGCAAGATGGGAGTCGGCAAGATTCAATCCGGTTCGATCGCCCGCAGACAAAATGTGGTCGTGCTCGGGAAGGATGGCGCCAAATTCCCCGGGAAAGTATCCGACCTCGCGGTCTACTCCGGCCTTGAACGGACGGATGTGGAACGGGCGGAGGCAGGAGAAATCGTCGCGGTGGCAGGCCTGGACGAGGTAAGCATCGGCGATACCATTGCCGACGCGGAAAACCCGGTCGCATTGACCCGGGTCACCGTCGACGAGCCGACTGTCCAAATGACCTTCTCCGTGAACAACAGCCCGTTCGCCGGACGGGAAGGTAAGTACCTGACCTCCCGGCATTTACGCGATCGCCTCTTCAGGGAACTCGAAACCAACGTGTCGTTGCGCGTACAAGAAACGGATAGTGCGGACAAGTTCCTCGTGGCAGGTCGCGGCGAACTGCATCTCGGCGTCTTAATCGAAGCGATGCGCCGGGAAGGCTACGAGCTGCAAGTCTCGCAACCGGAAGTGATCGTCCACCGGGACGGGGACAAGGTCCTCGAACCCTATGAGGAACTGACCATCCAGGTGCCGGAAACCTATCAGGGCGCCGTGATTGAAGAGCTGGGTAAACGCCGTGGCGAGTTGCGCCATATGCGACTCATCCATTCCGACGTCGGGACAAGCGAAATGCACCTGGAGTACCATATCCCCACCCGTGGCATCATGGGACTCAAGAACCTCCTGGTCGCCAAGACGCGCGGCACCATCATCATGCACCATGTCTTCGCCGCCTACGAGCCGCTGGAGCAGCGCGACCTCGCAGTGGCGACACACGGGTCGCTCGTCGCTTGCGAAGACGGCACCAGCTCCGGCTATGCCATCTTCATGACCCAGGATCGCGGAACCATGTTCATCGGCCCTGTTGTGGACGTCTATCGCGGGATGGTCGTCGGCGAGAACAGCCGGGATGAAGATATGGACGTGAACGTCTGTAAAGAAAAGCAGCTCTCCAACATGCGGGCGTCCGGCACCGACGAGGCCTTGGTCCTCACGCCGCCGCGGGAAATGGGTCTGGAGTTCGCGCTCGAATATATCGGCCCGGATGAACTGATCGAAGTGACGCCGAAGAGTCTGCGGATCCGCAAAAAGATCCTCAACTCGGATGAGCGCCGCAGGGCTAAGAAGTCCAGCAAATAGCCTCCGGTTGCGATGAGGATCAGGAAGAAAAGTCCCAAACCTTCCGCACGCCGTCCCCCGCTCTACTTTGTCGGCTATCGGGGGGCCGCACCGGCTCCCCAAGAGCTCAAGACCTGGTATGACCTCGAGTACGGCGGGCCGCTGACGCTGCGCGCCGAGGAGCAGGCCACGGAGTCCTGGCATGCGGCCCATGGCCCCTGGACGGCTCATATCGTGATGCCGCTCCCTGCCACCCATGTCGCAGGCTTGAAAGAACAGCTTGCCTGGGAACATGAGCATATGGGTGCCGTCGCTCCCTCTGTGATGCCCCCGCGCGATATGCCGGACACGATCCTGTTTGCCGCGCGACTTGCCAGAGGCCTCACGCTCCTCACGCAAGGCACGGCCTACGACATCACCACCAACCAGTATGTGAATCCCTCGGACTGGCAGGATCGCCCCCTCACCCATTTTATCGTCGGCGATCATATCCCGATCATGCAGGGCGAAGATGAGCAACAACACCGAACCTGGTGCTACACCCTCGGCCTCAGCAAATTTGGCGTGGACGAACTCGAAATGTTTCTCGCCCCCGGTCTCCCGGACCAGCCGATCCGCGATCTCCTGAGGGAAACGGCAGACGAGTTGACCAGAACAGGACAGTCTCCCAAAGTCGGGAGCCGGGTTCGCCTCGGACTCCTGGGCCAAAATATTGAGATCGCCAACCACCGCACCGCCGCACCGGCCGGCCGCATGCTGAGCTTTCGGGAAATTAAATCTTTTCCCTAGTTTTCCTTCGTTTTTCAGCACTTCTAGGCCAGCAGGGCCATCTCTAGGCCTTCCGGCCCGTTGACAAGGTTTCAAGCCACACGGTACAAAAATGCATAGGACTGTGTCAGAGGCCGGACTAAACCCAGCAGAAGGAGGCATCCAGATGAGCGACGTAGCAGCAGAAATTAAGGTTGGCGATACGGCACCGGATTTCAATTTGAAGGATCAGGACCAGAAGGACGTGAAGCTGAGCGACTACCACGGCAAGAAGAACGTGGTGCTCTGTTTCTATCCGTTGGATTGGAGCCCGGTCTGTCAGGGCGAAAACGCCTGTTTGACGAACGACTTCCCCAAGTTCCAATCGGCCAATTCGGAATTGTTCGGCATCAGCTGCGACAGCTTCTTTTCGCACAAGGCCTGGGCTGACTCCCTGAAACTCAAGCATCAGCTCCTGTCGGACGTGCATCGGACCACCGCCAAGGCCTACGGCCTCTACTTCGAGCCGTTGAACTGCTCTAAGCGTGCAACCGTCATCGTGGACAAGAACGGCAAGGTCGCCTATGCGAAGGTGCAGGAAATCAAAGTGGCACGTGAGGACAAGGAAATCCTCGAAGCCCTCGCGAAGTTGAGCTAACCCTCAGTCACAAAGTCCGAAAGTCGAAAGTCCTCACGTCGAGGCTTTCAGACTTTCGGGCCTTTGGCCTACCGACTTCAAGGCGATGAAGCAGGAAATGGCTACGGCCGTCTGGGCTTCGAACAATGTTCGTGGAAGATCAGCCAGGCGGAACTGTCCTTGCGCAGGAGCGCGGTACATTGCCCGGAGTCCTGCGCTTCCAGCTCGCCTTTTCTCACCGCCTGAAACACATAGTCGTAGGTCGCCCAAGCCATGAGGCCTGTCATCCGGACATTCACCCTCGACACTGAACCGATAAAGCGCAATGCGCTGCCCTTACTAAGCTCAGCGTCATAGTCAGCCAGCCACTGCTCGATGGAGTCCTTCGTCTCCGTCTCGCCATCCTGAATCCCGACATAGTCCTTGCTGTACAGCTTCAAGACCGCTTGCTTGTCTCTGGTTTCTGAAAATGTGGCAGCGGCCATGGCTGCTGCTTTGATGGTCTTCTCAATCGCCTCCCCCTCCTCGGCAGACCAAGCCTGCCCCGTCCAAGAGAGGAACAGCATCAGCAATACATAAATACAACGTCTGCTCATAAGATGATCGGACCAAATGAAGGTAGAAGCATCAGCCTGCGCAGTCGAAAGACAGGTCACGGGACTGAACGAGACGCACATTCGATAACCGCCCAGCCGAAAGCGACGAGACCAGCTGTCTCCAGATATGTTCGGTCAGTTGCTCCCCGGTCACGGTCTGAGTTCCGAGAACCTGGCACAGATCGCGGCGATCTAAGGCCAACAACACCTTGTCCTGGACCAGCCGATTGAGGGAACTAATATCGGTCACCATGCCGGTCACAGGATCGATGGTCCCATGGACCGTGACGAAACAATCCCACTCGCGGCCTTGGTTGCCTTCCTGCACCGCCGTAAAGGAATAGCGCCTCGTCACGCTAGCGACGTCGAGCCCGCCTTCTGCCGTGATCTCCGCATAGAGATCTTCGTCTTCATACAAGCGAACCGTATGGAGCGTGCCGATGTCTTCCTGCACTTCCAGCTTGGTCCAAAGAAGCCGCGCCAGGTTTTCCGACGTGGGAATCCGGTCCTTGAAGTAGGCCATATCCAGGTTCAGATTCTTATGGTCGAATTCCTCCAGCACGTCGAGCAGGATCCGTTTCAAATCAAAAAGATTCACGACCATGCCGGTCTTGGCATCCACCTCGCCGACCACCGTCACCTCGACCATATAGTTATGGCCATGGGCCGGAGGGTTGTAGCAGAGACCGAAGACTGCGCGGTTCTTCGCCTCGTCCCATTCAGGCTTGATATAACGATGCGCCGCCGCAAATTCGATCCGTTTCGTCAGTAAAACAGATGCCATGTTACCTCAGATCTTTCAGCCACTCTTCGCGCAGACTCCCGGGAACAGGAACCTCCGCGTGGTACTCGCGATGATTTACCGTCAACGTGACCGGCACATGCAAATCGGCAAAGGCGGCGGTCATCGCCGCGGTCGGCGTAAAACGCACGAAATGCACGGCGCTGATCTTCGTTTCGTGACTGTGGCCCCCTTCGAATAGCCCAAAGGCCTGCTCGCCGGCGGCGCGGATCGCAACCGTTTCTCCGTGATCGAGTCCCATGAAGACGTCCAGCCATTCCTTCATCCGCTCCGGCTCCGTAATCTCAATCAGCAAAGTCGCACTCAACTCACCGGACCCTGGCATGAGGGCGTTATAGACGTCCAATTCTTCCTGAATTTTATGGGGATCAAGGATCTGCTCGACCCGGATCATTTCCTGAGTCTGAAACCGCAGGGTCTCACGATTTTCAAAAACGAGCGTAATGAGCGGCCCCAGGGAAATCCGGCGCCGCTGTTTCAGCGCAATAATCTGAGCGCGGAACTGCTCCCGCTGCTGCTCATACTCAGCCGTAGACAGAAGATCTTGAGAAGTCAGGACGTTCATGATGGCAACCCATAGGCATCGCGCACGATTTGAATCGGATGTTTCGTTGATCGGCCTCCGGCGTGGGCCATGGCGCCCGCCTGGTCCAGCTGCAATCCCGCCAATGGGCAATCAGAGGCAACCAGATCGGCCGGGGCCTCTTCAATCATGCGCACGGCCTTTTTCGCAATCAGCATGGACAGGGGGAAAAACTCCGTCTTGGCAGACCAGGAGCCGTCGTGACCGGAGCATTTCTCAATCAGCTCAACCTGAGCTCCGGCGCACTCCATCAATTCCTTGGACTTAAATCCGATGTTCTGGTCACGCAGATGGCAGGGAACCTGGTAGGCCACCCGCCCCGGCTTCTTGGTGAAGTCGGTAGCCAGGGCTCCCTCCCGCTTCAGCCTCATGAGATATTCACAGACATCGAAGGTCCGCTCCGCCACTCGCTGCGCCTCAGCCCCGCCGACAATTTCGGGATATTCCCGTTTCCACATCAAGCTGCAACTGGGCACCGGCACAACGATCTCGTAGCCCTTCTCTATCCAGGGCAGAAAGGACGCGATATTCGCCTCGGCGGCTTTTTGAATCGCCACTGTATCACCGATATCAAACGACGGCATGCCGCAACATTGTTGCTCGGGAATCACCACATGCACACCGTTCTTCTCAAGGACTTGAATCGTCGCTTTCCCGACATCGGTCGCCTGATAGTTGATCAGGCAGCTCCCGAAGAGCGCGACCTTCCGCACCGTGGAAGCAGGAACCTGCGCCGTCCCTCGCCGCTTCCACCAATGGGTAAAGGTCTCAGACGCAAATGGCAGGACCTGCCGCTCACAATGCACACCAACCCAGGACTCCATCAAGCCACGAAGGGACCGAAGGCCCAACAGCCAATTGGTAACCGGCGCCATCAGACTCCCGAGGCTGCCGATCAGATCCGTCTTGATCAAGAACCAATCGCGCCAGCCCACCCCGCGCGTTGCGGCCAGGTGCTTTTTCCAGGCGATCATCAAACGGGGGAAGTCGAGACCATACTGATGCGGCGGCGTATAGGGGCAATGGTTGTAGCAGAGCTTGCAGTAGTAACATTCGTCGACGACCTTCTGGTGGTCGGTCGGCGTCAGCTTCGCGACATCGCCCTCATACTGGTCGATGCCGTCCAGCAGCGTGTTGAATGAGGGACAGAGATTGAAGCAGCGCCGGCAGCCATCGCAGACTTCATAGATACGCTGCGTGTCTTTGTGGAGCTGCGCGGGATCGATGGGATTGATCAGAATCAGACCATTCACGGTGTCCATTGTCTCCTGTGAGGGCCCACAATACAAGATCGGAAAGCACAAAGGGTGGGCCGGGTCATCCCAGCCCACCCTTGTGCTATCAGACAACGAACAGAACTAGAGCTGCTTCAGGCTCTCGAGCCCCTTGGTGAAGCGATTCGCATGGGACCGCTCCGCCTTGGCGAGCGTCTCGAACCATTCGGCCAGTTCAGGGAATCCCTCGTCCCGAGCCGTCTTGGCCATCCCGGGATACATCTGCGTGTACTCGTAGGTTTCGCCCTCGATCGCCGACTTCAGATTGGCTTCGGTATTGCCGATCGGCACCCCGGTCGCCGGATCCCCGACTTCCTTCAGGAAGTCCAGATGCCCGAAGGCATGGCCCGTTTCCGCCTCGGAGGTGTCGCGGAAGAGGCCTCCGATATCGGGAAAGCCTTCGATATCAGCCCGACGCGCGAAATAGAGATAACGCCGATTAGCCTGGGACTCGCCAGCAAAGGCTCCCTTAAGATTGTCGTGGCTCTTGGTTCCCTTCAAACTTTTCCCCATTGCATCCTCCTTCATATACGATGAAATCGTCCGGCCACCGTCACCGCAATCGTACCACTGTCTCCTCGCTGAATAACATAGCTATCCTCGCGAGATCAATGGGCCGCAGCGACTCTCATCCGACCGGCCGATAACGTGGCAACAAGGACTCCATCTCGGCTAAAGTTTTATAGGCCTGGTCCTTCGCGGACAAGATGGGGGTGGCAACCGGCCAGGGAATGGCCAGGGCTGAATCGTTCCAGATGATGCCATGCTCGTCGTTCGGCGCATAATAGTCTGTGCATTTATACAGGAACGAGGCGCGATCGCTGGTCACGCAGAATCCATGGGCACAGCCTGGCGGCACATAGAGTTGGCGCCGGTTCTCCGCTGAGAGCTCGACCCCGTACCAGTTGCCAAAGCTCGGCGACCCCCTTCGGATATCCACCACGACATCGTAGACGGCCCCTTCCGTCACCATCACAAGCTTCCCCTGGGCATGAGGCTCTTGATAGTGGAGTCCGCGCAAGGTGCCCCTCATCGACTGTGAATAGTTATCCTGGACGAAGAGGCCTGGAATACCTGCCTCCTCGTACCGGCGAGCATGGTACGTTTCAAGAAAGAGTCCCCGTGGGTCCCTGAACACGTCCGGTTCAATGAGTAAGAGGCCTGGGATATCAGTTTCTGTGACCAGCACAATGCTCCTCTTCGCTCTCTTGTCTGTCGCTCATTCTGCCGGTTTTTCTGGATCGACGATCTCAGGGGGATCGGGGTACAATTGCCCCAGTCGATCGATCAAGGGCTTCGCGGCTGGCGTGCTTTCGCGGGTCGGCTCACTCACCGGATGGTCCCAGACAAGAACAGGAATGCCGGCTTCTGTCAGCAGGGAGCGGATGGTAGACTGACAGGCTTCCAAGGTCAGTTCTGTGCCTTGACGAAGATCGAGCACCCGCTCTTTGGGATCGGTCGGCGGCGCTTCCGTATGAATGAGCGCCCAACAACGGTCGAAGAGGACCGTACGAAGCTCAGCAGGCACATTCAACGTCGTCAGGTCAGCCGTGCAAAGGGCCGACACGAACAGGACGAATTGCAAGTCCGGCATCCCGGGATTCTGAATATCCAATGATGGCATGGCTTGGCATTATCGATGGCAACCGGCATGGAGTCAACGGGCCCATGGCCCCGCCCCACAGACAGCTGTCACGACTGAGCATAAGGAGCATCCGACCATGATTACCATTTCGCTGATGGGTCAGCTGCAAACCGCCGATGGAGAACGGGATCTCGCCTGTGAGGTGCCCTCGCCCATGTCGGTCCGCCAGGTGATCCAGCGGCAAGGCATTCAGTTGCGCCACCTTCTCCAGCTCATCCGCGAGAAGAAAGTGCTCGTGACCATCAATAAAAAGATCGCCAGCGACGACTCACTGGTTCAGGACGGTGATGCAATCAGGCTGGTTGGTCACGACGGGATGGGGGGCAGCGGGCTCGGGCCCTCGATGTAGTCAGTCCCTCAAAGTACAGGGCCGACGCCCCCTCTCGGGGAGCCGGCCCTGTAGCTCTCTGTGCAGCGAGTCTCGTCCGATCTGCGCCGGACGGCCTCCGCTTACTTCTTGCCGAGGATCGCGTCTTTGGCGGCTTTGGCCACGCGGAACTTCACCACGCGCTTGGCTGGAATCTTGATCGGCTCACCGGTCTGCGGATTCCGTCCCATGCGGGCCTTACGGTTCGCCAAGACCAGCTTTCCGATCCCGGGCACCACGAAGACGTTCTTCGCTTCTTTGTAGGCCAAGGCGGCAAAGTCCTCGATCATCTGGACCGTGGCCTTCTTGGTCAGCCCGGTCTTCTGGGCCATATGTTCAGCAATCTGCGACTTGGTCATTGATTTAGCCATGCAAGTAACCTCCTTAAAAAAACAAGATGGTGAAAAACAACAAAACCCGCCTCTTCTTGACTCCGCTCAAACTCGATCCACATTCATAATCGAACAGTCATGATGCTGTATTCGACGAAAACCAGCGGGAGTCTATCCAAGCGATTGAAGGCTGTCAACCGGAAAAACACAGGCCAGGCATAGGGAAACGTCTTCGCCGACCCTTGCAGTTTCGAGACCAGCCAGCGTAAAGTACAGGCCTGTATAGCCTTGTGGGGCAATGTTGCCGTATCCTCGGAGTCGCTAGCATGGGAAAAGAACTCCCGATTCTGCCATCGGCCGCCCAACCGGCCGAAGCCGCGCCAGCAGAGGAATTCCTCTATTCTCGCGTGTTTTGTCAAAAAGAAAACTCCCCCCCGCTCCGGCTGCTCTTAGAATTCCTCAAGTCCCGTAGCCAAACGCCAATTGCCCCGCCGGATATGGACGAAGCCATGCTGGACGAATGGGCCTGGGTCCAGGTCACGCTCGGGTACGATCGTGACCGGAAGCCGATTCAGATATTCTGCGTCCGGGATCGAGGCACCTATCAAGACGTATTCGAGAAAGAAAAGACACAGTTTCTCGACCTTCTCTCCGCGCACGACGATATCGAAGCAGGACTCGTCCGCGAGTATGTCGAGCGTGCGCGATTTGTGCTCACGACTCGATTCTCCTTAAATGACATGACCGATGAGGGCTACGACTTCAACGGATGGATCCTGGAGTTCTACCAAGAACAGTGCAATGGGATCGTCCAGATCGACAACCAGGGCTTCTACTCCCCCAAGGGCGATCTCATCGTCGACCTCTCCGTCAAAGTGGAATGAGCGACCGTGGCAGGCCCAACGCAACCCAGCCCTGCCCCCCTGTATCAAAAGACTGATCGCTGGTTCCAGCGGGCCACCGCCTCCCTACTTGGTGAAGTGCCCTGCCGACTCGGCTGCACCAGCTGCTGCATCGGCCCCTTTCCCATCACCATCCTCGACGTCCAGACCCTCCAAGAGGGACTGGCCGGCCTCCCGGCAGACCACCGCCGGCGCATCGAACAACGCGCCATCGAGCAGACCACTGCGATGGAAACAGCCTTCCCGCAACTGACCCAGACCGATCTGCTCGATACCTGGTCCGATCAGGAGATCGACCGGTTGGCCACAGAATTCCACCAGCATCCCTGCCCAGCGCTAGAGGCTGACGGAGGCTGCGGCCTCTACGAGCACCGCCCCCTAGTCTGCCGATCGATGGGTATCCCAACAGAGCATCAGGGGCTGGCCCAGGGTGCCTGCGAGGTCCAAACCTTCATTCCGATTCTGAGGCTCCCCTCATCATTCCGAGAGGAGGAAGACCGTTTGATCCAGGAAGAATCAGCCGCCCTGGACGCGTTGCGTCTGGCTACGGGGTCAGCCGGGGAAGAAGTCTTCCTGCCCTATGGATTCTTGCGCCGAAAAACTCGCGAAACATGCGAGAAAAACGAGACGGGGCAGGAAGACTGAAGTGTTCGGAGTTTCATGTCGCCCGATCCCGCCCCTCCTGCCTGTCCCGCCATGAATTTGCAGGCTAGACAGAAGATAAAACCCTGTGCTACTGTCTCCAATCTTGGTTGCGGGAGCGCCTGTAGCTCAGCTGGATAGAGCATCAGCCTCCGGAGCTGAGGGCCACAGGTTCAAATCCTGTCAGGCGCACCAGCAAACAGGCAAGGAACAGTAGCCGCACGTAGATATCTGCCAGAGACATACCCGGTGGGCCGTTAGCTCAGTTGGTAGAGCAGCTGACTCTTAATCAGCGGGCCGTAGGTTCAACCCCTACACGGCCCACCAAA
>ERZ1292640.1354-Hain-H43-02um-R1-1354-length-20283-cov-5_pt1 | contig 20283 bp, 22 predicted proteins | sample MGYA00564404_ERZ1292640 | MGnify/ENA primary metagenome ERZ1292640 (study PRJEB36523, sample SAMEA6512636) | groundwater metagenome | collected 2019-01-08 | study: AquaDiva: Metagenomics assemblies of 32 groundwater samples
ATTTGTCTAGAATAAATTCCAAAAGTTTGAGCCTGAGTAATTATTGACATAACGGCTGAGCCTAAATCATATTCAGCAAATTTATTTATTTTATTTTCCCATTTCTTCAAATAACAAGCAACAATTAAAATAATTATTTATCCAAAAATTTTTTGTTTACCGACTTTTAAAAATAATTTTTGTTTGACTTCTTGGAGATGGGGGCGGGAATTGAACCCGCGTGAAAGGTTTTGCAGACCTTTGCCTAACCACTCGGCCACCCCACCATTTATAAATTTTCAATTATCAATTTTCAATAAAAAAAAATAAATATACCTTTTATAATATTCTGCCGTAAGGTTGAATTTATTGTTTGAAAATTGATAATTGAAAATTGATAATTAATTAATTTACCAAAGTAGGACATTTCTACTTTGCTGTGGATAGGACATTTCTACTTTGCCTTGACAAATTTATTTAACAGGGTAAACCAACTTTCTTATGTCTTTTTCATTTTCCAATATCATCGCTGTTCTTTCAACGCCAAAACCTAAATTTAACACAGGATACCAAATTTTATATTTTGACAAAGCAACCGGCGAATAAAAACCAAGATTGGCAATCTCTAAATCTTTTCCTTGAAAATCAACAAAAACTTCTAAATCCATTCCCGGCGCGTAATATTTGCTGGTTGTTTTTTTTGGAATAATTTTAACTTTTTTAAATCCCAAATCCTGAATAATTTTTTTTGTTAAATCTTTCCCGTCCTCCAAAGTGATATTTTCAGCCATTATCACAATTGACGCTGACGTGCTTTCAAAAAGATGGTTAGCGTCTTGTTTTTGCTCTTTGCGATAACGTTTGCCAATTGAAAAAAGTTTAATCGGCAATTTAGAAATTTTTTGCGTTGCGGAAAGTAGCGGAAACCAAGAAGCAGTCATATGAGATCGTAAAGTAAGATTTGTTGGTATTTTTTCAAGACTTCTTAGCTCTGGAAAAACGTTTTGAATAATTTGACTTGCCTCGCTTTCTTTTATTTTTAATCTTTTAACCATTTCTTCAATAAAATCATCCCCTTCAATTTCTCCCTTTTTGTAATCTCTAAATAATTTTTTAACAACATCAAAATTATCAAAATCAGGAATAATTTTTTTAATCTGCACTTTTTTTTCTTCCGAGATGCCTAGTTCTTTTCTTGAAAGACCGGCTAAATAAAAAACTCTGTCTAAAATCAACGGCGCTTCTGGTCCATATTGTTTATAAATTTCTTGTTCAGGAATAATTGATATTAGCTCGGTTTCCGCAAATCCATAGGATAAAAATATTTTTCTAAAAACGCTGTTCAGTTCATGCAAGGGATGTTTTTCTCCAGGATATTTTTCCCAACGCATTGCTCTGCCGCTCTTTGTTAAAAGATTCGCGGTTTCAAGCCAAGTTTTTTCAAAATCTTTTTTCGCCTGTTCTTTAATTGTTTTTGCGTGAAATTGCATAATTTTATTGTATCAAAAACTATACTTTAGAAATAAATTAAAAATTTATTGAAAATTGAAAATTTGCGCAAAATTTGTATTACAAATTTTGCCTATTTTATTATAATTATAATCCAACTGCTAATATAAATTTTTCTTTTTCGCTAAAATCTTTTGTTAATAAATAGTGCTGTTTTATTCCTATTGATTGAGCGGTTTTTTGTAATTTTTTCATATCAAATTCCGTTCCTTTTATTTTTACTTCCAAAGCCGTTTGTTTGACAATAAAATCAATTTCGCCGCCGCTTCTTTTTTGAAAATAATTAATATTTCCATATTTTTTTAAATTAAGAAATATGGAATTTTCAAACAACGCTCCTGTTGAAATTTTCGCAAAATTATTCAAAAGTCCGTTGTCGCACAAATATACTTTTCTGCTCCCGCTTACTTCTCTGTCAACATTTTTTGAAAATGGTTTGATAAAATAAACAAAATATGTTGCTTCAAGAAATGACAAAAATGAATAGACCGTTTCTCTTGAAACGCCAATTTCCGAAGCTAATTTGCTTATTTCAAGTTTTGAGCCAACCCTTTGCATTAAAAGTAAAATAATATCTCTTAACGCTTTTACTTCTTTAAAATTAGCCAATGTTCTTACGTCTTTTTCAAAATAAGATTTAAATATATCATTTAAACGTAATTTTTTATCTATTTTGTTTTTGCTTAATACAACTCCGGGAAAACCGCCAAATTCCATATATTCTTCGTAGTCTTTTTTATTTTTTTCATAACTAATTTTATTTTTGTTTTTATCTTTTTGGCTAAAACTTTTATAAAATTGCTTTGTTTTATTTTTAAATATAAGAAATTCTTCAAAATCAAGCGGAAAAATTTCAAAAACAAATTTTCGTCCAGCCAAACTTTCCGAAAAAAAATTTTTTAAATAAAAACTGCTTGAGCCAGTAAGAAAAAATTTAATATTGTAATGGTCATAAAGATATTTAACGGCTTTAATGGCTTGCGGCATTGCCTGAATTTCATCAAGAAAGATATAAGATTTTTTCTTGGAATCAATGCCTTTTTCCGCTAAATTTAAAAGAATATTATTATAATCTTTTTCTTCAAAGATTTTCTGCTCAATCGGGTTTTCCATATCTAAAAATACTTTATTTTCACTTTTTATACGTTCAAAAAGCATTCCATATAAAGTGGTCTTACCAGTTCTTCTCATTCCTGTTAAAATAATAATCTCTTTTGATTTTATTTGCTTTTCTATTTGGCTTAAAATTTTTCTTGGATAATTCATATTATTTACATCTTACATTTTTGCCGTAAAAATGTCAACTATCATTAGACACTTTTGATACAACGTAATAATGTTCTATCCACATGTTAGATGTTTGCTTTGTTAAATAAAGTCGTTAATAAAAAATCGATAATTTTTAAAAAAAGTAAAAAAACCTCTTTTTTAAAGAGGCTGATGTGGAATAAATAAATGGGTTATAAGACAAAAAAATCAACCTCTTTTTGAGAACTTGCGACAACAACAATAAATTTTGCTAATACTAATCTGATAATTCATGTTTTAATCGTATTATATTTATATAAAAAAGTCAATGCGCCGTACAAGATGAGTATATTCTAGGAAACAGCGCTTGGTCCTTGATAATTTGTTTAGCGCTGAATTGTTTAATTAATTTTTGCGAAACATCAGGCATAAACGGTTTTAATAAATTAGCCGCATTTAAAATATCTCGCACGATTGGCTGTAAAATTTGTTTAATTTTTTCTTTATCTTTTATTTCCCATGGCTTAGCAACGCTTAAAACCTCGTCAGCTTGTTTAAAAATTTGCCAAATATTTTTTAATACTTGACTAAAATAAAAATTTTCCATATTTTGGTTATACTTTTTATATAAACTTAAATTATTTTCATCAACTTTTAAACTAAGTTGAATTAAGTTTTTTTCTAATAAATTTGCTACGCGCGATACTAAATTGCCAAGCCCATTTGCTAAATCAGCGTTATATTTTTCAATCATCCCCTGCCAAGAAATATCAACATCATCGCCAAAACTATCAATGCTTAAAAGCAAATATCGCGTTCCATCAATATCAAATTTAGCCATCATTTCATTTGGCGAAATAACATTGCCTAAAGATTTGCTCATTTTTTGACCATTGCTAGTTAAAAAACTATTGATAAAAATTTGTTTAGAAGCAGGCAAGTCAACTGCCATTAACATTGCTTGCCATATAGCTGACTGCTGGCGAAGATTATCCTTGCCAGCCACTTGAATAACAGGCCACCATTGATAAAAATCGCTGGAAGCAGGCCAACCAATGGCAAAAATATAATTAACTAAAGCGTCAAACCAAACATATATAACATGGTTGGAATCGTCAGGAACTTCTATGCCCCAAGGCATTTTGGTTTTAAGACGCGAGATGCTGAAATCAGCCAAGCCCATTGCGACAAATTTTTTAATTTCATTAAAACGTTTGCGGGGAATAACAAAATTAGGATTATTTTTGTATAAATCCAATAATTTTTGCTGAAAAGCGGAAAAACGGAAAAAATAATTTTCTTCTTCAATAATTTCTAAATCGCGATTAGGATGAAGCGGACATTTATTGTAAGCTAATTCTGAATCAGTTTTTTCCAATTCGCACCCAACGCAATACTTAGCTTTATAAATTTTTTTATAAATATAACCGTTGGCTTTGGTTTGTTTCCAAAATTCTTGAGCCGCCTTAATATGACGCTCGTCTGTTGTGCGTATAAAATTATTAAAACTTAAATTAAGAATCTTTTTCAAATTTCTCCATTTAACTGTTTGCTCATCGCAATAAGACTGCGGGTCTTTGCCTGATTTGCGAGCTTGCTCCAAAATTTTCAAACCATGCTCGTCAACGCCTGTGTTAAAAAAAACTTCATTGCCCCGCACCCTTTGCCAACGCGCCCAAGCGTCAGCTCTTACTGCTTCCAAGGCATAACCAATATGCGGATCGGCATTAACATAAGCCAATGTCGTGGTAATATAAACTTTTTTCATAAACTAAAATTTATTCTTTTTCTACTTTAATATTTTTAAACAAAGTTCTTTTAACTGTTTTTCATCAACTTCGCTTGGCGCATCCATCATTAAATCCCTGCCATCTCCTGTTTTTGGAAAAGCTATTACTTCGCGGATATTAGGCTCGTTTTGTAAAATCGCGATAAACCTGTCTAAACCCGAAGCAATGCCTCCGTGTGGCGGAACGCCATATTGAAACGCTTCAAGCATATGGCCAAATTGTCTTTCAATATCTTCTATCTTATTCCCCATTGCTTCAAAAACCGCTGACAAAAGTTCTTGATCATGAATTCTGATTGAGCCTCCGGCGATTTCATAGCCATTCAAAACTAAATCGTATTGTTTGGCGAATATTAAAGACGGATCTTTTTTAAAAATCTCCCAAAAATCATTTACATCTTTTACTTTAGGATAAGTAAACGGATGATGAACGGCATCCCATCTTTTTTCCGTTTCTTTCCATTCAAACATTGGAAAATCAACTATAAAAGCAAAGGCCAATTCATCTGGATTATTTTTGTCATCGCGCAAATCAGGTTTATCGGAATTATATTTTCCCATTGCTTCTTTATATGAAATTTTTGGAAAAGAAATTTGTTTAATTTTTTTATTAGGATAAAGTTTTTTTACCAAATCTATGCAAAGAGTTTCTACAAGATTTAAAATATCCTCTTCTTCAATAAAACTCATTTCAATATCAAGCTGAGTAAATTCGGGCTGACGGTCGCCTCTAGTGTCTTCGTCGCGAAAACAACGAACAATCTGAAAATAACGTTCAACTCCAGCCACCATTAAAAGCTGTTTATATTGCTGCGGAGACTGCGGCAAGGCGTAAAACTTGCCGGGCTGAAGACGAGAAGGCACAATATAATCTCGCGCTCCTTCCGGAGTGCTTTTGGAAAGAAGCGGTGTTTCAATTTCAATAAATTCTTTTTCATTTAAAAAATCTCTGATAAATTTTATAATTTTATACCTTGACGCGAAATTTTCCCGCATTCTGTCTCTGCGTAAATCAAGATAGCGATATTTCATTCTTATTTCTTCATTCAACTCTCTGCCATTGGAATTGATTTCAAAGGGAAGCGTTTTTGCTTTTGTTAAAATTTTAAGTTCAGAAGCTTCAACTTCATATTGACCTGTTTCCATGTCAGAATTCCCCATGCCTGCTGGTCTTTTTTTCACTTTCCCTTTTACCATAATTACCCATTCTAGCCGCAATTTTCCAACAGTATTTTCAAAAACATCTTTTGACGCGAAATTTTGCGGAATAAAAACTATTTGGCTTATGCCGCTTCTGTCTCGCAAATCAATAAAAACAAGCTTGCTGTGATCTCGGCGATTCGCCACCCAGCCCATAAGCTCAACTTCCTGATTTTCATTATTAATAATTTCTTTGTTAAAAATACGCATAATTTTAATATTTTAAGTTTTACTTTGACGTCTGAGATATTTTTTACTCATGCTTGCGATAATATTCAGCCGCTATTTCAGGAGACACTGAATTAATAACTAAACCCGAACCAAGTTCCGCTCCTGCCCAAACACTGTCGCGCGGTTGAATTTTTAAATAAAAATGTTGATCTTTAGCTAAAATTGCTTGATGCAAAAAAAAATTAAATGATAAATCTAAATTATGCAATTTAATTAAGATTCTTTTAAGAATCTTTGACAATGAAATAAATTCTTGATCATTAAATTTCGTAATATTATCTAAATGACGTTTGGTAAAAAACCAAACTTCGTAATGATATTGGCTGGCATAAGGGGTAAAAACCGCGATGTTTTTATCTTCAAAAATTTTTCTTTTGCTTTTTATTTCTTTTTTAATAATGTCGCAATATGGGCAACAATTATGTTTTTCTTTATAATTTTGCGCCAACGCCAACTCCTCTTTAATTTCCGATGGAAGGATTGCTGTAGCTAAAATTTGCGAGTGAGCATGGACAATTGAAGCGCCGGCCTTTGATCCTTGATTTTTAAAACAAAGAATATAATCTATTTTTTTGTTTTGACTAATAGCTAATGTTCGTTTGGCGTAAAAACGTAAAAGCTGTTCAATGTGCTTCGCTGATAAATCGTGAAGTTCTTTGATGTGATCAAGCGTTTCTATTATTACTTCTTGAGTGCCATACGCCAATGGATTATCAAGACTTACGGCTGGAAAAATATTTTTAAGACTTAACATTAACAATTTGCCAGCTATTTTTACGCTGTCAATAATTTTTTTTGGTTTAATATTCTCTAAACAAAAAGGACATTCGCCTGTTCTGGAAATAATAGTTTGCTCTTTAATATCGCGCGGTCGCATGGCGCGGTCCGGCGTTATAATAACATATTTATTTAATAAATAATCTTTTCTAATTTCTGATTTCATATTAAAAAATGTCTTGATAATGTTTTATTTTAGCTGTTTTTTTGTCTTTATTAATATCAATAGAAATTAGATCTGCTCTAATTCTATCTGAATTAATATTTTTACTAATAATATACGCTTCAACGGCTTTTTTAAAATTTTTTGTTTTCTGGCAAGTCATTGCCTGATCTGCTTCGCCAAAAGTTAACGATGTCCGAGTTTTTACTTCAACAAAAATTAATAAATCCTGATATTTGGCGATAATATCTATTTCAAGATAACTAATTTTTATATTAGCGTCAATTAGCGAGTAACCGCGCTTAATAAGATAATTCTTAGCCAATGTCTCGCCGAATTTACCAACAAGCTGTTTATGCTCCATTTTATATTTGAATGTTTGTTATTTAGAAAATTAAGGGATATATTTCTTAAATTCTTTTTCTTTTTTTAATTGTTGTTTTTTTTCAGGAATTTTCATAATTTCTTTAATTATATAAAATAACCAAACAACCGATCCAATAAACCATAATAAATACCAAAAACGCATTGTTAAAAAAGGCGCCATCTCATAATTAAAAAACATCATCAACAAACCAATAATGCTATTTACTAAACTAAAAAAATATAATTTCCCCCACAACTTAACATATAAGCCCTTGTTTTTTACAGCTTTTATATAACTAAAAAGAGCGGTAAAAAAAATTAAAGCAATGACAAAAATTAAAAAAATTTTTTGTGGCAACAAAGTTAAAGCACCTGGTCTTAAATTAAACCAAAAATTCCAAGATAATAAATTGCTCATAATAATGAAATATAAATTATTTAACAAAAATTAATCCATAATGATATTGCCCTGCTTCAAATTCTTCTTCCAAACGCATCCCCAATTTGTTGGCAATTGTTATTGTAAGCTCTTTGTTCACCCGTTCTTCAACTGGCGGACCAAACAGGACTGACACATTTTTCCACTCCACCACCATTAATTTACCTTTTGGCTTGATCATTCTAACAGCTTCGCGAATTATTTCAGCGCGCTTGTGCGATTGATATAAAGTATTAATTAACAAAGTGATATCTAAGCTGGCTGATTCAATTTTAGTAGCTCCAAAAACTTCTAAATTGCTCCAAATTGTTTTAACATTATCGTAATTTTCTATTCTAGCCCGTTTAACAATAGTTTCTAAAACTGTTTTTAAAATATCAACCGCGTAGACAATCCCTTTTTTACCAACCGCCCGCGCTGTTGGAAAAACAAAGTGACCGGAAGCGCCACAGCCCAAATCAGCTATTTTCATTTTTTCCGCCGCATTGCTTTTAGTTAAAATCAAATTAACATCAATTAAACTATTCCCCCCTATTAACGCAGACATATTTTTATATATTTTATAAATTAATTCCAAATGTAAAATTTTATTTTATTCTTTCTTCTTCTGCTTCTTTCATAATGTTTTTTAGAGCGTGTAACGGAGTTGCCCAAATGTGTTTTGCTAAATTTGAATCCATGCCATGAAAATGCTTATTTCTTCTTTCTCTAAATTCTTCTACTATTATTTTTATCCATTCCTCTGTTTTTTCTTTAAAGCTTTTAAAATCTTCTTCGCTCGCATTTTTTAACTAAAGAGATTTTTTTTCCAAAATCAAATGAAGAAAAAATTTCTTGACATAATTTTTGCGTTTCTTGTGTTGGAAAAGATTTGATTATTACTTCAATTGCTTCTGGAACATAATTTAAATCAATGTTTTTAGTGTCTTTGCGATATTGCTCCAATACATTTTTTGAAATCTTTTTAAAATCCGCGTAAGAAATCGTTTCCTTCTCCAATTTCTCTAATCTCTCTCTCTCTCTGAAATTTCAGTTTTGTTCTTTTCTTTAAGATCTTTAAAAAATTGTTCGTTTATTTCTGTCATAGATTTTAAAATTAAAAAATTCATCCTCCTTATTGTTTAATTGGCATAATAATATAAAGATAGTCTCCTGCGTTGTTTTCCGCTCTAATAATACAAGGTGTATTGTTGTCAATTATTTCTAATTTAACTATTTCGCCTTCAATATTGCTTAAACCGTCTAGCAAATAGCGGTAATTAACCACAATACTGTTGTCTTCGCCAGACACTTTAGCTTCTAAATTAGTGACGTTTTCTCCTGTTTGTCCGGAAACAGCGGAAACCACTAATTGATTTTTTTCTTTAGGAAAATCCAAATTAATATCATTGATATTTGTTTTAGAAAACAGCGAAGCTAGTTTGGTCGCCCTTATTAACTCAGCCCTATCAACTAACGCCTGCGTTTTGCTTACAATCGGAATAATTTGTTGATAGTCTGGGTATTGCCCTTCTATTAAACGGGAAACCAGTTCAACCGCACCATAAGTAAAAAGAATTTGATTATCAGAAATATAAAATTTAATTTCATTGTTTTCTTCATTAACCGAATCTGCTTGAACGCCAGACAAAATTCTAATTAATTCTTGCAAGGTTTTAGCTGGCACAATAATTTTTATTTCTTCAATGTTGATGGTTTTTATGTTTAGTTCTTTTTCAGCCAAACGATAGCTGTCGGTAGAAGCTAAAATCAAATTATTATTATTAAAAGAAAACAAAACTCCTGATAATTCTATCTTGGATTCGCTTAAAGAAACCGCGAAAACGACTTGAGAAACGGCTTTTTTAAATTCTTCAATTTGCGCGCTGTAATAATTTTTTTTGTCCACATCCGGAATAAGAGGAAAGTCTTCTGCTGATTGGCCTGTTATTTTTACCTTACAGCTCTCGCTGTCAACCAATAAATTATTCTCTTTTAACTCTATCTCTACTTTTTTATTAGGCAACAAATTAACGCATTCGCTAATTATTTTTGAATTAACAGTAAAAGAGCCTTCTTCTTCCACCTTGCCTCTTATTGTCGTAACAACGCCTATTTCTAAGTTGGTGGCTGATATTTTTATAATTCCATTGCTCGCCTTAATCATTATATTATTTAAAATAGGCAAATTAACGTTTTTCCCGGCAATGTGCCCAACCACAAACAGTCCTTGTTTTAAATTTTCTTGCAGACTAAGAATTTTCATAAAATTTCCATTTAAATTATTTTTATTTAAGAATTGTTTTTTATTTTATTTATAAAATATAATAAATTATAAAACAATAATAACAATAGGGCTGTTGAGAGGTGAATAAAAATTGATTTTTTATTTATTTTTAGCTTAAAATAAAATTTTTAATTTGTGTTTTTTTTGTAGATAAATGGACGTTTATTGTTGATGGTTTGTGTTAAAAAAATTTAAAAAATTTATTTATTAACACAAAAAGGTTTTAAATAACTTTTTATCAACAACATTACTAACAGTTGTCATAAAGCAATTGCTTGATTGAATCGACGTTTTGTTTTGTTTTGTCGTTTTGCTTTATTTCTTTTTCTATTTTATTAAAAGCGTGCATGGCCGTGGTGTGATCGCGTCCGCCTAATTCTTGACCTATTGAAGGATAAGAAGTGTTAATTTCTTTACGCATTAAAAACATCGCGATTTGTCTTGGAACAACGGTTTCTTTTTTGCGACTAGCGCCGACTAAATCTTTAATGCTAATATCAAAAAATTTAGCGGTTGTTTCTATAATAATCTTTGGCGTGGTGGATTTTGTTTGGAAGTTAGAAATAGTGCTAGCAAGGACGTTTTTGGTTGTGTCAATTGTTTGTTGAACGTTGTTAAATTCATAAAAAGCTATTAAGCGGTTTAAAGCTCCTTCTAGTTCTCTAACGTTGCTTTGGATATGACTTGCGAGATAAGACAAAATCTCTTTTTCCATTTTATAATTTTTTTCTTTGCATTTGGTTTCTAAAATGGCGATTTTTGTTTCTAAATCAGGAGCGGAAATATCAGCAATCATGCCCCATTCAAGTCGAGACAATAGCCTTTTTTCTAAAGCAGGAATCGCCTTCGGCTGTCTATCAGAAGAAAGAACAATTTGCCTGTTGTTTTGATGAAGTTCATTAAAAGTGTGAAAAAACTCTTCTTGAGTGCCGTCTTTGCCTCCCATAAAATGAACATCGTCAATTAATAATAAGTCAACATTGCGGTAATGATCTTTAAAATCTTTAGCAAGCCCATTGCGTACGGCATGAATATAATCATTAGTAAATTTTTCGCAAGGAACATAAAGAATTCTATTGGTTTTTTTTGCTAATTCATGGCCAATTCCTTGCATTAAATGAGTTTTTCCCAAACCAACTCCGCCATAAATAAACAAAGGATTGTACGCGTGGCCAGGGTTGGCCGCGACAGCCCTGCAAGCGGCATGGGCAAGCTCGTTATTTTTACCAACAATAAAATTGTCAAAAGTATAGCGGGAATTAAGACCAAAACGATTAACGCTCATTGGTTTGTCAATTAAATCGTCGTCTTTTTTATTTTTTATTTTATTTAACAGATCCTTAATCGGATTGATTTTTTTGGTCTCAACTTTATAAACGATTTCTTTTATAGCTACTTGCCCGGCGTTTTTAAAAGCATTGATTATTTCTTTATGATATTTTTTTTCTAACCAAGTTTTAGTAAAAGCGTTTGGTACGCAAATAATCGCATTGTCGTTTTCGCAAGAAGAAATAAATGTGTTTTTAAACCACGTAGTAAAGTTGGCTCGCGATAAATTTAATTCAATTTCTCCCAAAATTGCTTGCCAAAGCTGTTCGTTGTTCATAGTATAAGGAAGCTAAAAATTAAAAATATTTAATGTTTTTTGGGTTAGATTAGTTTAAAATTGGTTGCGTAAGGTCTGTTATAAATAAGCATTAAAAGTATAACAGCAAGCAAAAAAGATAGCAATGTTAAAAAAATGTTAATAATCGGTGGATATGTTGAGTCTGTCGTTGAAAGACGACTTTGATAAAAGTTTAACAAAAATTAATCATTTTGTTTAATTTTCTGAACGCATGATCTGATTTTACTAATTTCTCCATTATTTATTCTTCTGTAGTTGTGATTATCCTAATTGTTTTTGGTTCAATTTTTACCATAGAATTTTGTTTTTTTGACACACCGCTCATAACACAATTTGACAATTATTTTTTATAGCGCTAAACTATTAATACCAACTAATTTGGTAGGATTTATTTTTATGAGATTTTCAACACGCGCGACTTATGGCTTGCGAGCCATTATCAATTTGGCAAAACATTTTAATGAACCGAATCTGGCTTTATCAGCCATTGCCAAGGAAGAAACTATTTCTTTAAAATATTTAGAAAGACTATTCGCTAGTTTAAAAAAAGCAAGATTGGTTAAATCAGTTAAAGGAGCTGGCGGTGGTTATAGATTGGTCAAATTAGCGAATCAAATCACTGTTTATGAAATAATCAACGCGTTGGAAGGCAAGAAAAGTTTATTCCATTGTTTGGATAAACTCGGCAAAGTTTATTGTAAAAAAAATTGTGTTTGTTCTGCCAATATAGCGTTAATTAAAGTTCAAGAGTTGATTATTAAAACTTTGAAAAATATTAAATTAAGCAAATTGTTATGAAAATTTTTTTGATAATTTTGATTTTTTATATATTGTCAATCCCTGTATTAGCTGATGACAGATTGGATAGCGATCATGACGGCATATCAGATGAAGATGAAATTAAAATTTATCATACCGACCCGTTTAAGGCTGATACTGATGGCGACGGTTATAATGATGGCGTTGAAATAAAAAATAATTATTCGCCATTAAATTCTGAAAAGATTAAATTAAAAGACAGTGATTATGACAATGATGGCCTGTCTGACGAAATGGAAATAAAATTTAAAACTGATTTAACTAATCCAGACACTGATGGCGATGGCTATAAAGATGGGATAGAAATTGCCAAAGGATATGATCCGATAAATAAGAAATTAGGCGCTAAATTGGCTAAAAAAATAGAAATAAATTTAAAACAACAAAAATTAAGTTATTATTTAAGCAATGTTGAATTAGGAGAATTTCCAATTTCTTCTGGCAAAAAGAATACTACGCCAAAGGGGAATTTTAAAATTAGCAACAAGAGCATTAAGGCTTGGTCATTATATGGATTATGGATGCCTTATTGGTTGGGTATTGAAAATAAAAAATTTGGCATTCATGAATTGCCAATTTGGCCAAACGGCTACAGAGAGGGGCAAAATCATTTAGGCAAACCCGTCTCTCACGGCTGTGTTCGATTAGGAATTGGCCCAGCTAAATTAATTTACGATTGGGCGGAGATTGGAACTTTAGTAATAATAAAATAAATACATGCGATATTCTAAAAAAGTTTTAAAACATTTTCAAAATCCGCGTAATCAAGGAAAAATTAAAAATCCTGACGCTGTTGGGCAGGCAGGCAATCCTGTTTGCGGAGATATAATGAAAATATATTTGAAAATAAAAAAACAAGAGAACGAAAAAACAAGAGAACAAGAGGACATTATTTCTGATATTAAATTTGAAACTTTGGGGTGCGTTGCGGCGATTTCTGTCTCATCAGTTTTAACTGATATGGCGAAAAATAAAACATTAACCAAGGCTTTAGAAATTACTAAAGATCAAATAGTAAAAGATTTGGGTGGCTTGCCAGCGCAAAAAATTCATTGTTCCATGCTGGGGGTTGAAGCGTTGCGCCAAGCGATTGGAAAATATATGGAAGCAAGAAGAAAATAAGAAAAATAAGAAAAATAAAATTTTATAATAAAATATATGGTTAAAAGTAAAATTAAAACAATAAAATCAACTGTTGATAAAATAAAAGAGATTATTGAACAAATTCGTCCTTTATTGCAAATGGATGGAGGCGATGTGTATTTTGTTAATTTTAACGCTAAATCTGGCTTGTTAAAAGTAGAATTAATGGGTCATTGCGCGCGTTGCCCTATGTCTCAAATTACCTTAAAACAAATGATTGAGGCAAAAATAAAAAAGGCAGTGAAAGAAGTCAAAGAAGTCGTGGCGGTTCAAATGTAAAAATATTAATATTATTTTTCACAAATATGAAAAAACAAATGAATAAACAAATCTATCTTGACCATAGCGCGACCACGCCTGTTGATAAAAAAGTTTTTTCTGCTATGTTGCCTTATTTTAGCGATAAATTCGGCAATCCTTCTTCAGCCCATAGTTTTGGACAAACAGCAATGGCGGCAATTGATAAGTATAGAGAAAAAGTGGCTGAATTTTTAAATTGTTTTCCTTTAGAAATTATTTTTACTTCAGGCGCTACTGAAGCTAATAATTTGGCTATTTTTGGGCTATTAAAGGCTTTAAAAAGAAAAAACGCGAGTGGCAAACTGCATATCATTACTTCTTCTATTGAACATCCTGCCGTGATAGAGCCGTTTAAAAATTTGCAGGAGCTTGGGATTGAAACAACTTTTTTGCCAGTTAAGTCAAATGGAGTTGTTGATATTAAAGATTTTGAACAAGCCATAAAAGATAATACTGTTTTTGTTTCTATAATGTATGTTAATAGTGAAGTCGGGAGTATTCAACCGATTCGCGAAATTGGAAAAATAATCCAGAAAATAAATAAAGCAAGGCTTAAAAAATGGCAAGAAACTAAACAGAATATTCGTGGCAATAAGCCGTTAATAATTTATTTTCATACTGACGCCACGCAAGCGTTAAATTTTTTAAATTGCGATGTTAAATATCTTCATGTTGATTTATTATCGCTTTCAGGACATAAAATTTATGGGCCAAAAGGCGCTGGTGCGTTGTTTGTAAAAGCAGGAATATTGCTCGATCCCATTCAATTAGGCGGTCATCACGAAAATAATAAAAGAAGCGGAACATTGAATACGCCGGGCATAGTTGGCTTGGCTAAGGCGATAGAATTGTTAAATAAAAAAACAGTAGAAAAAAACAATAAAAAAATTGCCAGATTAAGGCAATTGTTGATCTCCGGGATTATAAAAAATATACCAAATGTTATTTTAAATACTGATCTGAATAAATCCACGCCAAGTCACGCGCATTTTTCTTTTCTTGGAGCGGAAGGCGAGGCTATTTTAATTTCTCTTGATTTAGCAGGCGTTGCGGTTTCTACTGGCTCGGCTTGCGCTTCAACCAGCTTAAAAGCCTCGCCAGTATTATTAGCTATGGGTATAAAGGAAGAAGTCGCGCATAGCTCAATCAGATTCACGTTGGGCAAAAATACAACAGCGATAGAAATTAAAAAAGTTATAGCGCTTTTGCCAATAATTATTAAAAGATTGCGCAAAATGGCTCCATAACAGTTGGGTTGTAGGTTTAGAGTGCAGAAGAACTCCGTCTATCAAAGGTAAAAATGTTCTTTAAAATTAACAAAAAATTAAAACTATTATTTTCTCAAATAACAATTTTTGTGCTAAAATTACAATATAATAAATAAAAATTACTAATAATTAAAGCGCAAAAATTTATTGTACAAGATGAGTGCATCGGTAATACTTTTGAAAATCCTCTTTTTATTTCCTTACAGGGTTTGTAGATATTTATAAGCAGATAAAGCGGCAATTGATCCTTGTCCGCAAGCAATAACAATTTGGTTAAAACTTGTTTGGGTAACATCGCCAGCGGCAAAAACGCCCGGCTGACTAGTTTGACAATCAAGATCAATAATAATTTTGTTATTAACATCGCGCTTAACTAAATTAGCCGCTATTTCAGTATAAGCATGGCGACCTATTTCTATAAACAGTCCGTTTAGATTTAATTCTTTAATTTCGCCAGTTTTACTATTAATAATTTTAATTTTTTCTAATTTTTCACAACCTATTATTTCTTGAACTTGGCTGTTAAAAATAATTTCAATATTATCTTTTTGTTTAACTTTAGCCATTAAAGATTCAAAACCTCTAAAATAATCAGTTCTATGAATTAAAAAAACTTTATTAGCGATTTTGGACAAGACTTCAGCTGCGTCCAGCGCGGCGTTTCCGCCTCCAACAACTGCTACTGTTTTGTTTTTAAACAATGGTCCATCGCAATTAGCGCAATAGCTCACTCCTTTGCCAGTTAATTCTTTTTCTCCATGGACATTTAACCAGCGTGGCGATAAACCGATTGCCACAATAATCGTTTTTCCTTGATATTGCCCTTTATCAGTAATGACTGAAAAAATATTTTTATTTTTCAATATATTCTTAACTTCTTCTGTTTTTATTTCAACGTTCAACGACTTTACTTGATCTTCCATTCTTTGAATCAACTCAAAACTTCCAATTGACTTAAGTCCAGGGTAATTTTCAATTGTTGAAGCCCAAATTATTTGCCCGCCTATCTGTTTGCCAATAATTAAAGTTTTCATTTTTCGCCTTGCTGCGTAAATTCCGGCGGTCATACCTGCCGCGCCAGAACCGATAATAATTGTGTCATACATAAAAAATTGGTTAATTAATTAAATTTATTTAATTTTATCTAATTTATCTAAATTTTTATCTAAATTTTTATCTAAATTAATTTTATCTAATAAAAAATAAAATTGCAAATTCAATTTTAGAGGATTGTTGCAGGATACACTTTTGAGTAAATTTTGAACAAAAAATTTAAAATTTTGATACATTTTTCCCCAATTTGTTCACTATTGATATTTTGGCTAATATTAACAAAATTCAAAAAGATAAGTCCACAGTACTGTGGACTTATCCCCTTTATCTAAAAAATGGACTTTAGTCCACAGTACTGTGGACTAAAGTCCATTTTTTTACTTTTCTTTTACTATGTGTTTATTAATCAATTCTGTTAAATTTTCTTTGCTACAATAATTATTAATTTGCTCAATTGTCTTGCCATTTTTAAATAATATAATTGTTGGCACACTCATAATATAATATTTTTCTGCTATGGCTTGATTTTCATCAATATCTAATTTCCCGATTTTAATATCCTTATTTTTATATTCTTCTGTAATTTTATCAATTATTGGACCCATTAATTGGCAAGGGCCGCACCACGGCGCAAAAAAATCTACCAGAACCAATCCGTGGTTATTTTCTACTTCTTGTTGAAAATTTTGATAAGTAAATTTCATATTTTTAGCCATTATTATTGATTAATATTGGTATTTAACAATAATTCCAACATACAAATATCGCATTTAACAATAGTTTGTTTAATAAAAAATTTAGAATTTTCACAATTAACTTTTTTTAGCATTTTGAATATTGTAAAAAGTCAACGTAATAATATTAAGAAATCATAGATTATTAAAGATGTTCCATATAAAACATTTTTCAAGGGATTATCTTTCAAGGGATTATCGCCAAACACAACATTCGGCATAAAATTCCAAATTTTGGTAAATTTTTCTCGACAAAAGTCGGGGTCCCGACTCCTTTAAAAAAGTAGATCGGGAAAAATTTTTTGCTCGAAAGAATATTTTGCGATAGCCCAATTTAATGGACGCATAACTGAAAAGTAAATTCAAATTTAAAATTTTACTAAAATTAGCCAAAAAATTTTGATTAACAAAATTAAGGTCTGTCGCCAATTAATTTTTTTGGCTAAGATTAATTAAAATCATTTTTTGTACTTTTTAAGAAATTTGGCTAATTAAAGCCAAAAATAGTTTTTTACTTAATCATTCGGCGACAGTTCCTTACTTTGAATTACGAAACGATTTTTTTTGTCATTCCCCTTTCTTTTGTCATTCCCGTGAAAACGGGGATCCATGATAACCATAAAAACGTTAAAAACAAACAAAAAGTTTAAATGCGCTATAAATGCTTTTACTTAATTTTTTGTTCATATTGCTTACTCATGGATTCCCAATCAAGTTAGGAATGACAAAAAGTGGGTTTTTGATTAGTTTTGTAATTCAAAGTTCCTTAAGAACTTTGGTTAATTAAACGTTGGATTACGAAATGAATAAAATTTTAAAAAAGTAAAAAAAATAAACCAAAACACAAAAAAGGTTTTTCGTTTCTAAAAAACCGAAATACTTTGAAGCACTATTAAAGTTAGAGTGCAGAGGAATGAATTTTAAAAATGTATTTTTTGCTAATTTTAGCCAAAAAATTAAAAAGCATTCTATTATTCTTCACTCTCAAATTGTGTTGCAACCTTTACTGTATTTATTTTAACACGGGGCGTTTCGTAATTCAAGGAAGATTAACGAATTCTCTTTGCAATGTTCCATTAAAATTTTCATTAACTGAATTGTCTTTTGGAGTTCTTGGTCTTGAAAAATATCTTTGGATCTTCTTGGGAAATTGTTGAATTGTTTTTTCAAAATATCCTTGAAATTCAGAACCGTTGTCTGTTTGCAGATTCTCTATTTTACCATGATAAACATAATATAATCTTTTAAGAAAATCTTGCGCGTTCTTTGACGATTTAGTTGAATACATTCTGGCAAAAGCTATTTTAGAATAATAATCAATAGAGGTAAATATATATCTTTTTAATTCGTTACAATAAATAGTGATTGTGTCTAAACAAATAATATAGCCAGCTGTTTTTTATAGGAAGGCAGACCTTTAATTAATCCAATAGCTCTCTTTTCTTTTTACCTGTTTGTTTTGTCATAGCTCGTTTTGTCCTAACTATAGCTGTTTTAATAGGATGATAATATAATTTATTTTTCAATAATTTTTTAAATTTTTCATGAATTTAAAATAAGACCATTCATTTTTAAATGGATGAAATTTACTTTATCTTTCAAAATTTGGTATACTTGAATAGTCGTATTATGTGGTCTGACCTTATGCGGTTTTTTAATTCAAAGATTATTAATAAAATTTAAAAAAATTACTTTATGAAAGATTTAATCAACAAAGCGTTAAATTTGGCTCAATTAAAAGGCGCGGAATATGCTGACATAAGGATTGTTAATGGGGAAAGAGAAAGTATTGCTGTAAAAGGCGAGGTGCCTGAGGCAATAGAAATCAATCAAAGCCAAGGTTTTGGCGTAAGGGTTTTATACAAGGGCTCATGGGGTTTTAGCGCGAGCTGTTTTTTGGATGAAAAAAATATAGAAAAAACAGTTAAACAAGCAATCGAAATTGCCAAAGCAAGTTTGCTTGTTCAAAATGAAAAAGTGAAATTAGCGCCAGCTCAAAAAATTATCGCAAAATATCAGACAAAAGTTGAAAAAGACCCTTTTAAAATTTCGTTGGAACAAAAATTAAAACTTCTTTTATCAGCAAATGCTGAAATGCAAAAAATAAAAGCAGTGAAAGTATCTGAAGCATTTATGAATTTTTGGAAACAAGAAAAAATTTTTGCTTCCACTGAAGGCAGTTTTATTGAACAGGAAATTATTGAATCTGGCGCTGGCATTGAAGCTACAGCCATATTAAAAAATGATGTGCAAACAAGAAGTTACCCGAATTCTTTTAGAGGTCAATGTGCTACAGCTGGGTATGAATTAGTGGAATCATTGAGATTAAAGCAAAATGCGCAAAAAATAGCCGAGCAAACGGCTGTTCTGTTAAAAGCTCCTCAATGCCCTGCTGGGATGAACACTCTTATTATAGACAACAATCAATTGGGCTTGCAAATTCACGAGTCCTGCGGTCATCCTATTGAACTTGACAGGGTTTTAGGCATGGAAGCCAGCTATGCTGGCACGAGTTTTTTAACTTTGGAAAAACTAAACAAGTTTAAATATGGGTCAGATATTGTGAACATTTTTGCTGACGCAACTTTGCCAGGCGGTTTGGGAACTTTTGGTTATGACGATGAGGGAGTGCCTGCTCAAAGATTTCCAATTATTAAAAACGGCAAATTTGTGAATTATTTAACTTCACGGGAAACAGCCAGTGTTTTAGGGCAAAAAAGCAATGGCGCGATGCGGGCTGACGGCTGGAGCAACATTCCTTTGATTAGAATGACTAATATTAATTTGGAACCCGGAGAGTGGGATTTGAATGATTTAATCGCTGACACGAAAGATGGAATTTTTATATCAACTAATAAGGCGTGGAGCATTGATGACAAAAGATTAAATTTTCAATTTGGTTGCGAGATTGCTTGGGAAATTAAAAATGGAAAATTAGGGAAGATTTATAAAAATCCTATTTACACAGGTATTACGCCACAATTTTGGCAATCTTGCGATGCTATTTGCAATAAAAAACATTGGCAAATTTGGGGAACCCCTAATTGTGGCAAAGGCGAGCCTGGTCAAACAGCCCATGTCGGTCACGGATGTTCCCCAGCGCGATTTAGAAATGTAAAAGTGGGAATAAGGAAGAAGTAAAAAGTTGGTAGTGAGTAGTTGGTCATACAATTTTCAATTTTCAATTCACCCTGTTAAATATTTATCAGTAATCACTGGCTAAACAAATAGTTAATTATTATTAAATAATTTTTGTAAAATAAAATTATTTAATAGGGTGAATTTTCAATGAATCAATTTTTAAACAATACAGACTTCTATGTCAAGGCAAAGTAGAAATGTCCTATCCACAGCAAAGTAGAAATGTCCTAC
>ERZ1292640.1355-Hain-H43-02um-R1-1355-length-20281-cov-44_pt1 | contig 20281 bp, 16 predicted proteins | sample MGYA00564404_ERZ1292640 | MGnify/ENA primary metagenome ERZ1292640 (study PRJEB36523, sample SAMEA6512636) | groundwater metagenome | collected 2019-01-08 | study: AquaDiva: Metagenomics assemblies of 32 groundwater samples
AAGTTCGCGCCGAACGGGATAGCGTTCAGGTTCCGCTGCCAGAGCAGGCGGCGGCCTAGCGAGCCCACATAAGCCACGTCCACCACCGTGCCGAAGCCGACCGCCTGCTGCACGCTGAGGCTGAAGTTCATCACGCTCGGGATCTTCCCTTGCCGGTCCAGCCCCAGCACATTGCCGGGGAACAGCACGCCGCTCGATCCGAGCAGCGTGTTCAGGGTCCCGTAGAAGATCACCGGGTTCTCCACTATCGGCGACTGGCCGGTAAACGGAAAGAAAACCATTCCCCCGGCCATGCGGTTGTAAAACATTCCGAACCCGCCGCGGACGGCCGTCTTGCCGCGGCCGAAGACGTCGTAGGCGAAGCCGAGCCGCGGGCCCAAGTGCAGGCCGCGGTCCTCCATCAGCGAAGGCGGCACGCCAGGGTCGAGCGACGGCGCGATCATCCCGTTGGCCAGGTCCCCGGTGCCGCCGGCGATCGCCCCGATGAAGCTGGCCGGGAAGACGACTCCGGTAAGCGGATGCCGGCCGACGCGCCGGCCATCCACCAGCGCCGGGCCGATCAACTGGACCGCCCGCCGCGAATCATAGGCGGCCGGCCAGAAGCCCGAGGTGCGGTTGTCGGCCGCGAAGGCGTGCGGCAGGCGGTAGAACCGCAGCCCCAGGTCGAGCGTCAGCCGCCGGCTCACCTTCCAGTTGTCCTGCACGAACCATTCGATGTTGCTGACGATGGCCTCGGGAATGGGCCGGGCCGAGGGCTCGGTATAGGACTGGAACACGCCCAAAGCGGCGTTGGCGTAAGCGTAACCGGTGTCCAGCGGGTTGTTCACGTCGCGGCCGAAGTTGAGGCTGCCGTTGAAGGTGACGCCGGAGCCGTGGTTCTTGCCCCAGATGCGGTCCAGGTAGAAGCCAACCTTGATGGTGTGGCGGCCGAAAGTGGTGGTGAGGTTGTTGGCGACGGTGAAGATCTTGTGGCCGGTGGTGAGCGGCGTGCGGCCGCCCACCTGGAGGGCGGCCGCGTTCGGAATCCCGCCGAACTGGGCGTTCGGCAAGATGTCCAGCGGGTTGTTCTCCGGGCGGAACTGGCCCAGCGTGAAGCCCGCCTGGTTGCGCTGGTTGCGCGGCAGGTCCCGCTCATCCAGGGTGTTGTTCCACGGCCGGTCGCTGAAGCTGGCGTTGGTCTCGTTGACCAGCGTCGGGCTGAAGATCTTCTGGTAGCGCCCGATGAAGGCCTTGCCCGCGTTCACCGAGGTCTGCCGCAACTGGTTGTAGTTGGATTCCGCGCCGGAGACGCCGTAGGAGCCCTGCTGCTCGTCGCGGCGGTGGGTGTAATTAAAGGCCAGGATGTCGCTCGAGCTGAGGTGATAGTCGAGCTTCAGCGTCTCGGTGCGCTTGGGTGTGTGCTGCTGCTCCTGGAAGGTGTAGTTGTAATTGCCGCGTGAGATGGAGCGGTCGAAGAAAGCCGGCATCGGAAAGACCTTCAGCAGGGCCTGGCCGTTGGGATCGAGGCGGTTCCTGGGGACGACATTGCCGGGGAACGGCGCCCCGCCGCCGAGGGAATCGCGCACGACGATGAGCGCGTTGTTGACATCCAGCGACTGGGAGAAGTCGCCCTCGCGCTCGGGCGCGCCCGGCATGGTGCGGTAGTTGATCCCGGTGGTGGTGATCTGCGGCCAGAACTCCTGCGACCAGAAAAAGAAGAGCCGGTCGCGGTTGCGGTTGAACGCGCCCGGCACGTAGACCGGCCCGCCGAGGTTGTAATTCCAGGTGTTGAAGCGGTAGCGCGGCTTCGGCATTCCCAGCAGGTTGTTGAAGAACTCGTTGGCGTTGAACTGCTCGTGCCGCTTCCAGTAGGAGCCGAGGCCGTGGAAGTGGCGGGTGCCGGACTTGCTGACGATGTGCACATTGGCGCCCGACAGCCGCCCGTACTCGGCCTGGTAGTTGGTCATGAGCACCTTCACCTCGGCGACCGCATCCATGCCGATGTTGACGACTGAGTTGAACTGGTTGCCGAAGGCGTTCAGGGTGGCGCCGTCGAGGCTGACGTTGTTGGTGTTGTTGCGGTTGCCCTGTACGTGGATGGTCCAGTTGTGCTGGAGCTGCTCCGCTTCGCCCAGATCGACCACGCCGGGCAGCAGCGAGAGCAGCGACATCACGTTGCGCCCGCGAATGGCCAGCGTCTCGACCTGGCTAGAGGTCAGCACTCCGGAGCGCTCGGCGCTTTCGGTCTGCACCGGCGTGCCCTGGGCGGCCACTTCCACCGCTTCGGTCAGGGCGCCCACCTCCAGCGCCAGATTGCCCAGCGCAAGGTTCTCGGTCGCGGTGAGGTTGATGTCCCGGTGATCGAGGCGCTTGAAACCCGCCGCCTCGATCCTCAGATCGTACACCCCCCGTTGCAGGCTGCCGAAGACGAAGCGTCCGATCTCGTTGGTGGTGGCCTTGCGCTCGGCCCCGGTTGCGAGGTGAGTGAGGGTGACGGCGGCGCCGGGCACGGCCGTCTGAGAGGAATCGACCACCGTGCCGGCGATGGAGCCGGTGATGCTCTGCGCCCACAGCGACAGCGGCAAAAGCAGCCCGGTCATCGCTGCCACGCGCATGAGACTACTCTACCAACTTCGGCGGCTACCAAAGATTAAATAAGTGAAAGCGTAGCCTGTCACCGAAATTCTCGGAGGACGGCGCTCCAGCCGGGGTAGCCGCGGCGGCGCGAGTAGGGGTCCTCCTCGAAGCTGATGGCCGCGTCGAGCCGCGAGCCGGGACGCAACTCGGCGGCGCGGGCGGCGAAGTTCCAGGCCTTCACCATCAGCGTGCGCTTGTTTTGGCGCAGGCACACTCGCAGGTGCTTGTCCTTGAACACCACCGGCGGGGCGGCCACTTCCACGTCGAGGGCGGCGAAGACCGGGGCGGGGTTGCCGTGGCCGAACGGGGCCAGCGAGAGGACCTCGGCCACGGCGCGCTCGGTGATCTCGCTGAAGTCCAGCGTCGCGTCCAGTTCCATCTGCGGCTGGAAGTCGGACGGGGTCAGCCTGGCGGCGGCGTAAGCGTTCAGGCGCTGCCGGAACTCGGCCACGCGCTCCAGCGGCAGGGTGACGCCGGCGGCCTGGCGGTGCCCGCCGTAACGGACGAACAGGCCGGGCATCGACTCCAGCGCCTCCAGCAGGTGGAAGGCGGGGATGCTGCGCCCGGAGCCCTGAACGATCCCCTGCTCCGGGTCCTCGCCCAGCACGAAGACGGGGCGGTGAAAGCGCTCGACCAGGCGGCTGGCCACGATGCCCACCACGCCGCGGTGCATGTCCTTGCCGGCGAACACCAGGGCCGCGTCCTCCTCGGTGACCGGGAGGCGCAGGCACTCCTCGAGGATGCCGCGGGTCATCTGCGTCTCGATCTCCTGGCGCTCGCGGTTCAGCTCGTGCAGCCGGGCGGCGATCTCGCGGGCCTCGACGTGGTCGTCGGTCACCAGCAGCTTGATCACCTGGACGGCGTCGGCCATGCGCCCGGCCGCGTTCAGCCGCGGCGCAACCCGGAAGGCCACCTGGCCGGCGGTCACCGCCTCGCCCTCGCTGAAGCCGGCCACTTTCAGCAGCTCGCGCAAGCCGGGGTTGCGCACCGAGCGCAGCCCGTCCAGCCCGTGCTTGACCAGGATGCGGTTCTCGCCGGTGAGCGGCACCACGTCGGCCACCGTGCCGATGGCCACCAGCTTGAGGAACGACTCGGTCATGCGGCGCAGCTTCGACGGCGGCCAGTCGAGCGATCCGAGCAGCGCCTGCACCAGCTTGAAGGTGACGCCAGCCGCGCAGAGGTTCTTGTCCGGGTACGGGCAGCGGGGCTGGCGTGGATTGAGGATGGCCAGCGCCGGCGGCAGCTCGGCGTCGGGCAGGTGGTGGTCGGCCACGATCACGTCGATGCCGAGCTGGCTGGCGCGCCGCACCGCTGGGGTGGCGCGGACGCCAGTGTCGAGGCTGATCAGCAGCCGCACACGCTCGGCGGCCGCCTGCTCGATCGTCTCCGGGTGCAGTCCGTAGCCGTCCTTGAACCGGTGGGGGACGTGAGCGTGGCTGCGTCCGCCGGCCAGCTCGATCGCCTTGCGCAGGATGACCACCGCGGTGGTGCCATCCACATCGTAGTCGCCGTACAGCAGGATCTTCTCGCCGGCGGCGATCGCGCCCCGCAGCCGCGCCAGCGCTTCCCTCATGCCGTGCAGCAGGAAGGGATCGTGCAGGTCCTCGAGCGAGGGACTCAGGAAGCGGCGGGCCGCGTCCGCATCCTGGTAGCCGCGGCGAGCCAGCACCCGCGCCGCCGGCTCGCACAGGCCCAGCGCGGCCGAGAGCGACCGCACCTGGGCGGCGTCGGAATGGGGGAACAGCCAGCGGGCCGGGGCAGCTCTGGGTTCAGGCATCAATTCTGGGAGAAGTACCCGCCCATCGAGCCTTGGTCATCCTCGCCTTCCTCGCCCGGAATGGCGGCGTCGATTTCCTCCAGCAGGTCGAGGTAGTCCTCGTACCACTCCGCGCGGAGGCTGAACAGGTAGACCCGGCCCTGGTGATCGAAGGAAAGCTCCAGCGCGCAGGTGAAGCCGCCGTAGTCGCGCATCTCGCGCAGGCGCGCTTCCAGGCTCCGCCGCTCTTCCCGCGGCAGCTCGGACTCTCCAAGGCGTTCCAGGCCGTCTTCGACGAGCTCGTCGGAGAACTCGCGCTGGTGATAGACGATCATGCGCACCCCGGCGTTCTTGGCCGCGTCGAGGAAGCGGCGGAAGTCGGGGAAGTGATCGGTGTCCCAGGCGACGAACGAGTCGGTTTCGGCCAGCCGCGAATAGCCGCGGAAGACCACGAATCCCTGGGATTCCAGGTACTCGAGAATCTCTTCTTTAAGCGTGTCCAGGTTTAACTGCATTCAGCGCTGCGCCATCACCAGGATATCGTACTGGCCGGCCAGTTCCCGGGCGGACGGGGTGACAATCGTCTGGGGCCCGATGTAGATCTTCCGCGAGTGCTGGATCGCCGCCCTGACATCGTTCTCGCAGACGAAATCGACGATGTTGATCCGCGGCGACGGCGGGGCGGGTTCGGCCGGCGGGACGGGCTTGGCGGGCGGAGGTGGCGCCGGCGGCGGGCAGATGGCCCCCGGTTCGGTACGAAGCGGGCAGACAGCCGGCCCGGCCCGCGGCGAGCTGAGGAACCGGTCCACCACCTCGGCCGCGCTGACCGCCGGTTGCGGCGCCGGCTCCGGCGCGGGGCGCGGCGCGGCGACCGCGATGCCGCGCTGCTTCAGATACTCCTCCACCGCCGCCGCCAGGTGGGGTAGGCCTACCGGCTTGCCCACTCCGGGCGCCGCCGCTTCCGCCGCCGGGTACGGCGGGATCTCCAGCGCCTCCTCCACCTCCCGCACCTTGCGGGCCACCCGCTTGATGTTGATCAAGTGCTGCGGGCCGACGTTGTCGCCGGTCGAGTTGCCGCCCATCGCGCCGCAGCCAAGCGTCATCGCCGGAAACAGGTTGGTGGTGATGCCGACCGAGCCCGGCGGACTCGCCGTGTTCACCAGCACGCGGAAGGCCGGCATGCGCCGGCCGAACTCGCCGATGCGGGCCTCGTCGCGCGACCAGATCACGCAGGTGTGCCCCAGCCCGCCGAAGCGCAGCACCGCCTCGCAGGCGTCCAGCGCGGCGGCGAAGTCTTTCACGAAGCGCAGCGCCAGCACCGGCGACAGCTTCTCCACCGAAAGCGGATGTTCCTTGCCGACGCCTGCGATCTCCACCACCAGGATCGAGGTATCGGACGGCACGTCGAAGCCGGCCATCCGCGCCAGCTTCTGCGGCGACTGGCCTACGCAGTCGGGATTGATCTGGAGGTTGGGGCGCACCAGTACCTTGCCGATCGCTTCCTTCTGGGCCTCGTGGCACAGGAACGCCTTGCGGGCTTTGAGCTCGGACAGGATCGCCTCGCGCAGGCCTTCCTCGGCGACCACCGTCTGCTCGCTGGAGCACACGGTGCCGTAGTCGAACGACTTGCCCTCGATCACTTGGGCGATGGCCTCGCCCACGTCGTAGCCGGTATCCAGCAGCACCGGCACATTGCCGGGGCCGACGCCGAAGGCGGGTTTGCCGCTGGAATAGGCGGCCCGCACCATGCCGTGGCCGCCGGTGGACAGAATGACCGCGGTGCGCTCGTGACGCATCAACGCCTGGGTGGCCTCCAGCGTCGGCTTGCTCAGGCAGTGAATGACGTCTTCGGGCGCGCCGGCCGCCAGCGCGGCGCGGTAAAGCAGGTCGGCCGTCTCGCCAGTGCATCGCTGCGCGCGCGGGTGCGGGCTGATGACGATCGTGTTGCCGGCCTTCAGCGCGATCAGCGCCTTGTAGATCGCCGTTGAGGTCGGGTTGGTGCAGGGGACGATGGCGGCCACCACCCCGACCGGCACGCCGATCTCGACCACCTTCTCGGCCGGCAGTTCCCGCAGCACGCCCACCGTCTTCATGCCGCGCATTGCGCGCGGCAGCAGGTCGGCGTTCAGCAGGTTCTTGACGATCTTGTCCTTGACGTTGCCGTAGCCGGTCTCTTCGACCGCCATCTCGGCCAGCCGCACCGCGTTGGCGCGCCCGGCCGCCCCCACCGCCTCCACCACCGCGTCGATCTGCTCCTGGCTGAACCGGGAGTATTTCTGGAAGGCCGCGTAGGCCCGTTCGACCTTGCCGCGAGCCTCCTGGATGGAAACCAGATCCTGATCGTGCAGCATGGCGCGAAGCATCCCTCGCTAAGCGGCGGCCAGGTTCAGCCTCAGGCTTTGTTCGGCCGGGGCAGGACCTTCTCCACTTCGTCGTGGGGCCGCGGGATGACGTGGACGGCGATCAGTTCTCCCACCCGGCGCGCAGCCGCCGCCCCGGCGTCGGTGGCCGCCTTCACCGCCCCGACGTCGCCCCGCACCGTCACCGTCACGTAGGCGGCGCCCACGTATTCCTTGCCCACCAGGACGACATTGGCCGCCTTCACCATCGCGTCGGCCGCCTCGATGGCGCCGACCAGCCCTTTGGTTTCAATCATTCCGAGAGCTTCCATTTCCGCTCCTCCAGCCCTAGACGGGCAGTTTTGGCGAACCTCTACCCTATCACAGCCACCCGGGCAGCACAATGGCCGGGTGGTGGGGCCGGCTTCAGCCCAATGTCACTTAGTTTTCTCGGTGCAGGAGCTAAATACAACATTCTCGTGGCATTATGTTGTATATGGGGCTTCGGTGGGGCAGGCCCCCGGCCTGCGGCGGCCTCTCAGGCCGCATCCGAAGGTGGACCGGACAGGGTCCGGTCCGCGGCGCAGGGCGCCGCCCCACAAGAATTCACCTGTATTTTGAGAGACTTGCAGAAAGGGGCACAAAAACTAAGTGACATTGGGCTTCAGCCGGCCGGTCCGGTTTGAGCGGCGCCCTCACCCTCGCTAAGGTTAACATTCTGTTACTAACTTAAGTCATTAGGCACGGTTTTGGTAAGGTCCACGGTACCGTTTCTGAGTTAAAACCCTTGAAATACCGACAGATAGCGTGTAAATTTACTTGAGGCGATAGTAAGTAGCGGAGGAGATTGGTATGCCTGTTCGAATGCTGATTGTTGCGCTCACTGTGGTGGCTGCCGTGGCCGGGGCGGACACCGATTACAAGATTGATCCCGGCCTGATGAAGAACCTGACGGACTCGGAGGAGGCGGTGGCGCCCTTCTTCGTCGTGTTTGGCGAGCGGCCGTCGCTGGCGGCGGCCCACTACATGCGCGACTGGACGGCGCGGGGGCGATTCGTGGTCCAGTCGTTGCAGGCGACGGCCGCCCGCAGCCAGGCGGGGGTGCGCGGCTACTTGCAGGGCCGCGGAGTGGCTCACACCGCATTCTGGGTCGAGAACAAGATCTACGTACCGAAGGGCGATCTCGATCTGGTCCGGGCGTTGTCGCGGCGCCCCGAGGTGGTCGCTATCCTGCCCGAGGTCATCTATAGGATCCCGACGCCACAGACGGGAGGCGTGGGAACGCAGGCCATTGCCTGGGGCGTCGCCAAGATCCGGGCCGATCAAGTTTGGTCCACCGCCAACGGGGCCGGGATCGTGGTGGCCAACATTGACACCGGCGTGCAGTACAACCACCCGGCGCTGGTGAACCAGTACCGCGGCAACACCGGGGGCGGCTCGTTCACCCACGTGGGCAATTGGAAGGATCCCACCGCGGTGTGCGGCGCGACGCCCTGTGACAACAACAACCATGGCACGCACACCATGGGCACGATGGTCGGCACCGACGGCGTGAACCAGATCGGCGTGGCGCCGGGGGCCAAGTGGATCGCCTGCAAGGGCTGCGCCAACAGCTTGTGCGCCAGCTCGGCGCTGACCGCCTGCGCCCAGTGGATCATGGACCCGTTGGAGAACAGCTCGGGCGCCAACCGGCCGCACGCGGTGAACAACTCCTGGGGCGGCGGCAGCGGCAGCTCCTGGTACCAGTCCTACGTGCAGAACTGGCGGGCGGCCGGTATTTTCCCCGCCTTCTCGAACGGTAACAGTGGGCCCGGTTGCGGCACGGCGGGTTCGCCGGGCGACTACGCCGAGTCGTTCGCCAGCGGCGCCACCAATGGCAGCGACGTGATCGCCAGCTTCTCTTCGCGCGGGCCATCGGCCTTCGGCGGCATCATCAAGCCGAACGTCAGCGCGCCCGGCGTGAGCGTGTACTCCAGCATTCCGACCAGTACCTACGGCTACATGAGCGGGACCTCGATGGCCAGCCCGCACACGGCCGGCGCGGTGGCGCTGGTGTGGTCGGCGGCGCCGCTCTATGTAGGCAACGTGGCCGCCACCGAAACGCTGCTCGAGGACACCGCCGTGGTGATAACCACCACCGAGACCTGCGGCGGCATCCCAGCCGGCGTGAGCCCCAACAACACTTACGGGTCGGGGCGCATCGACGCGCTCGCGGCCGTAAACGCCACCGGCACGCCGCCCAACCAGCCACCCGTGGTGACCATCTCCAGCCCGCCCGGAGGCACTTCGTACAACTGCCCGGCCACGGTTCCCTTCGCGGGCACGGCGTCGGACCCGGAAGACCTAGACCTCACGGCGAGCATCAAGTGGACAGAGGGAGGCAGCCAGTTCGGCACAGGAGGCACGGCGCCGAAAACATATCAGTGCACCGAGACCGGCAACCACACCGTCACCGCCAGCGTGATCGACAGCAAGGGCGCCAGCGGTTCCGACACGATCACCATCAACATCCGCAATGACAACGTGCCGGCCGCGCCCAGCAACTTGACGGCCACCGTCAACGGCAAGACGGTGACGCTGCTATGGCAAGACAACTCGGACAACGAGCAGGGCTTCAAGGTTGAACGAGTCCGAAAGGGACTCACCGACTGGGCCCAGATCGGCACAACCGGCGCCAACGTGGTCACTTACCCGGATGCGAACCGGCCGAAGGGCACCTGGCAGTATCGCGTTCGCGCGTACAACAGCTCCGGCCCTTCCGGCTACTCCAACGTGGCCACGGCCCGGGTGAGGTAGGACGGGGGTCAGAATCCCAGCTCGCGCAGTCTCTCGATGGTCAGCTTCCCGGCGGGCGCGGGCGGCTCGCGCCCGAGCAGGCGCTCGACATACTTGGCCAGAATGTCGGCCTCGATGTTGACGCGGTCGCCGGGGCGGTGGGCGCGCAGCGCGGTCGTGCGCCAGGTGTGGGGGATGATCGTCACGGCGATCACACCGGCTTCGACCGCCGCCACCGTGAGGCTGATGCCGTCGATGGCGATTGAGCCCTTGAAGACGACGTAGCGCTCGACTTCGGGCGGCACCCGGACCTTCAGCCACCAGTCGCCCTCCGCCAGTTGCTCCAGCGAGAGGAACTCGCCGGTGGCGTCGATGTGTCCCTGCACGATGTGGCCGCCCAGCCGCCCGCCGGCGGCGAGCGGCCGCTCCAGGTTCACCTGCGAGCCGGTCCGCAGATCGCCGAGGTTGGAGCGGCGCAGTGTCTCAGCCGACACGTCAGCCGAGAAGCCCTCGGGCCGCGGGTCCACCGCGGTCAGGCAGACGCCGTTGACCGCGATGCTGGCGCCTTCCTGCATGTCCTCCAGCACCGCGCGGCAGCGGACGCGCAGGCGGGCGCCGGCGAAGCGCGGCTCCAACGCCTCGACCGTCCCCAATTCCTCGATGATGCCGGTGAACACGAGCGGCGCCCCTCTATGTCTGAAGACCCTGCGGCGCCAGCGGCAGCGAGCGCAGGCGGATGCGAGCCGCATCGAAGATGGCGTTGGCGACCGCGGGGGCCAGGCCGACGATCGGCGTCTCCCCGCCGCCGGCCGAGGGCAGGTCCTTGCGGTCAACGAGCACGGTTTCGATCAGCGGCACATCGCTGAAGCGCGGCACGCGGTAGCGGGAGAAGCGCGGGTTGAGGATGCGCCCGTTGTCAAAGTGGATAGCCTCGAACAGCGCGCCGCCGATGGCCATGATGATCATGCCTTCGACCTGGTTCTTGAGGTGATCCGGGTTGACGACGGCACCGCACTCGAAAGCCTCCACCACCCGCAGGATCCTGACGCGGCCGCCCTCGGTCCGGACCTCAGCGCAGGTGGCGACGTAGCTGCCTTTCTCGAAGCCGGCCGCGAAGCCGGCGCCGTGTCCGGGGGCGCTCTTGCGAGGCCAGCCGAAGCGCGCGGCGGCGGCCTCGACCACGGCGCGCATCCGGGCGTCCTTTAGGTTCTTCAGGCGCAACTCGACCGGGTCGAGCGCAAGCGCGCGCGCGACTTCGTCCAGGTGAGACTCGCGCGCGAAGTGGTTAGCGGTGGCCGCCAGCGCGCGGTAGGAACCCTGGCGGAGCGGCGGGCGCGAGGAATGGAACTCGATACGCTGGTTCGGAACGTCGTAGACATGCTGGATGCCGGCGCCGCCGGAATTGTAATTATGGAACTCCCAGGCGGTGAGCGTGCCGTCGCTCCGGACGCCGCTCGCGACTTCGATAGCGCCGGCGGGGCGGAAGTACGCCCAGGTGAATTCCTCCTCGCGCGTCCAGACCACTTTGACGGGCTTGCCGGCGGCGCGGGCCAGGCGGGCCGCTTCGATGGCGGCGTCGCCGAAGTGCTTGCCGCCATAACCGGAGCCGCTGTCGGGCACGATCACCCGCACGCGGTTCTCGGAGATGCCGAGCGCCGCGGCCAGCTCGCCCCGGACGCCGAACGGACGCTGGCTGCTGGTCCATACCGTGAGCTTGCCGCCGGTCCACTCGGCCACGGCGGCGCGCGGTTCCAGCGGGGCGTGGGCAATGTAGGCGACGGTGTAACTGGCCTGGAGTTTCCGGTCCGCTTCGGCGAGGCCCTTTTCGATAGAGCCGCGGGTTCCGCCGCCCGAGCCCGGCGCGGCGTGCTTCTTGAGGTGCTCGAACAACTCCGCCTCGGAGGGCTGCGGTTCGGCCTTCCACTCGGCCACGATCGCGGCCAGCGCGCGCGAGGCCGCTTCCGCGGAGGGCGCGGTGACACCCCGCAACGGGCCATCGCGTACCACGGTCACGCCGGGCATCGCTTCCGCCTTCTGCGCGTCGAGGGAGACGAGCTTCGCCTGAAACACGGATGGCCGCAGCACCTTGCCATGCAGCATGCCGGGGAGCTTGAGGTCGGTCGTATACTTGTGCGCGCCGGTGACGAACTCGCGGCCGTTGACCTTCGGCACGGAGTGGCCGGCGGTTTTCCATTCCTGCGGCGGGGTGAGCGGGGCGTTATCGCTGATGGTCTCGACCAGCTTCTGTCCCCGGGTCAGCTCGCCGAAGCCGAGCGACTGCCTGGTGCGCGGGTCGGTGATCTTGCCGCCGGCGACCACCAACGGGCCGCGGTCCACCTTCCACTTCTCGACGGCCAGATCCAGGAGCAACTCGCGGGCGGTGGCGGCGACCTTGCGCAACTGGGGCGACATGATGGGCGTGGTGCGGCTGCCGGAGGTGCCCCCGTCGAACGGGGTGAGATCGGTATCGCCCATCACGAGGCGGATGGCCTCCAGCGGCGCCCGCAGCTCCTCGGCGACGACCTGGGTGAGAGAAGTGCGGATGTTCTGGCCCATCTCGGCCTTGCCGGTGTAAACGGTGATGGCGCCGTCCTCGCCGATGTGGAGCCAGCCGGCGATCTCGCGGGGCAGCGATTCGCCGCCGCGCCGCTGCGCGTGCGCCGCCTCCGGGCTGAAGACGATGAGGATGCCGCCGCCGAGGTTCCGGAGGAACTGCCGGCGGCTAGCCACGGCGCGCCTCCTTGCTCGTCTTAGCCGCCATTCGCACCGCCTGTACGATGCGCGGGTAGGTCCCGCAGCGGCAGATGTTGCCGTCCAGCGCGCGCACGATCTCCTGCTCGGCGGGATCGGCGTTTTGGCGCAGCAGGCCGGCGGCGGCCACGATCATCCCTGGAGTGCAGTAGCCGCACTGGAGCGCGCCCGTCTCCAGGAACGCCTGCTGAACCGGGTGGAGCCGTCCGCCGGCGGCCAAGCCCTCGATGGTGGTGATGCGCTTCCCGGCCGCGGCCCGAACCGGCGTGATGCAGGAGCGCACGGCGCGGCCGTCAAGGAGCACGGTGCAGGCGCCGCACTGGCCCTCGCCGCAGCCGTACTTCGCGCCGGTCAGCTCCAGGTCCTCGCGCAACACGCTCAGCAGCGAGCGCTCCGGATCGGCGTCGATGCGACGCCGGGCGCCGTTGACGTTAAGTTCGGTGATTCGTGCCACGGCTCTACACCAATCGGTCCAGGAACCGCTTGGCGGCCTGGATGCCTTCGAACTCGGTGAGCCGGTTGCCCTCGTATTCGATGCCGACCCAGTCGCGGTAACCGGCGTCGAGGACGATCTTCATCATGCGGTCCATGTCGATGGTGGTCTCGCGGCCGTCGGCGCCGAAGTCGTAGCACTTGAAGCTGGCGCCCTTGGCGTGGGGCATCAGCTTGCGCACGCCTTCGTAGCGGTCGATCTCCTTGGGGAAGTTGCCGAAGTCGGGCAGGGCGCCGAAGTTGGGCAGGTTGACCTTCTGCATCAGCCGCACCACCACGTCGGGATCCGAGGAGATGCCGCCGTGGTTCTCGATGATCACGTTGATCTTGAAGGCGGTGGCGTAGCCGCACAGGTTGTTGAAGCTCTCGGAGCAGTACCCGATGAAGGCGTCGATCTCGGCCGGGGTGGAGGGCTGCTTGTCCGGGTACATGTTGGTGCGGATGGAGTGGCAGCCAAGCTCGGCGGCGATCCGCACCCACATGCGGTGGTTGTCGGCGGCCTTCATGCGCGCGCCGCGGTCGGAGTGGCCCATCATGCCCTCGCCATCGACCATAAGGAGCACCGCCGTGGTGCCGGTCTTCTGCATGTTGGACCTGAGGCGGCGGACGTAGTCCTGGGTGGGCGCTTCCCACAGCGCGTTGACGAACTCCAGGCCCTCGATGCCGAACTGCTCGCGGGCGATGCGCGGGAAATCGAGGTTGGTGATCAGGCGCGACTGGATGGCCCGGTGCAGCGACCATTGGGCAAGCGAGATGCGGAACTTGGGCTGGCCCTGGGCGGGCACGGGTATCCCGGCCAGCGCGGGCGCCAAGGCGGCGGTCTTCAGGAACCGGCGGCGATTCATGCAGAATATGGTAGCAAGTCCTGGTGAGGCCGGACGTGACCGCGCTGGCGCTGCCGAGCCCTGTGCAGACCTTGGGCCCAAATGGCACGTGTTCCTGATCGCCTGGGTGGTCGCGCCGGCGTTGAGCGAGGCCACCGACAAGGTGTTCGACGAGTACTTCTGGGCGGCGTGAAGGCCGGCTGAAGCCGGACCCACAGCTACACTACCAGTTCCCGCGGGTCGTCGATCCAGTAGTCCGGCTCCCAGCGGGCCAGCTCGGCGGGGTCGCCGTAGCCGTAGCGGACGGCGCAGATGCGGATGCCGGCGCGGCGGCCGGCCTCCATGTCGGCCGGCGTACTCCTGCCCCCCCAGTTCCGTTTGCGTCATACTCAAGGAGGGCTTATGCCAAAACGCTTGAGTCTGGAATTCTCCTTACCGGATGAGGTTGTTGCCTTCCTCCGCGAGGACGAGCTTGCCGCCAAAGCCAAAGAATCCCTGGTCATGGAGCTTCTGCGGGAACACCGAATCTCGCAGGGCAAAGCCGCCGAGCTTCTGGGGATTGGCCGGCACAGCCTCTACCCGATCATGGCTAAGTACCAAGTTGCAGTCGTTGACCTCAGCCCAGAGGAGCTCCGTGAGGAGCTTCAGAAGCCTCTTCCATCTCAGTAGCGTAAGGCCCCGGCATGGTCGTCGTCGCGGACTCCGGTCCCATCCTGTCCTTTGCGAGAGCCAACTTGCTGGAACTCCTTCACGAAGTGATGGAGGAGATCGTCATCCCCGCAGCCGTCGCCGAGGAGTTGGGTTCGGCGCTTGTAAGCCAAGGGCGGCTCCGTCACCGGTCGGTGCGCGACCCGGCCTTCATGGCCCAACTCCCGCAGAAACTTCACAGGGGCGAGCAAGAGGCTATCGTCCTGGCCAGGGAGCTGGGAGCGCTGCTTCTAGTCGATGAGCGAGAGGCTCGCAAAGAAGCCCGGCGTCTGGGCGTCCCGCACCTGGGCTCCCTTAGAGTGCTTAAAGAAGCCAAGGATCGCGGCATCGTAAGCGCTGCCAAACCCGTGCTTGACACGCTGATCGCCACGGGCACCTACCTGAGCAAGCTGCTTTACCAGGAATTCCTCCGGCAGGTTGGTGAGTGACGAACGGACAGACTGCGGCTCGACGAGGACGGCGGAACTAACAGACGAGTTCGCGGGGATCCGAGATCCAGTAGTCCGGCTCCCAGCGGGCCAGCTCGGCGGGGTCGCCGTAGCCGTAGCGGACGGCGCAGATGCGGATGCCGGCGCGGCGGCCGGCCTCCATGTCGGCCGGCGCGTCGCCCACCAGCAGGCAGTCTTCGGGCTGCGCGCCGAGGGCCGCCAGCGCGGCGTGAATCACGTCGGGCGCCGGCTTGTGAGGGAATCCGTCGGTACCCTGGACGTGATCGAAATGCCGGAGCAGCCCGAATTGCTCAAGCACCGCGCGCGCCATGGCGGTGCCCTTGGTGGTGGCGGTGGACTTACGCCCGCCCAGGGCGGCCAGCGTTTCGGCGACACCCGGGTAGACGCGGGTCAGGCGGTGCTGGCGGGCGGGGTAAACGGCGCGGTAGTGCCGGATGAGCGCGTCATACTGCTCCGGGGTGTAGTGCGGGAGCAGATCGCGGAACATGTCCAGCAGGTGGACGCCGATGTAGCGCTTCAGATCGGCCTGGGTAAGGCCGTTGACGGGGTGGCCGGCCAGCGCTTCCAAAATCGCGCCGCAGATGTCGGCCGCCGAGTCGAGCAGGGTCCCGTCAACGTCGAAAAGGTAAACGGGGAAGGAACGCATGACTGGTTCGACAGGCGGGGACGCCTATCCTACGCCGGCTGAGGCCGCTCCCCCTCCCGCAGACCCGGAACGCGCCGCCCCTCGGGACGGATCACCTGCTGGGTCTCGCCGCGGTCGTCGGGCCTGCTCGCGGACGAGCGGACAGCGCCGAGCGCGCGGCCCTCGATCAGCGCCTTGATCTCCTCGCCGTCCAGCACCTCGCGCTCGAGCAGCGTCTCGGCAATCTGCACCAGCACGTCGGCGCGCTCCTCAATGACCTTGGTCGCCCGCTGGTAGGCGTTGTCCACCAGCTTGCGGACCTCCTCATCGATCCGCACCGCGGTGGCCTCGCTGTAGTCGCGGTGCTGGGCGATCTCGCGCCCGAGGAAGATCTGCTCTTCCTTCTTGCCGAAGCTGAGCGGCCCCAGCTCGCTCATGCCCCACTCGCAGACCATCTTGCGGGCCAGGTCGGTGGCGCGCTCGATATCGTTGCCGGCGCCGGTGGTGATGTGGTGCATGCACTTCTCTTCGGCGATGCGGCCGGCCATCAGGATGGTGAGCTGGGCCTCCAGGTACTCGCGACTGTAAGAGTGCTTGTCGTCGATCGGCAACTGCATAGTGACGCCGAGGGCCATGCCGCGGGGAATGATGGTGACCTTGTGGACGGGGTCGGCTTCGGGCGTCACCGAAGCCACCAGCGCGTGACCGGCCTCGTGGTATGCGGTGCTGCGCTTCTCCTGGTCGCTGATGATGAGCGACTTGCGCTCGACGCCCATCAATACCTTGTCCTTGGCCAGCTCGAAGTCGTACTGCGTGACCACCTTGCGGTTCTGGCGAGCACCGACCAGGGCCGCCTCGTTGACCAGGTTGGCCAGGTCCGCGCCGGCGAAGCCGGGCGTGCCGCGTGCCAGCACCGAGAGGTCCACGTCGTCGGCCAGCGGGATCTTGCGGGTGTGAACCTTGAGGATCATCTCGCGGCCCTTGACGTCGGGGCGGGCGACGACCACGCGGCGGTCGAAGCGGCCCGGCCGCAGCAGGGCCGGGTCCAGCACGTCGGGGCGGTTGGTGGCCGCCATCAGGATCACGCCTTCGTTGGACTCGAAACCGTCCATCTCCACCAGCAACTGGTTGAGCGTCTGCTCGCGCTCGTCGTGGCCGCCGCCCAGGCCGGCGCCGCGGTGACGACCCACCGCGTCGATCTCGTCGATGAATACGATGCAGGGCGCGTTCTTCTTGCCCTGCTCGAACAGGTCGCGCACCCGGCTGGCGCCCACGCCGACGAACATCTCGACGAAGTCCGAGCCGGAGATGGAGAAGAAGGGCACGCTGGCCTCGCCGGCGATGGCGCGGGCCAGCAGCGTCTTGCCGGTGCCCGGCGCGCCGATCAGCAGCACCCCCTTGGGAATGCGCCCGCCCAGCTTCTGAAATTTCTGCGGCTCGCGCAGGAACTCGATGATCTCCTGGAGCTCCTCCTTGGCCTCCTCCACCCCGGCCACGTCCTTGAAGGTGACCTTCTTATGCTGGGAGGAATGCAGCCGGGCGCGGCTCTTGCCGAAGCTCAGCGCCTTGTTCCCGCCGCTCTGCATCTGCCGCATCATGAAGATCCAGAACGCCAGCAGCAGCACGAACGGGATGGCGTTGACCAGCACCGAGACCCAGTTGCCCGAGCTCGACTCGCGGATCTCCACGTTGACGCCCTTGGCGCGCAGCAGGTCGTATACGTTGGGGTAGTTGGCCGGGATCAGGGTGCGCAGGCTGACGTTCTCGTCCTTGAACTTGCCGCGGACCTCGATGCCGGTGATGGCGACTTCCTTGACCTTCTCCGCCTCGACCGCCTGGACGAACTCGGAGAAGGTGAGTTGGCGTTCCGGCCGCGTCGTGCCCTGCCGCACCACCGTCCATAACAGGACCACCACGCAGATCAGCACCACCCAGAATATTGCCGTCTTCACATTCGAGTTCATGCCCGCTCCTGTTCATGCACCATCAGAACTCTCCGGCTCGCGGCAGTGGCGGCGTACCCGGCGGACGCTCCGAACTGCCGGCTCCACACAATTACCCCCCCACTTGTGATGATCGGCCATTTCCGCCGTTCCCACAAGGGAATTCGTGCCCGTTGGAACAATTCTTTGATTCTTGTTTCCGTGCGCCGTCCCACCGGATGATACTGGTCCCCCGGCTGCCAATTGCGCAGTTCCAATGCGCCGGTCAGCCGGCCCCAGTCCAAACCGCTTCCTTCAGTATTATAGCCCGGTTTGGGCGTACTCTCCGTAACCTCCTGTAACTCCAATGAGATAGACGAGCTGGCGCCGGGGATCGGGTACCGGCCCGGCGCGCTCAGTGCAAAACGGTAATCCGCGGGCTCCGGCGGCGCCAGGCGGAGCTGGTCAAACGAGCGCAGGACTTCCACCCCGGGGATGTGAAGCTGCCCGTGCCCCTCCAGGGTCGAGGCGAGCTCCAGGATCTGCTCGACGTGGGCGAACTCGATGCGGCGCAGGTCGCCGCGGGCGCACTTGATCGCCCGGCGGACCAGGCGGCGCGCGGCGGCCCGAGGCAGCCCGGCCAGCGCGGCCGCATCGAGGATGACCGCCGGGGGCCGGAGGACCAGGTGAGCGGCGGCCAAGCGGTCCACTTCCCGGTCCCAGTACTCCTCTTCGTCCTGGGACAGGCGGGCCGTCTGGGCCAGGGTCTCACTGAGCGCGGGGTTCCACTCCCGGGTGAGCGCCGGGAGCAGGTCATGCCGGATACGATTACGAGCCAGCCGGCGGTCGAGGTTGGTGGCGTCCAGGCGCCAGGCGATGCCCCGCTCGCCGAGGTACTGCTCGACCTCGGCCCGACCGATCTCGATGAGCGGGCGGACCAGCCCCTCGGGCGTCACCGGCCGGATGCCGGCCAGGCCGGCGGTCCCGGAGCCGCGCAGGAACCGGAACAGCACCGTCTCGGCCTGGTCGGAGCGCGTGTGGCCGAGAGCCACGCGATCCACCACCCCCTGGCGGATCAGGCCCAGGAAGAACTCCAGGCGTACCTGGCGCGCCGCCTGCTCCAGGTTGTCGCCGCGCTCTTCGGCCAGGCGGCGCACGTCGGCGCGGTGGCCATGGAACGGCAGGCCGAAGCGGGCGGCCAGCTCGCGCACGAACTCGGCGTCCTGGCGCGACTCCTCGGCGCGCAACTGGTGGTCCACGTGAAGCACGCCGAGCGCCAGTTCCCAGCGCGGCGCCAGTTCCAGCAGCAGATGAAGCAAGCAGACCGAATCGGCGCCCCCAGAGACGGCCACGCCGATCCGCTGGCCGGGCTGTATCATGTTATAACGGGAGATGGTCTTGAGCACACGCTCCAGCATCTAGTGTCATTGTACGTGTCACGGAGTAATCCCATGGAACCCAAAGGCGACATCGCGTTGATCGGTCTGGCCGTGATGGGCCAGAACCTCATCCTGAACATGAGCGACCACGGCTACACGGTGGTAGCCTACAACCGCACCGTCTCCAAGGTGGACGAGTTCCTCAACGGCCCCGCCAAGAGCCACGACAACGTCCTCGGCGCGCACTCGCTGGAGGAGATGGTCAGCCTGCTCAAGAAGCCGCGCAAGGTGGTGGTGATGGTCAAGGCCGGCAAGGCGGTGGACGATTTCATCGAGCTGCTGCTGCCCCACCTGGAGCCCGGCGACCTGGTCATCGACGGCGGCAACACCCACTTCCCTGACACCATCCGGCGGACCAGGCGCCTGGAGAGCAAGGGTCTGCTCTACATCGGCACCGGCGTGAGCGGCGGCGAGGAAGGCGCGCGGCGCGGCCCGTCCATGATGCCCGGTGGAAGCCAGGCGGCCTGGCCGCTGGTGAAGGACATCTTCCAGGCCATCTGCGCCAAGACGCCGGCCGGCGAGCCCTGCTGCGACTGGATCGGCGAGGACGGCGCCGGCCACTTCGTCAAGATGGTGCACAACGGCATCGAGTACGGCGACATGCAGTTGATCTGCGAGGCCTACCAGTTGATGAGGCAAGGCCTCGGGATGAGCAACCAGGAGATGCACGAGGTCTTTGCCGAGTGGAACCGCGGCGAGCTGGACAGCTACCTGATCGAGATCACCCGGGATATCCTGGGCTACACCGACGAGAACGGCGAACACGTGGTGGACAAGATCCTGGACGCCGCCGGACAGAAGGGCACCGGCAAGTGGACGGTGGTGGCTTCGCTGGACACCGGGACGCCGCTGACGCTGATCGGCGAAGCCGTGCACGCCCGCTGCCTCAGCGCGATGAAGGACGCGCGCGTGAATGCCTCCAAGGTCCTCAAGGGACCCCGCCGCGCTTTCAAGGGCGACAAGAAGGCGTTCGTCGAGGACATTCGCCGCGCGCTGCTGGCCTCCAAGATCGTCAGCTACGCCCAGGGCTTCATGCTCATGCGGGAGGCTTCCAAAGAGTACAAGTGGAACCTGAACTACGGCGGCGTGGCGCTGGTGTGGCGCGGCGGCTGCATCATCCGCTCGGCCTTCCTGGGCAAGATCAAGGAAGCCTTCGACAAGAATCCGAAGCTGGACAACCTGCTGCTCGATCGTTACTTCCGCGGCGTGGTCCGGAAATGCCAGCCGTCCTGGCGGCGGGTGGTGACCAAGGCCGTCCAACTGGGCATCCCGGTTCCGGCCTTCACCACCGCGCTGGCCTTCTTCGACGGCTACCGTAGCGGGCGGCTGCCGGCCAACCTGCTCCAGGCGCAGCGGGACTATTTCGGCGCCCATACCTACGAGCGCGTGGACCGGCCCCGCGGCGAGTTCTTCCACACTAACTGGACCGGCCGCGGCGGCGCCGTGTCCGCCAGCACTTATACGGTTTGAGGGCGAGGCATGCCTCGCCCCTACAATCAGGTACGTACCCGGCGGTGGGTCGGGCATGCCCGTACGTATCCGGCGGTAGGGGTCGGGCATGCGCGTACGTATCCGGCGGTAGGGG
>ERZ1292640.1356-Hain-H43-02um-R1-1356-length-20281-cov-43_pt1 | contig 20281 bp, 16 predicted proteins | sample MGYA00564404_ERZ1292640 | MGnify/ENA primary metagenome ERZ1292640 (study PRJEB36523, sample SAMEA6512636) | groundwater metagenome | collected 2019-01-08 | study: AquaDiva: Metagenomics assemblies of 32 groundwater samples
AGAATCTCAGTGTCCTCAAATAGAGGTCCAGGGATATCGAATCTCCTTACCTCGGTTCCGCTCGGGCCCTGGCTGACCCTATAGAGCCCTAAGTCGCCAGGGTGTTCGCGCTGCCGCTTGAAGATGGCGCTACAGAACAGAGGGGAGTGAGTAGTGACCACTACCTGCCGGTCTTGTTCCAGGGCTAAAGCCACGAGAAGATCAGCGATGAGTTCGAGTCTCCGCGGATGGACGCCGTTCTCGGGTTCCTCGAAGGCCACCAGCGAGCCCCCCCACGGGTTAACCGCGATGGCACAGAGAGCCAATACCCGCAACGTGCCTTCCGAGATGATCCGCGAGGAATACTCGACGTTGTTTTGGCGCACCACGATATCGAGTGTGCCTCGCCGCTTGTCCAGGTCCACGGCCAGGTCTTCCACGCTGGGGATCAATGTGCGGAGGGTTCGCACGACAGCTCCGAACTCTTTGGGCCGCTCCGCGCGCAGGCGATACAAGAATGGTGCGATGTTATCGCCGAGCACCCCGATGTCGTTGACCTCCGCCGGCGGGGCGGCACGGCGCATGGCTACCCGGGGGTCCAGATAGTAGGTGCGCCACCGGAGCAGCTCGTTCCGGCATCGTTCCATCCCCCGATACTCGAGACCTCCAAGTCGCGGGTCGGAGAGAAGCGAATGGTTCAGACCTCGCGGCTCGTGACGGGGATGCGCGGGTTTGCTCTTGCGCCGGATGTGCAGCTCACCGTCCATGCCTTGGATCAGCGCGCTGCCGCGCGGGGTTCCCGCGGTGGTAAGAAGCGCGAGGTACTCATCGTCTACCGCAAGGCTGCCAGACTCAGCGTCGATGCGAACCCGGACCCGGTATTCGAAGGCGTCTTTCTCGATCCGCAACACCGCGTCAAGCTCGAACGAGGAAGTCTTCTGGCTCAACAATGCCGACAAGCCTCCCGGTGGGAACGAGAACGCTTCAATTGGATATCCGCGGATCGGCTCCTGCAACGCATCGGAAAGCGTTCGATGGGTGCCAATTCGGGAGAGAGCCTGGATGGCATCAAGGACATTCGACTTCCCGGCTGCGTTAGGGCCGAACAGCACCGCGAGGCGAGGGAGGGTCAGGTCTCTAACCTCGCCCAGCGACTTGAAGTTCCGAATGCTGATGCGTTCCAGCATGGCTCGGCTCCAACATTATCGCAATCAGGAGCCACCCGCATTCCTCACACCGCGCTCAGGCCCGGGCCGGTGAGCACGCCGGTCTCGATCGTCCCGTCGGTGATGCGGAAGATGCCGGGGAACTTCGCTTCCCAGGGCTTGTTGGCCGCCGGGACGTACTGACGGGCGTTGGATTCGATGGCGGCCACGCCGGGGACATGCGCGGCCAGGCCGGCCGAGTGGATGAGCGAGGCGCCGGGGCAGGTCAGGTCCTGCACGCAGAGGAACATCTTGAACTTCTGCGCGGCGGCGGCCATCAGCAGCGCCTGGGTCTGCCCCTTGCAGGCCTTCAGCGCCACGCCGGTGTAACCCATCTCGCGCGCGAGCAGCAGGCTCTCCAGCTCGGTGAGCGACTCGTCGATAACGATAGGCCGCAGCCTGGCCGCCTCGTGCATGACATTGCTGCGGTGCGCCTTCAGGTCGCGCGCCGTGGGCTGCTCGATGTACTGGATACGCTCGAACCCGCCGGGCGTCCGCTCCTTCACCTGGCGCAGGAAGGCGAGCAGGTAATCGACGTTGGGGCACTTCTCGTTGAAGTCGGCCGAGTAGAACCACTTCGCGACGCCGCGCTTCTTCTGCGTTTCGGCGGCCGCGCGGTCGACGCGCACCACACGCTCCACGTCCCACTTCAGGTCGTTGCCGTTCAGCTTGATCTTGATGTGGGTCAGCCCGTTGTAGTTGATCCACTCCGGCAGCGTCTCGGGCTGCCCGTCGTTGATGCGTTTGGCGATGTCGGCGTCGGTGATCGGGTCGAGCGCGCCCACCAGGTGGTAGAGCGGCATGCGCGGCTTGGGCGTGGTCAGGACATACCGGCTGAGGAATTCGCCCTTGAATTCCGGCGAGAGATAGCGCGCCAGGTCGTGCCGCATGAAATCGGGGCCGTAAGTACGGTAGCAGTTCAGGCCGTGGAGCTTGCCGTAGGCGTCGTGGATGGCGGCGTCGAAGGGGCTGGCCACCACCAGCGTGGCCAGCTTCGGGATGGGCTCCGCCAGCTTGAGCCCGCGCTCGACCTCGGTGGCCGCTTTCAGGTACTCGGGTTCGAGCGCCACGTTGATGTCCACCGGGTGGCCGGCTTCTTTGTACGCGCCGGTGATCTTCGCGATGCGCTCCGCCAGCCGCTTCATGGCCCCGAGCGTGGCCTCGTACGGCAGCTTGGAAGGCCACGACCAGATGTTTCCCAGCGGCATCGAACCGAATCCTTTGGCGGTGCGCCCAGCGGCCGTGCGGACCACGCAGTTGACGTTGAGCAGCGTGACGCGGTCCAGCGCCGTGCCGCCGAACTTGATCGGCGTGCGATAGCGGTAATCTTCGTAGCCGAGCGAGACGCTCTCGATGCGGATGTCGGCGGCCTTCGAAGCGGCTCCGAGGCGGAACAACGCCGCCGGCGCGAGCAGGAGACTACGGCGAGTGAGTGTGTGCATAGTTGACGAGGCCATTCTATCGCGACGCGGCGGCGCGGCTGCGACGCCGATCGTGAAGCTTGATCAGCGCAGCCAGGAACAGAAACAGGACGGCGGCGGCCAACAGCAACTCCCAGGTGTGTTCCCGGAAGAACTCCCGCGGCCTGTTGCCGAGCCGCGAGCCGAGCCAGGCTTCCCCGAAGAAGCGCGGGACGCGCGCCGCCAGCACGACCAGCAGGAAATTCCGGAGCCGGATACCCAGCGCACCCGCCGAGAGCACGAAGATCTTCAGCGGCAATGGCGCGGGGATCAGGGCTGGGATGAAAACGGTCAGCAGGCCGTAGCGGTGGAACCAGAGGCGGAACTTCTCCGCCCGGCGCTGCCGCTCGATCTGCCTGTTCAGATAGACTTCGCCACCCTTTCGCCCAAGCGAGAACAGGAACCAGCAACCCGCCAGCGAGCCGGCGGTCGCCAGCGCCGCCGCCAGGTAGCCGGCGCGCGCGCTCTTCATGGCCACCAACACGACCAACGCGTCGGTTCCCTCGGGGATCGGGATACCGGCCGAGTCGAGGAACCCCAGCAGCAGGATGCCGAGCGGGCCCCACGCGACGAGCGTATCGGCAATGGTTTGAAGCACCCGCAAGCTATCAGACTAGCGCGAGTTGGGGCGCCCCGCGCTGTGATATCATCAACTCCCGCTGAGGAGGCTCCTTCATGACCCCCACACGCTCTCGCCTTTGTGTTGGCATTGGGTTCGCTGTCCTCGTTGGGCTGGCGCTGTGGCGCTGGCCGGCGCCGGTCACCGAGGCCGCCCTTCAACCTGACCCGAACCTCATCTGGAGCATCGGCGCCGCCGACAACTCGGCAGATGAGTTCGTGCCCGGCGCCGAGCCCGCGCTGACCTATGTCGTGGGTCAAAGCATGCCGGACAAACACTGGCGGGAGCGCCAGAACGCCTCCGCAGACAAGCCGCCGGTCTACACTGTTCGCTTCGCGCTCAGCGACGTCCCGGCCGCAGCCGAGCTGGCCATCGACATGTTCTTCCTGGGACCGTCTCCTTCGTCCGCGGAAATCGCGGTGAACGGCAGGCGCGGCTTCTTCCGCATCCAGCCCGCTGGCGGGCAGAACCTTGACGAGCGGCAGGCCAATAACATCACTTACTCGCGGCAATCGCTGCGCGTATCGCTGGACGCCTCGCTGCTCAAGCGCGGCGAGAACGAGATCGGCATTGCGTTCCGCGGCTCCAGCGGCGGCGTCTATTACGACTCGCTGGCGCTGCGCAAGGCCGCCGGCGCCGGTCCGGAGATCTCCGCCTCGGTGGAGCCGACCATCTTCTATCGGCGCCAGGGGGAGCAGTTGAAGGAAGTCACGGAGGTTGTCCTCCGCCACCGGCGGCCGATCGGCAAGGCGACAGTGAGCCTCAAGCTTGGCGCGGCCGTCGTGAAGGGCGAGGCCGGCGGCGAGAGCTACGACTTTGGCGAGCGGGTGATCGAACTGGAAGCGCCGGCCGTCTCCGCGCCGCAGCCCTACGAACTGGAAGTCACCGCGGGCGGCCAGACCAGCCGGTTCCACGGCCAGTTCCGCCCCGAGAAGCGCTGGCGGATCTTCGCCGGCCTCAAGATCCATAACGACATCGGCTTCACCGACCTCCAGCCGCACGTCGAGGAGCTGGACAACCGCAACACCGACGGGGCGCTGGACATCATCGCCCGTGTTCCGTTCTACAAGTTCAACCTCGAGACCACCTGGCTGGTCGAGAACTACCTCGCTTCGCGGCGGGCGCCGCGCGTCAAGCAGCTCGTCGCTATGGCCGCGGCCAACCGCGTCGGCATCAACGCGCTGTACCTCAACCTGATGACCGGGCTGTGCACCGGCGAAGAGTTGTATCGCTCGCTGTACTATGCCAACGGCCTGCGCAAGAAGTACGGCCTGCCGCTTAAGTTCGCCTGCCTGACCGACGCCCCCTCGCATAGCTGGTTCGTGCCGGCGCTGCTGGCCGACGTGAAGGTGCCCGGCTTTGCGATCGGCAGCAACCAGACGCGCGCCCCGCTGCTCCAGAACGGCAACCTGAACGAGGACTCCCCGTTCTGGTGGGAAGCGATCGACGGCCGGCGTGTGATGGCGTGGTTCGCGCGGTCGTACCTCCAGTTCGACCGGCTGGCCGGCAACAACCCTACCGTGGATCACCTGAAGCGAACGGTGTCGCAATTCCTGGCCCGTTATCGCCGCGGCGGCTACCCGGTGGACGCGGTGCTGTTGTACGGCCTGTACACCGACAACGCCTCCATCCGCGACGGCGACACCCAGATCCTGAAAGCCTGGCGCGAGGCGTACGAGTACCCACAGATCATCCCCGCCACCGACTCCGATTACTACGACTACCTGGCCAAGAACTTCGCCGGCAAGCTGCCGAAATTCCGCGGCGACGGCGGCGCCTATTGGGAGGACGGCGTGGGCTCGACGGCCCGGGAGAACGCCATCAACCGCGACTCGCAGCGCCTGCTGCCGGTCGCCGAGATGGCCGCCGCGCTCTCGACTGCCTTTCATCCGCTGGAAGCGTACCCCGCCGGCGACCTCCGCGAGGCTTGGAAAAACCTGCTCTTCTATGACGAGCACACCTGGGGCGCCTCCAACGCCGTCTCCCAGCCGGATCGCCGCGGCGTGCACGAACAGTGGGAGTTCAAGCGCGCCTATGCGTGGCGCGCGCACTGGGCGGCGATGAACCTCTTCTACCGCTCCATGAACCGGCTGGCGCAGAACATCAGTGTGGATGGCCCCACGCTGTTCATCTTCAATCCCGACCTGTGGCCGCGTACCGACATAGTCGAGATCGAGCTGAACGGGAACCAGCAGTTGTTCGATGCCGCCGGCGCTGCGGAGCCGGTCGAGGTCGTGCGCCAGCAGCAGGGCTACCGCGTGGTGCGCTTCCTGGCCCGCGAGGTGCCGGGGCTGGGGTACAGGGCGTACCCGGTGCGCCGCGTCGACGGGAAGCCGGCCGGAGCCGGAGCGGCGGGGGGCAGCTCCTGGCAGATCGAATCGCGCTACTATCGGGTGACGCTGGACCCGGCCACCGGCGCGATCGCTCAACTGATCGACAAGGAACTGGGCCGCGACCTGGTCGATCCGGGCGGGCCGTACAAGCTCAACGAGCTGCTCTACGTCTCCGGCGGCGAGAACTCGCGCATCCTATACGACCGCGTGAACGTCAAGCCGGCCCAGCTCGAGATCACCGGCCAGCGCGGGGCCAGGCTGGTCGAAAACGGCGGCCGCCGCATCGTCGTCCGTTCCAGCGCCCGGAACGTGCCCGAAATCGAAACGGAGGTGAGAGTCTACGACGACCTCAAGCGTGTCGATATCGTGAACCGGATCCGCAAGGACGAAGTGCGGTCGAAGGAGGCCGTGTACTTCGCTTTCCCGTTCCGCGTCTCGCCGCCCGAGCTGGCCTACCAGGTGCAGAACTCCTTCGTGCGGCCGAACGTTGACCAGCTCCCCGGCGCCGGGCGCGAGTGGTTCACCCCGCAGAACCTGGTGGTGGCCCGCGACCGGGGCATCACCATCGCCTGGGCTACGCCCGACGCGCCGCTGGTCACGCTCACCGACATCAATCGCGGGCTTTGGCCCAAGCACCTGGAGATCCGCAACGGCCACGTGTTCTCCTACGTGATGAACAACTACTGGTTCACCAACTACAAGGCCTCGCAGGGCGGGGAATTCACCTTCCGCTACTCGATCACCAGCCGGAAGGATTTCGACGAGGCCGCGCTGGCGCGCTTCGACGCCGAGACGCGATCGCCGCTGGTGGCTTACAACTATTACGACACCGGCAACGTGCGGCTGGAGCCGGTGAAGCGGTCGATGCCGGCGGAGGCCGGCGCCTTCTTCCGCATCGACGCGGCCCACGCGCAGGTCACCGCCTTCAAGGAGGCGGAGGACCGGAACGGCTTCGTGCTCCGGCTGCGCGAGACGGCGGGCCGCAAGGGCGTGGCGCGGCTGGAATCGCCCGTGTTTCCGCTGGCGGCCGCGCAGTTGACGAACGGTGTCGAGGACAACCTGTCCGCGCTCCCGGTCGCGAGCGGCGCGGTCGAGATCCCTCTTCAGCCGCGGGGCTTCACCACCGTCCGGCTCGTGTTTGGATCCAAGGAGGTGCGTCCGTGAGGAAATACGGTCTGGCGGCTCTGCTCGCCTGCGTCGCGGCGGCGCCGGCGGCCGACCTGCGCCTGCCGCTGCGCTCGCGCGTCGAGCCGTTCAAAGGGAGCGGTGTCTGGCGGGAAGTGCGGTTCGAGCAGAGCTTCCCGGTGAAGGAGACGGCCATCCTGATCTGCGACATGTGGGACAAGCACTGGTGCCAGGGCGCGAGCGCGCGGGTCGAGGTGCTGGCGCGGAAAATGGCGCCGCTAATCGAGCGGGCCCGCAAGCGCGGGCTGCTCATCATTCATGCCCCCTCGGACACCATGGCGTTCTACAAGGAACACCCCGCCAGGGAGCGGGTGCTGGCGATCGCCAAGGCCGAGCCTCCGGCGCTGCTGGTGCTGCCCGATCCGCGCCTGCCGATCGACGACTCCGACGGTGGCTGCGATACGCCGGAGAAATCCTACAAGGCCTGGACGCGCCAGCACGCGGCCATTCGCATCGACGAGCGCGACGCCATCTCGGACAACGGCCTGGAGGTTTACAGCCTGATGCGGCAGGCCGGAGTGCGCAACCTGTTCATCATGGGCGTGCACACCAACATGTGCGTGCTCAACCGCACCTTCGCGATCAAGCGGATGACCCGCTGGGGCGTGCCGTGCGTGCTCGTGCGTGACCTCACCGACGCGATGTACGACCCGCAGGACCCGCCCCACGTGAGCCACGAGCGCGGCACGGAACTGGTCGTCGAGCACATCGAGAAGCACTGGTGCCCGACGGTGTTGAGCGCCGACCTGATGCGCGCGCTGGGGCGGTAGGGGTTGGGGCACCTCAGCGCGGCAGGGGCACCGGCGGCACGCGCGACTTGGCGATGGCCGGCGTCTCTTCTTCCTGCTCGGGCAGCGGGATTTCCCGCTTGAGATAGAGGCGGGTCGGCCCTTCGCGAAGAATCCCGAAGGGCGTGTGGCGATCGTCGGCGTATTGGAACAGGTTCAGGTCGGAGACGCTGATCATCCCATGCCGCACCAGCGCCTTCTCGGTGGCCGACAACCCGGTCATGCGCATCCGCAACGCAGGCGACGGCCCGGCCATCGCCGATCCGCTCTGGGTACGCCCCGCCGCCCGCCACCACGACGGTTCGCCGGCACCGGAGGTGACCCTCGAGCCGATGGACGGCATCGTGCTCCAGCGCGCTGCCGGGCCCGAATAGCGAGTGCCCCTACGCCGGCGTGACCCTGGCGCCGACGGCATGAGATCACTTTTTCGATGGCAGTTAGACGCGGAGTAGTCTCACCTGGATCAGTAGTTGTCGCTCTCTGAGTCGTTCTGGCCGGTTTAGGCGCAGCAGGCGCACGGTGACGCGGCCAACGGCTGTCCGCGGAACGATCTCCGCGCCCCGCAGCTCAAAATGGTCGTACCAGCACTCCTGACGCGGGTTGAAGAGACGCTCGATGTGGTCCGTGTGTGGGGAGAGCGCTCCCGGACCTGCGCACGCAATCCCGCACTCAGCTCAGGCATCGGCTGGCGCCATTCCCAGCTTCAGGCACGCGCTGGCCTTGGCCATGCGGACGAGATGCTCGAGGTACTCGTAGCGCTCCCATTCCTCTTCCTCCTCGGGAGTGAGCTTGGCCTGGCGATTCTTCTCCAGCAGCTCTTGGACCCGCCCCCGTAAGCGATCGGAAGGACGGAGCGCCAGTATTTCCTCGGGGCTGGGCAGCCCCGCCAGAAATTCCAAAACCTCGGCAGCACCCTCAAAACCGCTCTGCCCGCCTGCGTTCAACTCACGCAAGCCAAGTTCTAGAATCTCGGTGAGTCTCTCCTGGTGGGAACGAAGCCGGTCCGCCCCCGGCCGGTCCCGACCGGCCGGCAAGGCGGGCCCGGCCGGCGCAGAGCCGGTTCTTCGGCCCAAGGAGGTACTGGACTTCGCTGACCAACTCTTCTCGTCTTTTCGATCGCCGATTGATGCGGCGCGTCGGTGCGTGCTCGGCCGGATCCTGCCGCACGTGGCGTCCGCCTGCGATCTGGCGTGTGGCACGGGAACGACTGCTCTGCCACTGGCGCGGGATGGGATCGAGATGTTCGCTGTGGATCTTTCCCCAGTCATGTGCCGCCTTGCCCGCGAGAAAGCCCGCCGCGCCCGCCTGCCCTTGCGGGTCCTCTGCGCCGACATGCGGAAGTTCCGGCTACCGGAATCGGTGGACCTGGTCACGTGCGAATACGATGCCCTGAATCACGTCGGGCGAAAGGCGGACCTGCGAATGGTGGCAAAGGCTGTAGCGCGGGCAGGGCATGGAGCGATATCGAATGGTTCATCCGGGAGGGGAACCTCTGGAGGCGGCGTCGCGAACGTGTCGGCGAGGTCTGCTGGAGTTCTGACGAGATCCGCCGTACCTTGCGCGAGGCAGGCTTTGACCGGCTGCGTGCGTGGGATGCTACTCCCTTCTTCAAGGACAATCCGCTGATCCGTCCTGGCTGCCGCACGGTGTATCTGGCTCGTAAGGCCTCCGCCTGAGTCCCCGAAATGCTTGACAGGCAGGAATGCCTGTTCCACCTCAGCGCGGCAGGGGCACCGGCGGCACGCGCGACTTGGCGATGGCCGGCGTCTCCTCCTCCTGCGCGGGCAGCGGGATCTCCGGCTTCAGATAGAGCCGGGTCAGCCCCTCGCGGAGGATCTCAAACGCCGTCTGGGGATCGTCGGCACATTGGAACAGTTTCAGGTCCGACTCGCTGATCATGCCGTGCCGCACCAGCGCCTCGAAGTTGATGATCTCGTTCCAGTACGCCGAGCCGTAAAGCAGGATGACCACCTTCTTGGCCAGCTTCTCGGTCTGGACCAGCGTCAGCAGCTCCATCAGCTCGTCCAGCGTGCCGAAGCCGCCGGGGAAAACCACCAGCGCCTTGGCCAGGTAGGCGAACCAGAACTTCCGCATGAAGAAGTAGTGGAACTCGAAGCAGAGTTCGGGCGAGATATAACGGTTTGGAAGCTGCTCGAAGGGCAGCCCGATGTTCAGCCCTACCGTCTCGCCGCCGGCGTCATGGGCGCCGCGGTTGGCGGCCTCCATGATGCCCGGGCCGCCGCCGGTGCAGATGACGAAGCGGCGGCTGGAGTTCTGGATCGACTCCGACCACTCGGTGATCATGCGGGCCAGCGTGCGCGCTTCGCCGTAGTAACGGCCCAGCGGCCCGTCCTCTTTCAGTCGCGCCGATCCGAAGAATACCACCGTGTCGCGGATCCGCTCCCGCCGGAAGTGCGCCAGCGGCTCCAGGTATTCGGATAACATCCGCAGCGGCCGCGCATCGGCGCTGTCCAGGAATTCCTCATTCTTATAAGCAACTACGTGCTCGCAGGTATGGTGTAAGTCAGCCATTGCTTTCGGGCTCTGTCCCAGTGTTCTTCTCGAGTTGCTCGACCCTCTTCTTTAATTCTCGCACGGTCCGCAAAATTTCCGGCAGCTTGGGGAAAGCGGTGACGGCGCGGCGCCAGGTGGCGGCATCGAAAGCCGGCGAGCCGGCGACGACGGCGCCCGCGGCCACGTCACCGCCGATGCCCGCCTGGGCGTAGACGACCGCCCCCTCGTGGATGGTGAGGTGGCCGGAGATGCCGGCCTGCCCCGCCAGCAGCACGTTCTTCTCGAGCACCGTGCTGCCGGCCAGCCCGGCCTGGGCGCAGAGGATATTGTCCTCGCCCACCACGCAGGCGTGGCCCACCTGTACCAGGCTGTCGATCTTGGCGCCCCGTTTCACTCGCGTCTCGCCCACCGTCGCCCGGTCGATGGAGCACAGCGACTGGATCTCGACGTCGTCCTCGATGACGGCCGGGCCGGATTGCACGATCTTGTAATGGGTGCCGTCGGCGCGGCGAGCGAAGCCGAAGCCGTCGCCGCCCACCACCACCCCGTTGCCGAGCGTGACGCGGTCGCCGATGCGGCAGTGCTCCCGCACCACTGCGTGCGAATGGGCCTGGAAATCGTCGCCGATTTGAGCGCCCTCGTAGATGACCACGTGCGGGTGCAGGACCGCCCCGCGCCCGATGGTGACGTTCGCGCCGACGAAGGCGAACGGCCCGATGTAGGCGCCCTCGCCGATGCGGGCGCCGGCGGCCACGTGGGCGCGCGGATCAATCCCCGGCGCCGGGCGCGGCGGTTGGTAGAACAGCTCCAGGGCGCGCGCGAAATCCAGATAGGGGTTCGCCGAAACCAGGCTGGCGATGGGGTGATCGCGCACCGGATCGGACACCAGGATCGCCCCGGCGCGGCTGTGCTTGACTTTGTGGGCGTACTTCGGGTTGGCGAGAAACGTCAATTCGGTGGGTCCGGCATGCTCCAGGCCGGCCACGCCGGTGATCTCGATCTCCGGGTCGCCGAGCAACTGGCAGCCCAGCACCTCGGCAATCTGTCGCAATTTCATGGTGTTCGGGGGCCTTCGCGCCGCTCCTGCCTTCCAGGTTACACTAAGGGAGAATCGTGCTCATTTTCGCTGTTCTGCTGCTGGGCGCGTCGTGGCTTATGGCGCAGCCGGCGGCGCCTCGCACCGAAATCCAGAAGGCCGTTGACGAGTTCAAGGCGCAAACGCGCGAGCTCGGCCTGCGGGAGGAGAGCGCGCGCCGCCACGGCGCCAACGGCGCCCGCGCTCAGTGGCACGGCCGCCTGTTTGAGAACTGGCGGAACGACTTTCTCGACGCCGTCCCCCACGAAGTGAGCCAGCGCGGTGGCACTAAGTCCATGCTGCGCCGCCACCAGTTCGGCTTCAACCTCGCCGGCCCGCTGGTGATTCCGCGACTCTATCATGGCGGGCGCAGCACTTACTTTTCGCTCACCTACGAGGGCATGCGCGAGCGGATCGCCCGCTCCTTCCTGCGCACGATTCCCACCCTGGCCGAGCGCACCGGCGACTGGGCGGCGGTAGTGGATCTCGCCGGCCAGCAGTTGCCCATCTACGACCCGCTGACCACCCGCCGCAACCCGAACTACAACCCGGCGCAGCCCGTCTCGCCGGAGAACCTCGAATACGACCGCGAGCCGTTCCCGGCCAGCCGCATCCCCGCCAGCCGCCTCGACCCGGTGGCCCAGAAGGCGCTGGCCTTCTACCCGGCGCCCAACGCCGCCGTGGGGCCGTTCTTCCGCAACAACTACTTCATCCACGCGCCGGAGGCGAACACGGCCAACGGGATGATCGGCAAGCTGGACCGCACGCTGCTCGAGCGGCACCGCACCAGCCTCGGGCTTTCCTTCTCCAACGGCCTACAGGACCCGGCGGACTGGTTCCCGACCGCCGCCAACCCCGGCCCGGTGGAACGCAAGTTCCATGCCCGCCGGGGTTCGCTGGAGCACGTGTTCACGGTCTCGCCGCGCACGGTGAACACCGCCACCATCGAAGCGGCCACCGACAGCTCAGCCAGCGGCTCTCAGGACCGCCGCGATTGGGCGGTCGAGCTGGCATTGCGCGGCGTGGGCGGCGAAGGCTTTCCCTACTTCCAGCTCTTCCCTTCCTACCTTTCCCTGGGACGAGCCAACCCGATTTCCCGGAGCGCCAGAAACACGTTCGAATTCACCGACTCCTTCTCCACCAAGCGGGGCAGTCACAACCTGCGCCTGGTCGGGCGCTGGGTCCGCTATCAGGTAAACGCCTTCTTGCCGCAGTACCCGGCCGGCAGCTTCCGCTTCGGCGCCGGCCTCACCAGCCTGCCGGGAATCGTCAACACCGGGCACGCCTTTGCCAGCTATTTGCTGGGGCTGGCGCAGTTCTCCGAGCTGGCGGTGGTGGGATCCCCTTCCTACTTCCGTGCCAGTTCCGGGCTGGCCCTTCTGCGTCACTCCTGGGAGGCGACCAAGGGGTTCACCTTTCACTGGGGCGTGAACCTTGAGGTCAGGACGCCGCGGGCGGAGAAGTACGACCGGCAGTCCACCGTCGATCTGGACGCGATAAATCCGGCCAACGGTCGAAAGGGCGCGCTGGTCGCCGCCGGACGCAACGGCCGCCGGCGCGCCTTCCAGCCCGTCCAGGTCAGGGCTGGGCCGAGCGCCAGCCTCTCCTGGAACCCGCTGGGCGATTCGAAAACCGTCGTGCGCGCCGCGTTCTCACGCGGCCACGCGGCCATTCCGGTCTATTCGACGCAGTGGGGAACGCAGGGATTCAACGGCACGCCCACTTTCATCTCGCCGAACATCCAGCTTGAGCCGGCCGTCAGGCTGGCTGACGGCCTGCCGCCGCCGGCCCGTCCGCTGCCGGACTTGCGGCCCGAGGCGGCCAACGACACCATTGCCGACTTCATGGACCAGAGCGGCCGCCAGCCTCTGTATCAGTCGGCTTCGTTGACCTTCGAGCGCGAAGTGCCCGGCGCGGTCGTGCTGACGATCGGCGCCGCTTACTCCGGCGGCCGCGACCTGTTGGTGAGCAACTACGTCGCCAACCTGAATGCCATCCCGCTGGCGGCCCTGCGCTTTCGCGACGCGCTCAATGACGAACAGTTCAACCGCTCTCTGCGGCCCTACCCGCAGTACAAGGGCTTCGACACCTACTATTCCTATCCGCTCGGCCGCTACCACCGCGACGCCGGTTTCCTGCGGCTGGAGAAGCGCGCTTCGCGCGGGCTCACCGTCAGCGCCTACTACGAGGTCTCCAAGCAGCTCGACGACTACTCCGGACCCGCCGGACGCCAGGATCACTTCAATCGCAGGAACGAGTGGTCGCTCACGGCCGGCAACAACCCGCACCGCTTCTCCTTCACTTGCGTCTATGAGCTGCCGCTCGGCTCGAACAAACCCTTGCTGGCTTACTCGGACTGGCGGCGGTACCTGGCCGACGGCTGGTCGGTTAGCGCGATCTCCGGTTTTGCCAGCGGCGACCCGATCGCGCCCCGCCCCCAGTTCAACAACACCGGCGGCGTGGTGGATGCGCTCAACGTGAACGTCGTGCCCGGCGTCGATCCGCGCGTGCCCGAGCCGGGTCCCGAGCTGTGGTTCAACCCGGCCGCCTTCGCGCAGCCGCCCGATTTCACGCTCGGCAACGCCTCGCGCACGCACCCCAGCCTAAGCAGCCCCTCCAGCCAGAACCACGACCTCTCGCTGACCAAGCGCTTCGCGCTGGCCGCCGACCGCACGCTGGAGTTCAGCGCCGTCGGCCTGAACTTCCTCAACCACGCCAACTGGAACGAGCCCGACGTGATCATCGGTCCCGCCTCCGCGCCCAACGTTAACGCCGGCAGGATCATCGGCTCGCACGGAGGCAGAGTGGTTCAATTAGGCGTGAGGTTCAGCTTTTAGCCGCCGGCGCAGCTCCTCCAGCAAGGCGAGCATCCGCTGCGCAGCCTCGCGCCGCCCGCCGAAGCGCAGCTCGTTGTAAGCTACGGTGAACCGCTCCACCAGGGAGGCCGCCTCGGAGGCCGGCAGGGCGCGGGCGAACTCTACCGGCGTGAGCCATCCGGGTTTCTCGAAGCCGCGGCGCTTCAACAGCCTGAGCATGCGCTGGTAGAGGAGCGCGGCGTCGGCTGCCTGCGCCTGGCCGCGCTGCGCCTTGCGAAGCTGCGCCCGCCTCTTCCACCACACCCGCAGCCGGGGCGCCGCCAGCATCACCGCCGCTGCCAGCAGCACACTTGCCAGCACCGCCGGCCCGTACTGCCGCCCCCATGCCAGTGCATCCCGCTTCCATCTCGCCGCCCCGGCGCGCAGCGTGTCCAGCCAGCGCGTTCCGGCGCTGCGGCCGGAATCCTCCATCCGCGATGCGAGCACCAACTGCCGGCTGAGGTCGTAGCTGAGCACCCACTCCTGCCAGAAGGTGTCCGCGGCGTCGAGATAGAACCCGAGCCTCGTCCACAGCGACAGGCGAGGCGGGTTGAGATCGGGAGGCGTCGGGTCGAAAGCGGTCCAGCCACGCGCGGGCAGGTAGGCTTCCACCCAACTGTGCGCGTCGGATGCGCGGATCACGTACCAGCCGCTTACCGGGTTGTAGAGGCCGCCTTGAAAGCCTGTCACCAGCCGCGAGGGAATGCCGATCGCCCGCAGCAGCACGGCCATCGCCGATGCGAAGTACTCGCAGTGGCCCTTGCGCCGCGTGAACAGGAAGTGGGCCACCGGGTCAGCCACCCCGTGGGAAAGCAGCTCGGTAGTGTAGCCGTAGTTCCGCCGGAGATGCGCCTCGATGGCCAGCGTGCTGCGTTCCGCCGAGGTGAAGCCGCGGGTCAGCTCGCGGGCCAGGTCTCCGATTCGCGGATCCAGCGGCGGCAATTCCAGGCAGCAGTCGAGCACCGCCGCCGGCACCGGCCGGGCGCGCGGCGCCGCCGGCGGCTCCTCGGCCACGAAGCTCAGCGCGCCATACCGCACGCCTTCCGCGCCGCCGCCGCCGAGCCGGTAGCCGCCGTTGCCGGTGCGGACCACCAGCGGCGTGTTGATCCACAGGAATTCCGGCGTGCCGGCGAAGAAAAGCGCGTCGGCCGCGATCCCGTTCAACTGAACCTCGTAGGTGAGGCGCTGCCCCGGCCGCCGCCGCTGGTCGTCGTCGGCCAGCCGCAGCAGGCCGTCCTTGACCTGGAGGAATTCGCCGGCCGCCGGCGGGTTGAACCACCGCCTGCCGTCAAACCGGCTGAGCGCCGCGCCGCTCCACTTCAGCGGGAATGGTTGCTGGCCGCGCGCGAACCGCACGTGCATCACCGCAATCCGCTGCTGCTGGATCTCGCCGATCTCGCCCAGCGTCACTTCCCGCGAGAAGCCGGTGAGGTGATACCGCTGCGGCACCAGGTGACGGAAGGCCGCCTGCGCCGTCCGCGGCAGCAGGAAGAACAGGCCGCCGGTCAGCAGCAGGATGCCGAGCGTGGCGGAGAGCGCCAGCAGCGCCAGCCGCCACTGGAGCCGCCGCAGCCCGCCGCGCGCCACTTCCGGCGAGCGCCGGAGCGACCGCCGGATCTCCGCGCTGGCGAACGTAGCCACGCCGAACAGCAGGAACAACGCCAGGAACGCGAAGAAGCTCAGATTGGCCGAGAGCACCGCCGCCGCCAGCAGCTCCAGGAATGCGATCACCGCCACGAAGCCGTGGTCGCGGTTGGAGACCGCCGTCAGCACCTTCATCACCGCCAGGAAGAACACCAGGTGCACGGTGGCGGGCAGGAATTCGCCGGAAATGAAAGCGTAGTCGAGCGGGTAGAAGCCGATGTAGGCCAGCGTCAGCGCCGCCACCCAGCGCGGCGACAGCGCCAGGCGCACCCAGCCGACCACCATGAGCGCCCGCAGCAGCAGCCCGGCGCCCGTCAGCACGATGGTGGGCAGGTCCAGGTAGCCCGAGCCAGCCACCGCCAGGTAGCCGCTCATGACCAGGCCCAGCAGCGACAACTCGAAGAACCGCTCCACCGAGAGCACCGCACTGGCGCCGGGCCGGGCCATGTCTCTATTGTACGAACCGTTATCATAGTGACGATATGCGCCGCACTTCCCTCTGGTTGCCCTTCGCCGCCATTGCGCTCCTTGCGCAGACCGCCGGCACCGATCCCCGCCTGAAGCAGGCCTCGCGCCGCGAGCAGAACGGCTGGATCCACGTCCGTCTGGAGGGGCCGCCGGCCCAGATCGGATTCCAGCACGGCTACCTGCTGGCGCGGGAAATCGAGGACGCGCGCGACGTCATCGCGCTGGTGCTCGAGCGCGACACGAAGAAGGACTGGAGCTTCTTCCGCGACGCGGCCAGGACAGTCTTCTGGCCGCGCGTCGAACGGGAGTACCAGGAAGAGTTGGAGGGCATCGTCGAGGGCGCGAACGCCCTCGGCGCGAAGCTCGACATCTGGGACATCACCGCGCTCAACGCCTGGCTGGAGTTCTCGCCCTACTACTTCAAGTGGTGGGAGAAGCAGCAGAAGGCCTCATCGGCCACGCGAGTCGCCGCCCACGAGAGTTGCAGCGCCTTTGTGGCCACCGGCAGCTACACCAGGGATGGCCGCGTCGTCATCGGGCACAACGCCTGGACCGGCTACATGGAGGGCCAGCGCTGGAACATCATCTTCGACCTGAGGCCCGCCAAGGGGCACCGCATCCTGATGGACGGCTACCCGGGCCTGATCCACAGCGGCGACGATTTCGGCGTCAACGCCGCCGGCATCATCATCACCGAAACCACCATCAGCCAGTTCAACGGCTTTAATCCGAAGGGCATTCCGGAATTCGCCCGCGCGCGCAAGGCGATGCAGTATTCCTCCTCCATCGACGATTTCGCCCGCATCATGAAGGAGGGCAACAACGGCGGCTACGCCAACAACTGGCTGGTGGCCGACCGAAAGACGAACGAGGTCGCCAGCCTCGAGCTGGGCCTGAAGAACGTCACCCTCCGCCGCACCAAGGACGGCTACTTCGGCGGCGCCAACTTCCCGGTCAATGAGAAGCTGACGCGCGAGGAGACCAGCTTCAACACCGGTGACCTCTCGCTGAGTCCCAATGCGCGGCGCGTCCGCTGGGACCAGTTGATGGCCGAGCACAAGGGGCGCATAGACGTGGCCGCCGGCCAGCGCTTCCTCTCCGACCACTACGACACGTTCGCCAAGAAAGAGGACCCGAACGAGCGCACGCTGTGCGGGCACATCGACCTGTCGCCGCGCGGCATCGAGCCGTGGCAGCCGCCCTGGGCGCCCGCCGGCGCCGTGCAGGCCAAAGTGGCCGACGGCATGTCAGTAATAGCCGCCATGGGCCACTCCTGTGGCCTCCACTTCAAAGCCGCTGCCCACCTGCACAAGTATCCGCAGTTCTCCTGGCAGACCTTCCTCCGCGACCTGCCCTCGCACCCCTGGACCGAATTTCGGTGACAGGCTACGCTTTCACCTAATTAATCTCCGCCTTCACGCCTGAAATCTTCGAAAAGCGTCGAGAAGTGTCGAGTTGTGTCGAATGCGGGGGGCTCGGCGACAGCCGAAACGGCGCCGCCTCGGGCCAGGGTGAGGGCGGCGCCGGCCTGGTCGTGCGAGAGCACGCTGAAGGCGCCGGAGCGAGCGGCCGCCGGCGGAGCCGGACAAGCGGACATGGAGTACCTCCCAAGTCAATGGTGCACCGGGCCAGTGGGCGCAGATACCGGGGCTGGCGGCAAGTGGCTGAAAACAGGCATCACATTCTGCGAGCTGTGGTGTGACCGAGAAGCTGTCCGAGATTTAGGCTTGTCCTGTCGTAGCGGACATGCTAATATCTCGGACAGGGACCACAATGGAGCGACGCGAACTCGATCCCGTTCTCGCCGTCATCCGTGAACTGCCATTCGTATCGGACCTCCGTCTGAGTCTGGGCCGGGACAAGCGATCCGATGCCCTGGCAAAGATCAAGAGTCCATCCGGCGTAACCTCATTCACCGTGGAAATCAAGAGGAGCTACCTAGACCGCGCGGCCATAGCGTCGCTGGCGGCACTGGCCAGGCGCCTGGAGCGGGACAAACGCCCCCCACCGCTCCTGCTGGCGCGCTACATTCCGCGCGTCGCCGGAGAAGAGCTGGTCAGAGCCGGGCTCTGTTTCGCAGACGGATCGGGCAACATCAACCTGCGCCTCGGTGAACGCTATCATGCACTGGTGCTCGGCAATCGCGACCAGGGGCGCGCGGAGCGGACGCGAAGGCTCAGTCCCGGCGCTGTCCAAATGCTGTTCGTCGCCCTGGCCAGACCGGAGCTTATTCGGGCGCCGGTGCGGCAGTTGGCGGAGAGCGCCGGTGTGGGCAAGTCTACAGCGGCGGAAGTCCGGAGGCAGTTGGTTCAACAAGGACTGATCGCAGCGAGCTCCTCCGGCGGCACCCCCATCGCGGACGAGAAGACGATTCGAGAGCGCTTCCTTCTTGGCTACAGCCAGGTCCTGCGCCCTCATCTCCTTCTTGGGCGTTTCCGCGGGCCCTACAAGGACAGCGGCGATTTCCTCCAAGCCCTTGCGCAGAGCCGCGAGCGGCGATCCTCCCTGTGGGCGCTGACCGGGGGCGCCGGCGCGTTCGAGCTGGACCACTTCTACCGCGGCGAGGAGACCGTCTGCTTCGTTGGGCAATGGGATGCCGCCACGGCCAAGGAACTCCGGCTGATTCCGGACTCAGCCGGCCCAATCACCATGCTGAAGCCTTTCGGCAGCCTGGTTGTCTGGTCACGGCCGGAAGGGATGCCACTGGCCCACCCCTGGCTGATATATGCCGAGTTGTTGCACAACGGCGAACCACGCGCTATTGAGGCGGCCGAAGAACTGCGCCGGAATCATCTGACATGACCTGGCTGCTTCCCGAGCAATTAGCGGCGTTGGCGGAGCTACAGGAGGCCTGCAGGCGATGGGGCGCGGAGGTTGTGATGATCGGCGCAACTGCCTACCGAGCCTGGTTCAACGACCCCGGCAGGTATACGGAAGATGTTGACGTTGCGGTGGCGGTCGAGATCGAGGAGTTCCTGGATTTGGTCGAGGCGCTCGCGGCACTTGGCTGGCGTCAGGAGCCGCGGAGAGAGCACCGCTGGCAGACGCCCGCGGGAGCCCGGGTTGACCTCCTGCCGGCGGGTTGCAGGCTGAGGGCAGCGGGCCGCATCGAATGGCCGCAGTCGGGGATGGTGATGAATCTCATAGGGTTCGAGCATGTGTTCGCATAAGCCGTGACCAGAGTAGTCCCGCCCGGAACCGTTCTTCGCGTTATCCCCGTCCCGGTGCTCGCCCTGCTGAAAATCGCGGCGTTCCTCGACATGCCCCACGCTCGTGAGAAGGACGCCCAGGACATCTTCTCGATCCTCGAGCGGTACGAGCTCGGCGGAGGCCGCCGGTTCGGCCCGGCACTCTACGATGCCGGAGTCGATTACCAGCGCGCAGGCGCCTTCCTGTTGGGGCAAGATCTCGCCGCGCTCTGCAACGGGACGGAGCTGGAGTTAGTCGCCAGGTTCGTGCGTGCGGTCCAGGATGACTCGACTTCCGAGGCCACGGTCTTCGCGCGGGCGGCCGCGAGACCGGTGTTCCACGAGCAAGGGGCCGACCGTTGCGCGATCATCGCGGCATTCGCGGCCGGCCTCTCGCAGGGGCGACTTTGAAGCCCGTCCGACGTCAGTGGTGAGGTCTCATCAGACGGTTCAGCTCTGGGAGACCGACCGCAGGTGCGAACCCGGCAGCGCGCGGAAGAACGGCCCGACAACCGAGTGGCCGATGAGGTAGACCACGAGGAGGCAAGAGCCATGGAAGGCATGGGAGCGCACGGAGCGGTGGCGCTTGGTCCAGGGGAGGGACCGCTTGCCGACGCGCGCGGCCGTCGTGAACATCGTGGGGAGTGTCCGTAAGTGCTAGATATTCTTTGCTTGGGGTGCAAGAGGTCCCGCGTTCAAATCCCGGCGGCCCGACCAAAGAACTCAAAGACTCACAGAACCCGCCGTCCCTCAAAACCTCCTTTGGAGTTTGTTTGGTGGCGTTTTGGCGTCCGATTCTGGTCGCCAGGCCTCGTGCCGCCTGCTGTTCCCTGCCCTCCAGGTGGTCATGGTGGCCATGTCATGCGTGTTTTGCGATTTGGCTCAGCACGGAGACAGCAGTGCCTTCCCTATACCTAGCGGGAGTTTCATAGATCTCGGGCGACAAGGCCGTAAACACTTGGCGGGCT
>ERZ1292640.1357-Hain-H43-02um-R1-1357-length-20269-cov-6_pt1 | contig 20269 bp, 16 predicted proteins | sample MGYA00564404_ERZ1292640 | MGnify/ENA primary metagenome ERZ1292640 (study PRJEB36523, sample SAMEA6512636) | groundwater metagenome | collected 2019-01-08 | study: AquaDiva: Metagenomics assemblies of 32 groundwater samples
GCCTCCGGGCGGCGCGGCCGGGCCGCCGCGGCCGCTGCCGCGCCCGCTGGTCGCCCCAGGCGCAGTCCCCGCGCGCGGCGGCGCATCGGGATCACGTGCTACTCGCACTTCGGCGGCAGCGGGGTGGTGGCGACCGAGCTGGGCCTCGCCCTCGCCAGGCGCGGCTGGGACGTCCACTTCATCGCGTACCGGCTGCCGTTCCGGCTGCGCACCTTCGAGTCGAACGTCTTCTTCCACGAGGTGACGCCGGCCAGCTACCCGGTGTTCGAGCAGCCGCCCAACAACCTGGCGCTCGCCACCAAGATGGTGGAGGTGGTGGAGAACCACCGCCTCGAGATCCTCCACGTGCACTACGCCATGCCGTTCGCGGCCAGCGCCTACCTGGCACGCCAGCTCCTGCTGCCGAGCCAGCTCGGCGTGGTGACCACGCTGCACGGCACCGACATCACGGTGCTCGGCGTGGAGCCCGCGTTCTTCCGCATCACCCAGTTCAGCATCCAGTCGAGCGACCGGGTGACGGCGGTGAGCCGGTTCCTGCGCGACCGGGCCAAGGCCAGCCTCGGCATCACCCGGGAGATCGAGGTGGTCTACAACTTCGTGGACCCCGAGGTCTTCGCGCCCAGGCGGAAGACCGGCCTCCGGCTCGCTCCTCCCGACGCGCGGGTGCTGATGCACGCCTCGAACTTCCGGCCGGTCAAGAACATCCCGGTCGTCATCCAGGTGTTCGCCGAGGTCCGCAGGCGGCTGCCGGCCAAGCTGGTGATGGTGGGCGACGGGCCGGAGAAGCCCGGGGCCGAGCAGCTGGCGCGCGAGCTGGGGGTGGAACGGGACGTGCTCTTCCTCGGCAACCAGGATTGCATGGAGGAACTGCTCCCGCTTGCCGATGTCTTCCTGTTACCCAGCTCCTCCGAGAGCTTCGGGCTGGTCGCCCTCGAGGCGATGAGCGCCGAGGTACCGGTGGTCGCCTCCACGGCCGGCGGCCTGCCGGAGGTGGTCGAGCACGGCCGGACGGGCTTCCTGCACGATCCGTCGGACGTGCCGGGTCTGGTCGCTTCGGTGCTGAAGCTGCTCACCCACGAGCCGCTGCGCCGCACCATGGGCCGCCGCGCCCGGCGGCTGGCGCGCGAGCGGTTCGACGTGGACGACATGGTGGACCGCTACGTGAAGGTCTACGACTCGCTCCGCTGAGACCATGAACGCGACCTCCCGGCGACTCGCGCTGCTGGCCGAGGGCTGCTTCACGCCCTCCGACGCCAAGACCGCGGTCGGGTTGCTGCGCTACTGCCCCGGCGACGTCGCGGCGGTGCTCGACTCGACGCGCGCCGGAAGCCGCGCGCACGAGGTGGTGGGCACGGGCGGCGCGGCGCCGGTGGTGGCGACGCTCGAGGAGGCCGCGGCGCGCGGGGCGAACGCGCTGGTCATCGGCGTGGCGCCGCAGGGCGGCGAGCTGCCGCCGGGGTGGCGGGCGGGGGTGCGGGCGGCGCTCGAGCGCGGCTGGGACGTGCTCTCCGGGCTCCACGTGTTCCTCGGCGACGATCCCGAGTTCGCCGCGGCCGCGGCGCGGAGCGGCGCGAGGATCCACGACGCGCGGCGCCCGCCGGCCGGGCGGTGGGTGGGGGCGGGGAGCGCGCGTGCTCTCGAGGCGACCGTGGTGCTCACCGTGGGCAGCGACTGCAACGTGGGCAAGATGACCGCGTCGCTCGAGCTCACCCGCGCCCTCACGGCGCGCGGGACGCGCGCGGCGTTTGTGGCCACCGGGCAGACCGGTATGTTCATCGCGGGGAGCGGTGTCGCGGTGGAGGGGGTGGCGTCCGACTTCGTGGCCGGCACCACCGAGCACCTGGTCCTCGAGGCCGCGCGCGACGCCGACGTGGTGGTGGTGGAGGGCCAGGGCTCGCTCTTCCATCCGGGCTACTCCGGTGTCACATTGGGGCTGCTCCACGGCGCGTGCCCGGCCGGCATGCTGCTGTGCCACCGGGTCGGTCGCGCGCAGCTGCGCGTGACCGGCGGCCCGCCCGAGGGCTACGCCGTCCCGCCGCTGCCGGCCATGGTGGCGGCCTACGAGGAGGCGGCGCGCTGGGTGAGGCCCGCGCCCGTGGTGGGGGTGGCGCTCAACACGCTGGGGCAAGACGAGGAGGCGGCGCGCGAGGCGTGCGCGGTGGCGGCGCGCGCGACCGGGCTGCCCGCCACCGATCCGGTCCGCTTCGGCGCCGCGCCGCTCGCCGAAGCGGTCGAAGCCCTGAGGAGGGCCCGTGCGACTGCGACATGAACCGCTCGATCTCGCGACCGCGTTCGAGTTCCGGATCACGGTGGGCGCCACGCGCGGACACGAGAACACGCTGGTGCGGATCGAGCACGAGGGCCTGGAAGGCCTGGGCGAGGCCTCGCCCTCGCACTACTACGGCGAGTCCCGCGCGCTGGTGGAGCGGGCGCTGGAGACCTGGACGCGGTGCCTGGGCGATGACCCGTTCGCGCTCGAGGCCATCGAGCGGCGCATGCACCACACGCTGCGCGGGCACGGCGCGGCGCACGCCGCGATCGACATGGCGCTCCACGACTGGATCGGGAAGAAGCTCGGCCTGCCGGTGTGGAAGCTGCTGGGGCTCGACCGCGCGAGCACGCCGATCTCGTGCGTGACCCTGGGCCTGGCCGAGCCCGCCGAGATGGAGAAGAAGCTCGAGACCGTGCTCGACTTCCCCGCGCTCAAGGTGAAGCTCGGCGCGCCCGGCGACGTCGAGAACCTGCGGCGCATCCGCGCCCGGTACCCGGGCCGCATCCGGGTGGACGCCAACACCGCCTGGGACGCGGCCGAGGCGGTGCGGGTGCTGCGCCGGATCGAGCCGCTCGACATCGAGCTGGTGGAGCAGCCGGTGCCGCGCGAGGACCTCGACGGCCTGAAGTGGGTGCGCGAGCGCAGCGGCATCCCGGTGTTCGCCGACGAGAGCGCTCACCATGCCGCCGACATCGCGAACCTGGCCGGTCGGGTGGACGGCGTGAACCTCAAGATCATGAAATCGGGCGGCATCCGCGAGTTGCTGCGCACCATCCATGCCGCGCGCGCGCACGGGCTGCGGGTGATGCTGGGCTCGATGATCGAGTCGAGCCTGGCGCTCTCGGCCGCCGCGCAGCTCGCCCCGCTCGCCGACTTCCTCGACCTGGACGGCCACTGGTTGCTGAAGCACGACCCGTTCGATGGCGCGCCGCGCGAGCGGGGCGTGATCGCGCTCTCCGACCGTCCCGGGCTGGGCGTGGCGCCGGCGGGGGGGAAGGCGCGATGAGCCGCCGGCTCAAGCTCTACCTGGCGGCGGTGGGCCTCGCCGCGCTCGCGGTGCTGGCGCTCCACGTGCCCGCCGACCTCGACGTGCGGTGGGGCCACTACGTCTCGTGGACCGTGATCTGCGTGCTCTCCGAGATGATGTGGCTCACCACCATTTCGGGCCAGGGCACCTGGAGCCTGTCGTCGAGCGCCATGCTCGCCTGCGTCATCCTGTGGGGAGGCTCTCCCGCCATCTGGATCGCCGCCGCCAGCACGCTGCTCGCCGAGCTGTTCGTGCTGCGCAAGCCGCGCATCCGCGCCCTGTTCAACGCCGCGCAGATGGCGGTGACCCTGGCGGTGGCCGGGCGCGTGTTCGCCCTGCTGGGCGGTCCCCCGCTCGGGCTCGAGTCCGTGCCGGTCGCGGCCACCGCGCAGCTCGCGGCGGTGCGGCTGGTGCCGCCCATCCTCGGCCTGTTCGCGGCGTTCCATCTGGTGAACCGCGCGCTGGTCGCGGTGGCGGTGGCGTGGTCCACCGACCGCAAGTACCTGCGCGTCCTGCAGGAGGACTGGTTCTACGCCGAGCGCCTGCTGGAGGACGCCGCCGCCTTCCTGCTGAGCCCCCTCATGGTGATCGCGTTCCGCGCCATCGGCTACTTCGGCGCGGTGCTGTTCTACGCGCCGCTGTTCATGATCTACGAGTCGGGACGGCGGTTCGTCGAGCTGCGCAAGGCCCAGAGCCAGATCATCCACAGCGAGCGCCTGGCGGCGAAGGGCGAGATGGCCGCGGAGATCGGGCACGAGCTGCGCAACCAGCTCGCCGCCATCAGCGGCCGCGCGCAGATGCTGCTGCGCGACGCCGAGCGCTCGTCGTTCGACAGCGTGGGGCGCCACGCCCAGATCGTGCTCGAGCAGTCGCGCCGCATGGAAGCTCTCGCCAAGGGCCTGATGGACTTCTCGAAGGCCGAGCTCAGCATCCAGCGCGTGGACCTGAACGCGCTCATCCAGCGCTCGATCGAGTTCGTGCGCGCCCAGAACCGCTTCGACGGCGTGGAGTGGGACCTCAGGCTCTCCGAGCAGGTGCCGGCGCTGCGCGCCGACCCAGGCCAGCTCCAGCAGGTGCTCCTCAACCTGTTCCTGAACGCGGCCGACGCGATGAAGGAGAAGGCCGCGGTGCACAAGGTCATCGGCGTCACCAGCAGCACCGACGACCGCGGCCGGGTGGTGAGGATCGTGGTGACCGACACCGGCACCGGCATCGCCGCCTCGAACCTCACCCGCGTCTTCGAGCCGCACTTCACCACCAAGCCCGAGGGCCACGGCTTCGGGCTCTCGACCTCCTACCGCATCATCACCAACCACGGCGGGCGCATCGCCGCCGAGAGCCCGCCCGGGCAGGGCGCCTGCTTCACCGTGACGCTGCCGGTGAACGGCCCGGGTGGGTGGATCTAGGAGCCGATGACGCGCGGCGAAGGGCCCGCGCCGGCGAAGCACGAAGCCGTGGTCGGGCGCGTGGACTTCGGCGGCTGCGTGCTGCTCGCGGACGACGGCGCGCTGCTCGAGGCCACGGCGCGTGGCAAGCTCATGGGACCCAGGAAGGCCCTCGGCAACGCCGTCGTGGTCGGCGACCGGGTGGCGTATGAGGTCGAGCACGGTCGCGCCCTGATCGCCGCGGTCCATCCGCGCCGCAACGCCTTCTCGCGCCGCGCCTCCGGCGAGCGCCCCGAGGAGCAGGTGGTGGCCGCGAACCTGGATCAGGTGGTGCTGGTCGCCTCGCTCGCCGATCCCGGGTTCGTGCCGGGACTCGCCGACCGGGTGCTGGCGCAGGCCGAGCACGCCGGCATCCCCCCCCGCCTCGTCCTCAACAAGCTGGACCTGGGGAGCGCGGCGGAGGCCGAGGCCATCTTGGCCGACTACGCGCGCGCCGGCACGCCCGGCCACGCGGTGAGCGCGAAGAGCCGCGTGGGGCTCGAGCCGCTGCGCCATGCGCTGCTCGGCCGTCGCAGCCTGTTCGTCGGCCATTCGGGCGTGGGGAAGAGCACGCTCCTGAACGCGCTGGTGCCCGCGCTCGACCTGCTGGTCGGACAGGTGAACGCGAAGACCGGCAAGGGCCGCCACACCACCAGCGCCGCCTGGCTGGTGCGCCCGGCGCCCGGCTTCGAGCTGATCGACACTCCGGGCATCCGCTCGTTCGGCCCGTGGGGGATCGGCGCGCGCGACCTCGAGCAGGCGTACACCGAGTTCCGGCGCTTCCTCGGGCGCTGCCGGTTCACCGACTGCCGGCACGATCGCGAGCCCGGCTGCGCGCTGCGCGCCGCGGCCGAGGCGGGGGAGATCGCGATGCGCCGCTACGCCTCGTTCCTCAAGCTGCGCGAGGAGCTGGGGAAGGAGGAGACGCAGCAGGAGACGCGGGCGAGGCGGGGGAGGCTGTAGGCGCCCATCCCGCTTGACGCGGCGTCCGAAAACGCGCTTGATAGCCGGGCCCTTATGAGCGCGTCCGCCGTGTTCAACCCGAATCTGGCCGGTCTCGAGTGCCTGGCCTGCGGCGCGCCGGCCGACCTCTCCGAGCCGCGCACCGTCTGTCCCGCGTGCGGCCAGCCGCTGGTGGCGCGCTACGACCTCGCGCGCATCGCGGCCGCCACGACGCGTGACGCGCTCGCGCGCTCCGGCACGGATCTCTGGCGCTACCGCGCGGTGCTGCCGTTCGCGCCCGACTTCCCGGCGGTGCGTCTCGGCGAGGGCGGCACGCCGCTGCTGCCCCTGCCGCGCCTCGCCGCGGAGCTGGGCGTGGCCGGGCTGTGGCTCAAGGAGGAGTCGCCGAACCCGACCCAGTCGTTCAAGGCGAGGGGGCTGGCGCTGGCGGTGAACGGCGCAATCGCGTTCGGCAGGACCGCGATCGCGCTGCCCTCGGCGGGCAACGCCGGGAGCGCGGCCGCGGCCTATGCGGCGGCGGCCGGGCTCCGCTGCCGCATCACCGTGCCCGAGGACACGCCCGAGGCGTTCGTGATCGAGCAGCGCGGCTTCGGCGCCGAGGTGCGGCTGGTGCCCGGGACGATCTCCGATGCAGGGAAGGCGCTCGCCGACTGGGCGCCGGCGCCGGAGTGGTGGAACGTGGCCAGCTTCAAGGAGCCGTTCCGGCTCGAGGGCAAGAAGACGCTGGGCTACGAGATCGCCGAGCAATCGGGCTGGCGGCTGCCCGAGACCATCTTCTATCCTACCGGCGGCGGCACCGGGCTGGTCGGGATGTGGCGCGCGTTCCTCGAACTTGAGAATTTGGGCTGGACGCGCGACCCGATGCCACGGCTGGTCGCGGTGCAGGCCGAGGGCTGCGCGCCGGTGGTGCGCGCGTTCGAGCAGGGCGCGGAGCGCACGACGCCGTGGGCCGGCGCCGCGACGGTGGCGAGCGGGCTCCGGGTGCCGGCGCCGTTCGCCGACCGGCTGATCCTGCGCGCGGTGCGCGAGAGCGGGGGCACGGCGGTGGCGGTGAGCGAGGAGGAGATGCTCGACGCGATGGGCGACCTGGCGGAATCGGAAGGCTGCTTCGCCTGCCCCGAGGGCGGAGCGACGCTGGCGGCGCTGCGCCGGCTGCGCGCGAGCGGCGAGGTCCCGGCGCAGGGGCGCGTGGTGATCTACAACACCGGCAGCGGCCTCAAGTACCCCGAGGCGTGGCGCGCGGCGCTCGCGCGGCGCGGCGCCGGGGCGGGCGTGTCGTGAGGCGCGCGCGCGTGGCCGGCGCGGCGCTCGCCGCGCTGCTCGTGATCGCCGCGGGGCTCGCCGTGGCGAAGGCGCCGGCGGGCCCGCGGGCGAAGGCGCCGGCGGAGGCGCGCGGGCCGGGCGCCGACCGCATCCTCATCACGCGCATCGAGGGCGCCATCCAGCCGATGAGCGCCGAGGCGGTCAACGGCGCGGTGGACCGCGCCGAGGCGCAGGGCTACCGCGCGCTGGTGCTGGAGATCGACACGCCCGGCGGGCTCGAGGCCAGCATGCGCCAGATCGTCAAGCGCATGCTCGCCTCGCGCGTGCCCATCCTCACCTGGGTGATGCCGAGCGGCGCGCGTGCGGCCTCGGCCGGCGTGTTCGTCACCATGGCGGGCGACGTCGCGGCGATGGCGCCCGGCACGAACATCGGCGCGGCCACGCCTGTCAACCTGCAGGGCGGGATGGACTCGACGCTGGCGCGCAAGGCGACCAGCGACGCCGCGGCGTTCGCTCGCACCGTCGCCGACCAGCGCCATCGCAATCGCGAGTGGGCGGAGCGCGCGGTGCGCGAGGCGGTCGCGGCGAGCGATCGCGAGGCGGTGGACCTGGGCGTGGTGGACTTCGTGGCCTCCTCGCTCGAGGACCTGCTCGACCAGGCCGACGGCATGACCTGGACGCGCGACAGCGTCGAGCGCGCGCTCGAGGTGAAGGGCCTGCCCGCCGACCGCATCGAGCCCACACTGCGCCAGCGGGTGCTGGGCGTGCTCGCGGATCCCAACATCGCCTACCTGCTCATGATGCTCGGCTTCTACGGGGTCCTGTTCGAGCTGCAGAACCCGGGCGCGGTGCTGCCGGGCGTGGTGGGCGGCATCTGCCTGATCCTCGCCTTCCTCTCGCTCGCGACCCTGCCGGTGAACTACGCCGGGGTCGCGCTCATCATCCTGGCGATCGCGTTCTTCCTCGCCGAGGTCAAGGTCACGAGCCACGGCGTGCTCGCCACCGGCGGCGTCGTCGCGCTGGTGCTGGGCTCGCTGATCCTGTTCCCGGGCCAGGGCCTGCGGCTGTCGTGGGCGATCATCGGCGGGGCCACCGCGGCGACCGCGGTGTTCTTCCTGTTCATCGTGGGCAAGGGCCTGGGCGCGCAGCGGCGCAAGGTGACGACCGGTCAGCAGGGCCTGGTGGGGACGCGCGCCGTGGTGGTGGAGCGCATCGCCCCGGCGGGCCGGGTGCGGGTCGGTGGCGAGATGTGGAATGCGGTCAGCGACGCGGCGGTCGACGCCGGTCGGGAAGTGGTCATCACGGGCGTGGACGGGCTCACCCTGCGCGTCCGCCCTGCCAAGGAGGCGCAATCATGATCGTCGCTCCCTTCCTGCTGTTCGTGGTGTTCCTCGGCATCGTGGTGCTCGCGAACGCCATCCGCGTGGTGCGGGAGTACGAGCGCCTGGTGGTGTTCCGCCTCGGCCGGCTGGTCGGCGAGCGCGGGCCCGGGCTGGTGTTCCTGATCCCGATCGTGGACCGGGCGGTGAAGGTGGGCCTGCGAACCGTCACCATGGACGTGCCGCCGCAGGACATCATCACCAAGGACAATGTCACGGTGAAGGTGAACGCGGTGATCTACTTCCGGGTGATGAGCGTGCAGGAGGCGGTGGTCCAGGTGGAGAACTACCTCTACGCCACCTCGCAGATCGCGCAGACCACGCTGCGCTCGATCCTGGGCCAGGCCGAGCTGGACGAGCTCCTGTCCGAGCGCGAGAAGCTGAACCTGGCGCTCCAGCAGGTCATCGACCGCCAGACCGAGCCGTGGGGTGTCAAGGTCAGCACGGTCGAGGTCAAGAACGTGGACCTGCCGCAGGAGATGCAGCGCGCCATCGCGCGCCAGGCCGAAGCCGAACGCGAGCGGCGCGCCAAGGTCATCAACGCCGAGGGCGAGTACCAGGCGGCCACCCGGCTGACGGAAGCCGCGGCCGTGATGGCGCGCGAGCCCATGGCGCTCCAGCTGCGGTATCTCCAGACGCTGGCCGAGATCGCGACCGAGAACAACTCGACCACGATCTTCCCGGTGCCGGTGGACTTCCTCAAGGTGTTCATGCAGGCGATGGAGAAGAAGGCCGGGTAGGCCATGCGCTCCGCCCGGGTCGTGGCGCGGGCGGCGCTGGTCGCCGCCGCGCCACCCGAGGGCGTCCTCCCCTGAGCGTGGCCCCCGCGCGTCCCGCCGCGCCGCCGCGCGTCGTGGTGAGCGGTGCGGGGGGGCTCGTCGGCGCGGCGCTCGTCCCCGCGCTCGCCGCCGCGGGGCACGGCGTTGTCCGGCTGGTGCGCCGCGCGCCGCGCGGGCCGGACGAGATCCCGTGGGACCCGGAGCGTGGCAGCCTCGACCCGCGCGCGCTCGAAGGCTGCGACGCGGTCGTCCACCTGGCCGGCGCTCCGCTCGCGGTGCGCTGGACCGCGGCGCGCCGCCGCGCGATCCGCGAGAGCCGCGTCGCGGGCACCCGGCTGCTCGCGCAGCGGCTGGCCGCGCTCGAGCGCCCGCCGCGCGTGCTGGTCTCGGCCTCGGCGATGGGCATCTACGGCGACCGCGGCGACACGGTCCTCACCGAGGAGAGCGCTCCGGGGAGCGGCTTCCTCGCGGACCTGTGCCGCGCCTGGGAGGAGGCGGCGAAGCCCGCCGCGGCGCGTGGCATCCGCGTCGTCCACCCGCGCACCGCTCTGGTGCTCGCGCCGCGGGGCGGCGCGCTCGCGCGGCTGCTGCCGCCGTTCCGCCTCGGTCTGGGCGGCCGGGTCGGCCGGCCCGGTGCGTGGTGGAGCTGGATCGCACTCGACGACCTGCTCGCGGCGCTCCGCTTCGCGCTCGAGGAGGAGAGGCTGCGCGGCCCCTTCAACGCCGCCAGCCCGCAGCCTGTGACGGGCGCCGAGTTCGCTCGCACGCTGGCGCGGGTGCTGCGACGGCCCGCGCTGCTGCCCGTGCCGGCCGCGGCCCTGCGCCTCGCCTTCGGCGTGATGGCGGAGGAGACGCTGCTCGCGAGCGTCCGGCTCGCGCCCGCGCGGCTCGCCGCCGCGGGCTTCGCGTTCCGCTTCCCGGCGCTCGAAGACGCGCTGCGGCACGTGCTGGGCGGGGTCCGCTGTTGAGGCGTGCGCGGGTGGCGGACCCGCCGTCCGGTCGCGTCCAGCCGATGGTGCTCGAGCATCGCGAGGAGTGCTTGACGCCCCTTTCCCCGCGCGACTAGTCTCGGCCCCGTGCGTCCACCCACGCCGAGTCGGACCTGGGCGGTGCTGCTCGCCGCCGCGCTCGCGGGCGGCTGCGGCTCGAGCCCGCCGGCGCCGCCGCCGGAGACCGCGGCGCCCCCGCCCCAGGCCACGCCGGCCCCGCCGTCCGAGGGCATCTCGAACCTGCAGGCCGGCGCGTCCGACTCGACCGAGGCCATCCCCGGCAGCCCCGACGCGCAGTTCCGCTACCGGTTCACCCAGACCCTGCCGGGCAGCGACCGCTTCACCTTCCAGGACCGCGACCTCTCGTTCTACTTCAAGCCCGCTCCGGCCGCGCTCTACTTGCAGGTCGAGAACCGGCAGGCCCGTCCGGTGTGGATCGAATGGGACCGCTCGACCTTCTACGACCCGCGCGGCAACAGCGGCAGGGTCGCGCACGCCACCACGCGCTGGGTGGACCGCTTCAACGTCCCGCCGCCCACCCAGATCGTGGGCCTCCAGCGCTACAGCGATTACCTGCTGCCGCTCGATTACCTGGTGGACCCCGCGGGCAGCGCCGAGCAGCTCCACCGCCCGCTCCTGCCCGAAGACGCGACCGCGCCCCAGTACTCGGAGCGCGAGTTCGGTGTGGACCTGGTGTTCCGCATCGAGGACCGCCCGCGCGCCTACTCCTTCCGCTTCAAGGTCGCGAGCGTCATCCCGCGCTGATGCGCCCCGCGGCGCCGCGCGCGTGCGCCTGCCGGGTGCGTTTCCCGCGGCGCCCGGCCTGCCGCGCGGTCGCCGGCCCTTCGCGTCTCCCGGTTACGCGGGGCGGCCCCCGATCACGCGGAACCCGCGCGAGCGCGAGCGCAGCCGGCGCCTCAGGTCCTCGAAGCCGGCGGCGGCGAACATCACCACCAGCGGCTCGACCGGCACGCGCATCCGGAGCGATCCGAAGAACACGACGCCGAGCAGCGTGAAGCAGAGGATCACCCACAGGCCCAGCGACTGGAACCAGCGCCGCGGCCCGCGCAGGGAGAGCGCGGCGCCCCACAGCGCGAGCGGCAGCACCACGACCGACCACGGGAGCAGCGGGTCCACCCGGCGCAGCACGGGCGCCAGCGGGGAGCCCGCGCGCTGCCAGGATCCGGTCGTCCCGGCTTCGGCCGTGACGCGCCAGAAGCGCGCCAGCTTGGCTGCGGCCATCGCCGGCCATTCGGAGACGTGCGCGCGCAGGAACGCGACGGCGCGGGCGCGCGCGCGCACGTCCACCTCGGTCTCCGGGAGGCCGCGGAACTCGGTGCGCGTGAGCCGGTCCCACAGGCCGCTGGTGGCGCCGCCGCGGGCGCGGGCGTCGCCCCACACCTCGGGGTTGTTGCCCGCGAGCAGCGCGCCGCCCGCTCCGGTGGTGACCGGCACGAAGGAATGCAGCACGAGCGCGTTGCGCAGCGTCCACGGGAGGACGGTGAGCACCAGCCCGAGCAGCAGCATCGCGAGCTGACGCACGCGCCCGCGCGCCGAGACGGTGAGCCCGAGCGGCGCCCAGGCCCAGGCCGCGACGATCGCGGGCAGCAGCAGCGCGGTGGGGCGCGTGAGCGAGGCCAGCCCCCAGGCGATGCCGGTCCCCAGCGCACGCCCGCCGCCCGGCGTCTTCACCCACTCGGCGCTGAGCGTGAGCGCCAGCAGCAGCGCCACGCAGAACAGCGACTCGGTGAGGAGGTAGCCGGAGAAGAACACCAGCAGGGGGTGTACGGCGGCGAGCCAGCCGGCCAGCCTCCCGACCGCGGCGCCGAACATCGCGGTGGCGAAGGCCGCCACCAGCAGCGGGAGCAGGCCGCCGATCGCGCACTGGAGCAGGACCGCCGCGAAGTAGTCGTGTCCCACCGCCCGGTAGAGCAGGCTGGTGATCCAGGGCAGCGCCGGCGGCACGAACGCCGTGGGGTAGGGACCGGCGGCGCCCGCGAGCGAGAAGCCGGCGCCGCGCGCCAGGTTCCACGCCACCGTGTCGTAGTCCGCGGGATCGGAGAAGGGGCGGGCGTGCGGTCCGGTTGCGTCCCACGCGTAGGCCACGCGCAGCCCCACCGCCACTGCGAGCATCAGCAGCCACGCCCCGGTCCGCGGGCGCGGGCCGGGGCGCGGGCGACGCCTGCTCGGATCGGCGCGCTGGAACATGGCGCCGGAGTGTAGCAGAGCGGCGGCTGGCGCCGTGCAGGACGGCGCGCCGCGGCGGCCGGCCATTGCGGAGTGCAATGTGCGTGCGCGCGCCCGGCCACGGCGGACGCATGCGCGTCGCCGCTGCGCGCATCTGGCGTGGCTCCGCGCGATGCGCGCGCCGCCGCGCGCGCCGGCAGACGAGTTGCATCAGAGCCGGGCGCCCCCGTCGGATCGCCGGCGCCCGCGATGCGCCGGGCGCGTCATCAGCCCGGGCGGGAAGCCCGGGAAGGCCGCAGCAGGGCCCGCCCGCGGGCCACGTGAGGTCCACGATGGATCACTACATCCCCAAGCGCCGCGTGCCCGTGACCCTGTGGTCGGGTGATCTCCAAGGCGTGAGCGGCTGGATCTTCCTCGATCTCGACGCCGCCGGAGTGCGCCACCAGACGGTGCTCGAGAAGCTCAACGAATCGCAGCCGTTCCTGCCCGCCGCGGTGGGCGAGCAGGGACGCATCCACCTCTTCAACAAGTCGCGCCTGGTGCGGGTCTCCCCCGGGAGGCAGGTGATCCAGAGCGACGTGTTCACGCGCGGCTTCCAGCCCTGGCGCGAGGAGGAGGCCGAGGTGGTGTTCGCCGACGGCGCCGTGCTCGGCGGGCGCGTGTGGATGCCGCTCCAGCGCGAGACCCAGCGCCTCTCCGACTTCCTCAACCAGCAGGGCCAGGGCTTCTTCGTGCTGCTCACCGCGGCCGGGACGCACCTGATCCATCCGGCCGGCGTGGTGGAGCTGCGGATCTCCGAGAGCGCGGGCGCCCCGCTCGCCGGCATCGAGCAGAGCGGGTAGCCGGATCCCCATCACGCCCGCCCGCCGCACCCCCCGCGCGGCGGGCGTCGTCGTTGCTTCGCGGTTGAGCGGGCCGGCGCGTCTCGGCTACCATGCCGCGTCCGCATGCTTCCCTTCGGGCGCCTCGACACGCGGCCCGAGCCGCCCGTTCACCCCAGGAGCCCCCCCGTGGAGACCGTCCCCCTCACCGAGCAGGACCGCGCCCGCGCGCTGTCGGAGTTCATCGAGCGGGTGGTCGCCGGGATCGAGCCGCTGCAGCTCGAGCTCAACCAGGCGGTGTGGAACGCGAACATCACCGGCGATCCGGCCCACGAGGCCGAGAGCGCGCGGCTCGACGCGCGGCTGCGCACGCTGTTCTCGGCGCGCGAGCCCTACCGCTTCCTGTGCGGCATGGTCGAGGCCGGCGGCCTGTCGGACCCGCTGCTCGCGCGCCAGCTCGCGCTGCTGCTCAACAGCTACCGCGCGCACCAGATCGCCCCCGCGATGATCGAGCGCATGGTGAAGCTCGAGAAGAAGCTGGAGAGCCGGTTCAACAACTTCCGCGCGCTCCTCGACGGCGAGCGGGTGGGCGACAACGCGCTGCGCCAGGTGCTGCGCGAGTCGGAAGACTCCGCGGGGCGCCGGCGCGCCTGGGAGGCCTCCAAGCAGATCGGGAGCGAGGTGGTGGAAGAGCTGGTCGAGCTGGTCGGCCTGCGCAACCAGGCCGCGCGCGAGCTGGGCTTCGACAACTACTACTCGATGATGCTCACGCTCGACGAGCTGGACGAGCGCGAGCTGTTCGCCCTGCTCGACGACCTCGACCGCGGCACCCGGCCGCTGTGGGACCGCTACAAGAGCGACCTCGATGGGCGGCTCGCCCGGCGTTTCGGCGTCGAGCCCGCGGCGCTGCGGCCCTGGCACTACGCGGATCCCTTCTTCCAGGAAGCGCCGGCCTCCGGGGTGGACCTCGACCGGTTCTTTGACGACCGGAGGCTCGAGGACCTGACCGAGCGCTTCTACCACGCCGTGGGCTTCGAGATCCGCGACCTGCTCGCGCGCGCCGACCTCTACGAGAAGCCGGGCAAGAGCCAGCATGCGTTCTGCCTGGCGATGGACCGCAGGGACGACATCCGGGTGCTCTGCAACCTGCGCGCGAACGAGTACTGGATGGGAACCATGCTCCACGAGTTCGGCCACGCGGTGTACGACCAGCACGTGGACCGCGCGCTGCCGTTCCTGCTGCGTGCTCCCGCGCACATTCTCACGACCGAGGCGAGCGCCATGCTGTTCGGCCGGCTCTCGAAGAACGCGGCGTGGCTGGAGCGCTGGGCCGGCGTGCCGGCGGACGAGGCGCGCGCGGCGGGCGAGGCGTGTGCGCGCACGGTGCGCGACCAGCTGCTGGTGCAGACCCGCTGGATGCTGGTGATGTGCGCCATGGAACGCGCGCTCTACCGCGACCCCGCGCAGGACCTGAACGCGCTGTGGTGGGACCTGGTCGAGCGCTTCCAGTCGGTGCGGCGGCCCGACGGCCGCGACGCGCCCGACTGGGTTAGCAAGCTCCACTTCAGCGTGGCGCCGGTCTACTACCACAACTACATGCTCGGCGAGATGATGGCCTCGCAGCTCCAGAGCCACATCCAGCGCGAGGTGCTGGGCGACGGCCCGGAGGTGTGGGCGCGCTACGTGTCGAGCCCGGAGGTCGGCCGCACTCTGATCGAGAGGCTCTACCGGGGCGGCAAGACCGAGGACTGGCGCGGCACGCTCAGGCGCGCGACCGGGGGCGCGCTCTCGGCCGCCGCGTTCGTGGATGAGCTGGCCGGCGGATCGTGAAGGAACGGGGCCTGAGACGAGCGCCCCGCGCGTGAACGTCTCCGCGGGCCTGCCGCGCGACCGGGCGATCCTCTACGGCGCGGCGTTCCTGCGCGCGCTCGCCACCGGCATGACGGGCGTGCTGCTCGGCATCTACGTCGCGGGGCTCGGTGGCTCGCCGGCGCAGATCGGCGCGGTGATCGCCGCGGGTCTCGCGGGCGGTGCGGTCGCGACGCTGGCGGCCACGGTCGCGGGCGACCGGCTCGGGCGCCGGCGCTTCCTGCTCGCATCGTCGCTGCTCTCGGCTGCGGGCGCCGCGGCCCTCGCCGTCTCCTCGCAACCCATCACGCTCGCGCTCGCCGCCTTCCTCGGCATGGCGAACGGGATGGGGCGCGACCGCGGCGCGGCACTGGTGGTGGAGCAGGCGGCGCTGCCCTCGACCACGACCGACCAGGACCGCACGCGGGCCATCGCCTGGTACAACGTGCTCCAGGACGCCGGCCACGCCGCGGGCTCGCTGCTCGCCGGGCTGCCGGGACTGCTGCAGCACGCGGGCGGGCTCGCGAGCGTGCCCGCGCTGCGGCTCTCGCTCGGCGTGCCCGCGCTGCTGGCGCTCGCCGGCTTCGCCCTCTACCTCGGGCTCACGCGCGCGGTGGAGCCGTCGGCGCCAAAGGAACCGCTGCGGGTCACGCCCGCGACCCGCGGAGTGCTCTGGAGGATCGGTTCGCTGTTCGCGCTGGATGCGCTGGGCGGCGGGTTCCTCACCACCGCGCTGCTCTCGCTCTACTTCTTCCAGCGCTTCGGCGCCGGCGCCGGCGTGATCGGCCTGCTGTTCTTCGGCGCGCGGGTGGCGAACGCGCTCTCGCACCTGCTCGCCGCCTGGCTCGCGCGCCGCATCGGGCTCGTCAACACCATGGTCTTCACCCACATCCCTTCGAGCCTGCTGCTCGTCACCGTGCCGTTCGCGCCGAGCTTCGCCGTGGCGGCGCTGCTGTTCCTGCTGCGCGAGGGTCTGGTCGAGATGGACGTCCCGACGCGCCAGTCCTACGTGCTCGCCGTGGTGCGGCCGGAGGAGCGCACCTTCGCCACCGGGGTCACGCACCTGGTGCGGCTCGGAGCCTGGGCGGTGGCGCCGGCCTTCGCCGGGTTCTTCATGCAGCGCTGGTCGCTCGCGGTGCCGCTCTTCGTCGGCGCCGGGATGAAGATCGCCTACGACCTCATGCTCTTCGCGGCCTTCCGCCGGCTCAAGCCGCCGGAGGAGCGGGGGCGGGACCGCGGCGGCACCACGCAGGGGTCCGTCGCGCGGGCCGCGCGCCCGCCCGACTTGCAGTAGAATGCCCCCGCTTCATTCCGCTGCTCGGCACCGTCCACCCGGAGAGACGCCGTGAAGAAGAGCCTGGCCCTCGTCGCCCTGCTGCTCGCGGCATCCGCACCGGCCGCTCACGCCGGCCCGGGCGACGTGAGCCCCGACAGCGTGTACATGGTGGGCGAGTTCGTGGACCCGGTCTGCGTCTTCCAGCACGGCATGCTGGGCACCGCGCAGCGCGAGTGCGCGATGGTGCGCGGGCGGGTGGAGCAGGGGATGTACTTCTACGACATCCGCCGGCGCAAGCTCTACACCGTGATCGGGCAGAACCACTGGGAGGACCCGAAGCAGGGCTTCCTCGACGCGCTGGGCGACACCTTCGCGATCCGCGGCCGCGTGTGGGAGTTCGCCGGGAGCCAGGCCATCGCGGTCACTGCGGTCTACCCGCTCGACCGCCAGCCCGAGCCGCAGGCGCGGCTGTGGCCGTGGCACTGGGAGTGGAGCGTGCTCGCGGGCTGCGGCATCCTCGCGCTGCTCTACCTGCTCGCGCTGGGGCGCTGGCGCGGGCGCCTGGGCGGCGCGGGCCTGCCGTACGAGACGGGTCGCGCCTCGATGTTCCTTTCCGGCCTCGTCGTCGTGGTGCTCTCGCTCAACGGGCCGATCCACGACCTGAGCGACCAGTACCTGTTCTGGACCCACATGGTCCAGCACCTGCTGCTGGCGCAGGTCTTCCCGCTGCTGTTCCTGCTCGGGCTGCCGCCGTGGCTCAGGCAGGCGCTGCTGCGCCCGCGCGCGCTCGACGCCGGCTGGTCCTTGGTGGCCGGGGTGCCGGTGGGCTTCGCGCTCTACACCGTGGTGTTCTCGATCTGGCACGTGCCGTTGCTCTACAACCTGATGATGCGCGACCACAGCTTCCACATCGTGATGCACCTGATGGTGATGGCCACCGCGACCATGATGTGGTGGCCGGTGGTGGGCGGCGAGGTGGTGCGCAGGCCGCTCTCGCCCGGCGGGCAGATGCTCTACCTGTTCCTGCTGGGCACGCCGATGATGGCGGTGGCGGCGATGATCGTGTTCGCCGGCCGGCCGCTCTACGAGTGGTACGCGCTGGCCCCGCGCCTGTGGGGGATGAGCGCGGTGGACGACCAGCGCCTGGGCGGCCTCATCATGTGGATCCCGGGCGGCATGTTCTACTGGGCGGTGATGTCCGTCGTGTACTTCCGCTGGGCGGGACGCGAGCGCGAGCCGGAGACCCCGCTAGTGCACGGCACGGCGTGAGACCCGGACGGGAGCGGATGGCTGCGAGTGAGGTAGCCGCCAGGCAGCCGGGGATGGGCCTAACGGATGCCCCCCGGGAACCCAGGCGCCGCGCTAGAATGCAGGTGAGTGCGTGGAGCGCGCCCGCGAGCGCCTCGACGCAGACGCTGTCAGGAACCCCGGTCCCGGAGGGACCGGGGAATCGGCCGGTGCAGAAGCGCGATCGCGCTTCTCGACGCAAGAACCGCCGGTTCCGCGGGCAGGATCCGGCGAGGGAACGCAGAGGAGGTGTGGTGTGTCAACGCAGACCATGAAAGAGGGAACCACGTCGAGCGCGACGATCACCTGCGACGGCACCTCGGTGACCCTGCCGATCGTCCGCGGGAGCGAGGGCGAGACCGGCATCGTCATCGAGCAGCTGCGCGCCAAGACCGGCATGATCACGCTCGACCCCGGTTTCGGCAACACCGGCGCCTGCCGCAGCGCCATCACGTTCATCGACGGCGAGAAGGGCATCCTGCGCTACCGCGGCTATCCGATCGACGAGCTGGCCGAGAAGAGCAGCTTCCTCGAGGTGGCGTGGCTGCTCATCCACGGCGAGCTGCCCACCCGGGCGCAGCTCGACGGCTTCACGGCCGAGATCACGCGGCACACGCTGCTGCACGAGAACCTGCGCCGCTTCTTCGACGCGCTGCCGACGGACGCGCATCCGATGCCGGTGTGCGCCGCGGCGGTGGCGGCTCTGGCGACGTTCTACCAGGACCCGGAGACCGACCAGACGCAGCACGACGCCGTGATCCGCCTGCTCGCCAAGATGCCGACGCTCGCGGCCTACTCGTACAAGCACTCGACCGGCCAGCCGTTCATCTATCCGAAGAACCGGCTCGACTACTCGTCGAACTTCCTCAACATGATGTTCGCCACGCCGGCCGAGGACTACGCGGTGGACCCGGTGCTGGCGCGGGCGGTGGACCTGCTGCTGATCCTGCACGCCGATCACGAGCAGAACTGCTCGACCAGCACGGTGCGCGTGGTCGGCAGCTCGCGCGCCAACCTGTTCGCCAGCGTCTCGGCGGGCATCAGCGCCCTGTGGGGTCCGCTGCACGGGGGGGCCAACCAGCAGGTCATCGAGATGCTCGAGCACATCGAGGCCGAGGGCGGCGACGCCCAGAAGTTCGTGGACCGCGCCAAGGACAAGAAGGACAACAGCCGGCTCATGGGCTTCGGACACCGGGTCTACAAGAACTACGACCCGCGCGCGGCCATCCTCAAGAAGTCGTGCAACGAGGTGCTGGCCAAGCTCGGCATCCGGAGCCGTAAGCTCGAGATCGCGATGCAGCTCGAGGGAATCGCGCTCAAGGACGACTACTTCATCAGCCACAAGCTCTACCCGAACGTGGACTTCTACTCGGGGATCATCTACCAGGCGCTGGGCGTCCCGGTGAACATGTTCACCGTGATGTTCGCGATCGGGCGCATGCCGGGCTGGATCGCCCAGTGGCTCGAGATGCGCAAGGACCCCGAGACCCGCATCGCGCGCCCGCGCCAGATCTACACGGGAGCCACGAACCGGCCCTACGCGCCGATCGAGACGCGCGGCTAGACGAGTCCAGGCACCGCACGGCCGGCGGGAACGACTCCCGCCGGCCGTCGCATCGGGCACCGGCGCCGCGTCGGGAGCTCCGGCGGGTGCGGGGCAAGGCATGAAGAAGCTCCTGCTCATCTCGGCTCCGACGCTCGCCCTCGTGGGCGGGCTCGGCGGTGGGCTCGCCTGGCTCGCGCTCTACCCCGTGCTCCCGCGCGACCTGGGCGGGGCCGACGACCTCGACGTCCGGGCGCGGCACGTACGCGTCGCGGTGGCGCCGCACGACTCGCTCGACGCGTGGTACCTGCCCGGCGACGGCCGCGCCTCGGTGCTGCTGCTCCACGGCTACGGCCGCACGCATGCGCGCATGTGGCGCTACGGGGAGTTCCTGCACCGGGCCGGCTACGGCGTGCTCGCGCCGGACTTCCGCTCCTCGCGCGCCGCGCACCGGCTGCCGACCACGCTCGGCCACTACGAGCTGGCGGACGCCGAGGCCGCGCTCGGCTGGCTGCGGGCGCAGCCCGGCGCCGGCAGGATCGGCGTGCTCGGCGAGTCGTTGGGGGGCTCGGTGGCGCTGCTGCTCGCCGCGCGTGATCCGGACGTGGCTGCGCTGATCGCGGACTGCGCTTTCGCCTCGGGACGTGAGGCGCTCGAGGAGTCATGCGAGCGCTGGGCGCACCTGCCGCGCTGGCCGACCGCGGGGGTGGTGCGCTGGCTGAACCAGCGCGCCACCGGCCGGGACCCCTACCGCGTGGACGTGATGCCCGCTGCCGCCGCGCTCGGCGCGCGGCCCGTGTTCTTCATCCAGGCCCTCGAGGACAACCGCTTCTCGCCCGGACAGGCGCGAGAGCTGTGGAAGGCCGCCGGGGCGAAAGACCCGCTGTGGCTCATCCCCGGCGCGGGGCACAACGAGGGCTGGGTGCTGCACCGCGCGGTCTACGAGCAGCGCGTGCGCGCCTTCTTCGACCTGCACCTGCTGGGCAAGGGCCCGGGACTGCCCGCCGGGCCGCTGTAGCTGAGGAGCCGGAGCGCGGACCGGCGCCCGATCGCACGGCGCCCGAGCACGGCGCCCGGACGCGCGACCGAACGTGCGCCCGAACCCGCGGCGCCCGAACATGGCGCGCCCGAACCCGCTCGCGAACCGCTCGCGAACCCCCTGTCGCGAACCCCCTCGCGGCTCGGGTCTCTCTCCGCTAAGCTGCCGCGTA
>ERZ1292640.1359-Hain-H43-02um-R1-1359-length-20250-cov-6_pt1 | contig 20250 bp, 14 predicted proteins | sample MGYA00564404_ERZ1292640 | MGnify/ENA primary metagenome ERZ1292640 (study PRJEB36523, sample SAMEA6512636) | groundwater metagenome | collected 2019-01-08 | study: AquaDiva: Metagenomics assemblies of 32 groundwater samples
CGGTACCGACCCCTCTGTCCAGGGGCGCAATGCGCGTTGCGGGGTGGAAGCGACTTTTGTATCCTGCGATCTGGCAGCGGCCAGTTATCGAGCAAATGAAAAAGTATTGGCACATCATCAACATCGGGATTCAGAACACCCTGGTGTACCGGGTGAACTTTTTTCTGCGGAGCGCATTTGGCCTCATTCCGTTGCTGGCCACCATTTACCTTTGGCGCGCTATTTATGAGGGCAAGGAGTCCGGTTCCGACGTGGCGGGATACACCTTGGCCGGGATGATTTCGTATTATCTGCTCGTCACGCTGGTGGATATGGTCACGGCTGTGACGGAGGATGACTGGCAGATCGCGGCGGACATCAAGGACGGCAATATCAGTCAATTCCTGCTCAAACCGATCGATTACCTGATTTATCGTCTCTGCCTGTTTGGCGCCGGGCGATTGGTTTATACGCTGGCCGCCCTGCTGCCGGTGGCTTTGTTCGTGTTCTGGCACCGCCGCTATTTTATCGGGCCGGCGGATGGCGCTTTGTTCGGCTGGTTCTTGTTATCGACGGCGCTGACGGCTCTGCTGCAGTTTTTCATTTCTTACACCATGGCGCTGCTGGCCTTTTGGGTGCTGGAGGTTTCGACGTTTATTTTCATCCTGTTCGCTTTCGAATACATCGCCGGCGGGCATCTCTTTCCTTTGGACATCTTGCCGCCCGGCCTTGCTCAAGTCCTTAATTTCACGCCCTTTCCGTACCAGCTTTTCTTTCCCGTCAGCATTTATCTTGGCCGTGTGAGCGGCCCAGGGCTGTGGCAAGGATTGTGCATCCAGACGTTTTGGGTGCTGGTCTTTTACGTTCTGGCGAGAATCGTCTGGCGCCGCGGCATCCGCCGGTATTCGGCCGTGGGAGGATGAGGAAATGAACACCGAGCGCGAAGTGGAGAGACCCGGCTCAAGAATCGAGGACACGAAGTCCCATCCCGGCGCAGCGAATTCGCCCTCTAACTCATGCAATGCACGGCCCTCGGTTCTGAGGCGGTACGCGACCATTTACGCGGCGCTCTGGAAGAACTCCGTGGTGCGGGAGATGAGTTTCAAGGCCAATTTCCTGCTTTGGATCGTGGTGGAACTGCTCTGGTTTGCCCTGCAACTGGCGTTCATTGCCGTGATTTACCGGCATACGGACCGCATTGGGACATGGACCAAGTGGGAGGTGGTCATGCTCATGGGGACGAGCCATTTCATTCAGCAACTCTTCACGGCCATTTTTCTGACCAACTGCGTCCAGATTTCCGAATACATCCGGACGGGCAAGCTTGATTTCATGCTGTTATTGCCGGTCAACACGCGCTTCCTGATTTCATTTCGACAGGTGGATTTGGGCGGGTTCGTGAATGCGACCGTGGCCGTGGCGGTGATTGTCTATGCCGGAAGGCAATTGGCTTTGACGCCCACCGTGCTCCAGGTCCTGGGCTTTCTGCTGCTGGCTCTTTTTGGCATCGCCATCCATTATTCGTTGATGCTGATTTTGGCGACGACCAGTTTCTGGACGGTGCGGGCGCAGGGCATTGTGTGGGGGTATTACAACTTATTCAACATTGCCCGGTTGCCCGATGCGGCCTTTCATGGTTTTTTCAAGGTTTTCTTCACGTTTGCCATTCCCATGCTGTTGGTGGCCAATGTGCCGGCCAAGTTGCTGGCCGAGAGGCTGGGATCGCCCTGGGAAATGGCGTTGTTGCTTGGTTTGGCTTTGGTTTGTTTCTCGGTTTCCGAGTGGGTCTGGCGCTTTTCTCTCCGGCATTATACCAGCGCCAGCTCGTGATGTTTGAACGGAGCAGCCCATCGCACAGTCAAAAAGCGGTTGAGTTGTGACCTCGCTTTTCTGATGGAGCGAGTTTATTTTGACGAACAGCCAAAACAAGACTAGAAGATAGAGCAAAATCGATGTGGATAAGCCGCGCATTATGGATGGAACGATTCCGACTGGCCCAAGTCGTGGTCTGCTGGGCGTTGCTTGCTTCCATTCCCGCCTTGGCCGGCGAGAAAATCCAGTTTTCCCGTCCCAGTGAGAAGATAGAACTCCCGAAGCCAAGCTTGAAGGAGGAGCGTTTGCCGCCTTCCCTGGGTTCCCGCAATCCGGAGAGTTCCGGCGGGGGCATTGACATTCCGGTTGCTCCTCCGACCTTTCGCCCCAGCGCGGCTCTGCAAAAGAAATTGGGAGAATACATCGATCGCCGCAACAATTGGATTTTTTATGGTCCGGACAGCCTGCAGGAGTCTGCGGGCGAGGATTCACCCTGGCCAGAATTCAGCCTCGACAAAACAGATCATAAATCCAAAAAGGCGGTGGACCGTTTTCTGGAAGAAGGAAACGAACGCAAAGGCCGTTCCACCGACAACAAATCGGCAAATTCAGCAGACAAATCGGATGATCCCGGCCGGAATTTGATGAATCCTTCTTCCCGGGACCCGGATAACGGCCTGTCCAATGCTCCCATGTCGGAGTTCAACTTGAACAGCTACCTTCATCCGAGCCAGGCCAGCGACATGCTGTCTCGTCCTGTCAACGATTCATTGCGTAACTTCTTCACTCCGCAGACAATGGAGGATCCGTCGAACCAGTCCAACTCCACCCGACTCGAACGGAAACGACAGGACCAAGAACGGGCCGCTGAATTTCAGAAATTGCTCCAGCCCAGAGGGATGCTTAATCCCTTGGCCGGGCCTATTGATCCGATAAGTCTGCAACCCGACGCCACGCGGCAGGAGATCAATCCTATTCTGCCCAAACGATTTGAAGATAGCCCCAGCCGTCTTGGCCGCTCTGACAACCTCGACCCAGCCCGGGCCTTCCGTCCTTCCGCCAACGTCGGTCGCCCCGGCTCTTTGGATGTGTATAATCCGGCGATGCTGGGCGCTTCAAGCTTGTCGCCCGCCATTGCCGCCCCCTCCACGCCAACGGTTATATTCCAGCCCAAACCGGCAGTTCTGGAGATTCCTCGGCGAAAATTCTAGGCTGGCGGGCCATGCCAGGGGAATGACCACCGCCGCCTCAGTTTCAATATCAAGAACCTTTAATGGATGACCCCTTCATGACCCCTTCATAAAAGCGAAGGCGTCTTTATGATTCAGAATCATCCGAGCCTCTCTTTTATCATGTCCGACAGCTTCCTCAGTAACAGGCAGGCGGGGCCGGCCAAACGCCGGAAAAACCGCAACAAAAAGCTTGCTGCTCGGCGGAAAGAGGCAGAAATTCACCACGAATGCTTTTCGATAGAAAAGCAATTCTCCGTCAACCGCGGAGCGTCAAAAAAAGCAATTTCCTATCAGTAACGTTATGAAAAGAATTTCTCGGTTTCTCCTTTGGAGCCTACTGGTGTGCTCTCAGTATTTTTCACAGCGAGCGGTATTCGGATCATTGGCCATCGTGATTGGCTTGCTATGGAATACGCTTTCGGCAGGGACGCTTCCCATGAAGGGCGGTTCGCTCACGATAAACATGCAAGGCGCGGCCTCTGCTGAACCAACACCTGAAGAGCTAAGGTCAATTGTCTTGTTCCTAACCTCGTCGCTCGGAAGGCTGCCAACCGATGAGGATCTGATGTCGGCAGTGGCGATCGCTTTTCCGCAGATGCTTAAACATCCGTTAACAGCCGCCGAACAGCGGGCAGCCAGAGCCATTCTACTGGCTCCTGCCGGGCCGCCGGACATAACGCAAAACGAGCCCAGTCAATCCTTCGGCCCGAATTCTGCGAAAGCAAGCTTTCGTCAGCTTGCTGAAAATGAGAAGCAGAAACCCCCACCACGTATGCCCCCAGCAGCCGCTCCGTTCCAGCCGATGGTAAATATCATTCCTTCTGGGAAAGGCGAAATTAGGACAATGCAAGTGGCACCGGAACACGGAGGAGGAGTGAACATCATTCCCAAAACCGACTTTGCCACCGCGGCCTTCACCGATTTGGCACGTCAAGAACAGTCACAACCAAAACCGACCAACCAGCAAGCCGCGCCGTATCCTGGCGACGGTGTGAACGTGATTCCGGTACCCGCACCCGAGCCTGGCGGCGGCACTAATATTATTCCATCCAAGCCCAATCAGGTTTCATCTAGCCCACCTGTTCGCCGTCGCATCGTAAAGAAATCGCATGACTCAACCCAAAGCACGCCACCCCCGCCCATCACGACGAGTTTTCAGGCGCTTGACGATAATCTCACTTCCATCCCACCCGACACTCACGGTGCCGTCGGTCTGACCAATGTTGTTACTGCTTTGAACTCGCAGGTTCGTATTCAAGATCGAGCAGGCCAACAAATATCCACCGTTACACTCGCTACATTTTGGAGCGCACTAACACCCGCCCCAAACAGCCCATTTGATCCTCAAGTTTTGTATGATCCGTATGCGCGCAGGTGGATTCTAACTTCTGTTTCCGACGCGACAAATGCCAACTCTGCCGTGCTACTGGCTGTCTCCTCATCAGCCGATCCCACGGGTACCTGGTTCTTCACCCGTGTAAACGCAGACACTGGTGGTACGAACTGGGCAGATCGACCACACACCGCATTTAGCCAGGACTGGATTACTGTAGCTGTAAACATGTTTACCATCACTAACAGTGTCTTCACGAGACAAAATATCTACGCATTTGACAAAGTAAATAAATACGGAGGCGGCAATAATGCTCCCACCTTGATGACAGATACCTCCGGCTACGGCAGTTCTGTTCCGGCGGTGACCTATGACCCGACGCTGCACACAATGTATCTGTTGAGCCAAGGCACGAGCCAGAACGGCACCGGTTTCTTGCGCATCTCAACTATTACGGGCGCCATCGGATCGGAAACGTTAAGCGTGGGAAGTTTCTTTCAAACCCCGTATTCCTGGGCGCAAACGCCGCCAAATAATGCCGATTTCGCGCCGCAACTAGGTTCGACTAATAAGATTCAAAACGGCGATTCGCGTATCCAGAACTGCGTGTATCGCGGTGGGGCGCTCTGGCTCACTCATACGGTATTTTTTCCAGCGACCGGGACGCCCACGCGAAGCGCCGTACAATGGTGGCAAGTTACCACGCCAACGAACATCGTGCAAAGGGGGCTGATTGACGACACTGACGGGGTCTATTTTTATGCATTTCCGAGTATTGCCGTAAATCGATACAACGATGTGCTTATTGGATATTCGCGGTTCGCTACCAACCAATATGCAAGCGCCAACTACGCTTTTCGCTTTGCGGAAGACACCGCAAATACGCTGAGACACGATACTATTTTCAAAGCCGGAGAAGCGCCGTATTATAAAACCTACAGCGGCACAAAAAACCGATGGGGAGACTATAGCATGGTAGCGGTTGACCCGATCAATGACACGACGATGTGGGCAATCCAAGAGTACGCAGCTACCCACACTACTGATGATCGCTGGGGAACTTGGTGGGTGCAAGTGATGTCGAATCCTACTGGCGATTTTAATCGCGACGGACAGACTGACATTCTGAGGCGCAATCAAGCAACGGGGGCTAACGAAATTTGGATTATGAATGGGACAAATGTAGCTTCGACAACCACGATCACCAGCGGCGACACCTCATGGATCGTTGGCGCAACTGCCGATATGAACCTGGACGGCTTTACAGATATTCTATGGCAACAGCCTTCAACGGGAGCAGTGGCGATTTGGATCATGGCAGGGACGACCTTCATAACAACGGACTTTTTGCCCACTCTTACCGATCTGCAATGGAGAATGGCGGCGGCCGGCGACCACAACTACGACGGCCAACGCGATCTGATTTGGCGCCATCAAGGCACCGGGCTGAACGCCGTCTGGTTTATGAGCGGGGAAACCCTCGTAAGCAGTGCGTTCTTAGATCAAGTTAGTGATTTGAATTGGCAGATCGGAGGCACTGGCGATTTCAATTCTGACTTCAGGAGCGATATTGTTTGGCGGAATCCATCCACGGGGCAAAACGCCGTGTGGCATATGAACAGGACTACCATCATTGCGGCGACCTATCTAACGCCCGTGACTGATTCAAATTGGCAGATGGTTGGAGCGGGAGACTATAACGCAGATGGGCAAACAGACATACTGTGGCGCAATAACTCAACCCGAGAGAACGCAATTTGGCTGATGAACGGCACGCAGTTAACGGCCGGCGTGTATCTGCCTACTGAATCAGATTCGAACTGGCGAGTTGTCGGGCCGAAATAAATCCAAGAGAAGATCACCAACAGTCCTCACGGAATTACCGTTAAGGGGTTAAGATAACATGGGGTGGTCGAGCTGGGAATAATTCAGCAATCTGACCACCTATGAAAAAAACGAACCAAAGCAAAACTAAAGCAAACAAAACACCAAAGCCAGCGCCAGCGAACGGCCCGCAAGAAATCGAGCGCTTGGTTAACGTCGTGATGATAGCAGGCGTGAAAAAGGTGTCAACTACTTAACAGAGTAATACTAGGCGGCGCCAGTGACATCAGCCAGCACCTCCTCGTCGGTGAGTTCTGCGGGAGGGAGTGCCCGAGCGCACCGCATCATCATAAACGTAACCGTAACAGGGTCAGTTCTTAACAGGGTCAGTTCTTGATATTGGCTACTCATCGCGGAAATTCCTCCGGCGATAAAGCAGGTGGTTAAAGCAAGTGGTTCAAGTAGCCCCGGCTGCCCCTGCCCAAACGCTCGGCAATCCTCCCCGCCGTCACCCGCCTGTCGGCAGGCAGGTCGTCGTCTCCGCCCGCAAGCGCGCCAAAGACCCAAGTGTGCCGGACCAAGTCGAGTTCTGGGACTGAAATAACAGGGGTGTTCGGACGTGCAAAGCAGTGGTCCGACCGTCCTTTCTTCAGTTTTCACCCCGAATTCACCCCGAGCAACCGAGCGAAGCCTGACCCGGCCCGTCATTCCCAGCGCAGGACTTGAATAGGGCTTCCTGCCGGCAAAGTCGTCTGCGCAGGGACATCCACCAGTCCGTTTGCCTCTGCCAAGGAACTGAGAATATGCGAGGCCTGCACTCCGGACAAACGAACTTCCGCCCGGCCATTGACCGTGACGCGCACGAAATGACGCCGATCCCCAACGTTCACTATCGGTGCGATTAACACTCCCGGATGCGCCGGAAGAGCGAGATGGCGCGCGCCTTGAAAACGCAAAATGGCCGGCCGCACCAAGAGCAGGAAAGTGACCATGGCCGAGACAGGATTGCCGGGCAGACCAAAGAGGAACTTGTCGCGCCAACGGCCAAATACAAAGGGTTTGCCCGGTTTGATGGCGACCTTCCAGAAGTCCAGCTCTCCGCCCATTTCCTGGAATGCCTTTTTCACAAAATCCCATTCTCCAACCGAAACGCCTCCTGAACTGACGACAGCATCACATTCGGCAAAAGCCGTTTCCAAGGCCGAGCGCGTGTCGTGCAGAGTGTCTTTCACCAGCGGGAAAGAGCGCGGCACAGCGCCGAGGCGATCCAATAATGCTGCCAGAGCCACACGATTGCTCTCGTAAATCTGGCCCGGCGCCAGAGTCTGGCCGCCCTCGCGCAACTCGCTGCCGGTCGCCAGCAAACCCACCACCGGTCGCCGGCCAGCCAGCACCTCCGTCAGCCCTGAAGAGGCCAATAAACTCACTTTGCCAACGCCCAATATTTCGCCGGCCTCGCCCAGCACTGTTCCCTTTTTCACATCTTCGCCCTTTAATCGAACATTTTCCCAAGGATCAACTTTATCCAGGAAATCCACTTCCTTGGGATGGGCGGGATTGACGCGGGTATCCTCTTGCATGACGACCGCGTCCGCTCCCGCCGGCATGGGTGACCCGGTAAAAATCCGCACACAAGTGCCAGGCTCCACCGTCCCCTGAAAAAAAGCGCCTGCCGTCACCGTTCCGATCTGGCGCAGAGAGACCGGCTTTCGGGGACCAGCTTCCGCCACATCTGCCGCTCGCACGGCATAGCCGTCCATAGCCGAATTGTCGAACGGCGGCAGGTCAAGGGGGGCTGGAATTCTCGCCGCCAATATCCGCCCGACAGCAGCTTGGAGAGGAACCGCCTCGCTCCCCAGCGGTTGGATGACGGCCAAAATGCGCTTTTGCGCTTCTTCAAGATCGAGCATCGTTCACTCCTGATTGAGGTTAAACCAATGTCGAATCCTCCGCCAAACCAGCCAGGCCAAACCGGCCAGCACGAGGATCAATCCCGCCACGAGAATCAAACTGTGCGGCGTCTGTTCCACGCTCACCCAGACCGCCGCCGAGCCCAAGAGCGTTGTGACCACATAGAGAAAAAAGGCGGCTTGTTGTTGCGTCAAACCAAGCTTCAACAGCCGGTGGTGCAGATGCATCTTGTCGCCTTGAAACAGCGGTTGCCCGCGCCAGAGCCGGCCCAACACGACCGACGTGGTGTCCACCAAAGGCAGCCCAAACAAGATCAACGGGACAACGACCAGCACGGCGGTGGTCCCTTTGAAAAGGGAAAACATACTGACGCACGCCAGGACAATGCCGATAAACAAACTGCCGCAGTCCCCAAGAAAAATACGCGCGGGCGCGAAATTGAACGGGAGAAAACCGAGACACGCTCCCGCCAGACACAAGGTCAGCAGGGCGACAATAATATCGCCGGTCAAGATGTGAATCAGCCCCAGCGAGAGCGCAATGCAGGCCGTGACACCTGCGGCCAAACCGTCAATGCCATCCAGCAGATTGATGGCGTTGGTGATCCCCACGATCCACAGAATGGAAACCGGCAGGGACAGCCAGCCCAGCTCCAGCGGTGCTCCGAAAGGATTGGAGAGAGCCGTCACTTGATACCCGCTAAAGTATAAGCCGGCGGCCACCGCCATCTGCCACATCAGCTTTTTCATGGGGCTGAGTCCTTTCAAATCGTCCCACATTCCCAAGACCAGCATGGCCATCGCTCCCACGATCAGGGCCAGAAACAGTCTTTCGTAGTCTTGGAACGCGGCGGTTATGCGATTGTCCAAGACATAGAAACCCGCCCAGGGCGAACAAAAGCCAAAGAAAACCGCCAGCCCGCCAAATCGGGGCATCGGCTCCCTATGGATTTTCCGCAGCGAAGGCAGATCAACGGCCCCCAGGCGGAAGGCCAGCCGGCGCACCAAGGGCGTGGCCAAAAAGGTGGCCATGGCCGAAAAAATCAAGATGGCGAAATAAGTTCTCATTCCCTCTCACGCCCGCGCCAGCGCACGCTGAAAACAGTCCCAGTATCGGTGCAGCATGACGCTTTCTTCAAATTCTTTTTCTGCCCGGACGCGGCCCGCCTCGCCCAGACGCGTTCGCCAGGCCTCATCAGCCAATAACGGCTTCAAGGCCGCCCGCAAGGCCGCCGCGTCCGCCGGCGGCACAATCAAGCCGGTCACGCCATCCTGGTTCACGTAAGGAACGCCGGAGCGCAACGCGCAGCTCACCACCGGTTTCGCGCAGGCCATCGCTTCGATCTGTACCAGGCCAAACGCTTCGTTCGGAGAGATCGAGGGCAGCACGAACACATCGCAGGCCTGAACCAGTGCCGGCAAGTCCGCGTCCGCCACCGCCCCCCAAAAGCGGACGCGATCCTTCAAGCCCAATCTGTCCACCTGGCTCATCAGATCGTTCTCCAAAGGCCCGGTTCCCACGAGCCAAACGACGGCGTCCAACTCGCGCGCCGCCTCGATCAGATAGCCGTGCCCTTTGTAGCCGACCAACCGTCCAATCGTCAGCAGCACAGGCCGGCCTTTTGTCTCGAGGCGCAACTCCCGCACCCGGCGGCGGGACGCTTCCGTCGGCGCAAACTTCGCCAGGCCGATCCCGAAGGGGATCACTTCGCACTTTTCGCGGAAGGCGCCCAGCCAGGGCGAATACTCGATGTGCCTGGGTGTGGCCACGACAATTCGCGCCGCCCGCGCCAGCAAACGTTCCAGGACAGGCTGATACAGTTTCATCCAGACGGCCTGCCGGATCACGTCGCTATGATACGTCAGCACGAAGGGAATCGTCGCCCGGCTGCTCAAGACCGCCAGGTCGGCCAAGGGATTGGGAAAATGCACGTGACAAAGGTCCGGCGCATAACGGCCCACGCTCGACCCATAAGCAGGACAAAGCGACGTGGACAAAACCACGCCCAGACTGGCCAGGCGATGCACTCGGACTCCCTCGATTTCCTCATGCACCGTCCGGGCCTTGTCATTGGCCACCACGCAATCCACCTCCGCTCCCAACCGCACAAACCCCTCGCAAAACGACCGCAACAGCGTCTCAATGCCGCCAAAGTGCGGCGGATAAAACTTGCCCAGCTCCAGGATTCTCACGCGCGACCTCCCTCTCCAGCGAATTCCGCCCAGGTTTGCTCACAGACAGCCACCGGGCGCTCCCAGGAAAAGTTCTTCAGCGCATACTGCCGGCAGCGTTCACGGCTGGGGAGCCGCTGCGGGTTTGACAGGACCTCCTGTAACTTCGCCGCCAGCGCCGCCGCCGATCCCGGCTCAAACAACAGATCCCTGTTCAAAGGCTCCAATATCTCGGGGGTCGCTCCCCCCCGCGAACCAAGCACAGGAGTGCCGCAGGCCAGCGATTCGACCGTAGCCAAACCAAACCCCTCCAAATCAAGCGAGGGAACAAGGGTGCAATCCGCGGCGCCGACGAACCGGACCAAATCTTTCTCGGCCAGGTAACCGAGCAGCCGGACGCGTTCCGCCAAACCGTGCTTCCGCATCTCCTTTTCCAATTCCGGTTGTTGCGGCCCTTGCCCGGCCAGCCACAACCGGGCTTTTGGAAATTCTCCTGCCACCCGCACAAACGCTTCGATGAGCGTCAGCAGTCCCATCCGCGGGTCCAGGCGCCGCACCGTCAAAAACAGGAAATCATCGGCCGCGAGGCCCAATCCGCCCCGTTGCGCCGCGCGGTCGGGCAGCGGACAGAACTGGCTCGCATTGACCCCGGCAGACATCATGTCGATGGCCGGAAGATTTCGGCCATGCCAGACCGGCAGTTGCGTTTCGTAATAGCGGCTGATCGTCAGAATGCGGCCGGCCCGGCGCACAGCCTTCCTCTCCACCCGCTGCATGGCTGCGGCAATCACCCAATCCAGACCGCGACTTGGCGCGGAACGGGACACCGCCTGGCGCGCCAACCGGTACTCCTCGCCCCATGGCCCTGTGAACAGAAAAACGAACGGCCTGTGGCTTGCGCCAACGGCAGGGGCAAGATAGGCCTGGCACAAAACAATCAACACCGGCTCGCCGGAACGCGCTGTCAAGAGGCGCAATCGGTCGCGAGCGGCAGCATTTTCCCGCCGCCAATTGCCCCAAAAAAATCCTGTCGCATCGGGAAACCGGTGCAGATGCACCCCGGCGCGGGTTTCCTCGCCGGCCAATGCGTTGTTGGGGTTCGGACAAATCACTGCGACGCGATGACTGCGGCGTGCCAGGCCTTCCGCCACTTCCGCCACGTAACGGTAAGCGCCGCCCGCCAGGTCAGGATGGCATCCCAACGTTAGAAAAATGAAATGCATGGTTGCCACGGCACGAAGCCAAGGTGTCGGTCATGAGCGCGGGACCGGCGCATCGCGCACAGCGAGCGGGGACGGGCCCATAGCCAACAGGAGCGCGGACATTCTTGTCTGCGAGTTCCCGTCCATTGGACCTCGCGGACAAGCCTGTCCACGCTCCGAGGGAAGGTTCGTGGAGAGCCTCCACGACTCTGTGAACGCGCATTGGGACCATGAACCTGCATGCGAGAGGAGCGCGGGCGGCTCGCCCGCGAGATTCGTTGCTCCTTCCAAACACGCGGGCGAGCCGCCCGCGCTCCGCCGGTTCACGGAAAGCCGCCTGGGAACCCAAATCTGGAAATTGAGCACGGACGCGGCGAAGCGGGTCAAACCAGGCAGGAACAGCCACGATAAAACTGCGCGAGGCCAATGCATGGCGCCAAATTTAGGCCAAGTGGATTGGATTTGGCAAAGGCTAATCTGGCCCGAGTTCTTGATTGCTAGAAGAAGATTCTCTGACTATATGCTTGGAGAGCACGGCGGTTTTGCAGCTATGGCACGAACGGTTCTCAACTCGTCCGCAGCGTTTCGGGGACGGCGGCCCTCTAGGCCGTGGTTCCGAATGTTGGTTCTTCGCTGCTGCTTTCTCTGCCTTTGGTTGAGTCTCAACCCAGCGGCGCGGGCCGCCCTGCAATTTGACGTTTTTGTCGGCTATGACGGCTTTGTCCGCGAGGCAGGCTGGTTCCCCATCGTTTGTGAGGTTTTCAATGATGGTCCCTCCTTCCAGGCCGTGATCGAGATCAGCTCCGGCCCGTTTGGATCGGAACAAACGCGGCAGTTGGCCGTGGAACTGCCCACCAACACGCGCAAACGTCTGGTCGTGCCCATGTTCGCCGGCGGCGGGCGATTCTCAACCTGGGACGCCAAACTGATGGACGACCGAGGCCGGCTCCAAGCGGAGCGCCTCAATGTCCAAGCCAAAACCCTGGCCTGGGAATGCCGGTTGCTGGGAGCGGTGTCGCGCACGTTTGGCGGCTTGCCCACCTTGCCCGATCTGCGGTTGAACCGGCTGGAATTGAGGCCCCAGGTGGCGCGCATGCAGTTGGACCAGTTCCCGGACAATCCCATCGCCCTGGAGGGACTCGACGTGCTTTATCTCAATTCCGAAAAAGCTCTCGAATTGAAGGCGGACCGCGTCGCCGCCTTGCTGGCCTGGGTGCGCGGCGGCGGCCATTTGATTGTCGCCGTGGAACAGCCGGCCGACATCAACGCCACTCCTTGGCTGCAACAATTGGTCCCTTGCGAAATCAGCGGCGTCGCAAATGTCAGAATCAATGAAGCGCTCATGAACTGGCTCAAAAGCGATCTGCCGGTCAGAGCGGGCGGCAGCGAAGGAAATCCTCCGCCGCAGAGAGGCCCATTCAATCCGCGGCCAGGAAGGTCCGCCCCGCCATTGGCCAATCCGTTCGCGAACCTGCCCGTTGATTCCACCTTTGCCGGAGCGGAGATGGCGGTCGCCACCGGATCGCTGCGCGACGGCCAGGTCGTGCTGGCGAGCGGACAAAACCCTTTGATCATCGCGGCCCACCGCGGACGAGGCAAAGTCACGGTCCTCATGTTTAGTCCCGAAAGAGAGCCGTTCCGGTCCTGGAAAAACCGGTCCTACTTTTGGGCGAAGCTCTTGCCCATTCCGCCCGCATGGTTTTCTGTCGGCGAGCCGGCCGCTTACGGGGGCTGGAGCGTGGATGGCGTGTTTGGAGCGCTCATTGACAGCCGGCAAGTGCGCAAGCTGCCGGTCGAGTGGCTCTTGTTGCTGCTCCTGGTCTATCTCGTCGTCATCGGGCCGTTCGACCAATATCTGCTGAAGCGGATTGGCCGGCCGATGCTGACCTGGCTGACCTTCCCGGCCTACGTGGTATTCTTTTCGCTCTTGATCTATTTTATCGGCTACAAACTGCGCGCCGGAGAGACCGAATGGAATGAATTGCATCTGGTGGACGTTTTGCCCCGCGGCACCGAAGCCGAATTGCGCGGGCGCACCTACGTTTCCGTCTATTCCTCCGCCAACGCCAAGTACCCGCTCGCCGGCGACCAGCCTTACGCCACGTTGCGCGGCGAACTGCTCGACTTGTATGGTGGCGGAAGAAGAACCGCCAGCCGGGCCAAGGTCGAGCAGCAAGGCAACGGGTTCCGCGCCGAAATCTTCGTGCCGGTGTGGACCAGCCTGCTCTATGTCAGCGATTGGCTGCAACCGGCCGTCCTGCCCTGCCACGCCACGGTCGCATTTCAAGAATCCGGCTGGCTGGTTACGGTGGAGAATTTCTTGGACCAGCCTTTGACCAGCCTTCGACTGGTTCTGTACGATCGAGTTTACGACCTCGGGGACGTGCCGGCCCGGCAAAAAAAAGCCTTCCCGGTCCAGCGAAGTCAAGCAATGGCGCTGAGCGACTTTGTGCGGCTTAATGGCCAAACCTTCCAGAGAGCGGTTGAGAAACGCCGCAATCCGCTCGGCGATGACAAAGGGGGGCACCTGGAAAACGCGCCCCTGACCGCCATGGTGGCCTCGTTCAGCTCACAATTGGGCAATCCCAATCAATATCAGCGGGCCTTCGTCGCTCCGCCCGGATTGGATTTGACGCCGCTGGTGGAGCGCGGCGACGCGGTGTTGTTGGCCTGGTATGCCAATCACTCTTTCGTGAGTCCGCTCCATCAATTCAAGCCGCCCCGCCTGCAACGCAACACGCTCCTGCGCCTGGCTGTTCCGGTCAGCAGATAAAAACGTAACTGTAACTATGCAATTGAAGCGATGCTGCACCCTGTCCCTCACCCATGAACCTCGTAGCAGCGGACGTGAGTCCGCTCACTTCATTTCCGACCCGATTGATCAGAGCCGACTCACATCGGCTGCTACGGTTCAGGGGTTCAAAGCGCGAAAAACGGTTTCGGAAAATTCTCACCCAGTGGGAGCGTGGGCCTGCCGATCCAACCCGCGGGACGCGGGTGCTACCCGCAGACCTTCGCTGCCCTGCCGCGCGCAATTTGACATTTGAAAAAAGCTATGGCGAACAATTCCAGCAACCCTGCACCCGCCGTCCAGACCTTCAGTCTAACACGCCTTTATGGTCCCCTGGTCGCGCTCGACGGCCTGAGTCTGACCGTGAACAAAGGGGACCTCTTTGGCTTCATCGGCTCCAATGGCGCCGGCAAAACCACCACGCTCCGCATCCTGGCCACCTTCCTCGCCCCTTCCGGCGGGCGCGCTGAAGTGTTGGGCAACGACGTGGCGAGAGACGCCGACGCCGTCCGGCACGTCATCGGGTACATGCCGGACTTTTTCGGCGTTTATAAGGACATGGAAGTGACCGAGTATCTCGATTTCTTCGGCGCGTGTTACAAAATCCCGTCGGCCCGGCGCGAAAAGACCGTCAACGATGTGCTCGAACTGGTAGGTTTGAGCGAAAAGAAAGGCACGCTCATCGGAGCCTTGAGCCGGGGCATGCAGCAGCGGCTCGGCCTGGCGCGGGTTTTGATCCACGATCCGCAATTGCTTTTGCTGGACGAACCGGCCAGCGGACTGGACCCCCGCGCGCGCGTCGAGATGATGGCCATCCTGCAAGAACTCCAAAAGCTGGGCAAAACCATCATCATTTCCTCACATATCCTGAGCGAACTCCAAACCCTCTGCAATCGCGTCGCCATCATCGAAAAGGGAAAACTGATCTACAGCGGCCCGGTGCAAGGCGTGCGGGATCAAATGGCCGCCGGCCAGATTTATTGGATCACCGTGGCGGGGGATGCGGCCAAGGCCCTCGAGTTGCTGAAAGCGCGCTCCGAAGTCGCCGAAGCGGTGGCCGTCGATGGCCAGGTCAAGGTGACGTTGGCCGGCCATGATACCGACGGGAGTTTTATCGCGGAAACACTGGTGCATGGGGGCGTGAAGCTCCTCGGCTTGTGGGAAGATGAACTGGGTCTCGAAGACGTGTTTCTGCGCGTGACCCGAGGCGAAACTCAGTAACGCTCTTTTGTGACCGTCTGGCCTGTCATCGAGCGCGAGTTGCGCGCAGAAGCGCGCCATCCTTTCAATTACTGGGTGCGGGTGCTGGCGGCCTCGGCCGTGTCGATCGTTTTTGCGCTCATTATATGGGACCAGCCAGGTAGTCCCGCGGAATTAGGGGCCAGATTATTTTCCACCTTGAACGCCACCGTGTTTGTCACGATTTGGATTCTCGTCCCGCTCTTGATCTCGGACTGTATCAGCCGCGAAAAGCGTGAAGGAACACTCGGCTTGCTCTTTCTGACTCCGCTCACCTCGGGAGGCATTGTTCTCGGCAAAAGCCTCATTCATGGATTGCGCGCGTCCACGCTGTTTCTGGCCGCTTTGCCGGTCCTGGCCTTGCCATTCTTGCTCGGCGGAGTCACCTGGCAGAACGCCGCCTTCGCTCTGCTGCTGAATCTGGTCGCGATGCTGCTGGCCATGGCCGCCGGTTTGCTGGCTTCGAGCTGGGCCAAAGACTGGGCCAGGGCTTTCATCCTGGGTGAGGCTTTCAGTTTGATCCTCGTGTCGCTGCTCAGTTCCATTCATCGGCTGGGCTACATCTATCTGCAAAATTACCTTGGCAGCTATGCATCTCTGCGCGGCAGTCGCAGCGGCACCGTGCCCTCCTGGAATGAAATCTGGCATGGATTTTGGCGCCAAAGCCTTTGGGAAGATTCTCTTTCCCTGGTCTTCTGGCAGGATCTTTGGGGGCGGGAACCAGCCGCTATGCAGCAAGCCTGGTTGCAGTGGATTTTCATTCTGTTTGCGCTCAGTTTGGGGTTCTTGATGCTGGCCGTCCTTTTTGCGGTTCAACGAGTGCGCAGTTCCTGGCAGGAAGAACCGCCCTCCCGCCGGCAGCTCTGGCTGCTCAAGACCTTTTGCACCCCTTTTTTATGGCGCGCTCTTTTCCGGAGCAAAATGAGCAGAAAACTGGACCGGAACCCCATGGGCTGGCTTCAGCAGTATTCCTGGAGCGCGCGGCTGAGCCGCTGGGGTTGGTGCCTCGGCATCATCCTGGTGGAGTGTCTGCTCGTGAGTGATTCGAGCCTTTCGCGGATTTGGAGCGGGCAATATTGGCTGGCTTATTTGCTGATGCTCAGCCTGGCCTTCACTGCTTCGGGAAGTTTTCGATCCGAACGACAGAGCGGAGCTTTGGAGCTGATCCTGGTCACGCCGCTGAGCGAGAATCAAATTATTGGAGGAAGGTTGCGCGGCATTTGGAGTCAATTCCTTCCTGCGGCACTGGTTTTGGCCCTGGCCTGGTGGCAGCTCGCCCAAGACGCGACCTTGTTTGCCAGCTTATCTCGTGACCGCGCCGGGCTTTGGGGGCAGGTCATCTTTCCGCTCTACTTCCTGAGCGGCTTTCTGACGCTTCCCTGGATTGGCCTGTACTTTTCCATGCAGCGCCTGAATTTCATCGCCGCCTGGCTCTTTACCTGTGCGACCGGTTTGCTGCTGCCTCGGCTCATTTATTTGTGGGGATTGCAGAACTTCAGCCTGATGCAAACTGTGTACGGGATGATAGGGTTGCAGCTTGCTTGCGGGGTAACCGCGCTTGTTCTGCTGCATCGCAACTTGACCCGCCGGGCCTTTGTCCTGGATTAGCCGATGAACCTCTTACGGGACATGCATGCGTTGGCTGCCGATTTGAGGCCGCGAGGTGCGATGAAAGGGCGCCAGCGCCGCCGCCGAGGTTGACCGCCAATGACCTTTTTGCCCATTGTCGAACGTGAGCTGCGCGCGGCGTCGCGCCGGCGAAGCACTTACTGGGGCCGCGTTTTGGCCGCGCTGGTGGGGCTTCTTTTCGCCGGCTGGAAATTGTTCGCGATGGCCCAACTTCCTCCGGCTGAACAGGGGCGTCAATTGTTTTACCTGCTCTCCACGCTGGCCTTTTTCTACTGTTTGCTCATCGGCGTCCACCTGACGGCGGATTGCGTGAGCACTGAAAAGCGGGAAGGAACGCTGGGCTTCCTGTTCCTGACCGATTTGAAAGGTTACGACGTGGCTTTTGGGAAGCTGGCCGCCAGTTCCCTGGGCGCCATTTATGGCGTGGTTGCCATCCTGCCGGTGCTGGCCATGTCGCTAATCCTGGGTGGAGTGACCGCCGAGGAATGCGGGCGGATGGCGTTGGTGCTGCTGAACACGCTCTTCCTGTCGCTCTCGGCGGGCGTTTTCGTCTCCAGCTTGTGCGAGCATGAACGGAAGGCCATGTCCGGCACTTTCTTTCTTCTATTAATGGACTGCTTGGGTCCGTGGTTTCTGGCTATGTTGCTCTACATTTTCGGCATCAGACCCAACATTGGTTCTGGTTTGGAAGTCATTCTCAACTTAAGCGCCTTATTAAGCGCCTTGTACCCATTCCTGTTCTTGCGAATTGGTGGTGCTCCCCTTCCTTTCCTTGGCAACGCCAGCTTTTGGTCTTCGCTGCTTTTGACGCATTTGCTCGGTTGGCTTTTGCTGTTCCGGGCCGGCGCGCTGCTGCAACGAGCCTGGCAAGACCGGCCCCAAGGCGCGCGCCGTCTGCGCTGGCAGGCGCTCTGGCGGCAATGGAGCTACGGGAAGGCGTCCGAACAAAAAGAATTTCGCTCGCGACTCTTAGACAGGAACCCTTTTTCCTGGCTGGCTGGTCGGAACCGATTAAAGCCGGCCTCCGTCTGGCTGTTTCTCGGCAGCATGGCGGCACTTTGGTATTGGGATTATTCGCAAGTGGGAAAGTCCATGTTCGAGCCAGACATTATGGCCTGGGTCTTCATCATCGTGCATTCGATTTTGAAAGTCTGGTTTGCCACTGAAGCCAGCAGCCAGTTGGTGGAAGACCAACGGAGCGGGACGTTGGAACTCCTTCTCACTTCGCCGTTAAAGGCCCGGCAGATCATCGACGGTCAATGGCTGGCGCTGAAACGGCAGTTCCTCACGCCGATCATCGTGATTCTGGCTTTGGACGTTGTGCTGCTAATCCAGGCTTTTTGGATGACCAACCTGACGGATTATGGCTGGTTTAAGACCCGCCCTGTCGCTTGCATCGCATTCTTGGGCGCAGTGGTTATGTTGGTGCTCGATCTGTATGCGCTGGGCTGGGTGGGTATGTGGCAAGGATTAGTAGCCAAGAACATCAACCGAGCTCTCGCGGCCAGCGTCCTGCGGATTTTCGTGCTGCCCTGGCTCGTCTGCGTGGGACTGTGGCTCATTGGACAGCGGCGCGCTGTTTACATCTTCGGCCAGAGCGACCCGGCAGTTGAGGATGCCGTAATCACCTGGCTGGTCTTCGGAGTGGCAACCAGTTTGATCTTCGGCTTGCATGCGAGGGACAAGCTGCACACCGAATTCCGCCAGGTTGCTTCGGAGCGGTTCCAGCCGAAAAAGCTTTGGCAACTCTGGAAAACCGATTCGACCTTGAAGGCCAGAGACACTTAACATGACCTTTCTGCCCATTGTCACGCGGGAGTTGATCGTCTCCGCGCGGCGCCCGCGCACCTACTGGGTGCGCTTCCTGGCCGCGCTCATGGCGGTCGGTCTGTTGGCGGCGATGTGGTTTTTGTTCGCGAAGTCAGAATCGCCGGCCCAGCTCAGTTTGATGCTGTTCGCAGTCATTTCCGGCCTGGCGTTTGCCTATTGTTTCTTGTCAGGAATCAGCGTCACGGCCGATTGTCTGAGCGAAGAAAAACGGGAGGGAACTCTGGGTCTCTTGTTCCTGACAGACTTGCGAGGATACGACGTTGTATTCGGCAAGCTGGTGGCCAATTCGGTCGATTCGTTTTACCGGTTGCTGGCCATATTGCCGGTCATGGCCATCCCCTTGCTTTTGGGCGGGCTGACCCCCGGCGAGTTTTGGCGCATGGTCCTGGTGCTTCTTAACACGCTCTTCTTCTCCCTAAGCGCCGGCATGATCATGTCAGCCATCTGCCGGCAGGAACGGAAAGCCAGAGCCGGGACGCTGGCTTTGATTTTGCTGATCGCCGGGGGTCTTCCCACCGTGAGCCTCGTCTTGGGAGCGATGGCGAAATATTCCGATGATTACAGCTTTTTTGCATTGCCAAGTCCTTGGTTTGCTTACGGTTTTGCATTCGATAAATTGTTCAAAGGCACCAAAGGCGCGGCCGACGCTTTTCGGACGTCCGTGCTCCTCACGCACTGGTTGAGCTGGTGCTTTCTTGGACTCGCCAGCCTGATCGTGCGGCACGCCTGGCAGGACAAACCCGCCGGTGCCAGGCGGGTCAGTTGGGCTGAACGCTGGCAGCGCTGGGGCTACGGACCCGAAGCCGAACGAAAGGCGTTTCGCACTCGCTTGCTGGAAGTCAATCCGTTCTTTTGGCTGGCGGCGCGCTGGCGGCTCAAGCCGGCCTTCTTGTTGGGCTTTCTCGGCTTGTGTGGATGCCTCTGGTTTTGGCTCGCCCTCAAGTACCGCGATGACCTGCTGAATTCTGTGGTCTATGCCACCACCGCCATCTTGTTGCACACTCTCATCAAAGGCTGGATTGCTGTGGAGGCCTGCCAGCCTCTGGCCGAAGCCAAACGCACCGGCGCTTTGGAACTGGTTTTATGCACCCCATTAAAGGTCGAGGAGATGCTGGCGGGCCATTTCCTGGCTTTGAAACGGCAGTTTGGCGGGGCCATAACGCTGATCGTGATCGCCGACCTGGCGATGATGCTGGCCGGTCTGCATGATCCCTCGACGGAGGAAGCATCGCTTTGGCTGCTGGCCTGTGCGGCGTGGATTCTGATGTTCGTGGCCGATGCGTTCACGTTGGGTTGG
>ERZ1292640.1360-Hain-H43-02um-R1-1360-length-20244-cov-7_pt1 | contig 20244 bp, 12 predicted proteins | sample MGYA00564404_ERZ1292640 | MGnify/ENA primary metagenome ERZ1292640 (study PRJEB36523, sample SAMEA6512636) | groundwater metagenome | collected 2019-01-08 | study: AquaDiva: Metagenomics assemblies of 32 groundwater samples
AAGCCGGCAGACCCATCCGCCACGTAGGCGTAGTTCCCGCTCACCGCCACGCCCTTCGCAAACCCGGTGGTGTCATAGCCGCCGACCCGCACCGGGTTGGCCGGGTTGCGCACGTCGATCACCTGCAAGCCGGCATCAAAATCCGCCACGTAGGCGTAGTTCCCGCTCACCGCCACGCCCAAAGCAAACCCGCTCGTGTCATAGTGGCCGACCCGCACCGGGTTGGCCGGGTTGCGCACGTTGATCACCAGCAAGCCACTCTCAGCCGCGACGTAGGCATAGTTCCCGCTCACCGCCACGCCCCTCGCATCCCCGCGCGCAAAACCTGGCCACTGTCCAACCAAAACTGGGTCTGCGGGCGCGGGCAGCGCCGTCATAAGCATGGCTGCGAAAGCAAGGGCGGAGGCAGCAACAGGAATGGACCTGCCTCGCCGCAGGTTGCCTAAACGGGCGACGCCCCGGCACCAGATCGTTGCGCCACAGAACCTCGACGGCACAACTCGCTCACCCAAATCCCATCGGCACCCAAGGCCTTTCATAGTGTTCCTTTGTTTCATAGTGTTCCTTTGTTGTGTTTGGTTAGATCAGCCTGCCCAGCGGAACCAGAACCGACCCGCCTCTGGACGCACCCGCACCGAGGCACCGCCGAGCGCCAGTCCACGCAAAGCGCCCAGCGTGGCGCGCACGCGGTTGCTTTCAGGCGTTGAGACTCTCCGGTGTTCATGGAAAGCCGAGACGTCAGTTCGCGGACCTTCGATTTTTGCTGTGGCTTTTGGCGTATTAGTCACATGAGTTAATTCGACAGAGGGGCCATGTCAAGACGATCTCAACCTCGATGATCTCAACCTCGGCCTACGCCCCCTTTCGAGTTCAAGAATGACCAACCTGCCCAGCGCGGCGGGGACGCAAAACAAAATGGCCGAGCTGCATTCCACTGCGTCCCAGTCAATTATCTCATCAACTTGAGAAATCGCGGCTAATGCGCCGGAACCATCACGTTGCCCAGCGCGCCGCGGTTGTGGCCTTGCGCGTCAATCAGGTTGACACTGACGCGAAAAGCGCCGGGCGGCAGCCGTACTTCTTTCGAGAGCCGAAAAACCTGGTTTGGCTCCACCGGCCCCAAAGCGTCACGCCCCAGCACCTTGCCATCGGCCGCTTTGAAAACGGCTTCAGCCCGGCCTTGATGAAAAACGCCAAACACACCTTCCAATCGCGCCAAACCGCCTTCCAGCGACACACGCAGACGTTGGCTGACGGCGCCGACGGGCGTCACGTCCACGACCGGCTTGGGACAGCGGGTGGCAAACCAATCGATGCGGAAGCGATATTCCTGATCCGGGTCCAGCTTCGCCAAAGGGCTGAGAATCTCCGTTTCCATCAGGTAAGGCGTGACTTTGGGGTCAGGCGCATTGGTGATGGCCAGGCCGTTCAGCATGAATTCGCCCGCGCCATTGAGCCAAAACTCCACCGACGCGTAATCCGGATAGGTTTGTTGGGGAAAGAAAGCAAAGGTTTGAACGAAACAATGATCGCTCTGGCCATTGACCACCGCCAGCCAGCCTGCGTCCGAGTCCAGGCCGACTTTGCCGACTCGATAATCGTATTTCACGCTTAGAAGACCGCTCGAATTATCCGCCCTGAAGCTGGGATGATTCACCTGGCCGAACATCGGATAAAAGCCTTTGGGATGAAAGCTGCGCGAGTTCAGAGGACAAAAAGCCCAGAAATCATTGTTGAATGCGCCGGAGTTCTTGGGGTCCGCCGCGTCATGCTGGGTCACTTCCCAAATCGCCCAGCGCACCGGCCGGCGGCTGATGTTTTTCATGGCGCAATCCACCCTGACCTGCGTGCTGCCGGGGAAAAGGCTGATGGTGCGGGACAATTGGATGCCGGTGCGCGGGTCCGGCGGACTGGTGACGCTGACGGCGGCTTGGTCGGCGGTTTGCCTGGCAATCTCCCCCGCATACTTGCCGCCATCGAGGACCGGGTCCGGCGGCCCCGGCCATTGGTCATCCCTTTCCCAGCCTTGCGGCGCGGGCCAAAGCTTGTCGCCGCCATAGTTTTTCCAGCCGCCTTTCTCGCCGCCATTCTCCTCCGGCGGAAAGACTTTCCCGGCCAAGTCCTCGTTGACGAAGAAAAAAGGGTGGTCAGCCAACTGAAACTGAATCACCCGCCCGCCGATGTCCGGTGCCACGTAAAGCGTGACGAGGCCATTGGAGAGTTTGAAGGCGTTCCAGCCTTTGAAGGCGGCCGGTTCAACCTGGCATTGGGCCGGCGCTGCGTGCGCATTGACAGCAAGGAAAAAGGAACAAAGGAGCGCGTAGGAGAAGAGCTTGAATTGTTTCATAAAGTGAAAAAGCAAGTCGGCTGATTTGCGTCGATTTAACGAGCAGCCAGCACCTTCGAGCAAGAAGATTAACGCCCCCGGTTGCGCCGTTGCGCGCGGAGCAAGTCCGCTTCCTTCGCATCGTAGGGGGTGCCATCCGGTTGGAGAACGTCGTGCTGCCACACCTTTGGCGGCGGATCGCCCTTCTTTGATTCCCAAGGCAGGTAAGTCTGTGTGCGGCCCGCCACCAGGCCCCAGTGATACCAGCCAACGTTCTGTTCGGCAAGAATCGGCAGGATGGCGGCAAAGGTGTTGCCCACCTGCCGCCGCAGCCACTCGGTGCAAATCACTGGCCGGCCAAAGCTCCGGCACAACTCGATCTTCTTCCGCAGGCCGTCGGGCGCGTCGTACCCGTGGAACGAAATCACGTCGGACAACTCGAACATGCGCCGGGAGAGCAGGCTGTCGAAGTCCGCCCACGGCCCCATCGTCAACGGCTGCGACGGCTTCGCGACGCGCGCCCAGGCAAAGGTCGCTTCAACCAGCGGCAGGCTTTTGTCGCAGAGATTGGAGTTGCCCGGCTCGTTGTAAAGGTCCCAGATCAGCACCCGCCGGTCTTGGGCGAAACTGCCGACGACATCCTTCACGTACTTTTCCAGTTCCGGCCAAGCCGTGCGGTCCGTCACACGCCGGAGGCCGGGGCTGGGCACCCAGCCACTGTTGTGAACACCCGGGACCGGCTCGTCCTGCTTGCCCAGGTACGGCTCGCGTCCCGCAAAGGCGCAGTCGTCGAACAGGATCAGCATCACGCGGATTCGGTGTTGGCCGGCGATTCTCAGAAACTGATTCAGGCGCTGCTTGAAGCCCTTCGGGTCTTGCTGCCAGACGACGAACTGGAGAAAGAGGCGCACGCTGTTATAGCCGAGCGCTTCGGCCCAGCCGAGTTCCTGGTCAATGGTCTGAGGGTCAAACGTCTCGGCCTGCCACATTTCGGTGGAGTTGACGGCGGTGCGCGGCAGGTAATTGCAGCCGCGAATCGGGCCGGCCTGGCGGTGCCAGTTCCAGGCTTTCTTGACGCCCCAAGGTTGGCCGGAAGCGGGTCTTGCGGGAAGGTCCGATTTATCGGCAGAGCCTTGGGTCAAGGCCGCCAACGACAAGCCAAAGAAAGCAAGGAGCAGTCGGCAATTCATAAGTTCGAGTATCTTAAATGGTCCATCGAAAGGCAATAATGCGTATGAAGCGCTGGTGCTGGGGAAAGATGGGAGCTGAAACGAATTTGGATTGATTGGCGGAAACGACTTGGTAGCTTTGACAAAAATTTCCGAAAAGAAGCTATGCGACGCATTATTGGCAGCACAGGGAACTTTCCCAACGATCCGCAGAGGCGAATTGGGCGCGGCCAAGAGCGAGGCGCTGATCGGCTTCTTCACCTCCAAAACAGAAGGACATCACTATGAGCCAGAACAATTATCCGAAACTGCACAACGCCATGTGGCCCGGCCTGGTCGGCAAAGGCAGCCCCGGCGCTGAACCGTGCCTTGACCTCGACACCATGCTCGACCTGACGGCCCAAGCCCAGGTCGATGGCGTGAAGTTCGATGGGGTGGACATCTTCCTCTTCGACCCGCACCTCAACATTGACAGCAGCGACGATGACCTCAAGCGCATCAGCGACAAGATCACGGCCAAAGGCCTCGTCGTTGGGTCTGTGGTCGCTCCGATCTGGCCGCCGACGGGCGGCGGCTCGGCCATGGGCAGCGCGGAAGAGCGCCGGAAATTTGTCGAGCAGGTGCGCAAAGGCTGCCGGATTGCCGCCAAGCTCAGAGATCTGGGCGCCCGGCCCGAGGGCGTCGTCCGCATTGACTCGGCCAGCAGTCCCGGGGACTGGCTCAAGGACCCCGAAGGCAACACGAAACTCATCGCGCAGACGTTCAGCGAGGCCTGCAATGTGGCTGAGAGCTTCGGCGAGCGCCTGGCCGCGGAAGGCGAAATCTGCTGGGGCGGTATGCACAGTTGGAGGGCGATGGTCAAGCTCCTGGAGAGCGTGGGCCGGCCGAAGACGCTCGGTTTCCAGGCGGACATGGCCCACACACTCCTTTACACGCTCGGCTATAACGCGCCGGAGGACGCCATTCTCCCGCAAGATTGGAACTGGTCCGATCCGGCCAGATTGGACGAGGCGCTCAAGACGCTGACGGCCGCGCTGCGGCCTTGGACTATTGATTTCCACGTCGCGCAAAATGACGCCACCGTTCACGGCACCGGTACGCACGACAAGACGGGGCGCCATTGCCTGGCCACCGATCCGAACGGCAAGCTGAACATCCCGCATCACGCGGGCTTCTGGCTGCGCGACGAAAGCGGCAATCTGACCAAAGCCTGCCGCCATATCTGCTGGGACGGCTGCATGTTCCCGAACGAGGTCATGATGAAACCGCAAACGTGGAATGACATCCTGGCGGCGATGATTGCCGTTCGCAATGCCCACGGCTGGAGCGAAGGCGCCGTCCAGCAATCCGCGCCAGCCGAAAAACCGGTCAAAGTGGTTGCGGCGAAGCCCGCGAAGCCGGCGGTGGCGAAGCCAGCTCAGCCCGCTCCCAAACCGGCCGCGAAGAAAACCGCCCAACCCGCTCCAAAGAAGCCGGCCAAGCCAGCTCCCAAGCGGGTCGCCGTGAAAGTCGCCAAACCTGCGCCAAAGAAGGCCGCCAAGAAACCTGCCAAGAAGGCCGCCCCTAAAAAAGCTGCCCGGAAAGCGGTGAAGCAGGCGCTTAGGGTCAAAGCCAAAGAGGCGGCGAAGAAACCCGCCCAGAAGGCCCTTAAGAAAGCTGCCAGGGTCGCCGCCAAGAAAACATCCGGAAAAAGAAAGAAAAAGTAACCAGTCTTTCCCGCGAAACACGCCAAACAAACGAAATGAATTCTCATTTCGCGCCGTTTCGCGTATGGAGCGGGCACGCAAAACCATTATGAAAAAACTCAATGTTGGACTCATCGGTTGCGGCTTCATGGGCCGCACTCACTCGAACGCTCATCGCAAGGTCAACAACTTCTTTGACCTGGAATACCAGCCTGTCCTCAAGGCAATCTGCGATTTTCAGGAGGACAAGGCCAAGGCTTTCGCCGCGCAATGGGGCTACGAATCGGTCGAGACGGACTGGAAGAAGCTCCTGGCCCGCAAGGACATCGACCTGGTGGACATCTGCCTGCCGAACAACCTCCACTTGGAAGTCGCGGTCGCAGCCGCCAAAGCCGGCAAGATGATTATCTGCGAAAAACCGCTCGCGCGGGATGGCAAGGAAGGCCTGCAAATGGTCAAGGCGGTCGAGAAAGCAGGCGTGCCGAACCTCATTTCCTATAACTACCGCCGCATTCCCGCTGTCACCTTGGCCAAGCAATTGATCGACGAAGGCCGTCTCGGACGCATTTTCCACTACCGCGCCAAGTTCCTCCAGGATTGGACGATGTCCAAAGACCTGCCCCAGGGCGGCGACGCGCTCTGGCGGCTCGATGTCAAAGTGGCCGGCAGCGGCGTGACCGGGGACTTGCTGGCGCATTGCATTGACACGGCCCTCTGGCTCAACGGCAGCGTGGATAAAGTCAACGCCATGACCGAAACGTTCATCAAAGAACGCAAGCATCAGTTGACGGGCAAGGTGGAGAAGGTCGGCATCGACGACGCCTGCGCGTTCCTGGCCCGGTTCAGCAACGGCTCGCTGGCCACGTTCGAATCGACGCGCTACGCCCGCGGGCACAAGGCGCTTTACACGTTTGAGATCAACGGGGAGCACGCTTCCATTTTCTGGGACCTGCACGACCTGCACCGCCTGCAATACTTCGATCATCGGGACGAGGGCAAAGTCCGTGGCTGGCGCTCGCTGCACATCACCGACGGCGATCATCCTTACATGGGCAAATGGTGGGTGCCCGGCCTGCAGATTGGCTATGAGCATTCTTTCGTCCATCAGATAGCTGACTTCCTGGAAGGTGTGGCCAAAGGCAAACCGGCCAGCCCCACCTTCCGCGACGCGTTGGAAACGCAATACGTCTGCGATGCCGTCCTCAAGTCGGCCAGGATCGGCCGCTGGGAAAAGGTGTCGAAGGCAAAGTGAAATGTGGGGTCACATCTCAACATTCAACATTTTGACGGGCTGAATTGAGGTTTGAGAGTCGAGGGTCCGAGAAGATCCTCGAATCTCGCTGTCTGGCTTTCGCCGGGACTCCTTGTGAATTTTTTTGACGCGGACGCCGTCATGGAGAAAGCTATTCCGAAATCGCAACAACAAATATTATGCCGATAAAGTCAGTCATGTTCAAAATCATTATCGTATCCATATTCACTCTTGGTCTGTTCACAGCCGCGGCGGCGGACGTGGACATCAGCAAACTTCCCCCGGCCTCGGACAAGAAGGGTGTCACCTACGCCAAGGACATCAAACCGATCTTCGAGAAGACATGCTTCAAATGTCACGGCCCCGAAAAGCAGAAAGGCAAGCTCCGTCTGGACAGCCTGGAAGCGGCGTTGAAGGGCGGCGAAAACGGGGCGGACGTCCTCCCTGGGAAGAGCGAGAAAAGCACGCTGGTGCATAATGTTGCGCGTCTGGATGAAGACTCAGCCATGCCCCCGGAAGGGAAAGCCGATCCGCTCACCAAAGAGCAAGTGGCCTTGATCCGCGCTTGGATTGACCAAGGCGCCAAATAGGGTGGTCTCCCCTTTTATTCATCCAGCCCCCTGGCAACGACCGTTGCCGGGGGGGTTTTCGTGCGGCGGTTCTGGTTTGGCCCGCTGAGCACGCCATACAACGCTTCATTTCACCCGCCAGAAATGGCAGACGAGGGCGGTAATGCGCGTCAAGCACACACCGACCAACACTGCGACTGCGCGCTAACGCAGCGAGGTTACATCATGGGACCTTTACTCACTCATATCCCCACCTCACCCGCTTCTTGCCCAAGGGAAAGATGCATCGGGCTTTTGATCTTCTCGGTAGGATAGACCTCGGCGATCTTCTCCTCCACGCTGCGAATGCGGTAGAGGAGATCGATGGAGTTCCTCGTACACGCGTCATTTTCATCAAATCAGTCCAATGGGAACCTCCCCGGCTTTGCCGGGGAGACTCCCAGAGTTTGACTCCCGGAAACCAAAGTCAGGCCGAGCGCCTGCTTTGACCGCAAAAACGCGGGATAGCCTAGCCTGCCATCGCTTGACACTCATTGACGCAGGCGTCCGCGCTCCTGTTGCCAAGAACTGAGATGTGCAGCTCAGGCCAGGATGCTCTTGACGACCGTGGATTCTTCGACGCCGGTCAGGCGCTGGTCGAGTCCTTGGAAGCGGTAGGTCAGTTTCCGATGGTCCACGCCCAGGCAATGCAAAATGGTCGCGTTCAAGTCGCGAATATGCACCGGATCCTGGACAATGTTGTAGCTGAAATCATCGGTCTCGCCATGAACAACGCCGCCTTGGATGCCGCCCCCCGCCATCCACACCGTGAAACAGCGCGGATGATGGTCGCGCCCGTAATTGGTGCGCGTCAAGGTGCCCTGGCAATAAACCGTGCGGCCAAATTCCCCGCCCCACACCACCAGCGTGTCCTCGAACAGGCCGCGCAGCTTGAGGTCTTGGATCAGGCCGGCACAGGCGTGATCGACATCGCGGCACTGCAAAGGGAGGTCGCGCGGCAGGTCGCCGTGGTGGTCCCATTCGCGATGGAAAATCTGGATGCAACGCACGCCGCGCTCGACCAGGCGGCGGGCCAGCAGACAACTCGCCGCGAACGTGCCGGGCGTGGTGGCCTCAGGGCCGTACAGGTCCAACGTGGCCTTCGATTCCCCTGAAATATCGGTCAAATCGGGAATGGAAGATTGCATGCGAAAGGCCATTTCATATTGGGCAATGCGGGCCTGGATTTCCGGGTCGCCCACGCGTTCGAACTGGGTTTGATTCATTTTGGCCAGGGCGTCGAGCATCTGGCGCCGGTCACTGCCATCCATGCCGGGCGGGTTGTTGAGGAACAAGACCGGATCGCCTTTGGCACGGAGGGACACACCTTGATGTTTTGACGGGAGAAAGCCCGATCCCCAGAGCCGCTGATAAAGAGCTTGGGCGTCGCGTTTGGCGGACCAACTCGGCGTCATCACCACGAAGGCCGGAAGGTTTTCGGCTTCGCTGCCCAGCCCGTAGGAAAGCCAGGCGCCCAGGCTCGGTTTGCCCGGAATCTGGCTGCCCGTTTGAATGTAGGTCACAGCCGGATCGTGGTTGATGGCCTCGGTATGGACGGTCTTGATGACCGCCAGGTCGTCCACGACTTCGGCCGTGTGCGATAACAGTTCGCTCACCCAGGTGCCGCATTTGCCGTATTGTTTGAATTTGTAAATGGATGGAGCGACGGGGAACCGGGTTTGGCCGGAAGTCATCGTCGTCAAACGCTGCCCGCCGCGCACTGAATCCGGCAAGTCCTTGTCGAACAGTTCGTCCAGCTTCGGCTTGTAATCCCAGAGATCGATCTGCGACGGAGCTCCGTTCATGAACAGGTAAATCAGCCGCTTGGCTTTGGGCGCAAAATGGGGGAGACCGGGCAAACCAGGATGCTGACGGCCTGCGGGCGTCGCGCCGGCGCGAAAGAGGTGCGGAAACATCAGCGAGGCCAGCGCAATGCGGCCGGCGGCCAGTCCGGTGCCGGCAAAGAATTGCCGGCGGGATTGTGATCTAAGATATTCTTGCAGCGGGTTCATAGCATGTCTGTGGCTTTGGGTGTTAGCCGTGATCATTCATGGGTGAGGAACAGTTTTGACCGCCTGGCTAAGGTTTTGTCACTGTTTCGTCCAGATTCAACAGCAGATTCGCCACCATCGTGTAGGCCGCCAGTTCGGTCTTGTTTAACTTGCTGTTCACAGGCGATTCGCCGACCGAGATGATCTTCTGAGCGGCTTCAGGGTCTTTTCGATATTTGGCCCGATACTTCTCGAGAGTGTCCAGCAGTACGGCGCGCTCGCTTGAATTCGGGCGCCGGGCTGTGACGAGCCGGAAGCCATAGCCCAGCCGCTCTGCCGCGCCGTTTCCGCCGTCGGTCATGATGTGCGCTCCGAAATGGCGGGCCGCTTCGACATATTGCGGGTCATTCATCAACAGGAGCGCCTGGAGCGGAGTGTTGGTGCGCTCACGGCGGACCGAGCATGACTCGCGTGAAGGGGCGTCAAAAGTGCTCAGAAAAGGCGGTGGCGCAGTGCGCTTCCAAAAGGTGTAGAGGCTGCGGCGATAGAGCGCCTCGCCGCTGTCCTGCTCGTACTTGGCGGTGTTGCTGGTGGTGTAAGCGACCGCCTCCCAGATGCCGGGAGGCTGGTACGGTTTCACGCCGCGGCCACCCATTTTCTCGTTAAGCAACCCGCTGACATAAAGCGCGTTGTCCCGCAGCATCTCCGCATCCAGCCGAAAGCGCGGGCCACGCGACAGCAACCGGTTTTCGGGGTCCACCTGCAATTTTTGCGGCGTGGTCCGGGAGCTTTGCCGGTAAGTGGCGGATGTAACTATGAGGCGGTGCATTTGCTTGATATTCCAGCCGTCGGCCATGAATTCAGTGGCCAGCCAGTCGAGCAGTTCCGGGTGGGAAGGCCACTCGCCCTGCGACCCGAAGTCGTTGGCCGTTTTCACGATGCCGGTGCCAAAGAACTGCTGCCAAAAACGGTTCACGGTAACCCGGGCGGTCAAGGGATGTTTGGGGTCCATCAGCCAGTGGGCCAAGTCGAGACGGTTGGTGGTGGTGCTCTTGGGCAAAGACGGCAGCACGGCGGGCACGCCCCGAGTCACTGGATCGCCTTTCTTGTCATATTCGCCGCGTTTGAGGACAAAGGCTTCCCTCGGTTTCTCCTGCTCTTGCATGACCAGCGTCGAGGGAATGGACTTGTCGAACTCCTCCCGCTTGGTCTTCGCTTCCTTCAACTGCCCGTGCAGCGGATCGAAAACGGGACGGGCGGCGGCATAGACATTCTCGATGTAATAATTGGCCACCAATTCCTTTTGCTCCGGCGTGCGTTTGGAGGGCTCCACCTTGAGTGCATCCATGATCGCGTTAGGCAAGCTGGATTTGTCCCTGGCCTTTTCCTGCCTCTCCCAAACGAACTGCGAGACACCCGAAAGGTCCTTCTGAGTTGTCGCGGTGACCAATCCGGCTTTGTCCCAATAAACCGTCCCACCAAATTGGGCAAAGGCCAACCCATCCAGTTTCGCGCCCGGCTTGAGGCCGAGCTTGGCCGTTTCAACCTCCAGCCGCGCCCACTGGCCGGCGGGTGGCAGCGGTCCCAGCAAGACCTTCGCGGCGGTGCCTTTCTCGCCATAATTGATGGCCTCCTCGTCACCCCAGTTCGCCCGATACAGCCAATCGCTCGTATGATACTGCAGCATGATCGCCTTGGGCGGGTTGGCCGCATCCAGAAAAACGTAAGCGAACAGTCTGTCGCCTTCCCCAATGAACAAAGGCTGCGATGTCTCTGTAAAATAATCTTGCGCCAATCCTTTGTCGGACCGCATCAAGGCCCTTTTGCCGCTGTACACGCGCCCTTTTTCCGCCTCCACCCATTTCAGAGGAGAAGTGTCTTTGTTGATCCCAGCCTTGGCGCCGGGAGGCAACTCATCGTCCACCCACACGATCTCGCCCGGCGTCGCGGCAGGCGCAATGATTTCGGGAGGAAGCTCCGCGTATTTAATCTGAGCGACTTCCTCGCGGATGCGTTTTCCAAGGCCTTCGATCTGCCGGTCGAACTCTTCCATCTGCTTCTTTTGCTCCGGCGTGAAGAGCTTCAGCACGGGGGGCGGCAAAAGCGCATTACCGTCCATGGCTTTCTCGGTCAGGCTGTTAAAGAAACCAAAGAGCTGGTAAAACTCCTTTTGCGTGATCGGATCAAACTTATGGTCATGGCAAACAGCGCAACCCGTGGTCAGCCCCAGCCAGACGGTCGAAGTCGTCTCCACACGGTCCACGGCATAGCGAACGTAGAACTCCTCGTCAATGGCGCCGCCCTCGCTGGTGCTGACATTGCAGCGGTTGAACCCGGAGGCGACCAACTGCTGTTGCGTCGGCTCCGGCAACAAATCGCCCGCCAGTTGCTCGATCGTGAACTGGTCAAAAGGCAGGTTCCGGTTGAGGGCGGCGACCACCCAATCGCGATACGGCCACATGGAGCGTTCATTGTCGAGATGCAAACCGTGGGTATCGCCGTAACGCGCGGCATCCAGCCAGAACCGGGCCTGATGCTCTCCGTAGCGTGGCGATTGCAGCAAGCGGTCCACCAACCGGTCGTAGGCCTCGGGCTCCCTGTCACCGAGAAAAGCGTTCACCTCTGCCGGGGTGGGCGGCAAACCCGTCAGATCGAACGTAACCCGCCGGATCAAAGCTTCTCTGGGAGCTTCAGGGGACGGCGTGAGGTGGTTCGCTTCAATCCTGTCACCGATGAAATAATCGATCCCATTGCGCGGCCAGCGGTTGTTCTTCGCCTGGGGCAACTCCGACCGGACCGGAGGCGTAAAGGCCCAGTGCCCTTGGTAGTTTGCGCCTTCCTCAATCCATCGTTTCAAGAGCGCGACTTGGACTGGCGTCAGCTTCTTGCTCGTCTCCGGCGGAGGCATGACGTCATCGGGGTCGGTGGCATTGATCCTTTTCCAAAGTGCGCTGGCGGCCAGGTCCTTTGGCTTGATGGCCTGGTGCCCGCCCAAATCCGCCAGGGCCTGCTCCTGGATGTCCAGGCGTAATTTGGCTTTGCGTTTCCTCTCATCAGGGCCGTGGCATTGGAGGCAATTGTGGGAAAGAATCGGGCGGATTTCCCGGTTAAAATCAACGGGTTTGCCGCCAGCCGAGGCCGCTCCTGTTCGTAGTGGCACGAGCAGAGCAAACGCCAGCAGGAGCGTCTGGCGGTCGATGGTCGCTTTGAGAATTGACATGCGTAACATGCAGACTAGCGCAATACCGTTTCTATTCGATAGCAAAGTTTACCGAAATTGCCAAGCTGCGCCATAGGGAATTTGGCGTGGGGGGATGACGAACGAACTGGTCATGGGCCTGAATATGGCCAACTGCGTGGAAAGGCTGCCGGTGCTCTGGGATAGTCTTGAGCCGCTTGCTCTCGGGCACGCCGGCGTTGGAGATGGCCTTTAACCCTGCAACAGCTTCCGGCAAGCCGTCTGCAGACGATTCAAGTTCGAGGAGGATCTGGCTTCGATATAGCAGCGAATGAGCGGCTCGGTGCCGCTGGCGCGAAACGCCACCCATTCCCGGTTCGCGAGCAGAAACTTGTAGCCATCCGTCGTGATGAATTTCTCGACCTTGAATCTGCCGATGGTCTCCAAACCGCCTGCCAGCCTGGCCAGGAGCGCTTCCTTTTTCTCCGGCGGGATGGCCGCGTTGATGCGGTCGGTGTGGAATTCCCCGGTCTGCTCCTCCAATTCTTTCAGGATTTGGCCGAGCGACTTTCTCTCCCTCGCGACCAGCTCGGCCATCAGCAAACAGGCCAGGATGCCATCCTTCTCCGGAATATGGCCTTTGACGCTTAGCCCGCCGGATTCCTCGCCACCGACGATGATCGGCTCACTTTCCATGAGCGCGCCGATATACTTGAAACCGACCGGCGTCTCGTGAACTCTGACGCCCAACAATTCCGCCACCGCATCGACCTGGTGGCTGGTCGGCACCGTCCGCACCACGGCCCCGGTCCAGCCGCGATTTTTCTTCAGGTGGTAAAGTGCCAGAGCCAGGATTTGATTGGGCGTCAGCCATCCGCCGGTTTTATCGACGATGCCGAACCGATCCGCATCGCCGTCCAGACCGAGCCCAAGAGCCGCTTTCCCGCTCAGGATGACCGCCCGGACCGCTGCCATGCCTTCGGCGTTCGGCTCCGGATGGTGGCCGCCAAAGAGCGGATTAGGCTGATCATGGAACACGGTCAATCTCGCTCCCGCTTCCCGCAACAAGGCATCGAGGTAGCCCCGGCCTGTGCCATACATTAATTCGATGGCGATCTTAAGCTTGGCCTTCCTGATCGTGTCGAAATCGACCAGCTTCCGGATTTGCTTAAAATAAGCCGGCTGCGGATCGAAAGTCCGGCAGGCGAACGTGCCGACCACGGCCGATTTCATGGTCCAATTCTGTTCGAAGAGCCGGCACACGTTGGCCTCGATTTGCTTCGTCACCTCCGGCTGCGCCGGAGCGCCGTTGGCGGTGGAGAATTTCAGGCCCTGATACTCGAACGGGTTGTGGCTGGCCGTCATATTGATGCCGCCAATGGCTTGGCGAACCCGGATGTTGTGCGCGATCACCGGCGTCGGCGCGTCCCGCTGGCAAAGCAACGGAGTAAGGCCGTTGGTCGCCAGCACCTCCGCTGCCGCCAGGGAAAACTCACGACCCAAAAAACGAGTGTCGTAGCCCAGGATGACAACTGGCTTGCGTCCGTGAATGGCGGATTGCGGATTGCCCAGCTCGGCTTGGAGATGTTGCGCGATGGCTTGGGCGGCGAGGCGGACGTTGGCGAACGTGAAATCACGCGCGATGAGACCGCGCCAGCCGGAGGTGCCGAATTTAATGGGAGAAGACATTCAGAAGCAGCGAGTCGAGGGTTGGGAGTCGAGCGTCTTGCTCACGGCCAAAAAACTCAGCTTTTCCAGTCGAAAGCGCGCTTTTTCCACGCGTAAAGGTAGCCGACCAGGAGAATGCCGAGAAAAGAAACCATCGCCACAAAGATCAGGTTCTTGGTGGCCGGGTCCGCCAGCATCGGCCTGTAAACCACTGCCCAAGGATAGAGGAATACGACTTCGATATCGAAAAGGATGAAGAGCATGGCCACGAGGTAAAACTTGACCGAAAGGCGCGCGTTTCCCTCCCCCACCGGGATTATGCCGCATTCGTAGGCGGTATCTTTGATCTTGCTCCGCCGTCCGACTTTTCCGACCAAAACCGAAACGACCAGCATGCCTCCGGCAAACAGGATCGCTACCAGAGCAAGCATCAAAACCGGAATGTACTGTGCCAACTGATCCATGCGCCGACTTTAAAACGCTGCCGGGGTTTGGCAAGAGCATTATCTATTGTGCTGCCCGTCGGAGACGGCGGCTCCAAAGCCCGAAAACCGAAGCGCGGAATCCGAAGGAAATCCGAAATCCGAAAAAGTCTCGGTTCTTGGCGGAAAACGATGCTGCAAATTCTGGGGCAGGACTCAACCGCAGAGACGCGAAGGACGCCGAGAGGAGCGTTCCTGTCCTCTCGACACGGCAATCCGTCAGAATCTCCACGGCCCGCGAAGATTCTTTGTTCACGGTAGGACGAGACTCCCTCGACCCGTGATTCACCGGAGTCGATTCCGGGGCTCGACGGAGTCTCGCCCTACCGCTTTGTTTGCGGGGTCCGCTGCGCTGAGATCATTCAGGTTAAAGGAGCGCCAGAAGAAACAGCCAGGCTGACAACGTCCAGGCTGCAACCGGCAGGAACAGGCTGAAACACCTTTCTGTCGGCTGGCGGGTGCGCACGGGCCAGCCTTCAAATTCTGCTGGAAACCTCCCGGCAACCAGTGTCCAATACTCAGAACCATGAGCGCAATGAAGGCAGCGGAGCGGAGCCGCACCCATTCGGTGGTAGGGCGAGACTCCGTCGAGCCGTGAATTCATGGCGGTCGGGATTCCACGGCTCGACGGAGTCTCGCCCGGCCGTGAACGATAAAATTCACGCAACCCGAGAAGATTATTATGGATCGCAACACAGTTTTTAGGCCCCCGTTCACGAAGCCGAACACACACAGACATTTGGCGGTGCCGCTGCTGATCGCCTTGATCATTAGCACCGGCATGACGCCGGCCAAAGCCGCGGAGCCAGCCGGCCAGGAGCGCGCCATTGACGACTTGCTCGCGGGCCGATTCAACTGGACCGTCAGCCGGCCTTTGCTGGCCCCGGCGCAGCGGCCCGAGGACACTTGCCAATCAGTCAAGGATCCGACCATCGTCTTCCATGAAGGCCGCTGGCACCTGTTCTGCACTATTCGCAGCCAAAAGCGCACGCACCAGATTGAATATCTGTCTTTTACTGACTGGAAGGAGGCTGACAAAGCGACACGGCATATCCTGAAGATTTGCGACGGTTACTTTTGCGCTCCACAGGTCTTTTGCTTTACGCCGCACAAGAAATGGTACCTGCTCTTTCAAACGAGCGACAAAACACGGAAGCTCGAATTGCAGCCCGCGTTTTCCACGACGAGCACCCTGGGCGATCCTAAGTCCTGGAGCAAACCGACGCTGCTCTTTGCCGAGCATCCGGACAATGTGAAAGCCTGGATCGATTTTTGGATTATTTGCGACGACACGCGCGCGCATTTGTTCTTCACTTCGCTTGACGGCCAGATGTGGCGGGCGGAAACAAAGCTGTCCGCTTTCCCCGGCGGCTGGGACAAGCCGAGCGTGGTGCTGCGCGGTGATATTTTTGAAGCCAGCTACACCTATCGCCTCAAAGGACTAGACAAGTTCCTTACGCTGGTCGAAGCGCAGAATAGCGGCCGGCGCTATTACAAAGCGTACTTGGCCGACACACTCGATGGCGAATGGAGACCGCTGGCTGACACCCGCGAGAAACCGTTCGCCAGCCCAATCAATGTGCGCGACACCGGCCTGGATTGGACCGACTCCTTCAGCCACGGCGAGTTGCTGCGCAGTGGCTGCAACGAAAACCTGGAAATCGATCCCGCCAACCTCCGCTTTCTATTCCAGGGTGTCAGCGATCAGGAACGAAGCGGGAAAAAGTACGGCGAGATTCCGTGGAGATTGGGAATTCTGGAAACTGTGAAGTAAGCCTGAAAGGAGCATCTGGCCGAGCAGAAATGCGAGAAGTCCGCTTTCACGCCATGAACCTGAAAGGAGCAGTTCAACCGCAGAGAACACAGAGATCACAAAGAAAAGCAGGCACTTCGGAGAACAGACGCGATCACCAGTCGGGTGAGGACTCGCTTTCGCTCAAGTTCCCGGCTTTGCGATCTTTGCGATCTTTGCGGTTATTCAACTTCCGCTTATAGGATGAAAGACCATTGCGCCGTTGCCTGGGCGGGAGTTAAATTAGCTCTCATGTGGAACAACCATGTGCGCGGCCTTGTCCTTATTCTGCTGACTCCCCTTTTCAGCCTTTTTGCACTCCAAATCCAAGCCGCTGAGATTGCGGTCACCATCCTCGACCAAAGCACCAGCCAGCCGGTTCCCTGCCGTGTCCACCTGAAAGACGGCGCCGGCCAGCCGGTGCGTCCAGCAAAACTCCCTTTCTGGCGCGACCATTTTGTTTGTCCGGGCGCCGTCCAACTGCAACTCGCTCCCGGCCAGTACGCCTACGAAATCGAGCGCGGGCCTGAGTACTGGGTTCGCACCGGCTCGTTCACCGTCTCTGACAGCACGAACCAAAGCTTCACCGTGAAGTTGGAGCGTTTGGCCGACATGGCAGCCGAGGGCTGGTGGTCTGGCGAACTTCACGTCCATCGGCCTGTCCAGGACATCGAACTGCTGATGCAAGCCGAAGATCTGCATGTGGCGCCGGTGATCACCTGGTGGAACAACCAGAATCTTTGGGCCAAACAAAAGCCACCGGCCGATCTGCTCGTTCGGTTCGATCAAGACCGCTTTTATCATCTCATGGGCGGTGAGGACGAACGAGAAGGCGGCGCGCTGCTCTACTACAATTTGCCGGAGCCGCTGCGCATAGCAGGCGCCAGCCGCGAGTATCCTTCGCCGATGAAGTTCTTGTCTGAGGCCCGCCGACACCAGGGCGTCTGGCTTGACATTGAAAAACCGTTCTGGTGGGACGTGCCCATCTGGCTGGCCGGCGGGCAGATCGACTCCATCGGCCTGGCCAATAATCATCAATGCCGCGATCAAATGTACGAGACCGAAGCCTGGGGCAAGCCGCGCGATGTTCAACGACTGCCTCCGCCCAGAGGCAATGGCTATTGGTCGCAGGAGATTTATTATCACATCCTCAATTGCGGTCTGCGCGTTCCGCCGTCAGCCGGCAGTGCGTCAGGCGTGTTGCCCAACCCGGTCGGGTACAATCGCGTTTATGTCTATCTCGGCAGCGATTTCAGTTACGAACAGTGGTGGGAGGGATTGCGCGCCGGCCGCTCCTTTGTCTCGAACGGCCCCCTCTTGCGGTGCAAAGCCAACGGGGAATGGCCCGGACACGTTTTCACCGCTTCCGAAGGCCAGGAACTGACGATTCAGCTACAAGCTGCCGTGGCCACGCGTGACGCAATTGCCTCCCTCGAAATCATTAAGAACGGCCAGATCGCGCGCGCCGTTCCTTTCGAGGAATGGAGGAAATCCGGCTCTCTCGGCGCTTTGCATTTTAAGGAGAGCGGCTGGTTCCTGGTCCGCGCCATCACCGACAATCCCAAGACGTTTCGGTTCGCTTCGACAGCGCCGTATTATGTGGAAATCGGCAAAACCAAGAGCCGTGTCAGCAAGACCTCGGCGATGTTCTTTCTCGATTGGGTCCGCGAACGCTCGAAGCGCGTCAAGCTGGATGATGCAACTCAACGGGAGGAAGTGCTGAAATACCACACCATGGCCGAGAAGTTCTGGCTCGAGAAAGTGGCCCAGGCGAATGCGGATTGAACTCCAGCACGGTTAAGCCGCAGCCAAAAGGCGGGGGGATGCATTCCACTCCTCCCTGAATTCACGATCAAAAAAGTGGAATGCCGCTTCATGCCTTCCGGCAGGCAGGTGGAGACGTGCAGGAGGAATACCGGATCGGGCCGAGGAACTACCGGAACGTCGCTGGTCTGGAACAAACCTGGCGCAGCGACGGAAAGCCGAAATGCGGAAAGAACGCGGTAACCGAAGGAAAACGGCTTGACACCGCATACGGCCAAGCGCAACGTATCGTCAATGATACACGGTCGAGAGCCAATTCTCCATCAACCGTGCAGCGTTAAGAAAGCAAATTTCTATCAACTTAAGTCAACTCAACCCAACTAATCGCATAACGAACAAGCTTTGCTATGAAAAGGGCCAAGACCTCTCGTCGGTTCCGCGCGAAGAGACCCCGCTCGATTCGCGGCGGGTTCACGTTAATCGAACTGCTCGTGGTCATCGCGATCATCGCCATCCTGGCGGGACTGCTCGTGCCGGCGATGGCCAAGTCCAAAGCGAAAGCCCAGGGGATTGGTTGCATGAACAACCTCCGCCAGATGATGATCGGCTGGCGGCTGTACGGCGAGGACTGGGATGACGTGCTGGTCGCCTCGCTCACCCTCCTCCAGGCCAACCCGCTGAAACGCGTTCTTTGGGTGGGCGGCAACTTGGACTACACGCCAAGCCGCGGCAACTGGGACCCGAACCAGGATCTCGCCAAGAGTCCTCTGCATCCCTACTTTGGAAAGAACTTCGCCATTTGGAAATGCCCCGCCGACAAAGTCACCGTGAAAGATAACACGGGCGCAAAACGGCCCCGTGTGCGCAGCAACTCGATGAGCCAGGTCTTTGACAACGGCAGTTGGCTGCCGTCACCGCCCTGGCGGACTTATGGCAAGCTCAGCGACATCGTGATCCCGGCCAAAACCTTTGTGCTCGTTGACGAACACCCCGACAGCATCAACGACGCGGCCTTTGCGGTGCAGATGTATCCGCCGGACGCCAGGACCGCCAACATCATCGACTGCCCGGCGTCGTTCCACAATGGCGCCTGCGGCTTTTCTTTCGCCGACGCGCACTCGGAAATCCATAAATGGAAAGGTGGAAGAATCAAGGCCCCGGTGAAAGGCGCTCTCATGCCACTTCCGGTCGGCGCGGCCGGCGACTCCTTGCGAGACGCCCTGTGGATGTGCGAAAACGCCACGGTTTCAATAAAGAATGGATCCTACCCTTGATCGCGGTGGGGGCAGCATGGAGACGCCGCCTTGTAGCAGCCGCTGAACAAACGTCCGAACCCCTTGCGCGCCTTGGACGAAAGACTGCCAAAGACAACCCGGATTGTCATTTACCGGGACCGCCCTCTGCGGCGATGTAAGCAATCAAATCCGCCAAATCCTGCGGCTGAAATGCTGTTTCAAAACCTTCCGGCATAAGGGAAAGACCGGAGCTGCCAAACTCCAGGAGGTCTGTGCGCAAGATGACCTCTTCGCTTCCGACAGCGGTGCGGATATTCAGGCTGTTGGGCGTTTCGGAAACAATCACACCGCTGACCTCGCGATCATTTTTAGTCACCGCCGTGTAATTCACATAGGGCGCTTCCACGGAGCGATTCGGATCAAGGATGGCGACCAGCAAAGTCGGGATGGATTTGTCGGTCAACGCTGCCAGGTCGGGACCGATGCTGTTCCCCTCCTCTTCCAGGCGGTGGCAGATGGCGCAGTGCTGCTTGAAGAGAGCGGCCCCCTTCCCGGGATCGCCAGTCAATGACGCAACAGCCTCATACTGCTTCAGCACCATCTGGCGGTCGGGATTGAGCGAGGAGAAGAGCTTTTTCGCCCGGTCGCGGATCGGTTCCTGGGAATGGGCCAGCAATTTCTGTTGATAAAGAGCACCGATTTGCCCTGGCGAAATCTCCTCCTTCTCCACGGAACCCAACAGCAGATCGAGCCATTGAGTGCGACGGAAGAAACTGTCGAGCACCTCCAATTTCAAAGTGGGACTGTAGGTCCGCCAGCCGGAAAGCAGCAGTGGTGCGGCCGAGTCACCGCCCATCCGGCCCAATCCCGCCAGGGCTGCCCGTTGCAGGACCGCCGGATATTGCGGGTTCAACAATTGCACGAGCAACTGCGCGTCATCCTTTTGTTCCGTCAGCCCGCGGCCCAGCAATCGAAGGGCCAGCAACCGATCAGTTTCTGCCGCCTGCATATCGAAAGCGGCTTTACGGGCTTGCTGGAAGAGAGGCTCCAGCTTTGCGATGGCTGCCTTCAATTCGGGCTTCGCTTCGCTTTGC
>ERZ1292640.1363-Hain-H43-02um-R1-1363-length-20225-cov-19_pt1 | contig 20225 bp, 16 predicted proteins | sample MGYA00564404_ERZ1292640 | MGnify/ENA primary metagenome ERZ1292640 (study PRJEB36523, sample SAMEA6512636) | groundwater metagenome | collected 2019-01-08 | study: AquaDiva: Metagenomics assemblies of 32 groundwater samples
GGTGCCGCCTGACGCGGTGAAGGAGATGAACGCGGTGCGCCGCGTCACCGCAAACTGCGCCTCGACCGGCGCCAGGTCGGCCGCGCTCGACAGCTTGAACACGATGCCGGCGCCGCGGGGGAGATGGGACAGGAGCGCCGCGGTGAGGTCCGGATGGTCGCTGGAGACGAAGGCCGCAATGGCGGCCTTGGGATAGGTCTGCCGGTCGTAGGGGCTGGCCGACGTGTCGAGGGCGACCAGCGTGGCGGCTCCCCCGGGGCCGGCGACCCGATGGATCTTCACATGTTCGGGATAGGCCAGCAGCTGCTTCAGGAGAACGACGTGGCGGAGCGGGTCGCGGGCGAGCTCGTCGATGGCAGCCTGGACGGCCGGGGGCGTGGACATCCCCCAGCCTAGAGGGGCTGCCGCACGGTGCTCAAGATCTTAAAGAAAAGTTGCAGGTTCAGCAGGAAAATGCTATATATTTTGATATGCTGGCGCTTGGACTGCGCCGGTCTTTTCTATTTCGGCATGACCTCCCGCGGCACGCCCGCCGGTCGCCTTTATGGCTTGGTGTAGCCGCCACGACTCCTAAGTCGTGGACAGTCCCAAGAACGACCCCGTCTCAACGCCACGCCGAATAACGACGTGCGAACAGACACTTAACGACGCCTGAAAAACACGGCGCATCGGGGCTCTTGCAAATGCAGAAGCCGGGAGACGCATAAAAGCCCGCAGAACAAGGCTTATCCCGGATATGCGGACACCGTTCCGGACAACACGCGTTACATTCGGGTGTCGGCAATTATCGGGCGAAAGGCCCGTCGTTATTGGCTTTCCGGCGTGCGGAGAGCCGAAATTCGGCCTGGGGAGTTTGGCCGGGAGTTTGGGCAGGACTTTCGACGTTGGGCCGGGGCTCGTCGTCGGCCTATTCGGTCGAGCAGAACTCGCACTTCACGGCGACCAGGCCGCGGCTGTCGCGCAGGTCGGCGAACTCCTCGCGCCGGATCGATTTCAGCACGCGGTCGATGCGCTTGCGGCCGCAGTCGCGGGAACGGTTCCGAGTACGATCCCGAGGGTCTCGGGTCGCGAAAGAGAGACATCGCGCAGGCGGTTTGCGTGGTCCACGTTCGTCCGATCGCGTGGGGGCTTCCGGGATTCCCATCCGGCCGATCAGCCGGCGCCGGTGGCACAGTTCGTCGGGGGGCGATCGGGCAGCCGGATCAAGGGCTTGGCATCGGATTTTGGCACAGGCAGCGGGACACCGCGTGGCACAACGAGGTGTGCCGGGAAATGGTGCCCCTCAGGGCGCGGGCGAGCCCGCGGCGCCGGTCTCGTAGAGCCGGTCGAGATCGCCGTCGTCGTAGACGTATTCGGTCGAGCAGAACTCGCACTTCACGGCGACCAGGCCGCGGCTGTCGCGCAGGTCGGCGAGTTCCTCGCGCCGGATCGACTTCAGAACGCCGTCGATGCGCTCGCGGCTGCAGCGGCAGCGCGCCGCGAAGGGGCGGCGCTCGAACAGGCGCGCACCCTCGGCATGGAACAGGCGGAAGAGCAGCGCCGAGCCGGGCAGGGCGGGGGCCAGCATTTCCTTCTCGGTGGCCGAGGCCATCAGGATGACGGCCTTGCGCCAGTCGTCCTCGCGCTGCTCGGGGTCGGCGTCGAGGCGGCCGGCGTCGAACTCGGGCATCTGCTGGACCATCAGGGCCGACGCGCGCCAATGTCCGCCGTCCTCGGTCTCGTCGCGGCGAGCGGTGATTTTTATGCCGGTCGGCAGCTGCTCGGACTGGCGAAAGTAGATGTGGGCGCAGTCGGCCAGCGTGGCGCCCTCGAGCGGCACGACGCCCTGGTAGCGCTCGCTGTGCTGGCCCTGGTCGACGGTGAAGGCAAGGCGGCCCTGGCCGAACAGCTTCGGCACGTAGCCGTCGGGTGCATCGTGGTTGCCGCTGCCGAGCGCCACGGCGAGCTTCCAGGAATCGAACTGGGCATAGCCGCGCAGCGCGCCCTCGCTGGTGAGGTCGGCGACGAGCAGCCGGATCGGCCCGTCGCCGCTGATCTGCAGGGTGAAGATGCCGTCGTATTTCAGCGACGTCGCCAGCGCCGCGCACAGCGTCATCGCTTCGGCGAGCGGTCGCGCCACCGCGAGCGGATAGCCGTGACGTTCGATGATGGCGTCGAGCGCGGGACCCAGCCGCACGAGGCGACCGCGGACGCCCAGCGCGTCGAGCTGGAAGGGCAGGACGCGGTCCCAATCCTGATCCTTGGCGTCGTCGGAAGGTTTGCCCTCCGACGATGCCGTCACGACAGACACCAGGCCAGGATGCTCTTCTGCGCGTGCAGGCGGTTCTCCGCCTCATCGAACACCACCGACTGCGGCCCGTCGATCACGTCGGCCGTGACCTCCTCGCCGCGGTGCGCCGGCAGGCAGTGCATGAAGATGGCGTCCTTCTTGGCCTGCTTCATCAGGTGCTTGTCGACCTGGTAGCCGCGCAGCAGGTTGTGCCGTCGCGCAGCACTCGGGCTCTGCGGATCCTCGTCGCCCATCGACACCCAGGTGTCGGTGACGACGCAGTCGGCGCCGCTCACCAGCTTTTCGGGGTCGTGGCCGATCTGGATGCGGCCCTTGGACTTCTCCGCCCACTGCACGACGTCGGCCGGCGGCGTCAGCTCTGGTGGGCAGGCGATGCGCAGCTCGAAATCGAACTGCACGGCGGCGTGGATCCAGGACGTGGCCATGTTGTTGCCGTCGCCCGACCAGGCGACCGACTTGCCCTTGATGGAGCCGCGATGCTCCTCGTAGGTCATGACGTCGGCCATGAGCTGGCAGGGATGGGTCTTGTCTGTGAGCCCGTTGATCACCGGCACGGTGGCGTACTTGGCCATCTCGAGGAGTTTCTCCTCGACGGTGGTGCGCATCATGATGATGTCGACGTAGCGGCTGAGCACGCGCGCGGTGTCGGCGATGGTCTCGCCGCGGCCGAGCTGGGTGTCGGTGCGCCCGAGCATGATCGTCTCGCCGCCCAGCTCGCGCATGCCGACCTCGAACGACACGCGCGTCCGGGTCGAGGGTTTCTCGAAGATCATCGCCAGCGTCTTGCCGGCGAGTGGTTTGTCGTGCCCCCCGTTGGAGCGCGACTTTTTCATCGCCTTGCCCTGATCGAGGATCTGGCGAAGCGTCTTAGGGTCGACCTGATCCAGGTCGAGGAAGTGTTTGGGCGTCGACATGGGTCGTCACTTGCTCGCCGCCTCGAACGACAGCGCGGCCTTCTCGAGAATGGCCACGCCCTCGTCGAGGATCGCCTTGTCGGCGACCAGCGCGGGGAAGATACGGATGACGTTCTCGCCCGCCGGCGGCACCAGCATGCCGAGCGACTGCAGCTTGTCGACCATCTCGCCCGCCGGCGGCACGCAACGGATGCCCTGGAGGAAGCCGGTGCCGCGCTGCTCGACGAACACTTTCGGATGCTTCTTGCAGAGCTTCTCGAGTTCGCCCTTGAGATACTCGCCACGCTCGCGCACGCCGTCGATGAATCCAGGCGCCAGGAGGACGTCGAGCACCGCGTTGGCCACGCCCGTGGCCAGCGGATTGCCGCCGTAGGTCGAGCCGTGCGTGCCCGGCACCATGCCGACCGCCGCCTTCTCGGTCGCCATGAAGGCGCCGATCGGGAAGCCGCCGCCCATGCCCTTGGCGATCGCGGCCACGTCGGGCTTCACGCCCGACCAGTCGTAGCCCCACATCTTGCCGGTACGGCCGAAACCCGTATGGATCTCGTCGTAGAACAGCAGCAGGCCGTACTCGTCGCAGATTGCGCGCAGGTCCTTCAGGAACTGCGTCGTGGTCGCGCGGATGCCGCCTTCGCCCTGGATCGGCTCGACCAGGATGCCGGCGGTCTCGTCGTCCACCATGTCGCGCACGACGTTGGTGTTGTTGAGCGGCGCGTGCAGATAGCCGGGCGCCGGCGGCCCGAAGCCTTCGAGGTACTTCTCGTTGCCGGTGGCCGAGAGCGCGTTCAGCAGGCGGCCGTGGAATGCCGCCTGGAAGCAGATCAGCTTGTACCGCTTGGGCTGGCCGTTCATGTACTGGTACTTGCGGATCAGCTTGATGCCGCCCTCGATCGCCTCGGCGCCCGAGTTGCAGAAGAACATGGTGTCGGCGAACGAAACCTCGGTGAGCCGCTTGGCCAGCTTCTCGCCGTTGCCGATGCGGAACAGGTTCGAGGTGTGCCAGAGCTTGGAGCCCTGCTCGATCAGGGCCTTGACCAGGTAGGGGTGGCAGTGGCCCAGCGCGTTCACGGCGATGCCCGAGGTAAAGTCGACATAACGTCGGCCGTCCGCCGCGTAGAGATAGGAACCCTCTCCGCGTTCGAACACGACGTCCTTGCGACCGTACGTCGGCATAACAGCCGTAATCACAGCTAGACCCTCCTTCAGAAGTAAAATTCCCCCGCTTTTGGCGGGGGGCGGGCACTATCTTACCGGGGTGGGGGTGTGTCAACGTCGTCCACCGACGCTGGTGCGCGTCTTGAGGGGCCACAACCCCTCTGCTAGGAGACCCGCCTTCCCGATGGACCCGCTCCCTTCACGCAATACCCATCTGCCCCAGCGCCGAGCCAATTTCGCCACGGTAGCCGAAATTCTGGACTACGCGGCCCAGGGCCAGACTGGCATTTCCTTCTACAGTGCCAAAGGCGAGCTGCTGTCGGCGCTCGCCTGGCGCGAGGTCCGGGAGCGCGCCCATGTCACCGCCCGCAAGCTGATCGGGGCGGGATTTGCCGTGGGCGAGCGGCTCCTGATCACGGCGGACACCTGGCCGGGTTTCTTCGACGCCTTCTTCGGCGCCCAGTATGCCGGGCTGATCCCCGTGCCGGTGTCGATCCCGGTGGGGATCGGCGGCAAGGACGCCTACCTCGACCAGCTTCGCCGGCAGTTGGCCGCTTCGGGAGCGGTTGCGGCCGTCGGTATCGACGATCTGGCAGGGTTCCTGGCTGACGCCGCCAAGGGCTTCCCGGCGGTTCGCCTGCACGGCGGCAAGGGCGTCCTAGATGCGTTGCCCGAGAAGGCGGTCGACCTCAGGCCGCTCCGGCCCGCCGACCTCTGCTACATCCAGTTCTCCTCGGGCAGCACGCGCCATCCGCACGGCGTGCAGATCACCCAGCGGGCCTTGATGGCCAATCTCGCCGGCATGACCGGGCCGGCGGGCCTCGACGTGATCCCGGGCGATCGCGCCGCGAGCTGGCTGCCGCTTTATCACGACATGGGCCTGATCGGATTCCTGATGGCCCCGCTCAGCTGCCAGCTTTCGATCGACTACCTGACGCCGCGTGACTTCGCGCGCCGGCCGATGCAGTGGCTCAACATCATCTCGCGCAACCGCGGCACCATCTCCTACAGCCCGAGCTTCGGCTACGACCTGTCGACGCGGCGCGGCGCCACGCAGGTGCCGGCCGATCTCGATCTCTCGTGCTGGCGGCGCGCCGGCATCGGCGGCGACATGATTCGCCCCGAGGTGCTCAATCGCTTCGCCGACGCCTTCGAGCCTTCGGGCTTCGACCGCAAGGCTTTCATTCCAAGCTACGGCATGGCTGAGGTGTGCCTGGCGATCACCTTCAGCCCCAAGGGCGCGGGCGTGCGCACCGACGTCGTCGATCGTATCGCGCTCGGCAAGGATCAGGCGGCCGTCCCGGCGGTCGATCCGCAGGACGGACATCGTGCCCGCAGTTTCGTGCTCTGCGGTCGGGTCCTGCCCGGTCATCTTCTCGAAGTGCGCGGTCCCGACGGCAAACCGCTGTCCGACCGCCAAGTGGGACGCATATTCATCAAGGGCCCAAGCGTGATGCCGGGCTATTTCGGCGAGCCGGAGGCCAGCCGGGAGGTGCTTTCGGCCGACGGCTGGCTCGACACCGGCGACCTCGGCTACTGGCTTGCGGGCGAGATCGTCGTCACTGGTCGCGCCAAGGATCTCATCATCATCAACGGCCGCAATGTCTGGCCGCAGGACATCGAGTGGGCGCTCGAAGCCCGGCGCGTCGTGAAAAACGGCGATGCCGCGGCGTTCTCGGTCGACACCGGTGCAGGCGAGCGCGTGGTCGTTGCGGTGCTGGCGCGCGTCTCGGACGCGGAAGCGGGTGAGGCACTCGCGCGCGACGTCGCGGGCGCGGTGCGCGAAGCAATCGCCGTCGATTGCGACGTTGCCCTGGTGCCACCGACGACCGGGCTGCCGACGACGAGTTCAGGCAAGCTCAGCCGGGCGCGCACCAAGGCCAACTACCTCGCCGGCCTCTACACGGTCCCGGGGTCTCCCTCGAAGCCTATCGCGGCCTGAGGCGATCCCGGTGGGCAGGCTGGTCGCGGTCACCGGCGCCACAGGGTTCGTGGGGCCGCACCTCGTCTCCGCGCTTGCCCGCCGCGGCTGGAAGCTCCGTCTGCTGGTCAGGCGCTGGTCGCCGCTGCCGTCGCTGCCGGGCGTCGAAGCCGAGATCGTGCTGGGCGACCTTGCCGACAAGGACGCGCTCAAGCGGCTGGTCGATGGGGCCGACACGGTGATCCACGCCGCCGGCCTCATCAAGGCGCGAACGCCTGCCGATTTCAGGACAGTCAACGCGGAGGGGACGGCACGACTGTCGGCGCTCGTTCCCCAGGCACGCTTCGTCCTGTTGTCGTCGCTCGCGGCGCGTGAGCCCCAGCTTTCGGCCTACGCCGAGAGCAAGCGGGAGGCCGAGCGGGTGGTGGCCGGGCGCACGGGCCCCTGGCTCGCGATTCGTGCCCCCGCGGTGTATGGGCCGGGCGATCGCGAAACGCTGGCCTATTTTCGTGCGGCCTCCCGGGGTTTGGCGCCGCGACCCCGGCTGGGTAACGCCCGCCTGGCCTTGATCCATGTCGAGGATCTGGCCGAAGCCCTGGCCGCGGCCGTCGAGCATCCGCCGTTCGACTCGATCTACGAGATCGACGATGGCCGGGAGGGAGGATACGGCTACAGCGACATGGCTGCCGCGGCGGCGGCAGCGTTGGGACGGGCCGTGTGGTCGCTGCCGATCCCTCGGGCCGCGATGGAGATCGTCGGCTGGGCCAATGGCTTGCGGCAGGCCTTGGGAGGGCCACCACAGATCCTGACCGGCGCCAAAGTGCGCGAGATGTTTCATCCGGACTGGACGGTCCATGATCGCCGCCTGGCGGCAACGATCGGCTTCCGCGCCCGCTACGACCTCAACGCCGGATTTCGCGACACAGTATTGTGGTATCGCCGCCAGGAATGGCTCTAGGACTTGTGAAACACTGCGTAACAAATTGTTATTTCACAAAGAATCACGGTTTCTGTCACATAGCGCATGCCTGACCCCGGGACCGGAGAGCCGCTCTTGCGCACAGCCCACCAATTGATCGTCGAAAACGACGACATCGCCAGCACCCTCGAATTGCCCCGCCTCGCGTCGCGTCTCGACGTGATCCGGGAGATTTGCCGTCATCTGGCGCCGTACCAGGCTGGCGAGCGGCCGATTGTCGGCGCGACCGTCATCGCCAAGGACCTGACCATCGATTCGCTGGCGATCATGGACATGGTCATGGAACTCGAGGACAGCTTCGACGTGTCGATCCCGATGAACGTCGTGGCCGAGATCCATACCGTCGACCAGCTCGCCGACACGATCCTGGACCTGCGCGCCAAGCGCTAATCAAAATGGGTTTGTTCGATCGTCACGCGGGCCTGCTCGAGGCGTACCGCGACGTCCGGACCACGGGGGCCGATCCCTTCCAGATCCGCATGGAGCGGGTGCTGTCGCCGACCGAGGCGATCATCAACGGCCGCAAGATGCTGTTGGTTGGCACCAACAACTATTTCGGCCTGACGTTCGATCCTTCCTGCATGGAAGCCGCCATCGAGGCGATCCGCGCCGAAGGCACCGGCACGACCGGCTCGCGCATCGCCAACGGCAGCTACAGCGAGCATGTGCTTCTCGAGCAGGAGATCGCCGAGTTCTACGGCAAGAAGCACTGCATGGTCTTCACGACCGGCTACCAGGCCAACCTCGGCGTGATTTCGACCCTGGTCGGCCAGGGCGACCATCTGCTGATCGACGCCGACAGCCACGCCTCGATCTACGATGCCTGCAAGATGACCCAGGCCGAGGTCGTGCGCTTCAAGCACAACGACCCCTCGAGCCTGGAGTCCCGCCTGCGGCGCCTGGGCGACAAGCCCGGCAACCGGCTGGTGATCCTGGAAGGTATCTACTCGATGCTGGGCGACAGCGCGCCGCTCCGCGAATTCGTCGACGTCTGCAAGAAGTACGGCGCCTATGTGCTGGTCGACGAGGCCCATTCGCTGGGTGCGCTCGGCGAGACCGGCCGCGGCCTCTGCGAATCGACCGGCGTGCTGGACGACTGCCACTTCATCGTCGGCACCTTCTCCAAGACCCTGGGCGCCATCGGCGGCTACTGCGTCTCGAACGATCCAGATTTCGACATCCTGCGCGTCACCGTGCGCTCCTACATGTTCACCGCCTCGCTGCCGCCGTCGATCGTCGCGTCGGTCCGCCAGGCCCTGCGGGTCGTGAAGGCCCGGCCCGAGTTGCGCAAGCAGCTGTGGGACAACGTTGCCACTCTCTATGACGGCCTCAGCGCCCAGGGCTTCAAGCTCGGGCCCGAGCATGGCCCGGTGGTGGGTGTCCATCTGCCCGACCGCATGACCGCGGTTGGCTTCTGGCGCGCGATGCTGGATGCCGGGATCTACGTCAATGTCGCCGTGCCGCCGGCCACGCCCAACGGCGTCTCGCTGCTGCGCTGCTCGGTCTGCGCCGTCCATACCCGGGAGCAGCTCGAACACATGATCGAGGTTATGACCGGAATCGGCCGTCAGCTCGGGGTCATTTCCGGGACGCCGAAGCTGCGCGTCGTCGCTGGCAGCCGCTAGGTTCGACACCCGTCTTGCTTGACCGCCCCGGCCGGGCGGTGGATCACCCGTTCATGTTCACGCTGGCGCATCTGTCCGATCCGCATCTGCCGATGCCCAAGGCGCGCGCCCTCGATCTCCTCGGCAAGCGCGTGACCGGCTATCTCAACTGGTGGCGGCACCGCGTACACGTGCATGCGCCGGAGGCGCTGGCTGGCATCGTGGCCGATATCAAGGTGCAGAAGCCCGATCACATCGCGCTCACCGGGGATCTGGTGAACATCTCGCTGCCCGACGAGTTCGCCCGCGCCTCGAAGTGGCTCGCCGAACTCGGCAAGCCCGATGGGATCACGGTCACTCCCGGTAATCACGATGCCTACGTCTCCACGAAATGGGGCGAAGGGCTGGGTCTCTGGAGCACTTATATGGCAGGCGACGACAAGCCGCCGGCCGCCGACTTCCAGGTCTTCCCGACCTTGCGCCGGCGCGGGCCGGTCGCGCTGGTCGGCCTCAACAGCGGGGTTCCGAAGCCGCCTTTTCTCGCCACCGGAACACTCGGCGACGCGCAGATCGCGGCCGCCGAGCGGCTGCTCGCCGACCTCGGCCGCCAAGATCTCTGCCGTGTCGTGCTGATCCACCATCCGCCGCTCACCACCGAATCGCCCTTCAAGCGCCTGACCGATGCGGCGGCGTTCCAGGCGATGATCCGGCGGGTCGGCTGCGAACTCGTCCTGCACGGGCACAATCACCGCAGCGAAGTCGCCAGGATCGAGGGTCCGGCCGGCCCGGTGCCGGTGATCGGCGTCACATCTGCATCGGCGGCACCCGGCAGCAAGTACGGGCGGGCGCGCTACCACCTGATCCACATCGAGCGCGAGCCGAGGGGATGGCATCTGGGTGTCGAGATCCGCGCGCTGCGTGCCGATGGCGCCGGCTGCGAGCCCGACGGCCATCTCGTGTTCCGAAGTGCCGCGCCTGGCGTGGTAGATTGAGGCAGACATGGCACCTTCCGATCTCGTCGTTTCCCCCGTGGCCACCAAGGCCGAGCTCAAGGAATTCATCGACCTGCCCAAGCGGCTCTATGCCGGTCACAAGGGCTGGGTGGCGCCGCTCAACGTCGAACGGCAGGAGGCCTTCTCACCCAAGAAGAATCCGCTGTTTCAGCATGCCGAGGTGCAGCTCTTCGTCGCGCGCCGCGCGGGCCGTGTCGTCGGCCGCATCTCGGCCCAGGTCGACCGCGCCTATCTCGACCAATATGCCGACAGCACCGGCCAGTTTGGTTGTCTGGTGGCCGAGGACGATCCGGCGATCTTCGCCGCGTTGTTTGCGGCTGCGGAGGCATGGCTGAAGGCCAAGGGCATGGTACGCGCGACCGGACCGTTCAGCCTGTCGATCAACGAGGAAGTGGGCCTGCTGGTCGACGGCTTCGACAGCCGCCCCGTGCTGATGGTGCCCTACGACCCGCCCTATGCCGGGGCGCGGGTCGAGGCCTGCGGCTATGTGAAGGCGAAAGACCTCTTTTCCTACGACTACGACGTCCAGAATGCGCCGGAGACCATCGGCCGTAAGCTGCTCGACCGAGCCGGCCTTGCCGGGCGGGTCAAGGTGCGCACCGCCAACATGAAGATGTTCGACGCCGAGGTCCGCACCCTGGTTGGCATCTTCAACGATGCCTGGAGCGACAATTGGGGCTACGTGCCCTTCACCCAGGCTGAGATCGACCATGCCTCCAAGGCGTTGCGCCCGGTGATCGTGCCGGAACTCGCCGTGTTCGTGGACGTCGACGACGAGACGGTCGCTTTCATCCTGGCGTTCACCAATCTCAGCGAGGCAACTGTCGACTTCAACGGTGCGCTGACGCCCTGGAACCTGGTGAAGCTCCTGTTCCGGCTCAAGATCACCGATGTCCGCAGCACGCGCGTGCCGCTGATGGGCGTGAAGAAGAAGTTCCGCAATCACCCGCTGATGGGCGCCGGCCTCGCAATGATCGCCATCGACCACCTGCGCGCCAACGGCAAACGGTTGGGCAAGACCTCGGCTGAGCTCGGCTGGATCCTCGAGGACAACAAGGCCACCAACAACATCATCCGCTCGGTCGGCGGCATTCATTACAAGACCCACCGGATTTACGAGAAGGCGCTGGGGTGAGCCCGCCGCCGCCCGGCGTCGGCCGCCCGGCGTCGGCCTTTGCTCCCTTTGCCAATCGCGCCTTTCGGCTGCTGTGGACCGCCAACGTGCTGTCCAACACCGGTGGCTGGATGGCGACCACGGGTGCCGCCTGGGAGATGACCAGCCTGACGCAGGAGCCGATCTTCGTGGCGTTGCTGTCGGCCGCCAGCACCTTGCCCATGTTCCTGTTCTGCTTCTTCGCCGGCGTCCTGGCCGACCGGTTCGATCGACGCCGCTACATCATCGTCTGCCAGGTCTGGATGATGGGCGTGGCGGCGACCTTGGCAGTGCTGGCATTCCTCGGCCGGCTCGATCACTGGAACCTGCTCGGGCTCTGCTTCTGCATGGGCCTCGGCAACGCCATGAACGCTCCGGCCTGGCATGCCGTCGTGCCCGAGATCGTCTCCGGCCCGCACCTCCGCCCCGCTATCGCGCTCAATAGCGCCGGCTTCAACCTCGCGCGCACGGTGGGTCCGGTGGTCGGCCAGGTCCTGCTCAGCCTGGTCGGTGTCTTCATGCTCTTCGCCATCAATGCCTGCACCTATATCGGCGTCATCTTCGCCATGCTGCGCTGGCGCCGCCCGGCTGAGGCGAAAGCCGCCCAGCGCCGCGAGGGGCTGGTCGAGGCGGCACGGACCGGCATTGCCTTCGTGCGCGGCTCCGGCGTGCTGAAGGCGGTGTTCGCCCGCGGCCTCTGCTTCTTCGTGCCCGGCATCGCGGTCGGCACCCTGCTGCCGGTGATCGGCCGCTTCGAACTCGGGCTCGACGAGTTCGCCTTTGGCATCCTCTATGCCGTGTTCGGAGCCGGCGCGGTGGCGGGCGCCGTCGTCATGCCGACTGTCAACCGCCTGCTCGGGCCCGACCGCGCCAACATCTGGGCCATGGGCATCCATACCGCGGCCACGCTGGTGATCGCGCTGGTGATGACTCCTCTCATGGTCGGCGCTTGCGTTGCCCTCTCGGGGGCCTGCTGGATCACCGTGATCGCCAACAACGGCACCGCCGTTCAGGCGATCCTTCCCAACTTCATGCGGGCGCGCGGCATGGCGGTACACCAGATGGTGTTTTTCGGCGCCATGGTCGTGGGCTCCCTCTTGTGGGGCAAGATCGCCACCCTGTTCGGGATCCAAGCGTCGCTCATCGCCTCGGCGGTCGCTCTGGTGCCCTTCACGATGCTGGCGGCATCGATCCGGCTGCCGGGATCGTCTCTGCCGCGGGCCTGACACGCTTGTGTGTTCTTTCGAACACAAGACCCCCAATTATTTTGCCGAGGAGGAAGAATCCTCTTGTAACGGCGTCAATTAGTTGTAGATACCAAATATCCAAGACGCCCAACGCACGTGCCGCTGGCCCTTAGTGGTTACGCAACGACGGAAAGTGTTCTTTTTGGCAGTGCCGGTTTTCGAGCCGGGTCCGGGAAGGAGCTTCTGAAATGGTTGCTTACCGCGCGGGGCGCGTTCCCCGCTATTATGTCGTTTGCCCGGTAACACTCCGGGCCACTCCCCTCGACCTTCCGCTTCAACGGAACCTGTCTCCGTCGAGTATGGGCTGACGCACGCCGCCCTTTTGGGCGCCGTACGTCGCGTTCGACCTCTCCTGCCGAACTTGCCTGACTTTAATAGACGGGGAACCCCCCAGCGATGACCGAGCGTATCTTTCGTTATCTCCGCGAGCAGCAGCCCGAGACGCCGTGCCTGGTGATCGACCTCGATGTGGTCGAGAACAACTTCCGGCGCATGCGCGAACTGCTGCCGACGGCCCACATCTTCTACGCCGTGAAGGCCAATCCGGCGGCGCAGGTGCTCGCGCGCCTGGCGACGGCCGGCTCGAAGTTCGACACGGCGAGCCGTGGCGAGATCGAGCTGGTGCAGGCCACCGGCATTTCGATGGACCGCATCTCCTTCGGCAACACCATCAAGAAGGAAAAGGATATCGCCTGGGCCTACCAGCAAGGCGTGCGCCTGTTTGCCTTCGACAGCGAGGCGGAGCTGCAGAAGCTCGCCAGGGTGGCGCCGGGTGCCCGCGTGTTCTGCCGCGTGTTGGTCGATTGCGATGGCGCCGAATGGCCGCTCAGCAAGAAGTTCGGCTGCGCGCCGGAGATGGCCAAGGATCTCCTGCGCAAGGCCAAGACCTGGGGCCTCGATGCCTACGGCATCTCGTTCCATGTCGGCAGCCAGCAGACCGACCTCGAGCAGTGGGACAAGGCACTGGCCCAGGTCTCGCAGATGTTCTTCGCTCTCGCGGAAGAGGGTGTGGACCTGCGCATGGTCAATCTGGGCGGCGGCTTCCCGGCCCGTTACCGCGCCGAGGTCAGCAGCATCGAGGCCTACTGCGAGGCGGTCGGTCGCGCGCTGGTGCGTCATTTCGGCAACCGCATGCCGGAGGTCATCATTGAACCCGGCCGTTCCATGGTGGGCGACGCGGGCGTTATCCAGAGCGAAGTGGTGCTGGTCTCGCGCAAGGCAGCCAACGAGCGCAAGCGCTGGGTCTACCTCGACATCGGCAAGTTCAGCGGTCTCGCCGAGACCATGGACGAGAGCATCAAGTACCGCCTGCGCACCAGCCGCGACGGCACGCGCGTCGGCCCGGTCGTGCTGGCCGGCCCGACCTGCGACAGCGCCGACATTCTCTACGAGAAAACGGAATACAAGCTGCCGGTCTCGCTCAAGCCTGGCGACAAGGTCGAGATTCTCTCGACCGGTGCCTATACGACGACCTACTCGTCGGTGGCCTTCAACGGCTTCGCGCCCTTGAAAGCGATCTGCATCTAGATCCAAAGTTTCTCAAAAGGATCACCGACGGGGCCTTGAGAAAGGCCCCGTCGCCGTTTAACGACCGGAATCCCGTCGATCGGAGACGCAATCATGGCGAAGAAGTCCGCGCGCAAGGCGACCCACAGCAAGAAGTACGTTTCGTTCAAGGGCCGCATGGTCATGATCGGCTTCGGTTCGATCGGCCAGGGCGTGCTGCCGCTGATCCTGCGCCACATCGGCATCAAGCCCAGCCAGATCACCATTATCGCCGAGGACCTGCGCGGCGGCGTGCCCGAGGCGAAGCGCTACGGCGTCACCTTCATCGAGAAGCGGCTGACCAAGTCCAACTATCGCCAGATGCTGGCGGGCCGGCTGGGCAAGGGCGACTTCCTGGTCAACCTCTCGGTCGAGGTCGCCTCCACGGCGTTGGTCGAGTTCTGCCAGGAACTGGGTGCGCTCTACCTCGACACCTGCATCGAGCCGTGGCCCGGCGGCTACACCGATCCCTCGCTCTCGGTATCGCGCCGGTCCAACTACGCGCTGCGCGACACCATGCTGAAGCTGAAGCCGCGCTATCACGGCGGCCCGACGGCGGTGATCGCCCACGGCGCCAACCCGGGCCTGGTCTCGCACTTCGCGAAGCAGGCGCTGGTGAATTTGGCGCGCGATACCGGCGTGAAGGCGGCGGTGCCCTCGACCCGCGAAGGCTGGGGCAAGCTCGCTCGCCGGCTGGGCGTCAAGGTCATCCACATCGCCGAGCGCGACACCCAGGTCTCGCCCGTTCCGAAGGAAGTGGGCGAGTTCGTCAACACCTGGTCGATCGACGGCTTCGTCTCGGAAGGCGGCCAGCCGGCCGAGATGGGCTGGGGGACGCACGAGAAGGCGCTGCCGGCTGATGGCCGCCGCCACGCCTTCGGCTGCGACGCCGCGATCTACCTCAATCGCCCGGGCCTGCTCACCCGCGTGCGTACCTGGACGCCACTCGAGGGCCCGTTCCATGGCTTCATCATCACGCACAACGAATCGATCTCGATGGCCGACTACTTCACGCTGCGGGACGGCAAGAAGGTCGTCTACCGGCCGACCGTGCACTACGCCTACCATCCTTGCGACCAGGCGATCATGTCGATGCACGAGATCGCCGGGAAGAACCTGAAGCAGCAGAAGCGCCAGCGGCTGATCGTGGACGAGATTACCTCGGGCCGCGACGAACTCGGCGTGCTGCTGATGGGCCACAAGAAGGGCGCCTACTGGTACGGCTCGCAGCTCGATATCCACGAGGCGCGCAAGCTCACGCCCTACAACAACGCGACCTCGATCCAGGTCTGCGCGCCGGTCCTCTCGGGCATCGTCTGGGCGCTCGAGAATCCCGAGCGTGGCGTCGTCGAGGCCGACGAGATGGACTTTGCCCGCAACCTCGAGATCTGCATGCCGTATCTCGGACCTGTCGTCGGCAAGTACAGCGACTGGACACCACTCAAGGACCGCGGCGTGCTGTTCCCCGAGGACCTCGACAAGGCCGATCCCTGGCAGTTCAAGAACTTCCGCGTTTTGTGATGGCTCGCTCACGCGCGCGTGAGAGGGTGTGACCCTCATCGTCCTGCGTTTCTGCCTATACCGGCACGAACGCGTGGGAGGACGGATGACGGCTTTCTTCGACACATGGCGCACCAGGCTCGATGCCTTCCCGCAATCGGCGCTGCAGCTCCTGATGCGCTTCAGCATCTTCTGGGTGTTCTGGCGCTCGGGATCGCTCAAGGCCGACAACATCGAACAGGCGATCGGGCTGTTCCGCGAAGAATACAAGCTGCCGATCCTGCCGCCGGAGATCGCGGCCTACCTGGGCACGGCGGTCGAGCTGGGGGCACCCTGCTTGATCCTGGCGGGATTATTCACGCGGCTCGCGACCCTGCCGCTGATCGGGCTCACCCTCACCATCCAGTTCCTGGTCTATTGGAACGACTATCCCTCGCACCTGCTGTGGCTGGCGATCCTTGTGTTCATCCTGACGCGCGGCCCGGGGCCTTACTCCTTCGACGCGCTGCTCTTCAGGAAGCGCGGAGCGGTGAACAGCAGTAGCAGCACGAAGGCGCCGGCGAGGTTGACGAGTGTCGAGCCGACATAGAGCCAGAGGGCAAGATAGGCCGACGACATCACCAGGGTAATGCCCGCGACCCGCGAGCCGAAGGCGGTGAATTCGTTGAACGAGATGCGCTTGCCGTCCTTTTCGGCGAGCCCCGTCACCGTGACGTTGGCCGAGGCGCCGATCAGGGTGCCGTTGCCGCCGAGGCAGGCGCCGAGCGACAGCGCCCACCACAGCACCTGCCCGTCAGGACCGGCGTTGAGCTGGTCGAGCAGGCTTGCGACCAGCGGGATGGTGACGGCGGTATAGGGAATGTTGTCGATCACCGCCGAGAGGAAGCCCGAGACCCAGAGGATGATCACGGCCGCCACCAGGAGCGTCGCCGTTGGCGACAGGCCGAAGCCGCTCGAGATTCGGCCGATGATCCAGGCGAGGCCATCGGCGAGGGTTTCGATCAGGCCGGTCGCGACTGCTGCGCCAACGAGGATGAACAGGAACAGGAAGAACGCGAGCGTCGGCCACTCGATGTCCTTTTCAAGGATGGTGAGGACGCCGTGCTGGCGTTCGTCGTGCGTCGGCTTGTGCGTCCTGAGATAGTAGTAATCCTGGGCAAGTAGGATTGCGGCGATTCCGATCACCGCCGGCACGGCCACCGGCATGTGGGTGAAGGTGTGCGTCATGAACCCCAGGAAGATCAGCACCGTGATCCAGCAGGTGACGCGCAGCAGCGGGATGTTTTCGAGCTTCGCGCCACTCGGCGTGGCGGCCCCCTCGTGGTCGGCGTCGGACGCCGCACCGATATCCTTCGGGTAGTAGCGTCGGCTGTACCAGACCAGCACGATCATCATGAAGGTGCAGGGCACCGCCAGATTGTAGATGAAGTCCATGAAGCTGAGGCCGGTACGCGGGTCAGCGCCGATCAGCACATTGGGTGGATCGCCGATCAGGGTCGCCGTGCCGCCGATGTTGGCCGCCATCACCATCGGCAGGAAGAAGGCCGAGCCGTTGATTTTCAGCCGCCGTGCCATCTCCGAGGCCATCGGGTAGGCGAAGATGACGGTGGTGACGTTGTCGAGGATCGCCGACAGCACACCGGTGAACCACAGGATCAGCCGCGCCGCCCGGCTGGGGTTGCCGCGCGAGCGCTCGAGCAGGCGATCGACCGCCCAGGGGAAGACGTTGGTGGTCTTCAGCACGCCGACCAACGCCATCATGGCAAACAGCAGCAGGATGACGTTGAGGTCGACTGCGTTCTTTGCGGTTTCGAACGAGATCAGCTTGAAGGGGGAAAGGTAGGAGATCAGCCAGATCACCGCGACCGCACCGATCGGGATCAGCACGCGATGCACACGATCGAGGGCGAGCAGGGCAAACATCGCGATCAGGATGACGGCGACGATGCTCTGGGAAGCGATGTCCTTGGTCGAGTCGAAGCCGTGCATCAGTGCCTCCGATCAAGCGAGGTAGGTCGCCGAAACGCCGCCGTCGACGACCAGCGCATGGCCGTTGACATAGGATGCGGCGGGCGAAGCAAGGAAGAGGGCGGCTCCGGCGATCTCCGACGGATCGGCCCAGCGCTTGGCCGGGCAGCGCTCGCGCTGGCGTTCGCCGGCCGGCGAGGCGAGCAGTTGGGTGTTGGTCTCGGTGGCGAAGAAGCCGGGCGACAGCGAATTCGACGTGATACCCGTGGCGCCGAGCTCGGCGGCCAGCGCGCGCGTGAGGGCCGCCAGTCCGCCCTTGGCCGCGACATAGGAGGCGGCACCCGGCACGGCGAGGTCGGCCACGATCGAGGTGACCAGGATCAGCCGGCCCCAGCGACGTTCGATCATTCCGGGCACCACCAGCTTGACCAGGGCGTGGGCGGCATTGAGATCCACGTCGATCAGCCGGGCGAAATCCTCGGGCGCGATGTCGGCAAAGGGCCGGCGGTCGCGCTCGCCGACATTGTGGATCAGGATGTCGATCGGCCCGTTCCCGGCGACTTCCGCCGCCATCGCCGCGCGGTCGCCCATCTCGAAGGCTAGCGCATCGGCGGCAAAGCCTGCCCGGCGCAGTTCCTCGAGCCGGGTCGCTATGCGTTCCGGCGTTCGGCCATGCAGCAGTACCCGCGCGCCGGCCTCGGCCAGCGCCTTGGCCATCTCCCAGCCGAGGCCCCGCGCCGAGCCGGTCACCAGGGCGGTGCGGCCGTCGAGGCGGAATTTTTCAGGGAAGGTCGACATGGGCAGGGTCAGTCGTCTATTGCGGCAGCCCTGAGTAAGCGTTGGAATCGTTCATGCTGCAACTGCCTAAAGTCATCGGCCATCGCGGGGCCGCGGCCTATGCCCCGGAAAATACGCTGGCCTCGTTCCACGAAGCCCGCCGCCGGGGCGCCACCTGGGTCGAGATCGACGTCAAGCTGACGGCCGATGGCGTGCCCATCGTGATGCACGACGCTTCGCTCAAGCGGACCATGGGCGTCGACCGGCTGGTGGCGGAGACGTCGCGCGCCGAGTTGCCGGCCGATGTGCCGACGTTCGAGGAGGCGATCGCCTGCTTCGCCGAGCTTGGCCTCGGCTGCAACGTCGAGCTCAAGCCCTGCGAAGGCCGGGAGGTCGAGACCGCGCGCATGACCGTTGAGACCCTACGGCGTTGCTGGCCTGTGTCGTTGCCGCCACCGTTGCTGTCGAGCTTCAAGGCGGCCTCGCTGGCCGCCGCCCGGGAGGCGGCGCCCGAGTTCGTCCGCGCAATCCTGCTCGGCGAGATTGGCGAGGACTGGCGGTCGCGGACGGATGCGGTCGGTGCCATGGGCGTCAACACCAACGGGACGAAGCTTACCGCCCCTCGCGCCGTCGAAATCAGGAAGGCGGGATACGCCCTCAGCGTCTACACGATCGACGATGCTGACGTTGCCAAGGCCCTGATCGGCATGGGCGTGGACTGCATCATTACCGACGCCCCTGACATAATCCTGGCCGCCATCAATTAATTGGGCGTTTTGGGGTTGCCTTTGGTACACAGTCTTGGTCGACTGTCATCAGATCGCAACAAATGCGACACATCGCAGTCTTTGGACCCGTCGATACAACGACGGGACTTCACAGGGAGGAATTAGGACCATGACACGCATTCTGCTGTCGTCCGTCGCCGCGGTCGCCGTATTGGTGAGCGCACAGGGCGCCGTCGCCCAGACCGAAATCCAGTGGTGGCATGCCATGGGCGGCAACCTGGGCGACACGGTCAACCAGCTGGCCGACGGCTTCAACAAGTCGCAAAGCGAATACAAGGTGAACCCCGTCTACAAGGGTTCCTACACCGAGACCCTGACCGCCGCGATCGCCGCCTTCCGCGCCAAGCAGGCGCCGCACATCGTGCAGGTCTTCGAGGTTGGCACTGCCAACATGATGGCGGCCAAGGGCGCGGTCTATCCGGTGTTCCAGCTCATGGCTGACGCCAAGGAGCCGTTCGATCCCAAGGCCTATATCGGCCCGGTCTACGGCTACTATTCGACGACGGACGGCAAGCTCTTGTCGATGCCGTTCAACTCCTCGACCCCGGTGCTCTACCGCAACAAGGAGCTGATGCAGAAGGCCGGCCTCGACCCGAACAAGCCGCCGACAACCTGGCCGGAACTGGGCGAAATGGCCAAGAAGGCCGTCGCCGCCGGCGCCAAGTGCGGGTTCACGCCGCAATGGCAGACCTGGACGATGATCGAGAACTACGGCGCCTGGCACAACCTGCCCTATGCGACCAAGGCCAACGGCTTCGGCGGCACCGATATCGAACTCAAGTTCAACGACGCGCCGCGCGTCAAGTTCATCCAGATGCTGGCCGACTGGAGCAAGGACAAGACCTTCGTCTATGGCGGCCGTGAAGGTAAGTCGACGGCGCTGTTCAGCGCCGGCGACTGCGTCTTCCATGTCGCCTCGTCGGCCTCCGCTGCGGCAATCGAGAAGGCGCTCGGCAAGGAGAAGGTCGCCATCTCGATGATGCCGTTCTCTCCCGACGTCATTGCCAAGCCGCAGAACTCCATCATCGGCGGCGCCACCTTGTGGGTACTGCAGGGCAAGCCGGCGCCCGAGTACAAGGGTGTCGCCAAGTTTCTGACCTACCTCGCCAGCACCCCGGTGCAGGCCAAGTGGCACCAGGAGACGGGCTACGTGCCGGTCACCCTGGCGGCCGCGGAAGTCACCGAGAAAGCCGGCTTCTACAAGGCCAACCCCGGCCGCGACGTCGCGGTGCAGGAGCTGACGCTCAACCCGGCGACGGAGAACTCGAAGGGCCTGCGCATCGGCAACTTCGTGCAGATCCGCGACATCGTCGACGGCGAGCTTGAGAACGTGTGGTCGGGCAAGAAGGACGCCAAGACGGCGCTCGACGA
>ERZ1292640.1364-Hain-H43-02um-R1-1364-length-20222-cov-15_pt1 | contig 20222 bp, 19 predicted proteins | sample MGYA00564404_ERZ1292640 | MGnify/ENA primary metagenome ERZ1292640 (study PRJEB36523, sample SAMEA6512636) | groundwater metagenome | collected 2019-01-08 | study: AquaDiva: Metagenomics assemblies of 32 groundwater samples
ATATTTCGGAGGTCGAACCTCCGAAATATTAATATAGAAAATCACAAAATGTATTCTACCATCTACTATTAGGAATTAACTTTGGGCTGACTTCTTGTCAATTTCAGCAATTGCTTCATTTTCTTCTTGGATCATCTCGACCAACTCATTAAGCATTTCGTTGTTCATTTTATTATTTTTGATACTTTCAATAAGAAAGCGCTTTATATTTGCTGGAAATAATTCTGAATTTTTCAATTTTTCTATTAAAATTTCCATAATAAATTTTCAAGTTAGTAATTTAAACCCCCTAATTAAAAACCGTGCAGGCGGTTTTCCTGCACACAACTCTCCAATGCTTTTATTCACTAAATATTATAAATAAGGTTAACCTCTGTGATTAAAAATTTCGTAGCTCAATCCATTGCGGTCTAGTATTCCCCTTTCCCAAACTTCATTTATCTTGTCACTAATTTAAGTGTAAGAATTAGTATAATTTTAGTTAGCCTTTAAATTAGCTAAATAAACAAAGCTTCTCTTGACGCACCAATTCTATTTTTTGCTTTGTGAATATTTGAAAACAAAATATTTGTCAAAATTTTTTAAAACCCTTTGTGCTTCAGGAGCGTTTTTTAAATTTCTCACTATTTGCTCAATATTCAGCCCTTCATTTTTAATTACTTCTGCTCTAATAATTGCGACTGCTTCCAGTATTTCTTTCGTTAATTCAGGATGAAATTGAATCCCTCTTACATTATCGCCGACTTTAATCACTTGGTTTATATTATGTTTATTTAATGCTAGCGATTTTATTGTTTCTGTATCAATTTCAGAAACAGAATCACTATGTGACATTAAAACGTCCAAACGAGTAGGAAGATCCCGAAATAGCTCATCTTTTGCTCCTTCATCAGTTAAATCAATTTGCACAGTACCAAACTCTCTTTGTGGTGTTTTTTCAACTTTACCGCCAAAAGCTTTTGCAATCATTTGATGACCAAAACACACTCCGAGTAGCGGAATATTTTTATTTGCCGCAATCCTTATATATTCCTGCAATGTTTTCATCCATTCTTCATCCTCGCCAACCATATGCGGAGAACCTCCAATTATTATCCCAGAGATTTCCCCCATTTCTGGATAATTATGTATTTCACTAATAGCATTGACTGTTTGTAATCTTTCTCTATTTTCAGTATTATCCCAACCTAATCCTTTTTCAAACCACTTAGAATCATTTGCTGTTATCCCGTTTTTTATTTTATCTTTTAATTCTTGCGGTATATTTTCACTATTATAAATTACTTTTTCGTATGATCCGGACTCAACACAACTAAAAAATAAAATCTTGTGCCTTTGCAAAATTTCCACCCTAGCATCCGTTTTCTCTTTCGCAACTTCAAGTTCTTGTAATTTTTCCTGTTCCACTATATATTCAGATTTTTTTGATTCTTCTATTAAAATTTTCTCCATATTTTAATACATGTTAACTTTTAAGACTCCACTAACGCCTTCCTTTTTAAATATTTCTATTGTTTTATCAGCTGGATTTTTTTCTTCTTTTAACCTCACATAAAGGGCATTCAAAAATTTTTCCTCGCCAAACTTTCTTTTTTTCAAACCAATTTCTGAAATTTTTAATAATTGTTCCAAATAAAAACTAACTGACTTATTTTTAAACATACAGTCCATCCCCTTTATGCTTAAAATATTTTTCATTTCACGTCCTTCTTCCCACGAAAACTTTTTGCAAAAATTTTCAAGTTCCTTTAAATTATTTACCAAGCCAAGCAAAAATGCAGGCGTAGTCATTTCCTCTCCCTTTGGACTAACTGGACACATTCTTATCTCTAAATAACTTGTTGATATTTTATTTTTTAAATATTTTTCGAGCAAATTTTTTCTAATGGCATTTATAAAATCATCTAATTTTATTTTTTTGCTATCCACGATAATATGAACTTTTACATCATTCCATGCGAGCATCATCATAAGATTAAGGTCGCTCTCGTCAGCTTTAACCTTTATCGTTTTCTTGTCGGCTGTAATTGCGTCAAATTCTTTTCCGCTAGTCAAATATTGCCATGTGGTTATGCGCCAATCCTTCAGCCTTATCCATTCGCCATTTTTTATAATTATAAGTGGAGTTCCGTTCCAAATAAATTTAAAATAATCAGATAAATTTTTAAAAGATTTTGAAGGAATTCCTCCAAAAATATTATCTATATTTTTTATTTCATTACTAATTGGGACTTTCCAATGTAAGGTTCTTATTTCTTTCCAATTTTGTATTTTTTCATTTTCAATAACTGAATTTGCGGTTAAAGCAATGATTAAACCGCTTAATTTTGATAGACAATTTATTGACTTTGTCATATCCTCTATCTTTACATCAATACATACTTGATGAGATGAAATAGGAATTTGAACATTATGTCGAATAAGCCAGTCATTAATAATCAAATAAAGCCCTTTTTCAGTTTTAAGATTATATGGATCCCCGTTGATTTTTCTAGGAGTAACACCCAATGATATTGCAGTAAACCCTAGTTTTTTCGCAACACTAATAATTTCAGAAAATTTTTTTTTGTGTTCTTTTTGAGCTTCAATAAGATTTTTTTTCGGTGGAAAAGCAACCTCCAAATTACAAACCCCTGTGTCCGTATTGACAACTATCTCTCCCTGATTGGTTTTTTTATTAACTCCGACTAGAGCACTTGTATATTTATCATAAACAGGTGTCCATTTTCTGCCTACTAACTTTTCCCAAAGAGCTTTTGTGTCTTTTCTTTTAATAGGAAAACCGCTTTTGGAATAAACAAGTTGATTCTCAAACTCTAATCCTACTAAGCGGACATCTTTGTTTTTTTTAATTGTAGATCTTGGTGCTTGCATAATTTTTTTATTATTTCAAACCCTCGGCTAACTTCATCTGAGTTTTAAGAAATCTCAAAATTACTTTTAATTCCTTTTCAGAATGTTCAAATCTAAACGAATCCTTAATGACAACGCTAAAAATATCTGGAAAAAATCCATTTTCTAAATAAGTTGTAATTTCCTTTAATAGTTGTTGTTTTTTGTCCATAATTATTCCCAATTTACTTTTAATACCCAGTGCTCATATTTAAGCAAAAAATAACAATTATATCAACCCCATGCACTGATCCATGTTACACTTGACACTATAGGAATTGAAATATGTGGAAAAAAAAGTTAAAGTATGGAATTAATTTTAATTCTATACAATCTATGCAAATAAAAGCAGAAAATGTTTTAAATCCTTTTCGATATCAAAAAATTTCAGAACGCAATATTTCGGAGGTCGAACCTCCGAAATATTAATATAGAAAATCACAAAATGTATTGACATCTTACCATGACATTTCTATTTTGCCTTGACAAACGTATTGACACCTTACCAAATTATAAATATTTTTTATAATTTGCTGAGATGAAGTCAAAATTATTATTAATTCTTTTGTTTAAAATGTCTTTGGATGTACCAAATTGTTAGGGCTAAAATAATTAAAACTTATAGCTATATCAAATTTATGGAAATAAACTCCCAATGTATCCCAATGTTCGCCCAATTTTTTACCAATATAAGCTAAAGCTAAACACCAAGGCAATGAACCAAGAAAAGTGTAAATAACAAATTTATATAAATAAAAAATAAATTTTTATTTTACATCTCCTGCCCAAATATAATCATTAAACCTACAAACATTTTTCCGTCCAATTAAATAATATTTTTTTAGTCCTGCTATTTTTGATAATCTTGCTAAACTGTTTAGGTCAATTTTGGTTGGCGATTCTTTTGTTTCTAATGCTATTTTTTTATTTAAAACAAAATCAATTTCATTCCCATTTTTTAAAGCATAATAACAGATATTTCCAAAATGACGAATTTGATTAAAAAATGCGTTTTCAAATTTTGAACCACTGCTATTTTCCGCTAAAATATTCATTAATCCATTATCGCAAAAATAAATTTTTTTAGCTTTTACTATTTCACGATCTATATTATTAGTATAAACAGATACTCTATAAATTAAATATGTTTTTTCAAAAAAATCTATATATTCTTCAACTGTGTGTCGTGACAAACCAGTTAAATTGGCTAACTTATTATAATCAAGTCGACTACCAATACGAGACACCAACATTTTTATTAAATTATAAATCTCTTTGTCCTTTCTAAAATCAGAAAGTGATTTTATATCAATATTTATATAAGAACTAATAATATCATTTAATAATTCTTTTTTAAGTTCTTGTTTTTTTGTTAAAACTATTTCTGGAAATCCGCCAAAATTGATAAATTCTTCGTAATAAAATTTTAATCTTTCATATTCAAACTCAGAAAATTTTTCTTTTAAAAAGTTTTTTTCTTTGTAATAAACTTCTTTAAAATTTAAAAACTCACCGAAATCCAAAGGAAATAATTCAAAAATAATTTTTCTTCCGGCGAGTGATTGAGTAAAAAGATTTTTAAGATAATAAGAGCTGGAACCTGTTACAAAAAATTTTATATTATAATGATCATATAAATATTTTATAACGCTTGTAATGTTGGGCAAAAATTGAATTTCATCAATAGCTATATAAATTTTCTTTTTTATATTTATTCCTTTTTTTTCAAGATCAAGCAAAATATTATCATAATTTTTTTGATCAAAAACACTTCTATCTGATAATTTTTCTAAATCAAAATATGCTTTGTTTTTGGATTTTATTTCGGAAAGAATTTGTTTTAAGATAGTAGTTTTGCCAACCCGACGCATCCCTGTAATAATAATTGCTTGTTTTGCGCTAAGATATTTTTTGATTTTTTTATAAATTTTTCGTTGATATATCATAATTATTACTTATTACTAAAATATAACTATATTATAACTTTAGTAATACTTTTTTGTCAATAGGGTTTTTGTATATGATGGTAAATTATTTAAAATTGAATTTTATCAACTTTGTTTTTGTTTAAAATGTCTTTGGATGTACCAAAAAATCATAACAAAAATAATTAAAACTATAGCTATATCAAATTTATGGAAATAAACTCCCAATGTATCCCAATGTTCGCCCAATTTTTTACCAATATAAGCTAAAGCTAAACACCAAGGCAATGAACCAAGAAAAGTGTAAATAACAAATTTTGCAAAATTCATTTTGGCAATTCCCGCAGGTAAAGAAATAAAAGTGCGTATTACTGGCATTAAGCGTGATAAAAAAATTGCGACAGAACCGTATTTATTAAAAAAATCATCAGCAATTTTTATATCATGTTTTGAAATTAAAATATACTTGCCATATTTTTCAATTGTTGCGCGACCACCACAATAACCAACAATATAAGCTATAATAGATCCAACAACACAACCAAATGCTCCAGCCAAAGTTACACCTAATAAACTAAATTTATTTTGACTAACTAAAAATCCGGCAAATGGCATAATTATTTCAGAGGGTAAGGGAATGCAAGCGCTTTCAATTGCCATCATAGCAATTATACCCCAATAGCCGAACAAAGAAATGGCATCAATAATAAATGTAGTTATTGTATTAATAATTAATTCTAACATAAATAATTTTACTTTTTTATTTTTTGAGCTATTAAAAAAATTAATCTATCTTTTTCTTCTAAAAAATTTGCTTCATCTACATCTGGAAATAATTTTTTTTCTATTTTTAAATTTTCTGATTTTAAAAAATCATAAAATTCAAAATTGTTGGTTAATCCTTTTTCAGAAAAAAGATTATTAAAACCTCTTCGCGGTTTATTAAAAACGATGATTATTCCATTCGGTTTTAAATAATCAGTAGAAAATTTTAATACTTTTTTATAATCAACATAATTTAAAATTTCCGAAAAGATCATTGTGTCAATTGGTTCTTTGTTTTGTTCGTCGCGAGGATTAATATCAAGAGATTTTGCAATTTTGAGTAATATTTTTTGAGTTTCAAATTTTGTTTTATCAACCTTGTCTATATCAAATTTAAAATGAGGTCGGTCATCATCATCATTATTTTTTTTGGCGATATCTATTGTGATAACCTTATGCGTGAAAAATAATTCTTTTGATATGGGATCTGATCCGCATCCAAAATCCATTATTGTATTGCCAAGTTTATTTTCTTTTTCTAATCTATTAAATTCAGAATGGAAAAGTTCATTTTTTAAAGAGGTGTTATAAGACACTTTTAATTCATATATTCTTTCCCAATTTATTGTTTCGTTCATAATAATTTATTAAATATTTTTTAGTTTTTCTTCAATTTCCATTAATCGGTTATATTTACAAATTCGTTCCCCTCGAGAGAGCGATCCAGCTTTAATGTAATCTGCTTTAACTGCTATTGCTAAATCTGCAATAAAATCATCGCATGTTTCTCCTGAACGATGAGAAATAATAATTTTATAATGGTTTTTTTGAGCTAATTTTATACATTCAATTGTTTCAGTTAAAGTTCCAATTTGATTTAATTTTATTAAAATTGCATTTGCGCATTTTTGTTCAATGCCTTTTTTAAGTCGTTTAACATTTGTTACAAAAAAATCGTCGCCAATAATTAATTGTTTTGTTGGGATTTTTGAGGTTATTTCATTCCATCCATTCCAATCATCTTGTTCAATCGGATCTTCAATTGAAATTAATGGATATTTTTTTATTAAATCTAAATATAAATTTATTAATTTTTGTCGTGATAAGATTAAATTGTCTGCTTTTAAAATATATTTATTTTTTTCTTTATTATAAAATTCTGATGCAGCTACATCAAGACCTAAAAATATATCTTTATTGGCTTGATATTTTGTTTCTTTTATTGCTTCTAAAATTATTTTTATTGCCTTTTCATTTGAATTAATATTTGGAGCATAACCTCCTTCATTTCCAACATTGGCATTGTATTTTTTTTTCAATAAAATATTTCCTAATTTATGAAAAATTTCACTTCCAATTCTAACCATTTCTTTAAATTTTTTTCGTGACGGGATGATCATAAATTCTTGAAAATCTAAATTTGTATCAGCATGTTTTCCTCCATTTAAAATATTAAACATTGGAATTGGTAATATATAATGTGTAGTAGGCAATGCATAGCATATAGAAATATAATGATATAATTCTATTTTTTTAAATTTTGCTGCAGCTCGAGCACAAGCTAAAGAAACGCTTAAAATGGCATTGGCGCCTAGGTTTGATTTATTTTCTGTTTTATCTAAGTCAATCATTATTTGATCAATTATTTGTTGTTGCATTACATCTATTCCTTTTAATGCTTGAAAAATTTTTGTATTTACATTTTTGCAGGCGTTGAGAACTCCATTGCCATTATATCTTTTTGGATTATTGTCGCGCAATTCTGTTGCTTCATAAATTCCTTTTGAGGCGCCAGATGGTACAGCTGCTTTTTCTGAAATTCCATTTTCTAATTTAACTGTTGTTTCAATTGTTGGATCTCCGCGAGAATCTAAAATTTCTCGCGCAAAAATATTTTTAATTTTAGTGGATTTTGTAGACATAAAAAACGTAAAATAATTTAATGTATTTAAAAATACAATAAATTATAAAATTTTTTGATAAAAAAATCAATTTTTTTGGAGTTTTGGATGTCCGTGGAGCGGAGGTCATGCTTAGAGATAGAATTTTCAAACATTGTCAGTGTCAATTATAATAATATGGACCAGTGCATTAAGTTGACATTTCTTTTTATTTCTTTATATTTGTTTTATTAATTTTTTATTTTTAAGTTTATAGATTTATGCAATTTATTTCAAAAGAAAAATTTCAAGAATTAATGGAAGAGCTACAATTTTTAAAAGATACTATGCGAAGAAAGGTAGCTGAAAAAATTTCCAAGGCAAAAGATTTGGGAGATTTATCAGAAAATGCAGAATATAGCGAGGCGAAAGATGAACAAGCATTGTTAGAAAAGAAAATAGCTGAATTAGAGGATATAATAGAAACAGTGACAATTGTCAAAAAATCAAAAAATCAAGAAATTGTTTCAATTGAGTCTACAGTTAAACTTAAATATAACGGTCAAATTAAAGAATATATGATTGTTGGAAGCAAAGAAGCGGATCCAACGCAAGGGAAAATATCTAATGAATCCCCATTGGGAAGCGCATTGATGGGACATAGAGTAGGCGATTCAATAGAAGTAAAAACGCCAAAGGGATTAGTGGAATATAAAATATTAGAGATTAGTTAATTTATAAAATATGATTATAAAAAAGAAGGGTAAAAATTACCCTTCTTTTTTATATATGAAATATTTATTAAAATTATTTAGCAGCACAATCACTTCCAGATGTTGCGCTGTTAGCTGTTCCTTCTCCAAAACCAGGAGCAGGAGCGGCAGAGGATAATTTATTATTACATTCAGCAGGTGGATTGTTAAAGGCGGAACATATGGCGGTTAATAAACTAGCTGAATCTCTATTTGCTTCTGATTTACTGCCATTGATAATTAATACTGGAGAACCCTCAACATTGTATTTTGCATTATCATCTTTATAAACATCAAATGGAGGAAAATTGCCATTAGTCCAGGCACTTTTGTCATTAAGTTTTTTGGTTACGGAATATTGTTCATCGGTGGATTTAACACAAGCATCATTTTTTACTATGTCAATTCCAGTTGATTTTAAACAAGAGGCAGAATCACTGTTTTTTAAGAAGCAGCTTAAATAAGTATTTAATTTATTTTTTTCATTTTTCTGAATGCAGTATTGTGTCAATTGTTCATTTAATTCCTTTTCGCCATGCATTGCATAATCGCAAAACTTTAAAGTAAAATCAATCTTATTTTTTAGTGTTTCTACAACCGGCAAAATGCCTTTTTCTATTTGTGTGCCATATGGACAGTGGCTCATCACAAATAACTCAACATTTGGTTTGTCCGTTTTAGATACTGGAGCATTAGAGGCTTCATCGGGTTGATTTTTTTTAGTATCTTGTACCTCTTTAATTGTTTGCTCTATATCAATACCTGATTGAAAAAATTTTTTTCCATCTTTAGTCATATAAGATGTATATTCTTTTCCGTCAATTTCTAAAGAGAGATTGTATAAGTCTCCTTCCATAGCAACATTTTTGATATTAACCTTCATTCCTGGAGGTAATAAGGTTTCATTAATGAATTTTTCTGCTTTGCTCTTAATTTCTTCTGTAGCTTTTGTTTGTTGGATTATTTTTTTAGCAACATTAATTTTGTTAAATCCATAAATACCAGCCAAAAACAATATTAACAATAATACAATTCCTATAATAAAAGCAACACTTCTTTTATTTATAGGTGTATTTTCTATAGGTGTATTTTCCTTTTTTTCTGTTACATTTTCCATAAAAAAATGAATAAATTAAAATAAAAATGCTAAATAATTTTTAGCGTTTTAAATTCTAACAAATATTAAATTTATGTCAAAAAAATATAATGTGGAAAATGGTTATAATAATTATTATTTTAAAAATATTAGAAGCCAAATTTTTAATATTTCAGTATTTTTAATATAATTTTTTATAAAAAATCTTTTGTCTTAAAATTTTAACATAGTTCCTACAAAAAAAACAAAAAAAATCGGAAGTCGGACTTTCGATAGTTAAAAAAATAAAAATTAAAATTATTGTTGTAGGGGCGCGGCTTGCCCGCGCCCAGGGCGACCGCAACGGTCGCCCTTATTATGTTCAAAGAATATTCGGAAGTCGGACTTCCCAAATACTTCCCAAATATGTCAAAATAAAAACAAAATAAATTTGTTTAGATTAATAAATAAAATTTAATCTAAACACTGTGCACAAAAGTTAACAGATAGGACATTTCTATTTTGCCAACTAGGACATTATCATATTGCCACGACATTAATATAATTTTTATTGACAAAAAGATTAAAATATGGTAAATATAAAGCATAAAGTTGATTTTAATTTTATTTTTAATCTTTCATTTATGAATATGAAAATTCCAGATGGCATATTAGAAAATTTTAGAACAGGAATACAAAAGGATGATGTTGGAAAAAGTGAAATTACAGAACCAGAACAAAAAGTAGATGAAGTTAATCAAGGTTTGATTTTAGATCAACCAAATGAGCAAAAAGTAGAATTAACATTTGAAGAAAAATTAAAGGAGATTATATATAGTTATAAAAAAGTAGATGAAAAAATAAGTGAAGTTAAAAAACTTGAAACTTTTCAAAGTTTATTTAAAAATCATAAAGAAGCTAATGAAAAAATAAGTGAATTAAAAATAAACGAAGAATTAATAAAAATAAAAGTTAAAAAAGAACATTCAGAAAGCTATAAATTATTTCAGAGACTTGATAAAATAAATTCAAATGATTTAAGTGCCTTTGATTTGTTAGGAGGTGATAATCAAATTATAGAGGAAAATACACTTGAAATCTTAAATAGACTTGTTGAGATAATTAGAGATGGGATAACAAGACGCAATAAAGCTAAAGAAGAAAGGTTAAATACAGATGTTATAGGTGAAATCAATGCAAACATAAAAGCAACAGAGGCTTTATTAGAAGAACAAATAGAAGAAAATAATGTAAGGGAAAAAATAAGAGAATGGATTAAGAAAGAAGAGGATAGTTTATATTCTGATGAACAAAATGTTAAACTTGAAAAAATAGATTCTGATATAAAAATATTAGAAAATGAAATTAATATTATTGAGGATAATCAGCTTTATATAAGTGGTTTAGAAAATAGAGAAAATAATAAAAAAATAGTAGAGGGGAAAAAGAAGGAACAGCCAAAAGAAGTGCAACTTCAAAAAAAGAGTGAGGAAGAAAATGTTAAAAATAAAGAATTTAAAAAAATTGATACTTTAGAAGAAATCAAAAAGCAAGTTTTTTTGCATTTTGATTTGATTTTTAATGTAGCCAATGAAATTTATGACAACTTAAGTAAAAATGAAATAGTAATGAATTTATTTAAAGAAAATGAAATTAAAAAATTCAGTGATTTTAAAGAGTTTCTTTTTAAAGAACGAATAAAACAAAAACAAGAGGAAAATAAACAAAGAGAAAAGAATGGGGGAGCTTGGAAACATAAAGAAAGTACAGTTTTTGTAGCAATGCATGAAATTTTGAAACAATTCGAAAAGAAAATATTTAAAGGGAAAAAACAAGAATTTTATGATAGTGTAAAGTTTTTTCAGGAAGGAAATAAAGAAGAAATAAATAGAATAACGGGTATTTTAAATGAAAAAAAAGTTATTTTATCAAATATAAAAAATAAAAATGAAAAACAAATAAAAGATTTAGATTCAATTGATGAATTGGTTGATATTTTATCTTCTGAAAGTCGTAACGAAAACATATTGCGAATGACCGGAATTATTAGGCAAATTGTTTCCAACCCATACAAATAACAATAAAAAGTAATTAAAAATAAGTTAATAAAAAACTTTAAAAAAACAAAAAACATCTATTAAAGGTGTTTTTTGTTTTTGAATAGACAATATAAAATTGATATGTTAATATAATCTAAATTTTATTTATGACAGATTTTAAAATTAATCCCATAAGGGGCGATTTTCAATTAAATGAAATAGAAAATAAAGATCAAACTTCTAAGAAAAAAATAAATTGGAAGAAATTTTTTATTTATTTTTTTTTAATTGGGTTGGTTTCTTTTGTTATTATTATATTATCATTTTTTTTTATTCCTAATGATACTTTTTCAAAAAATAGTTCTTTAAAGAAAAATAATAAAAATTTTTTAGTAGATCAATTTTATCAACTTATTCCAAATGGAGATTATTTAATTAAAAAAAATCAAGATCGTGTTAATATCTTGCTTCTGGGTGTAGGTGGCGTTGATCATCCTGGCGGGCTTTTGGCAGACAGCATTATGATTCTTAGTCTTGATTATAAAACAAAAGAGGTAGCAATGATTTCTATTCCTCGTGATCTTTTTGTTCCAATTTCTGATTATGATTGGAAAAAAATTAATTCAATCAACTCTATTGGGGAATCCAAAGAAGCTGGATCTGGCGCGATTTTTTCCGCGGAATATATTAGCCAACTTTTTGAAATTCCCATTCAATATTATGCGCGAATTGATTTTAATGGATTTAAAAAAATGATTGATGATTTTGGTGGAGTAGATGTTTATGTTGAAAAAACTTTTTACGATCCATTATATCCTAATCGTAGCTATAAACCTAAAAAAATTAGTTTTATGCAGGGTGTGCAACATTTTAATGGGGAACAGGCATTAAAATTTAGTCGTTCACGTTATGGAAATAATGGCGAAGGTTCTGATTTTGCTCGAGCCAAAAGACAACAAAAAATTATTTTAGCGTTTAAAGAAAAATTTTTATCTATTTCCACTTTAATTAATCCGCAAAAGATTTCCGCTATTTACGAAATGTCTCAAAAACATATTAAAACCAATCTTTCTGTTAAAGAAATTATTAGTTTAATTAAAACAATAAAAGATGTGGATCGCGCCAAAATTCAAAATTTTGTTTTTGATACTACAAATTATCTTTATCCAGAAAAAACTAGCGCTGGAGCTTATGTTTTAAGCCCTAAAGCTGGAAATTTTAAGGAAATGTCGTCATTAATTCAAAATATTTTTGATAAAGATTTTGTTAATAAAAAAGATTTTATTGTTGAGAGTAAGTCTCGTTTAATTATTCAAAATGGAACTCGGCATTCTGGTATAGCGCAAAATATATCAAAAGAGTTGGAAAATTTGAATTATAAAATAGTTAAAATTGGCAATGCTGATAATCAAAATTACAACAAGACAATTATTTATGATTTGTGTTTTAATCAAAAACCAGACGAATTAGCTTTTTTAAAAAAGAAATTTGATGCAGACGTTGTTTTTAATGCTTTTCGTTTTTTAAATTCCTCTCCTTCTCCAGAAGAATTAGCTACGATGCCATCAAATATGTTTCCAAAAAATATAAAAAGTCTTCCGCCAGCTGACTTTTTAATCATTTTAGGGAAAGATGCGATTATTGACAAATAAACACGAATTTGAGATAATGAGTTATAAATTTATAACAATTTATTTATGATTAAAATGAATAAAAAAATTCTTATTATTGAAGATGAAATAGTATTGCGAAATGTTTTACAAACTAAATTATCACAAGAAGGGTTTGAGATATTTATAGCAGGGAATGGCAAAGAGGGATTAAAAATTGCTTTGCATAAACATCCAGATCTTATTTTATTGGATATTGCAATGCCTGTAATGGACGGGATAACAATGTTAAAAAAAATAAAAACAGAAAGTGAATGGGGGGGAAACGCAAAAATTATTTTATTAACAAATTTAAGCGATAGCGAAAAAGTGGCAGAGGCTTTATTGTATGGATTTCAAAGTTATTTAGTAAAAGTGGATTGGACTGTTAACGATATAGTAAAAAAAGTAAAAGAGGAATTAGGAATAGTTTAAATAATTTTATTTTTTATTTAATTTTATGCCTGAAGAAAAACGAAATGACATAGAAGATATTTTTTCTTCTACAGAGATTCACAAAGAATCAAATATATTTAAAGAATTGGAACCAAAAGAATTACCAATTGAAGAGGAAGTTCCAGAAGTTGTAAAAATTATTCCTAAAAAAAACAAGAAAAATATTTTAGTGGTAATAGGAATAATTTTAGCAATTATTTTGGTGTTTATTGGAGTATATGTTTTTTTTATAAAAACAAGAAAAATAAACGAAATAAAAAAAATATTTACAAATGAAAAAAATACGAATGTTATTTTGACAGAAATGCAAACAATAGAGCAATCAATAGATTTAGATTCTGATGGATTGTCTGATAAAGAAGAGGCGCAATTTAATACTAATTCTTTGAAGGTAGATACAGATGACGATGGGTTATCAGATAGAGAGGAAGTAAAAACATGGAAAACAAATCCGTTAAATCCAGATTCAGATGGAGATAAAATTAAAGATGGAGACGAAATAAAACAAAAAACAAATCCAAAAGGGGCAGGAAGTTTATTGGAAACAATTCATTAAAATTTATTTAATGAATAATAGTTAATTATTTTATGTTTGGGGAAAAAAATAAAAATATATCTAAAAGTAAGGATAAAAATTTTTTAGATTTAAAAAAAACATTTAATTCAAAATTTAAGGAAATACAAGACGAGGATATTTATGTAATGCCGGCTAAATTTTTAGAAAAAAAAGAAAAAGGAGGAAAAAAAATTTTTATTTTATTTGGTGGCATTTTTTTGATTTTAGCAATAATAGCTAGTGGAATTTTTTTGTTTAACAAAAATGCGAAAGAAGCATTTTTGAAACCCGTTCAAGATGGGAGTGCAATAAAAATAGATAACGATAAACAACCAGTTGATTTAAAGAAAAATAATGAAAATATAGAAATAGCGCAGACAATTAAAGCAGAAGTCAAAAATAAAGACGGAAATATTGTCAGTAGGGCGCAAATAACATTACCTTTTGGTTTTACCGACTCTGAGGAGAAATTTAGAGTAATAGGTCAGTATCCTCCAAAATCATATTTTATGATAGATCCTAGACAGGATATTATTGGCGGAATATATACTTTTGTTCCTTCGGATGTTAAATTAAAAAGATCAATTACTCTAATTTTAGGGTATGACGAAAAAATAGTTGATAAATATAAGGAAAAGAATTTTAGAGTAGGATATTTAGAAAACGGAAAATGGAATTATATAGAAGCTCAACAGGATATTGAAAATAATGCTTTTACAATTACTCTTTTAGAATTAAAAGATGTTTATGCAATTTTAGTTCCAAAAACTGATGAAATGCTTGCGGGTTTAGGCGATGATCTGGATTTAATTAATCCAAACATTTTGTCAGCTACGACAGATGCTGATTTTGATGGGTTAACAGATGTAGAAGAGGGGCTTTATCAAACCGATTTGCAGAGAGCAGACACAGATTTAGGGGGGTCTCCAGATGGATGGGAGATTATTAAATTATTCAGTCCAATAGATGAAGGGTCGTATCCTCTTTCTAATTCTGGATTAATAAAAGTTTATACAAATTTAACTTATAAATATTCTATTTTTTATCAAAGAGATTTTTTGATTAAAGTGATAGACAATAAAGTGTCTTTTACTCCCCAAATAGAAACAGGCGAATCTATTATTTTGTTTGTTCAAGAAAATCCTGAACAGTTGAAGAGCAAGGAATGGTATGTTAAACAATTTAAAGAAAAAGAAATAGATGAATTTAAATTAAAAACTTCAATTGTAGATGGCGTTGAAGGCGTTTGGAGTTTGGATGCTCAAAATTTTTATTTAGCTAAAGATAATTTGGTTTATGTTTTTTCTTATAATTCTGGAACATTAGCTCGTCTCAATTTTAAATCTACTTTTAAGATGATGATTAATAGTTTTAAATTTAGTCATGAAGGAGAAAAAGCAGAGCCTCAAAAGGAAGAGGTAAAAGAGAAAGAAGCGATAACGACTGTGGAATCAACAGAATTGCCAGTAGTAAAAGAGGTTGAAAAAGAATAAAAGACAAACTCAAAAAATGATATTTTAGGCAAGATTATTTAATATGGTTTTTCAGGTAATTTTGTTGGCATGTATGGGTGTATTGCATACACCCAAAAATAAATTTTCAATTTCTAATTCCTAATTTTCATTAAATTTCCAGAAGAACCAAAAATAAAAATTGTTTTTTAATATTTATATTTTTTGTTTATTTATGTTAAAAGAAATTAAAAAAATAAAAGAAACTCAATTGGAATTAATTTGCGAAGCGAGCTTTGAAGAAATGGCTCCGTGTTTAAATCGCGCGACAAAAAGAATTTCACAGAGAATAAAAATTCACGGATTTAGACCTGGGAAGGCTCCATATGAAGTGGTTAAAAAAGAAATTGGAGAAATGGATATTTATCAAGAAGCGTTGGATGAAATAATTAGTCAATGTTATTTTAAAATAGTAAGCGATGAAAAATTGAGGGTTATTGGTCAACCAAAAATTGATTTGCAAATTTTTGTTCCTGGTCAGCCTATTGTTTTTAAAGCAACAATTGATCTTTTGCCTAAAGTTAAATTGGGCGATTATAAAAAAAATAAAATTCAAAAACCAAAAATAGAAATTAGACAAACGCAGGTTGACGACACTTTAAAGGATTTGCAAAAGAAAAGGGTTAAAGAAACATTAGTTAACAGAGAAGTTCAAAATGAAGATAAGGTAAATATTAATATTGAAATGTTTTTTGAGAATGTTCCGCTTGAGGATGGACAAATCAGAGATCATTCATTAGTTGTTGGCGAACCGTATTTTATTGCTGGATTTAGTGAAAAAATCATTGGGTTGAAAGATGGGGAAGAAAAAGAATTTGAATTAAAAATGCCAGAAAATTATTATAAAAAAAGTTTGGCAAACAAAATAGTAAAATTTAAGGTTAAAGTAAATAAAGTCTATCAATTAGATTTGCCAGAGTTAAACGATGAATTTGCAATAAATCTGGGACAGTTCAAATCTTTAAATGATTTAACAGCGCAAATTAAAAATAATCTAGAAATTGAGGAAAATTTTAAAATAAAAGAAAAAATGCGAGAAGAAATATTAGAGAAAATTATTAATCAATCTAGTTTTGAAGAAATTCCAGATAGTTTAATTGAATCGGAAACGAACAAAATGTTTTCAGAATTAGAAGAAGAAATTATGAAGCAGGGGATGAAAATGGATGATTATTTGAGTCATATAAAAAAAACAAAATTGGAATTAGAAAAAGATTTTTTACTAGGAGCATTAAAAAGAATTAAGGCGATCTTGGTTATGAGAGAAATTGCTGAAAATGAAACGGTGCAAGCCGTTGAGTCAGAAATAATGGGAGAAATAAATGAATTATTAAAAACTTATCCAACAGATGAAAAAATTAGAGAACGAATTCAATCAGAGTCATTTAGGAGACATCTTGAAATTGAGATAACAAATAGAAAGATTTTTGATTTTTTAGAGGAAATATGTGTAGAAAAATAATTCTTTAATAAAAAAACAGCCTTAATTTTTTAAGGCTGTTTTTTTTGGTGTTTAATTCTAATAATCCTATACTGTTGCAGAGTTAAGGTTACATTTTTGTGGAAAACTTTTTGGGTTAAATATAAAATAAATGAATTTAATAATGTCGAAGCAATTTTTAATGTAACAAAAATATGCAACTTCTTGTACAAGATGAGTTATGTACGGTTTGCATAACTAGTTATTTTATATTTTTATCTGAATCAGAAAACTCTGCAAATTTTGCTGACATAGTAGGATTTCCGTGCGTTAGCCTCTTGATTGTCAAATCTTCTGTTTTGTTATTAGCTATACGCAGATTATTTTCGGACGACAAGAGAGCTTCTTTGGTTTTTTGGAGATGATCTATGGTTTTATCTATTTCTTCAATAGCGGTTTTGAATTTACGACTGGCAAGATCAAAAGTTTTGGCAAATCCCTCTTTAAATTTATTTATATTATCTTCAAAGTTGGTAATATCAATATTTTGATTTTTAACTAAAGCAAGTTCAGCTTTGTATTTAAGCGAGTTCATAGCCGCGTTTCGGAGTAATGTTATTATAGGAATAAAAAATTGCGGACGGATAACATACATTTTGGGATATTTATGAAAAACATCAACAATACCGGTGTTATATAGTTCATTCTCGGCTTCTAAAAGCGTCACTAGTACGGCATATTCACACTTCTTTTCAGCGCGATCTTTATCAAGTTCTCGCAAAAAGTCCTCATTCTTTTTCTTGGTGGCCGTTTCGTCGCCTTCGTTTTTCATTTCAAACATGATAGAAATAATTTCATTACCAGCTTCATCGTTTTCGCGATAAATATAATCGCCCTTACTGCCAGTATTTGCATCATTATCTTTTTCAAAATAAGCATTTTGAAAACCAGTCGCGCGAAGCTTATTAAACTCAGTCTCGCAGTGCTGTTCAAGTGTTTCGCCGATCATTTTTGTTGAAAGTTTGACCTTCATATCTTTACGAAGAGCAATTTCCTCATCTTTCATTTTAATGATGTCGTCCTTTGTTTTGAGTTCGGTTGCATATTTTTCTTTTAGCGATGTCTCGAGTAATTGTTTTTCGGTATCTTTACTTTTTAGTTCGCCAGCAAGTTCATCACGCTCTTTCTCTATTTTATTGACCGCCTCGGCGACGGCAAGTTTTTTTTCAAGCTCGGCATTATTAAACTTTGATTTTATTTTGGCTAGTTCAGCCTCTTTTTTTGCTTCAAGTTCAATCAATTCGCGATCTTTGTCGGCCTTTAGTTCTATTAGTTCGGTCTCCTTCTTCGCGAGGTCTTTTTGCAATGTATTTGTAATTTTGGCCTCGGCGAGTTTGATTGCATTTTCTTTTTCTTTTTCCATAATATTTAATCGTTCACGCAATTCCTCTTCAGATTTATGATTGTGAACTTGTTTTAAAATATCAGCAAAACCAGCCTCATCGACTTTAAAAACTTTTTTACAATTTGGACATATAATATTTTGCATATTGATTATTTAATTTAGTTAAAATTTACCACCTGAAATATCAAAAAATTTTTCAAAAAAACTTATTAATTTACTGAGAACACTTTCACGTTTTTGGGTTCGCTCGCCTGTCGGAGAAAAACGAGATACTGGCGGCAAAACTTTAGTTATTGCCGTACCGGTTGTTGCTACACCTCCATTATAAAAAGCATTTTCTACAAATGCATATGTTGCATCATGATCAAGATTTTCATTGGTAATAATTTGTTCTAACTCTTCAATTTTTTTCTTTTTCACGAATTTTTGCCAATCGTCATTAACTACTGAATGAATGTTAAGTGAAGTAATAAACTGATTGATCAGATCTTTTTTGTTTCGAAGTTCAACGCTAGAATCTATCGCTTTGTTGATATCCACCAAAATCTCATAATTTTTATTGTGATCCCCGTGGTATCTTTTTATGAGTTCCAATACATAGTCAATATTTATTTCCACTTGTTTAATCAATTCCATCTCAAATATCAAATCATCGTTGATATTTTCTTGTTCAACCTTGGCGTTCTTACAGAATTCATTATAAAGATCGATGTACATACTGTGATAATCCTGCACATCACGCTCGGTTAAAATCTCGTTACCGGCAAATTCGTCAAAGGTTGTCAGAATATTTCGCACTCGCAAAATTCCACCATAGAGCTTGATAAAATCTTTTTGGTTCTGTTTGCTAATAATTTGCTCACCAATCGGGAATTTTTCCAAAAGTTCGGCCACCAAACTGGCATATCCGCGAACTTCTTCGTTGTTGTTTTTGTAGCCATTATAATATTCCTCGTATGACTTGAGAAGTACGACACCACCAGCTTCTTTATCTCCAAAAAGCGCGATGGATTCGTTCGTTGCTTTCTCTAAATTACGGAAGCAAACAATGTTTCCAAAGGTTTTTACGCGGATTTAATCCTGTTTTAAGTGATAAAATAATATTGCCCAATGTTTCATGTTTAACATTTTTATTAAACACAAATAATCCAGAGCGATAATGCTCGTATTGTTTCTTTCTTGCTTCCAGCTCTGTAAAACTATTAAGAATAGTAACAATTTTTTCTTGAATTGCAAGGGGTGGGAGAGGGATTGTCATTTTTGCAAAGCGCTTTTTTGAGACATTAAATCTCGTTACTCCACTGGCAGTTTTTGCAATCTGTTTCCTCATCTGTCCATCTCTAAATAAATATTTAGAAAACTCGGGCAACAACAAACTTTTATCATTCAGGCGAAAGCCGAAACAGAAACTATTTAGATACAACGGCTCATTAATTTTCTTTGTTAAAACAGAGGACATTCCACACTCGTCCGGTGTTTCTGATGAGCCTGTAAACAACACATCGCCAAATTGGATTTTATTTTGCTTTTCCTTCGGCTCCATTTTTACAAAAATATTTACATCAGTATCAACGGCAATATTAGAAAAAATATTCATGTAAGTAATAAATTTTGCATTGCCATTACTAAAATCCTCTTTACTTTTTCCAGTAAGTCCTCCATAAAAATCACCAAGTTCACCCAACTCCTTAAACTCCACCCCATTCGGGCAGAGTTCTGCGATCAGTTTTTCAATTTTTGATTGTTTGTTCGGCATATTTTATTTATTACCTTTAATATTCGTCACTTTTTTCTCAATCGCTTTAATGCTTTCCAGATATGTTTTCTCTACGAGTGAAAGAGTTTTTGCTTTGTATTTGTGATATTCCGTGCTAACTTTTTCTGTGGCTTTCTCGTG
>ERZ1292640.1365-Hain-H43-02um-R1-1365-length-20220-cov-6_pt1 | contig 20220 bp, 15 predicted proteins | sample MGYA00564404_ERZ1292640 | MGnify/ENA primary metagenome ERZ1292640 (study PRJEB36523, sample SAMEA6512636) | groundwater metagenome | collected 2019-01-08 | study: AquaDiva: Metagenomics assemblies of 32 groundwater samples
CATCTATGGACGCGATGTGCAGGATGCCGGAGACAGCCGAATTCCGGAGGACGTGCGATGGAAGATCCTCCAATTTGCAAGAGCGGGCCTGGCCGTCGCGGCAATGCGGGACAAATCGTATCTCGCCATGGGAGGTGTTTCGATGGGAATAGCCGGCTCCATCGTCGATCACTCTCTCTTCGAAAGCTATCTTGGAATGCGCGTTGAGACTGTGGACATGAGCGAGTTCGCGAGAAGGATTGAAGAGGAGATTTACGACAAAGGAGAGTTCCAGAAGGCGATGAAGTGGGTAAAATCGAACTGCAAAGAAGGGAAAGATTGCAATCCGCCCAAGATCCAGAAGAGCCGCGCCGAGAAAGACAAGGATTGGGAGACCGTCGTGAAGATGGCACTTATTGCCCGCGACTTGATGGTAGGTAATCCGCAGCTCGCGACGCTCGGGTTCGGTGAAGAAGCTCTTGGGCACAACGCCATTGCGGGAGGATTTCAGGGACAGCGACAATGGACGGACCACCATCCCAATGGTGATTTCTTTGAAGCTATTCTGAACTCATCGTTCGATTGGAATGGAATCCGGGAGCCGATTATCGTTGCAACGGAGAATGACGCACTCAACGGTATGTGCATGCTGTTTGGCCATCTCCTTACCGACACCGCACAGATCTTCGCCGACGTGCGGACATTCTGGAGTCCCGAGGCGGTCAGGCGGGTAACCGGACACAAATTGAGCGGCCAGGCTGCCAACGGCATTTTGCACTTGATCAATTCCGGGGCCGCAGCGCTGGATGGAACGGGTCAGCAGACCATCCACGGCAAGCCCGGGATGAAGCCTTTCTGGGAAATCACTCCGCAGGAAGTCAAGAGGTGCCTTGAGGTCACATCGTGGTATCCTGCGTTGCTCGAGTACTTCAGAGGCGGCGGCTACTCTTCCGGCTTCTTGACACGCGGCGGCATGCCGACAACGATGTTCAGGGTCAATCTGGTAAAGGGACTTGGTCCAACGATGCAGATTGCGGAAGGCTACACGGTGGACTTGCCGGAGAGGGTTGACCGCACGCTGGAGGAGCGAACTAACCCGACCTGGCCCACGTCATGGTTTGCTCCGCGGCTCCAGGAACACGGTCCTTTCCGCGACGTGTACACAGTGATGAATAATTGGGGAGCAAATCATTGCGTTATGAGCTACGGGCACGTCGGAAGCGAGTTGATCACCTTAGCCTCGATGCTGCGCATCCCCGTCTACATGCACAATGTGCCCGAGGAGAAGATCTTCCGTCCGAGCGCCTGGACAGCGTTTGGCGCTCGCGATCTTGAGGGCGCGGATTTCCGGGCGTCCAAAAACTTCGGACCGCTGTACGGAAAATACTAAGAACAACACCACCGGAATCATCAACCACGCTGACGAGACTCTGTGTCATCGTTCCTGAAACCCTCACTGAATTGGCTGTTGGTCTTCGTACCGGTCACCGTTGCACTTGAATACCTCTCGGCCGAATCGCACACGTTCATCTTCCTCGCCTCGTGCGTCGCGATCATTCCCCTGGCGGGCATCATGGGCAAGGCGACAGAGCATGTGGCAGAGAGAACCGGGGAAGCCATCGGTGGATTCCTCAACGCGACATTCGGCAATGCTGCCGAGCTCATCATCGCGCTGACGGCGCTGCGCGAAGGTTTGCACGAAGTCGTCAAAGCCTCTCTCACAGGATCCATCATCGGCAACATTCTTCTTGTGTTGGGAGCTTCCTTCCTTGCGGGAGGACTCCGCTACAAGGTTCAACGCTTCAACGCGAGCGGTGCACGCATCCAGGCAACTATGTTGACGCTTGCAGCGATCGCACTCATCCTACCCGCCGCGTATCACTTTCTGGGCGGGCAATACGCCATCGCACATGAGGCAGATCTGAGCTTGGAAATAGCAGCCGTGTTGATCATCACGTACGGACTCAGCCTCGTCTTTTCCTTGCACACCCACAAGCAATTGTTCGTTCCCGAAGCTCGCAGTGATGACGAGGAATCCAAAGCTCATCGGCAAGCGTGGTCTCTCCCGAAATCGCTGATCGTTCTGGGTGCGGCTACGCTCTTCGTCGCGTGGATGAGCGAAATCCTTGTCGGCTCCGTCGTGTACGCTGCGCATGCATTGGGCATGACGAGCGTGTTCATCGGCATTATCGTCGTTGCAATCATCGGAAACGCCGCAGAGCATACCACGGCGGTCGTCGTTGCCATCAAGAATCGCATGGATCTGAGCATTGGGATCGCGGTCGGCAGCAGCATCCAGATCGCGTTGTTCGTTGCTCCTGTCCTTGTATTCGCCAGCTACTTCATCGGCCCGGCACCGATGAATCTTGTCTTCACCCCTGCCGAAGTCATTGCTATCGCACTCGCTGTCTTAATCACGGGAGAGATTGCAGGCGATGGCGAGTCAAATTGGTTAGAGGGCGTACAATTGCTGTCCGTCTACTTGATCCTAGGAATCGTTTTCTACTTCCTTCCCGAGATCACTCAGAGTCCCACGCTGAGACCGTGAGAACGATAGGCACGCCCTTTTGAACAGGCGCAGTGCACGACCCCTCACGCTCGTGACGAAATGGACTTGTAACTCTTCAATTTTCTCCTATATTTAATCGATGAATTTCCGCGGACATGCAGAGCTGAACAGCGCACGAGGGCATGCGTGATGAATAGTTCCTCTGAGCAAACGCAAGTCATTGGCTTCGACACGGCTCTGGCACGTATGATTGACCACACGCTCCTCAAGCCCGATGCGACGAAAGCCCAAATTGAGCAGTTGTGCAGCGAAGCCAGGCAATTTGGTTTTGCAGCCGTCTGCGTCAATCCCTGCTACGTCGACCTGTGCGCCGAGCTTCTGCGGGCGTCGAGCGTAAAGGTCTGCACGGTTATCGGGCTCCCCTTGGGGGCTGCGTCGTCTGAGACGAAGGCCTTTGAAGCTGAACGAGCGATCCAAGACGGTGCGCAAGAAGTTGACATGGTGATCAATGTCGGGATGCTGAAGTCTGGCAACGATGCGTATGTTGAACGGGATATCCGCGCGGTCGTCACAGTTGCCAAACGATTTGGCGTCACTACAAAGGTGATCATCGAGACATCGCTCTTGGCGGAGGATGAGAAAATAAGTGCTTGTCTTCTGGCCAAGAACGCTGGAGCGGACTTCGTCAAGACATCCACAGGGCTTGGCAAGGGGGGAGCAACCGTCGAGGATGTCGCGCTGATGCGCAAGGTCGTCGGACCGTCGATGGGAGTAAAAGCCTCCGGAGGAATACGAACTTATGATGACGCGCTGACGCTTGTCGCGAGCGGAGCCAATCGCCTCGGCACGAGCGCAAGCGTGCAGATCGTTGCGGGGTGGAAGGGTCCCACGAGCTCAACCATCTAACGGAACCAATTTCCATGAACAAGCTGGTTGTGACCACGGCAGCATTTACTTTCTTCCTGAGTTTCGCGCTCGATGCCTGCGTATCGTCGGAGGAAGCCGGATCTGGAAAACGCGCGGGAGCCCCCATTACCACTCAAGCGTCAGCTGACTCGATGCGGCTGCTTGCCATGGCGGACTCCCTGGCGCGCGCGGACTCGCTCCGAGCCAAGCGAGGCGGATTTACTTCGAAACAGGACACAGTCGTTGCATCGCTCGTTCGTAAACGGAAAACACCGGCACGACCCATCAAACCGATCGAGCGTCCTGCCAATCCCGCCTATACGGTTCAGATCGGCGCGTTTGCACGAACGAAATATGCGTTACAGTCACAGAAGCTTGCCAAAGAGCGATTTCCCGACCTATCGATCTTCAACTACTACGAACCCTTCGACAAGCTCTATCGCGTTCGCGTGGGAAAATATGATACGCGGACCGAGGCTGATTCCCTGAAGAAGGCTATGGTTGCGCAGTTTCCTCAGGACTACTCGGACTGCTGGATCAACTACATGGCAAAATGAGCAGACGAACTCTTGCCTTGGCCCCATGGGTTGGACTCATTCTTCTCTCTGCCTGCACGACCCGGGAACAAACTCGCGAAGAGATGCAGATCGAGGAGCCATCCGCCCGTGCGCAGAGTGCTCCCCTCCCGCGCTACGAAGCAACATTTAATCCATCCGACTACGACGAAGAAATCGAGGAAGCTCAGAAATCCCGCGACCAGGAAGGTCGACAGAAGAGAATTGAAGCGGAACAGGACAGTGTGATCGTGGAATCAGAATCTGCGCAGGGATTCCGAATTCAGATCTTTGCCACACCGAGTATTGACGAAGCCAACGCAATGAAGATGACCGCCGCGCAAAAAGTCATCGAGGATTCCGTCTACGTCGTATTCGATCCCCCTGTCTACAAAGTCCGCCTCGGTGATTTCAAAACGCGAATCGAGGCCGGCCGAAGACTGAGCTCGCTCGTCGAGACAGGTTTTCCGGATGCGTGGGTCGTTAGCGACCGGATCGTCCACCGAAAATTCATCCGCGTGCGCCCATCCGAGAACCCGCTTCGCGAAAACTAGAATGTACAGAGAAAAGGGCAAGCAGTCCGCTTGCCCTTCGAATGCCCCAACGCTTCCACCCCAAGTATGAATAGCGTGGAAGCACCCTCCCGCTGTCGTTACGAAATGTCCTGATACATCTTCTCGATCAACGTAGCGTATTTCTGTTCCACAACCTTCCGCTTGACCTTCATCGTTGGTGTGATTTCTCCGCTCTCTACCGTCAACTGTTCAGGAAGAAGCTCAAATCGCCGGACTCGCTCGTACGTCGGAAGATCTTTCTGCAATCCCTGGATTTCCTTTTCGTAGAGTTTCCTGATCTCGTCGAGCTGGGTGAGATCTGAATCTTGCGAGAAGGAGATGCCGACACTCTGGGCATAGTCCTTCAGGTTCTCGAACTCGGGAACGATCAACGCCGAGAGAAACATGCGGCCATCACCGATGAGCACAAACTGGTCAATGTACTTGCTCTGAAGGAAAAGGCTTTCGATTGGCTGCGGAGCGATGTTTTTTCCGCCCGAGCTGACGAACAGATGCTTTTTCCGGTCCGTAATCATCAAGTGACCCTGATGATCAAACATACCAACGTCGCCCGTGTGGAACCATCCGTCCTCGTCAATCACTTCTGCTGTAGCCTGCGGGTTATTGTAGTATCCGATCATGATGTTGGGCCCTTTGGCCAGAATCTCACCATCCTCCGCGATTTTGATCTCAATTCCCGGAATCGGCTTGCCGACAGTTCCGAACTTATAATCATCCACCCGGTTGGCGGTCAACACTGGCGACGTTTCCGTTAGACCATATCCCTCGATGATGTTGATCCCAACCGCTTCGAAGAACTCGCCAAGTTCCTTCGACAGTGCGGCACCACCCGACACAAAGAACCGAATTCGCCCTCCCGTTCGCTGTTTCAACTTTGAGAACACGAGCTTGTCCGCCAGCGTGTGCTGCATTTTGAGGAACGGAGAAACCAGGCCGGCTTTTCTAGCTCGTGCATATTGCCTGCCGACGTTGACAGCCCAGTGAAAGAAGCGCTGCCGCGCAGGCGGGCTACTGTCCACCTGCTTCATCATCCTGGTGTAGATTCGTTCGAAGAGCCTGGGTACGGTTGTAACGACCGTCGGGTGCACTTCAAGCAGATTATCACGAACGGTCTCAACGCTCTCCGCGTACGCTACTGTGGCACCGCAGGCGATGGCTGTATAGTAGCCAGCCATGCGCTCAAAGGAGTGACACAACGGGAGGAAGGAGAGCAGTGTGTCCGCATCCGTAAACGGAATCACACTTGCAGAGGCCTTGATGTTTGAGACGAGATTGTAATGCGTGAGCATGACCCCCTTCGGATTGCCGGTGGTGCCAGAAGTGTAGATGATGGTGAGGAGGTCATCGGGTTTCGCTTTGGCCAGGTGCTCGCGGAAGTACGTCGGATGCGTCTTCTCATATTCCTCTCCGAGCGAGTAGACTTCGGGATAACCTAGTACTTTTCCGTCCTCCTGTTCACTTTTCTCATTCATGAGAATGATACGCTGGAGCGTCTTTACTTCGGATAGTATTTTCAGCACCTTGTTCAGTTGAAGCGAGTTCGAGACAATTGCGATCTTGATGCCGGCGTCATTGAAGATATACTCTATCTGCTTCGGCGTGAGGGTGGGATAAATGGGGACGTCCACGGCGCCAAGCGTGACGATAGCCATGTCGGCCACAATCCACTCGGGCCTGTTCTCTGAGATGATTGCAACCTTGTCATCCTCAATGACACCAAGCGAAGCGAGGCCGAGAGCGAAGAGTTCCACTTTTCGTCGGTACTCGGTGAAGGAGATGCCCCGGTAACGCTTGTCCACCTTGTGCATCAGCATCGGTCGCTGCTCGTTCGCGTACTTCGTTGTGATCCTGTCGAGCATTTCCGAGATCGTGGAGAAGTCAACGGCGACTGACATACTTGAGTTCCTTCGAAAATGAATTTTTGTTAATGGAAAGCTGGACGAATTAAGTGAACGCTTCCACGAGATGCAAGAGGAAAGAGGGTGGCTCAAACGAGTCCGGCGCGCGTGCGATGACTTTTTCATCACTGAACCGTTTGCGCCGACGTCTGTCGAATGCGTCAATTGTCTGCGCGGCATGCAAATTGGATCAGCTGCACAAAACGCGACATCTCGATGCGACAAAAAAGTCGCTCTGCGTTTTTCTTAGACTTTTCTGAGGTGGGACCGCTTTTCGAAAAGTTATGTCAAGTTAAATTATGTCTAAAAATCCTCTCCTCTAAATTTTAACTTGACAAAGCTACCGCAACCGCTTATATTGACACCCAGTTGCGCCGATACAAGACGAGTCACTCTGTTCTTTACCCCCAAGACGCCTGACTGAAGAGTAGGGGTTTTGAAACATCAAGAGGGCGTTCACACCAGCAAGAGGGGATTACCCACTAAATACGATGATGACCTGTCCCCTAACAGGCGACGGCCTGTTACCGGATAGTATTTTCTCTAGAGTTTACTTTCATTCATGTTGAACCGTTACTGCAAGCAAGGAGAGCGCTATGCTTGAGAAGGCACCTGTCTCGACTCCCGTAGAAGGAGAGCGAGCTGAACGATCCATCGAAGCGAGAGGATTGAAATTCGAACGATATTTCACGAAGCCGGGAGTCCACCCTTTTGATGAGATCGAGTGGGAACTACGCACTGCAATCATCACGAACGAAAAGGGTGAGAAGATTTTTGAGCAGAAGGACGTGGAGATTCCGAAGTCGTGGTCGATGACAGCGACGAATGTCGTCGTCTCCAAGTATTTCCACGGAACTCTCGGGACACCTGGGCGCGAGCGTAGTGTGAAGCAACTCATCGAGCGCGTCGCGCGAACGATGCACCAATGGGGACTTGATGGCGGCTACTTTGCGACTCAAGAGGACGCTGACACCTTCTATCACGAGCTCGTCTATCTGTTGGTCAATCAGTTCATGTCTTTCAACAGCCCCGTCTGGTTCAATGTGGGCAACGAAGAGCATCCGCAGTGCTCTGCCTGCTTCATCAATTCCGTTCACGACTCGATGGACTCGATCCTCAACCTCGCGAAGACCGAGGGCATGCTGTTCAAATGGGGATCAGGCACAGGCTCCAATCTCTCATCGCTTCGCTCCTCCAAAGAGCAGCTCGCAGGCGGCGGCACAGCGTCCGGTCCGGTCTCTTTCATGAGAGGCTACGATGCCTTTGCCGGCGTCATCAAGTCCGGCGGAAAGACGCGCCGAGCAGCCAAGATGGTCATCCTGAATTCGGATCATCCGGACATCGTGGATTTCATCAACTGCAAAGCGGAGGAAGAAAAGAAAGCGTGGGCTCTCATCGAGGCCGGATACGATGGCGGCTTTAACGTCCACGGCGGTGCGTACGATTCTGTGGCTTATCAGAATGCCAACCACTCCGTTCGCGTGACAGATGAGTTCATGAAGGCGGTCCTCGAAGATAAAGAATGGATCACAAAGGCGGTTACCACAGGCAAACCGGTCGAAAAATACCGGGCTCGGGACATGATGCGTCAGATTGCAGAGGCGGCGTGGGTTTGCGGCGATCCGGGGATGCAATACCACACCACAATCAATGGCTGGCACACGTGCCCCAACACAGCTCCAATCAATGCGTCCAACCCGTGCAGCGAATACATGTTCTTGGATGACACCGCGTGTAACTTGGCATCGCTCAACTTGATGAAATTCCGCAAACAGGATGGTGAGTTTGATGTCGAAGCGTTCCGCTGGGCTGTGGAGGTCACCATCACAGCGATGGAAATTGAAGTCGACAATGCTAGCTATCCAACGCGGCCGATTACCCAGAACAGCTTCGACTATCGGCCGCTGGGACTGGGTTACGCGAACCTCGGTGCGCTGCTGATGGCGCGCGGCCTTGCCTATGACAGCGAGGAAGGACGAGCCTTTGCAGCAGCCATCACCTCTCTCATGTGCGGCGAGGCGTACAGACAGTCTGCCCTGATCTCGATGGAGCTCGGCCCCTTCAAAGGGTTTGCGATTAACCGTGAGCCGACGCTCAACGTGATGCAGAAACACGGCATTCACGCCGAGCGAATCGAAAGTCAAATTGTGCCGGCGGATCTGTGGCAAGCCTCGAACGATGTATGGAAAGACGTCGTCCGCCTCAGTAAGCAGCACGGTGTCCGCAACTCTCAGACAACCGTTCTCGCGCCGACCGGGACCATTGGCTTCATGATGGATTGCGACACAACGGGCGTGGAGCCGGACATCGCATTGGTCAAATACAAGAAGCTGGTGGGGGGTGGATTATTGAAGATCGTGAACCAGACCGTTCCCGAAGCGTTGCGGAAGCTCGGCTACGACGAGGAGCAGATCGAGCACATCCTTGCCTACATTGACAAGAACGACACGATCGAAGGAACCCCACATCTCAAAGAAGAACATCTCCCGGTATTTGATTGCGCATTCAAGCCTGCGAACGGACAACGTTCCATCCACTATATGGGACACATCAAGATGATGGCCGCTGTCCAACCGTTCCTCTCCGGCGCCATCTCGAAAACCGTCAATATGCCGACCGAGGTGACAACCGAGGATATTGAGCAGGCATACAGCGAAGCGTGGAGGCTTGGCCTCAAAGCCATTGCCGTATATCGCGATGGCTGCAAACGGACGCAGCCGGTGAGCACTTCGATGGACAAGAAGAAGGAGGCCAAAGCCCATCCAGCGCGACGGCGGTTGCCTGACGAGCGTCGATCGATCACACACAAGTTTAGTATTGCGGGACACGAAGGATACATCACGGTCGGTATGTTTGAAGATGGCATGCCGGGTGAAGTGTTCATTACGATGTCGAAGGAAGGCTCAACGATCTCCGGCCTGATGGATTCGTTCGCCACCTCAATTTCTATTGCGTTGCAGTACGGGGTGCCGCTGAAGGTGCTCGTGGATAAATTCAGCCACGCCCGGTACGAGCCATCCGGTTTCACGAACAACCCGGAGATACCGATTGCGAAGTCCATTAGCGACTACATCTTCCGATGGCTTGGACTCAAGTTCTTACCGAAGGAGGAGGCGCCAACAACGGCGAGCACTGCACCACCGGCGGGCGAAGTGTCAGCACCACCGAGGGTTCGTACTGAAGCTTCCGGATCGAAGTCCTCCTCAGCCCTCGAGAGGAGCGAGAAGGCGGTGTTCCAGTCGCAATCAGATGCGCCGCCGTGTTACGAATGCGGAAGCATCATGATTCGCAGCGGAAGCTGCTACAAGTGTCTGCAGTGCGGCGCGACTTCAGGATGCTCCTGACGTTGCGACATCCCGTCGTTTCTTGACGGGACGGAGCCACAAGCGGCTGTTCCTAGGTAGCAAGTTTACCGTCACCTTCGACGTGACGGTAAATTCCTCAGAATCTGGCTACAAACAATCGGCACGTTCCGCAACGGACGTGCCGATTCTTTTTGCTGACACCTCAGAACCTTCCGAAGGATTCTTCGCGCCTGCAACTCGACCCTTCGGAAGGTTCAAGAGAGGTCTTGCTTTTTTCATTCAATTCGGCTATCCTCATGCTCAAGTCATACTATCACCAACTCGATCGTGAGCTCTCGTGATGCGTACTACGATCTTCACCTTTCTTTTCACAGTCTGCCTCTCCTCAAGTCCGGTTCTCTCGCAGCAGCCGTCCGCTGACGCTTCCTTAAGGGCAAGAGCCCAGAATCTTGCTCAACAATTCATCATCGTCGATACGCATATCGATATCCCATACCGCTTGAAGATGCACTGGGAGGACATCTCCCAACGGACGCCGGATGGAGACTTCGACTACGTTCGCGCCAAGCAAGGGGGACTCAACGCTCCGTTCATGTCCATCTACATTCCGAGCGAGTATGAGGCACGAGGCGGCTCAAAAGCCCTGGCGGACACATTGATCGATATGGTTGAGAAATTCGCAAGCGACTGGCCGAAGAAATTTGCTATCGCTCGCTCCGTCGCCGACGTGACGGCCCAGTTCAACCAGGGGAAAATCTCCCTGTGTATGGGAATGGAAAACGGCTCTCCCATCGAGCACAATCTGGATAACGTGAAGCACTTCTATGACCGGGGCATTCGCTACATCACACTCGCCCATGGTCAGCGGAATCACATTTCCGATTCCTCGTATGATTCCACGCGGGTGTGGAAAGGACTAAGCTTCTTTGGACGGCAGGTCGTCCGCGAGATGAATCGGGTCGGGATCATGGTCGACGTCTCGCATCTCTCTGATGATGCTTTCTACGAGGTCGTAAACATCAGCAAAGCGCCTGTGATTGCATCGCATTCCTCTTGTCGCTCTTTCACTCCCGGCTTCGAGCGCAACATGTCCGATGACATGATCAAGCTCCTGGCCCAGAATGGCGGAGTGATCATGATTGCCTTCGGCTCCTCGTTTATCAGCTCGGAATATCAACACCGAGAGGACGAAGGAAGAAAAGAGATCATGGCATATCTGCGATCGAAGAACCTCACATTTGGTGATCCGGAAGCACGGGAATACATCAGGCAATATCGCAAGGATCATCCGATCACCTACGCTGATGTGTCTGAAGTCGTCGACCACATCGATCACGTCGTGAAGCTTGCCGGCGTCGACCACGTCGGCTTTGGCTCCGATTTCGAAGGTGTTGGCGACTCCTTGCCCACAGGACTTAAGGACGTTTCGCATTATCCGAATATCATCTATGAGCTCTTGAAGAGAGGATACTCGGACAAGGATATTCAGAAAATCTGCAGCGGGAACCTGCTCAGGGTGTGGTCAAGGGTACAGGACATAGCAACGGAACTGCAATCCACAAAATAACAAGCATCCAATTGCCCCGTGGTTGTCTTCATTCACAGAGTTTACGGGGCTCTTTCAATCTTCCCACGAAATTTGCCAGAAAGTCCGGCGCAAGTTCAAAGAATTATCAAGAGTTTTTCTTTTTCCCTTTATGAAACTTCGTGTCTTGGCGCCTTAGTGGCGATCATTTGCGTAACATCAGTTAGGAGGTTCTTTTATGAATTTCCGCTGGACGTTCTCTCTCCTCCTCTCTCTCACAATTTCCCTTTGCCTCACCTTCGGCCAGCAGGCCAGGAAGCTCAAGGTGTACATCTCCGTGGATATGGAAGGTGTCGTCGGCACAGTCACTGATGATCAGCTTGGACCCGGTGGCTTTGAGTACCAGAAATCGCGGGAGCACATGACACGCGAGGCCCTCGCAGCCGTGAGCGCTGCAAAGGAGGCAGGGGCGACAGAAATCCTCGTTAGCGATTCACATGGGAACGGGGAGAACCTGATCATTGACATGTTCCCGAGCGATGTTCGGATCATTCGTTCGTGGCCGCGTCGATTGTCCATGATGGCGGGGATCGATAGCTCATTCGACGCTGCGGTGTTCATCGGATATCACGCTTCGACGCACAACACGAAGGGCGTACGAGCCCATACATTCTCAAGCGCCCGCTTGAGCCGGGTCGCGCTCAACGGTCTCGAGGTTACGGAAGGTGCGTGGAATGCAGCCATCGCGGGACACTTCGGCGTGCCCGTCGTCATGATGTCCGGCGACGACGCGGCTATCGCGGAGGTTCGCTCTCTCGTAGGTCCCATTGAGGCAGCAGAGACGAAAAAGAGCCTCGGATTCCATTCCGCTAACACCCTGACACCCGACGCATCGTACGAGCTTATCCGCCAGAGAGTGAAATCAGCGTTAAATCGCCTGCGTGACTTCAAGCCTTATACGCTGAAATCCCCCATCACGTTGGATGTGAGCTTCAAGAATTACCGACCGTCAGAAGTTCTAGCCTATTTGAAGATTTTCCAGCGAACCAATTCTCATTCTATCTGGTATATCGGCCAGGACATGGTCGAGATTTCGGATGCCATGAACTTCATCACAACCTACAACATTGCGCTCGAGCCCTGAGGGTTCGTCCTGCTTTTCTCTGTGGAAGAACAATGCTCATGAAACGATCTACCTACTCGTTGATAGCTGTAGCCCTTCTCCCATTCCTCTTGCTGCCTCAAACAACTGACCGTCCGCGTCTCCGGGATCTCGGCGTGGAGGTCGGCGTCTTTCGAACGGGAAACCTCAATGCCATTACCGACGTCTCCGGAGTGCGCGTGGGACACGTGACGATCATCGAAGGAGACGACGTCCGGACTGGCGTAACAGCGATCGTTCCGCACGGCGGGAATCTCTTTCAAGAAAAGGTTCCGGCGGCAGCCTTTGTTGGTAATGGATTCGGCAAACTCGTCGGCTTCACTCAGGTCGATGAACTCGGTCAAATCGAGACTCCCATACTGCTCACCAGCACGCTCAGTGTGTGGGATGTTGCCGACGGGATTGTTGATTACATGCTCTCATTACCAGGAAATGAGAATGTTCGATCCATTAACCCGGTTGTTGGAGAAACAAATGATGGGGGATTGAACGATATTCGCGGCCGGCATGTCAAACGCGAACACGCGGTTGCGGCAATTAGAGCGGCGCAGTCGAGAGAAGTTGAAGAAGGAAGCGTCGGGGCGGGAACAGGAACAATTTGCTTTGGCTGGAAAGGGGGAATAGGAACGAGCTCTCGCGTCCTTCCGCCAAACCTCGGAGGATTTACCATTGGCGTGCTCGTGCAAACGAACTATGGAGGCATTCTGGAAATCGCGGGAGTGCCTGTTGGCAAAGAGCTTGGCCGGTACAGCTTCAGAGATCAGCTCAAATATCCGGGCGATGGGTCGTGCATGATCGTTCTTGCCACCGACGCCCCGCTCACTACCCATCAACTCAAACGGCTGGCGAAACGCGCAACGCTGGCTCTTGGGCGAACGGGTTCATCTATGAGTCACGGAAGCGGCGATTACGTCATCGCGTTCTCGACATCGCCCGAACTCCGCATACGGCCCGATGCGGAGAGAATCCAGCAATCGGTCCGCTTCAAGGAAGACGACCTGTCATCTCTCTTTCAGGCGGTCGTTGAAGCTACGGAAGAAGCAATCTACAATTCCCTGCTGAAGGCGACAACTATCAAAGGGATCCAGGGACGAGAGATTGAGGCGCTGCCGATCGATAAAGTGAAGGATCTGTTGCGGAAATACGGTAAGATGAAGTAGGTAAGTGGAAGCCATCTCAAGAATGTTCACGCCCGCCTGCCCTTATAGAATTCTGAGGGGCGGGCAGGCAAAGCCGCAAAGCGCGCAAAGGTCGTTGAACACTTTGTCTTTGCGGACTCGGCGCCAGCCCGCTACCCGCCCGACTGAACGACGCGTCGTTCGGGCGGGCGCATTCTGGCGGGTCTTTGCGTGAAATTATCTTTTTCCCTCAGAGGGTTTTTGAGATAGGTTCTAGTAAAAAGTAAGATTGGCAGATATCGGTTTTGAGGAAAACAAAAAATCCTCCGCGAGGAGTGATTCTTACTTTGTCACTGCGGACCGCTCTCGCTCCATCAACTCGACAAACTGGGCGAAGAGGTAGTCGCTGTCGTGCGGCCCAGGTGAGGCTTCGGGGTGATATTGAACGCTGAAGACGGGAAGCTCTCGATGGCGAAGCCCCTCATTCGTTCCGTCGTTCAGGTTGGTGTGGGTAATTTCCACCAGCTTCGGATCGAGGGACTTCGGGTCGACAGCAAATCCATGGTTCTGCGAGGTGATTTCGATATCGTTTGTCAACAGGTTCTTGACGGGGTGATTTGCCCCTCGATGACCGAACTTCAATTTGAACGTCTTACCTCCCAGGGCAAGGCCCAAGAGCTGATGCCCCAGGCATATGCCGAAAATCGGTTTCTTCCCTATCAATTTCTTGATGTTCTGAATTCCGTACCATACCGCCGCCGGATCTCCCGGGCCGTTCGAAAGGAATATTCCGTCCGGATTCATCTCGAGTACTTTTTCTGCGGGAAGCGCCGCGGGGACAACGGTCAACTTGCAGCCGTACGATATGAGTCGCCTCAAGATATTCTGCTTCACGCCGTAATCATAGACGACAACGCACCACCGCCTGCCGTTCAACTTCGATTTCAGGCTAGGCTTCAGGGCAAAAGGTGTTCGGTCAACGTCATCCCATTCATACATCGTCGAGGTGGTTACAACCTTTGCCAGGTCCAAGCCGTTCATATCGGGTGACCGCCGCGCCTTTTCGACGAGGCTTTCGTCATCAAGATCAGTTGTGGAGATGATACCGCGCATCGCGCCGACCGTCCTGATCATTCTGGTGAGCATTCGGGTATCTATCCCCTGCAACGCCACAATGTTGTGCTTGGTGAGCCATTCACCAAGACTGCCGGTTGCACGGAAATTGCTGTAGAAATCAAAATACTCTTTCACAACAAATCCGGCGACCTGAGGCTTGGCGGATTCAAGATCGTGGAGGTTGATGCCATAATTGCCGATGAGCGGATACGTCATCGTCACAATTTGGCCAGCGTAGGAGGGATCGGTGAGAATTTCCTGGTATCCTGTCATGCTCGTGTTGAAAACTACTTCACCGGTGACTTCGGCAGGAGCACCGAAGCTTTCCCCGGTAAAGACCGTTCCGTTCTCAAGAGCAAGCTTTGCGATCAATGATGTTTTCTCACCTTCTTGATGGGAGTCCTTCTGTGACAAACTCATGATAGCAAGAATTGCCTGGCCATGCAACTTGAACCATAGCTCGCTTTCTTCTCTCGAAGACTGTCGCTCAGAACGGCCTCAAACGAAGTGCCCACCGCGAATCAGTGATCGCGAGGCAGCGCGACCGAAATGCGCGCCCATCCAGAACGAGACGTGCGTCCAGATCTGTTCGCCGCACAAGCAGCCGGCGCCATCTCCTCTCGGGTTTGACCATGGACAGGATAACGCAGGTTTTACCGCGAGAACGAGTAAGATGAATGTCTTGATTCCCAGATGCACAGGCCTTCAAACCTACTGCCTTGACAACCTTTGCAAAAAGTGTTATTTTCAATCGTAAAATTGGGCATTTTCTGATGATTACTGCGGCGAAATCGGAGCGCTTGAACGAGCGGGAGCGCGACATCCTGCGACACGTCGTCCATAATTTTATTTTGACGGCCATCCCCGTGGGATCTCGCTACATCTCCAAGCGTTCTGAGTCCCAGCTCAGCCCTGCCACCATCCGGAACGTGATGGCGGATCTGGAGGATCTCGGTTATCTTTCGCATCCCCACACTTCTGCGGGGCGCATGCCGACTGATCTTGGATATCGCTACTACGTGGATTTCCTGATGGAGGTTCAGCAGCTCACGGAGAAGGAAAAGCTGGAGATTCAGCAGCAGATGAACACAGCAGCCGACCCCGATTCGCTCTTGAAGGAAACCTCGAAACTGCTCGGGAAAATCTCCAAGCAGCTCAGCGTCGTTTCCTCTCCGCACATCAGCAGTGGAGTCTTCGAAAGGCTCGAGCTTATCCCGATTTCCAGCTCGAAGCTGCTTGTGGTAATCTCCATTCGCTCCGGACTTGTCAAAACACTGATGCTGGAGGTCGGGGTGGAGATCAGACGTGAATACCTCGAGCAGGTGAGCAGAATCCTGAACGAACGCCTGTCGGGCCTGACCCTACACGAAATTCGAGATACCTTCATCGAGCGCACGCGCGATGTTCAGGACGAACGGACCGGCTTGATTCGTCTTTTCATCGATTCCGTCGACCAGCTTTTCGACGACATGAAGGAACGTGAAAAGGTCCACATCTCCGGAACGCAGAACATCATCGAACAGCCGGAGTTCGTGGATCCAAGGAACTTCCGGAGCGTCATTGAGCTGATCGAGAACGACGACATCATCGTCCACTTGCTCGAGAAGCATGAGGAGCTCGATAAGAACTTCGTCATCACGATCGGAACCGAAAACGAGGACAGCAAAGTCAAGGAGTACAGCATCGTCTCGGCGATCTATGACATCGACGGCGTGACAGGCAGGGTTGGAATTCTCGGACCGAAGCGGATGAATTACGCCAAAGTTGTGCCCTTGGTCGATCACGTCGCAAAACTGATTGCAAAGATGCTGAGAGGCTAAGGCAACTCACTGAGACAAAGGAGCACGAGAGCGCATGGAAGAGAAGGACATACAACCGAGCGAGACACCGAATCAGGAAATCCAACCCCAACCAGCGGAAGCGACGCAGTCGCGGCAGCTTGAAGAGTTGGCGCAGAAGCTCGCTGAAGCAGAAAAGCAAATCGAGTACTACAAGGATCTTTTCCTACGCAAGGCCGCCGAATTCGATAATTACAAAAGGCGAGCCGAGAACGATGCGGTCTCGATGATCAAGTATGCGAGGGCTGAAATGATCACGAATCTCTTGCCCATCCTCGACGACTTTGAGCGGTCGATGAAGCTCAGCAAAGACCGAAGGGAATCAGAAGCCTTTCTCAAGGGCATCGAATTGATCTACCAAAAGCTCTTGAAATTCTTGGAGGCGCAGGGCGTCCGGCCGCTCGAAACGCTAGGGAAGGAGTTTGATGTCGAATTTCACGACGCCCTTCTCCAGGTCCCTCGCAATGACGTTCCGCCCCACACCGTCATCGAGGAGGTCGAAAAAGGATACACACTCGATGACCGGATCCTTCGCCACGCCAAAGTCATAGTCTCCACCGCCCCGCCCGACGGCGGGAGTGCCGAGCAAGGAACAGCAAGGCAGCCGATGAGCGCGGCAGCGGACTCGAAGAAGACAACGGAGAAATAAGCCCATCCTATGACCAAACGGGACTATTACGAAACACTTGGCGTCTCGCGCAACGCTTCACAGGATGAAATTAAGAAGGCGTATCGCCAAATGGCGTTGAAGTATCATCCTGACCGCAACCCCGGGAACAAAGAGTCGGAGGAGAAATTCAAGGAAGCTGCGGAAGCCTACGAGGTGCTTGGCGATCCTGAGAAACGTCAACGATACAACCAATTTGGCCATGAGGGGATGCGAGGCACGAACTATCGTGAGTTCCACGATATCAACGACATCTTCTCCGCATTCAGCGATATTTTCGGGAGTAGCTTCGGCGGCGGGATTTTTGATGAGGTGTTTGGAGCTTCGACGCGCAGCAGGCGTGCATCGAGAGCTCAGCATGGCATACCCGGCTCTGACCTGAAGGTCAAGCTGCAGCTGACGCTGGAAGAGATCGCGACGGGCGTTGAGAAGAAAATCAAGGTCAGAAAACAAAAGAAATGCGATGTGTGCAACGGTACGGGCGCGAAGCCCGCTACCGGCTCATCAACCTGCCCTCAGTGCAACGGGTCGGGGGAGCTTCGGCAAGTCTCGCGTTCCATGTTTGGTCAGTTTGTCAACATCACAACGTGCCCCACCTGCGGAGGGGAAGGTCGAATCGTCCATGAGCCATGCTCAAACTGTCGCGGCGAAGGTCGCCTCCCTGGCGAAACGACAATCAAGGTGAATGTCCCTGCTGGCGTCTCGGAGGGCAACTACATCCCGTTGCATGAACAAGGGAACGCCGGCCAGCGCGGCGGTCCGCCGGGTGATCTGATCGTCCTCATCGAGGAAGAACCTCACCAGTACTTTTCACGCAGCGGCGACGACATCATCTATGATCTCAACATCAGCTTCCCGATGGCTGCGCTTGGTGGGGAGATTGAGATTCCGACCCTAGCAGGGAAGGCGAAGCTCATGATTGATCCCGGCACGCCAGCGGGTCGTATGCTCCGCATGCGCGAGCGCGGAATACCCCATCTGAACAACTATGGCCGCGGGGACCAGCTCGTGAGGATCAACATTTGGGTTCCAACGAAAGTGACTGTCAAAGAGAAAGAACTGCTGAAGCAACTGGCCAACTCCGAGCATATTACACCGAGTGAGGAAGAGCGGCACGGGCACACGAAGAGTTTCTTTGAAAAAGTCAAGGACGCATTCTCCTAACACCGAATGTTTCAGCGCCTCAAGAATTGGCTGGCTCTTACCGCGACAGAACAACGAGTGATCCTGTTTCTCGCGGCGACCTTCTTGATCGGCGCAGGGATTCGGTTATATCAAGAGGCGTTCCCTTCACAGCAGCAGTTTGACTACCGGTCGGCCGACAGCACGTATGCAGCCCTGAGTCAAGCCCTGCGAGCGGATACGACGGAAGACAGGGGACGCAAGGACAACCAGCTCATCAACATTAACACCGCATCCAAGGATGAGCTGATGAGCCTGCCGGGCATCGGCGAGGTCATCGCCGAACGCATCATCCTTTTTCGGGAGGATGAGGGTCCACTCAGAAGCATTGACGACCTCCAAAAGATAAAAGGAATCAGTGCCAAGAAATTCCAACAGCTGAAAGCACACGTAACCGTTCGATAACAATCGGACCATCGAAAGCCCGCGTGACGGTGCTGCAGTGTCTCGGAGCGCTCCTTCGGTGCTGTTCGATCCAACAACACTACCCAAGCCCCCTTATGAAATCTTCACACTATGTCGGGATCTCGTTCTATCAAGGGCAGATCCAGCTCGCCGAAATTGACCATGGAAAGAAGACGACCCTCACGGCGTTAAGTGAACGCTCCACGTCCCTCGACTTCACGCACGCTGCCGCCTTCTCGCCTGATCATCCACAGCTCTTTACGTTTGTCTACGAGCTCGAAGAGCTCTTCAAGCAAAACCGTGTCCACACGAAGACGATCTCGTTCGCGTTGCCCACCGATCCCGTTTTCATCAATGTCATACCGGTGGACGCGACACTCCAGGGAAATGAGCTCACATCCTACGTCCATTGGGAGTTCGAGCAATATCACCCGGCTGTGCCTGCTAAAGAATTCATCATCACCGCACAACCGTTGCCGTTGGGGAAAAAGAACATCAAGCAGATGTTCATCGTCGCGGTCCGCAAGGGGATGGTCGCATTCCTAAAGCGGGCGACCAGCGAGTTGCGATTGCAGCTCCATCTCATCGACATTGACCAATTCAGCTCGGAAAAAGCGCTACGGGTAAACTATCCCGAAATGATGAAAGAAAACGTCGCACTGTTCGGTATTCGCTATGGCCGTGTTGATGCAAGTCTTTTGAAGCAGGGGGAGATGGTAGACTACCGAGGCTTTGCGCTCGACACTCCCGAAGCTCTCAAGAAGACCATCCTTACCTATCTGAACTATCTGAAGCAAAAGGACGGTGTCGCAACACCGGGCAGGATCGTTCTGCACGGAATCGAGATAACGCCGCAGACAGTCATTGCGATTCAACGCGAGACTGCAATTCAAACGGTTGCGCTCGACGCTGTCCGGCACCTTGCACTCTCGAAGAAACTGTACGAGCCGTTTGTCAAGGAGAGCTTTCGATTCGCGGCAGCGATCGGCTTGGCACTACGAACGCAATGAGAATCATTGCTGGGCAGTATCGCGGCAGAAGCCTTTCCAGCGTCCCGGACCTTTCCGTCCGCCCCACGACTGATCGAGCAAAGCAGACCATCTTTGATATCCTCTCTCACCGGCTGGACTTTGAAGGGATCGAGGTGCTGGACCTCTTCGCGGGGAGCGGGAGTTTGGGATTGGAAGCGCTGAGCCGCGGGGCTCAGCACGTCGTTTTCGTCGACAAGTCGAAACAGTCGCTCCATGTCCTTGAGGGGAACATTGAGTCCCTCACGTGCCGGTCACAATGCACGGTCTATCCGGCGGATGTATTTTGGTTTCTGAAAAACACGAGGCGATCGTTCGATCTCGTCTTTGTTGATCCACCATACAAGCTCGAGAAGATTGAAACGCTTCCAACGGCACTCCATCAGTCGAGAGCGGTGAAGAATGGGACGTACGTCGTCATGGAACACAGCAAAACATCCCAAATAGAGTTGT
>ERZ1292640.1366-Hain-H43-02um-R1-1366-length-20218-cov-7_pt1 | contig 20218 bp, 15 predicted proteins | sample MGYA00564404_ERZ1292640 | MGnify/ENA primary metagenome ERZ1292640 (study PRJEB36523, sample SAMEA6512636) | groundwater metagenome | collected 2019-01-08 | study: AquaDiva: Metagenomics assemblies of 32 groundwater samples
TCACGGCCATGCCGGCGGCGCAGTCGGGCGACGAAACGTCGGTGCACCAGGCGCGGGTCGCGTCGCGCCGGCTGCGCGGGGCGTTGCCGATGCTGGGCGCCAGCGCCGACGCCCACGCGCTGGATCGGGTCGATCGCCGCGTGCGCCGCATTACCCGCGCGTTGGGACCGGTCCGCGAGCTGGACGTCGCACTGTCGTTACTGGCCGAACTCGAGGGCCGGGGTTCGGCGTCGGCGACTGCGATTGGCCGCGTGCGAGACGCGGTCACGGCGGAACGTTCGAAGCGCCGGCGCGACATGCTCGACGAGATCACACCGTCGCGCCTCGACAAGCTGCGCCGGCGACTGGTTGACGTGGCGGCCCCAGAAACCCACCGCGGCGCCCCGGCCGATACCGTGGCCGAAGCGATCGCGCAATCGGGCCAGCGCGCGCGCCGCCTGCGCGCGGCCATCGAACGTGCCGGCGGCATCTACCTGGCCGAGCGCCTGCACCGGGTCCGCATCGAAGCCAAGAAGCTGCGCTACGCCCTCGAGATCCAGCGGGAACTCAAGCACGCGCGGTCGCGCGTGCACCTCACTCGCCTGAAGACCCAGCAGGACCTGCTGGGCCGCATGCACGATCTCGAGATCCTGATCGATCGCACCCGCGCCGTGCAGGCCGCCATGGCGCCCCGCAACCGGCGGGGCATGGCCGAACTGGACGCGCTGATCCGCGTGCTCGAAGACGAGTGCCGCGAGGGGCACGCCATCTACATGCACGCGCGCCCGGCGCTGCTGAAACTGTGTGAAGCTGTCATCGATGCCGCCGGGCAATCACGCTCGACGGCCGCCTAGCCCCCCGAAACAGAACATGGCCGCCACCATCGAGTTGTACCTCGTGCGCCACGCCGTGGCCGCCGAGCGTGGACCGAAGTATCCCGACGATCGCCTGCGCCCGCTGACGCCGGCCGGCGCCAGGAAGTTCGCCGCCACCGTGCCGGGCCTGGCCGAGATGGGAGTGGTCGTGGATTTTGTCCTCACCAGCCCGCTCGTGCGCGCTCGCGAGACCGCCACATTGCTGGCCGCCGGCCTGAAGCCGAAGCCGGCGCTGATCGAGGTGGAGGCGCTGGCGCCGGGCGGCCGTCACCAGGCCGTAATCGAGGCGATCAAGACCCACGCGAAGCGGTACCGGCGGCTCGCGATCGTCGGGCACGAGCCGGATCTCGGGGAACTCGCCGCGCGCCTGTTGGGCGCGCGTGGCACGGTGCAGTTCAAGAAGGGCGCCATCTGCGCCATTGACGTGGACGGCGCCACGCCCGCTGGTCCGGGGACGCTGCGCTGGATGCTCACGCCCCGCGCCCTCCGCGCACTCGCCCCCTAACCCCCGATCCCCGGTCCCAGATCCCCGATGAAAGCCACCGTCGTCATCAACCCGATCGCCGGACCGGGACGCCGGAGTTCCCTCGATGCCTGCTCCCGGCTGGCGACCGATGAGCTGGGTCGCGGCGGGTTTGATGCGCAGGTGCGGATCACGACGGGACCGTCAGACGCGCAGCGCTTCGCCATGGAGGCGCTCGATGCCGGCCATGCGATGGTGGTGGCCTGGGGTGGGGACGGAACCGTGAACGGCGTCGGCGCGGCCCTCGCGGGTTCGCGGGTGCCCATGGCCATCATTCCAGGCGGCTCCGGCAACGGCCTGGCGCGCGACCTCGGCGTGCCGCTCGACGCCGCGGCCGCCTTCGCTGTGGCCGCTGGCGGGAAGACCCGCGCGATTGATGCAGGCGAACTGAACGGATCCTTGTTCTTCAACGTCGCGGGCATCGGCCTCGACGCGAGCATCGCCGCGCGAATGGCGTTGCCTGGCGCGCGACGCGGGTTGCTGGGCTACGTGCTCGCCACGCTCACTGAAGTAGCGTCGTACCGCGCTTGCGACTACGTGGTCGAGTTGCCGAGCGGGGAGCCGGGCTCGCCAATCACCACGCCGGCCCTGTTCATCGCCATCGCCAATTCACGCCAGTACGGCAACGGCGCGCAAATCGCGCCGAGCGCGTTACTCGATGATGGGCTGATGGATATCGTGGTGGTGAAGCCCCAATCGCTGCTCAGCATGGCGTCGCGAGTGCCCGCGTTCTTCAACGGCACCCTGCGCGCCGACGACAAGGTGCTGATGCACGCCTCAGCGACGGCGATCATCAGGTGCCAACATCCGATTGCCTTTCACGTGGATGGCGAACCCCGGAGCGGGGCGCCCACGCTGACTCTACGCACGCATTCCCGCACCCTCGAGGTTCTCGTTAACTCCTGATTTATCAACGAGTTCGCTCATTTACCCCGGGAATTGTCGCCAAGAATTTACACCCGGCGCGTGTCCGGCTGGAAGACGATGGTTGAGATCATGGACGCCTTCACGAAGAAGCTTCAGTATCTCGATCACACGCGCCGTTATTCGATTGTGGCCACGGACGATGGGTGGGAGGTGCGGGAAGAGCGCGACAGCCAGGTCGTGCGCCAGGCTGTCTACCAGGATTGGCACCGCGTCGAGCGCGTCCGGCGCGCCATGTCGAACGAACTCGACGACCTGCGCACTAAGGGGTGGGCGGAGGTTCAATAAAGCGGTAACCGAGTCCTACCACTGTTTCGATCTGCCGGCCGGCGGCGCCCAGCTTGCCGCGCAGGCGGCCCACGTGCACATCGACCGAACGCGTTTCGATCATCCGGTCATACCCCCACACTCGTTCGAGCAGGCGGTCACGCGACAGCACGCGGTTGCGGTTCTCGACCAGGTGCTTCAGCAATTCGAACTCGCGCCTCGTCAAGCGGACGGCGACGCCATCGACCGCGATCGACACCGCGTCGAAGTCGGCGACCAGGTGCTCGCCGCGATAAACGGGCGGCGGGCCTGCTTCCTCGGGCCGGCCGCGGCGCAGCACGGCGCGGACGCGCGCCGAGAGCTCGCGCGGACTGAAGGGCTTGGTGACGTAGTCGTCGGCGCCGGCATCGAGGCCGACCACGCGGTCGCTCTCGCTGCTGCGCGCGGTGAGCATGATGATCGGGGTCTTGGCGGTGGCCGGCCGCGTCCGCAGCAGGCGGCACACTTCCAGGCCGCCGAGCACCGGCAGGTTGAGGTCCAGGATGATCAAGTCGACTTGCTGCTCGCTGGCCAGCTTGAGCGCCTGATCGCCGCTGGCGGCAATCTCGACAATGGCGTCGCCGCTTCGTTCGAGCGTGTGCTTGATCAGCCCCGAGATGTCCTTCTCGTCTTCCACGACGAGCACGCGCGTCTTCTCGTGGCCGCCGGCCGTGCCGGCGACTCGCGGGCGCGGAGCTGGTTGATCGGCGCGAGCCAAGCTGTTCTGTTGCATCCTGCGTTCCTTTACCTGCATGAGAGCACCTCCACGTTAGTGGCCGGAGATTTCCGGCCAGTGACGGGGGCGTTAATTCTGGGTAAAGGCTGGGGCTCGCGCCTTTCCACCTTCGCCAAGGCTACGGCGGGCAAGTCGGCGCTCGTGGGGCGCAGAGCGTGGGGCTCGCGGCTTCGCCGCTCGTGGGGTCGGCGCTTCACGCCTTTGTAGGGCTGGGGTTTAACTCGGGCGTCACGCCGGCGTGATCGCTCTGTCACGACGGTTTCTTACGCTGGCACCATCGTGACCATCAGCGTCATCGTTTGCGCCTACAACGAAGAGCACTACCTCGCGCCGTGCCTGCATTCGCTGCGATCGCAGAGCCGGCCGCCCGATGAAATCATCGTGATCGACAACGCCAGCTCGGATCGCACCGGGGCGGTCGCCCGCGGGGTGCCCGGCGTGCGTGTGATCGAGGAGCCGCGCAAAGGCCTGGTCATCGCGCGTGAGCGCGGCCGGCAAGAGGCCCGAGGGGATGTGCTGGTCTACGTGGACGCCGATTGCCGCGCGCCGCGGACGTGGCTGGAGCGGATCGAACGCCGGTTCGCCGGCGATGCCAGCCTGATGGCGCTGTCGGGGAACTACCGCTTCTACGACTGGGACTGGTGGGGACGCACGCTGCTGCGCGCCTACGACCTCACGTTGGGACCGGCGACCCACGTGCTCGTGAAGTACGTGTTGCGCGTCGGGGTCGTGTTCTACGGCGGCAACTTCGCGGTGCGGCGCGAGGCGCTCGAACAGATCGGCGGCTTCGACACCACCATCGAGTTTCACGGCGAGGACACCAATGTCGGCCGCCGCCTCGCGCAGGTCGGCCGGGTCGAGCTGCGCTACGACTGTTTCCTGTACACGTCGGCGCGCCGCTACAACGCGATGGGGAAGGGGGCGGTGTTCCGCCTCTACGTGCGCAACTTCGTGTCAGAGCTCCTTCATCACCGCCCAAAGGATACGGTGCACCTCGACGTCCGCCCCTAGATGTTGCGCTTTCGATATCGGATCGCCACCCGTCTGTCATTCGCGACTGCGACACTGACCGCAATAAGGGAGGCGCTGTTGAAGCTTGACACGCACGTCCACACTTGGCACTCCGGGCAAACCACGATCTATCCGCTCAGCCTGATCATGCGCGAGTCATACAACACGCCCGAGGGCGTGTACCGGCTGGCCAAGCTGCGTGGCATGGACCTGGTGACCATCACGGACCACGATCGAGTCGGCGGCGCACTCTCACTGTCGCACTATCCGGACGCCATCGTCGGCTGCGAAGTCACCGGCGAATTTCCCAACGACCGGGTCCGGGTCCACCTCAACGTATTGGGGCTGTCGGCGGCGCAGCATGCCGAGATCCAGCGGCTGCGCCGTGATGTGCTCGAGCTGATGCCGTTCCTGAAGCGCGAACGGCTCTTCACCTCGCTCAATCATGTCGCCTCCGGCGTCAACGGGCCGATTACCGCGGCCCATGTCGCGGCGCTGCTGCCGTGGGTGGACGCGCTCGAAACCATTAACGGGTCGCGGCTGCCCGGCCAGAACCTGACTGCGCAGTGCCTGGCCGAGGCCAGCGGCAAGCCCGGCATCGCCGGCAGCGACGCGCATACCATGCGCGGGATTGGCCGGACGTGGACGGAAGTCGAGGGCGCGCGCACGCGCGAGGAGTTCATGGCGGGCCTGTGGAGCGGCCGCTGCCGCGTCGGAGGGCAGCAGGGCAGCTACTTCACCATGGCCGGCGATATGTTGCGGTTTGCCGCCGGGTTTTACGGTGAGCGCTTCGGCAACCTCGGGCGCGAGCCGTGGAAATGGCAGACCCATGCCTTCGTCTTCGGCGGCATTCTCGGCTTACCGCTGATCGCCTTGCCGCTGGCGGGGGCGTACCTGCATTTCATCACCGAAGAGCGATTCAATCGGACCCTGCTGTATGACCTGGTGCGGCGGCCGGCGCGCGCGCTGGCGGCGTTGCCGGACATGGCGGCCTGACATGAAGGTGGCCATCTTCACGGATAACGACTTCGACAAGATCAACGGCGTCACCACGACGCTGACGGCGGTGCTGCGGCATGCGCCGGTGGATATCCAGACACGCATCTACACGGCGGCCGCGCTCGGTTCGGACGACCCCACCTACCTGGCGCTGCCCTCGTTCGGCGTCGGCATCCCGTTCTATCGCGAGATGAAGATGTACCTGCCGCACTGGCGGCAGTATCTCGATCGCGTGCAACGGGACGGAGTGGATGTGATCCACTTGACCACACCTGGCCCCCTGGGCCTGGTGGCGCTGTGGGTGGCGTCGCAGGCATCGTTGCCGCTCGTCGGCAGCTTTCACACCGACCTGTCGGCCTACACGCGCCTGCTGAGCGGGTCCAACCGTCTCGGCGACTGGATGCGCGAATACATGCGATGGATGTACGGGCGCTGCCAGCGTGTGCTGGTGCCGTCCGAGTCCACTCGCGATCTGTTGGTGGCCGCCCGGTGTCCGGCCGACCGCATTCGCATCTGGAGCCGCGGCGTCGATACGCAACTGTTCACGCCCGATCGCCGTTCGCCGCACCTGCGCGACCAGTGGCGCGTCTCGGACGACCGCCCGGCGCTGCTGTATGTGGGCCGGCTTTCGAAGGAGAAGGGCTTGTCGCTGTTGCCGCGCCTGGAATCGGCGTTGCGCGCGAGCTCCCTTGACCATCGCCTGATCATCGCCGGCGACGGGCCCATGCGGCGTCAACTGGCCGCCGAATGTCCGGACGCCGTGATCCTGGGCCCACTCGGGCGGGAAGACGTCGCCGAGGTGTTCGCGTCGGCGGACCTGTTCGTGTTTCCGAGTGAAACCGACACCGCCGGCAACGTGGTGCTCGAAGCGCAGGCGTCCGGCCTGCCGGTGGTGGTGGCGAGTGCCGGCGGACCGCAGGAGCAGATGCAGTCGGGCGTCACCGGACGGGTGTGCGCCGGGCATGACCCGGCTTTGTGGGCCGGCGCGATTGGTGGGCTCTGCCAGGCGCCGGCTCGCGCGGCCGCGTCGGCCGCCGCCCGGGAGTTTGCGCTGTCGCGGCGATGGGACTGGGCGCTCGCGCCGTTGTTCGAGGCCTATCGCGAGGTCGCGGACCGGGGGTCGCGCCGTGCGGCCTGATCCCGAAGTTCCACCGGGACTGAGCGTCGGCGGCGTGTTGGTGCTGGTTCTGCGCCACCCGTGGCGCTATGTGGCGCGCCGCTGGAACTACAAGTCCGCGGCGATGAGCTCGCTATTTCGCGCGACCCTGTTCTTCGCGGTCAATCTCAGCGCCGGACTCGGCGCCGCCGCTGGCGCGATGGCCGCCGAGTTCGGCTTCCGGTTCGCGACGGCCGGATTCTACGGCGCGCTGACCCAGGCGTTTCGCCGCGCCGAACCGGAGCGGGCGGCGACGCTGGCCGTCATGGGGTTGTTGCCGCTGGTCGGTCACAGCCTCGAACTGGCGTTGCACTGGTCGCGCGGCACGCCGCGGCTGGCCGACAGCATCATCGCCTCGGTGCTGCTGACGGCCTTCTCCACCGGCTTCAACCTGTTTGCCATGCGGCGCGGTGCCTTGATCGTCGGCGAGGGCAGCCGCTCGCTGGCGCAAGACCTGGCCCTCATGCCCGCGCTCGTGGCGTCTTTTCTGCTGTCATGGCGATCAAGACCCTTCATCTAACCAACGCCTATCACGCCACCTCCGGTGGCATTCGCACGTTCTATCGTGCGTTGCTGACACGGGCCAACGAGGAACAACGCCTGCTCCGGCTGGTCGTCCCCGGCGCCGTCGATGGTGTCGAAGAGGTGGGTTCATTCGGACGGATCTACACGGTCAAGGCCAGGCCGTCGCCGGCCTTTGATTCGCGCTATCGGTTGATGCTGCCGGGCACGTATCTCGGACGCCACGGGCGAATCCGGAAGATCCTCGAGGATGAGCAACCAGACCTGGTTGAGATTTGCGACAAGTATTCGCTGTTCTATCTCGCAGCCCTGCTGCGAAAGCACTGGCTGGCCGACATCAAACGCCCGACGCTGGTGGGTCTCAGTTGCGAGCGGATGGACGACAACGTCGCGGCGTATGTGTCCGCCTCTGGTGCCGGCCGCTCCTTCTCCCGAGCCTACATGCGTCATCTCTATGGTCCCGCGTTCGACGCCCACATCGCCAATTCGGAGTACACCGCGGCTGAGCTGCGACGAAGTCTGTGGGACCGCCCGCCTGACTTCGTTCATGTGTCTCCGATGGGCGTTGAATTCACTGCGTTCGGCCCGGTCCACCGCGACCGCCAGTTGCGCCGGCGCCTGCTGGCGCAGGCCGGTGGGGCCCAGGACAGCATCCTCCTGTTCTACGCCGGACGGCTGTCACCAGAGAAGAACCCAGGGCTCTTGATCGAGATGCTTCAGCACTTGCAGCGTCCCACGGCGTGGGACGACCGCCGCGACTACCGCCTGGTGCTGGCGGGCGACGGGCCCATGACTGAACGTTTTTTGAGCGACGCGTCGGCCAAGGCCCGCCACCGCGTGCTGTGGGTCGGCTCGATTCGCGACCGCGCCGAGCTGGCACGGTACTACGCGAGTGCCGACGTGTTCGTGCATCCCAATCCCCGCGAGCCGTTTGGCATTGCGCCGCTCGAAGCCATGGCGTCACGGTTGCCGGTCGTCCTGCCCTCGGCCGGGGGCGTGCTGAGCTATGCCAGCTCGGCTAATGCATGGCTGGCCGAACCCGACGGGGCGTCGTTCGCCCACGCGGTCCGTGCGGCCACCTCTCGCCCGGACGATGCCCGGCTGTCGGCGGCGGCCGAGACCGCGCGCCACCTGGATTGGAGCCGGGTGGCGTCGCGGTTTTTCAAGCTCTACGAGCAACTTCATCGGCGCCGGCAGGTGGTTGCGCTGGGAAGTCCCGGCCCCATTCCCTTGCGGTTGGCGAATGCCGCGACCCCTGATTTTGCGCTATCGACAACCGCAAGCCACAGAATCGTTACGGGCTTAGGTCATTCTGCCTTGCAGGAAAGCGAGGTGACCGAGTGAAGCTCGATACACACGTCCACACGTTCCACTCTGGCCGCGCCAGCGTGTTTCCGTTCAATCACTTTATGCGCGAGTGCTACAACACGCCCGAGAGCGTCTACAGCACGGCGAAACGGCGCGGCATGGATCTGGTCACGGTGACCGACCACGATCAGATCAGCGGCGCCCTGGAAATGGCTCACCGGCCGGATGTGCTGGTGGGCTGCGAGGTGACGGCAGAGTTCACGGATGTGGACCTGTGCGTTCACCTCAACGTTCTTGACATCACCGCGGCCCAGCACGAGGAGATCCAGCGGCTGCGCAACGATGTGCGGCAACTGATGCCGTACCTCGGCCAGCAGGGGATCTATACCTCCCTCAATCACGTCGCCTCGGGAATCAACGGCCCGTTGACCGCCGGTCACCTGGCCGCGATCCTGCCCTGGGTCGATGGGCTCGAGGTGATCAACGGCACGCGCCTGCCGTCGCAGAATCGCACCGCGATGTGCCTGGCCCAGGCGACCGGCAAGCACATGCTGGGCGGCGGCGATTCCCACACCGGCCGCGGCATCGGCCTGACCTGGACCGAAGTGCCGGGCGCCAGCAACCGCGACGAGTTCATGGCCGGTCTGCGCGCCGGCCGGGCCATTGCCGCGGGCGACCACGGTGGCCACCGCACGATGCTCTCGGACATGTGGCGCTTCGCGGGCAACTTCGTGACCGAAGCGGTGACCACCACCGTCAGGAATCCGGCCGATTGGCGAGGGTATGCCGGGACGTTCGGGGGAATTCTCGGGCTGCCGGTCATGCCGCTGGTGATGACCGGCGCGTTCGTGCACTTCATCCACGAGCAGCGCTTCAACAGGGACCTGCTCTACGATTTGCTCGCGACGCCCGCGGAGGCTGCGCGGGTCGCGGATGTGCTCGCGGCGTAGTGAAGGCGCGGTCGCTTCGCGACCGCGTGGGGCTCGGCGCTTCGCGCCTTGTCGGGCTCGCGGCTTCCACCTTCGCGCAAGAGCGCTACGGCGGACAAGCCGCCGCTCGTAGGGGTCGCTCGCTACGTTCGCTCCTGGGGAAAAGACCTTCCCCCACGAGGCGCGCAGCGCCGAGCCCCACAAGCGCCGAAGGCGCGAGCCCGACAAGGCGCGTAGCGCCGAGCCCCACGCGCGGCGCCAGCCGCGCGCCCTACCAGAAGCCCAGCCACTTCCACCACGCGGCGCCTGCCGTCAGCCAGATGACGATGTTGGCGACCGAGGTGTAGAACCCCACCCGCCACCAATCGCCGCGCGACACGTAGCCCACGCCAAACAGGATCGGCCCTGTCGTGGTGCCGTAATGAGTCAGCCCGGCGGTGAGATTGGCGGTGCAGAGCAGGCTGTAGACCGCCAGTTGCGGCGGCACGCCGATGCCGATCAGCACGGCGACGAACGGCGGGAACATGGCCAGCAGGTGCGCGGTGATGCTGGCGAAGAAATAGTGCGCGTAGAAGTAGATGATCAGGATGGCGACCAGCACCACGACCCACGGGATGCCGCCGAAGAGGCCGGCGACGTATTCGGCCAGCACGCGGGTCGACCCGGTCCGGTTCAGCAGGTCGCCCATCTGCAGCATGCCGCCGTACCAGACGAAGACGTCCCAGGCGGAGCGCTCGCCGGCCGCGGCCTGCCACGTGAGCGTGCCGGAAGCGAGCAGGACGCCAATGCCGACCATGGCGACGAACGTGACGTCGAGGCGATGCCAGGCCGACGTGATCCACATCAGCCCGACGCCGCCAAACACCAGCAGCGTGATCCACTCGTCGCGGCTGAGCGGCCCCATCTTCTTGAGCTCGCCCGACGCGAACAGCGGCGCTTCCGGCGTGCTGGTGATCTCCGGCTTGAGCAGTCGGTAGGCGATCCACGGCACCACCGCACACGACAGCAGCCCGGGGACAATCGCGGCGACAAACCAGCTGACCCAGGTCACCTCGACGTTGACGAGCTTCAGCGCGAGATCCGCGCCCAGCAGGTTGCTCGCCTGCCCGGTGAGAAACATCGCACACGCCACCGCCGAACCCTGGTACATCGCGGCGATCAGGAACGTGCCCAGTCGGCCGGCGGTCGGTCCAGGGCGTGAATCGAACAGTTCGGCAATGCTGCGGGCGATCGGCAGCACCATGCCGGCGCTACGAGCGGTGATCGAGGGCACACCCGAGGCGAGCGTGACATCGGTCATCTGCAGCGCGTAGGCCACGCCAAGTGACGTGCGGCCGACCGCCCGGACGAAGAGCAAGGCGATGCGCCGCGCCAGGCCGCAGTCGAGCATCACCTTGGCGATCAGCATCGCGATGATCACCAGCCACACCGACGGCTGCGCGAACCCGCCCAGCACTTCGCGCATGGGGATGCCGTTGGCCGCCATGCCGGTGAGGCCCATCAGCACCAGCGCCGAAGCCGGCAGCGGCTCGGTCACCATGCCTGCGATCACGGTGATGAAGATCGCCGTTTGCCGCCAGCCCTGGGGCGTGATGGTGGCCGGGGCCGGGATCAGGTGGGCGAGGACAATGTAGAGGAGGACCAGCGCGGCCAGACCGCGAGTGCGCGACATTGGGGGGAATCTTACTCGGACTCGCCGCTTCATGGCTCGTGGGGCTCGCCCGCTCTCGCGCCTCGTGGGGCTTGCGGCTTCCACCTTCGCGCAAGAGCGCTACGGTGGACAAGCCGCCGCTCGTCGGGGTCGCTCGCTACGCTCGCATCCTGGGGCAAAGACATTCCCTACGAGGCGCGCAGCGCCGAGCCCCACAAGCCGCGCAGCGGCGAGCCCTACGAGGCGCGAGAGCGGCGAGCCCCACGAGGGCCCGAAGGGCCCGAGCCCTACAGGATTCCCCGCTCCCACGGACCGGTGATCGCGACCGTGAACCCGGGCGTCTGGATGTTGAGGAACAACCAGCGGCCGTCGGGGCTGAACGTGGCGCCGGCAAACTCGCGATTGCGGAAGTCGCCGGCGAAGCCGTTGCGCTCGCCGTTGAGCACCACGTTGTTGCGGGCGAAGCGGACAATCCTGCCGTCGCGCGTCAGGCCATGCACGCAGGGATTGGCGGTGCCGTCCTCGCACAACACCAGGCCGCCGCGCGGGCTAACGACCAGGTTGTCGGGCATGTTCAGCACCTCGGCGCCGGGCGACTCGTAGACCAGGCGAATCGCCTGGTTGCGAATGTCCAGCTCCCACACCTGGCCCATTTGGGCGTTGCCGCCATCGGTGCTCGTGACGAAGACGCGGCCGTCACTGTACCACGCGCCCTCGAGCCGGCCAAAGATCGCGCCACCGCGAGCAAAGCCCTGTGCGAAAACGCCGCCGCCGTCGCGCTTGTCGCGATCGACATGTGCCTTGTCTGGTTCGTCGATGTCGACCCAGTGGATGCCGAGGGCGACCCCGGCCCGCTGGCCAAGCCGCAGGTCGGCGTTTGGGCGGCCGTCGACCGCCAGCATCTGCAGCCGGCCGCCCTCCGTGAGCCGCCGCCGCGATGTGGGCGAAAAGCGGTAAAGCCCCGCTCGACGCTGGTCCTCGGTTTCGTAAATGTGACCCGACTCCGGATCGACGGCGACCGCCTCGTGGACGAACCGGCCCATGGCCAACAGCGGTTCCATGTCGGGCCGGCCATCGACGGGGACGTCGAACACGTAGCCATGCCCGAACCGGAGGGCCGGGTTGTCTTCGGGGCCGAGCGTCGTCTCTTCGCAGGTGAGCCAGCTGTTCCAGGGAGTGGCGCCCCCGGCGCAGTTGCGAAGCGTCCCTGCCAGGCTCGCGCGGGATCCCGCCACGAGGCCGGTCGCGGGATCGAAGATCACCGTGGTCGTGCCGCCGCCGGCCGCGGGGTCGTAGGCCATCGCCGCGTCGAAGGCCTTGCCCGGTGACAGCTCGTGATTGCGAATCAGTGCGACCGTGCCTTCCGGGCCGGGGAACGCGGCCATGCCGTCGTGTCCGCCCGGCGTCCGTGCGCCGGAGTCCAGGGGATCTTCCGTCCACCCGAACGACCGATAGCGAAAGCCCTCGGGGAGTTGCAGCAGGGGCAGGCCGGTATTTTCGTCAAGGGTTGGCTGCAGCGGGCCATAGCCCGGATCATCCGGCGCCAGCCGCCCGGCGTCGTGCGGGCGCCACAACGCTTCGAGTGGCGTGGTCACGGCGGCGCTGCCGATCAGTGCGGCGCGCCAGAGAAATTCGCGACGGGGCGTCGTCATGACGCCCGAGCGTAGAGGCCGTGGGTATCAGCCGCGCGACGGCTCAGCGACGGTAGTCTGAGCCAGGTAACATCCGCGCAAAGTCTTCGTACTGATCGGTGGCGACAAAGTCGACGCCTGCGTCGATGGCGGCCTGCCAGCGCCGGCGCACCGCGGCGGCCGCGCCGAAATTGTAGCCGGCGGACCAGCCGCGCTCGCTGCCGGCAGCATGGCCGTTCAGCGTGTAGAAACGAACCCACAGCCCCTGGGCGTGCGCACGTTGGACGATCGCGCCCAGGCGGGCCGCCTCTTCGCCGGTCCAGTCGCCGGCGCGCACCTGGCCGCCGCGTTCGACGACGTTCCACGAGAAGTTGGTCCAGCGCCGGTAGTTGGTGGCCGGCCACGGGATCAGGGTCGCCGGCGAAGCAGTGGCCGCGATTTGCGCCCTGACATCGGGTTCCTCCGAACGCGGCAGCTCCGGACTCGGTGTCGTGCCGAAAATCAACAGGCGGTCGCCCACGCGCACGCGGCCGGAGAAGGCGGCTTCCTGCCCGTCGCCGTTCTCGGTGAGGACCAGCAGCGGCCCGGTCTCGAACGGCGTGACGCGATCGCGTTGGGCGACCTGCTGCGCCGTGGTCAACCACGGCCGATGCCGTGTCAGCAGATCCCATACTGCCTGGTGATGCGCCGGTTCGTTCGACTTGAAGTCGAGATGCAGGATGAGCAGCGGCCAGCGGTCGCGGCGGTTCTCCGCCAGCGCCCGCTCCATCAGCGGCGCAATACGCGCGAAGAAGTGCTGCTCGAGAGTCGGCTCCGTGCCGTTCAGTTCGGTGTCGTGGGAAACCACGCTCCTTCCTGGACGACCGCCGGCCGGCGGCGCCCACGCCACATCCTGCTCGATCGCCAGGCGCGAGAGGCCCGTCGCGAGTGCGCGGTCGATGCGGTCCAGCCAGCGGCCATCCTCGGGATAGCAGTTGTGCGCGTGCAGCAGGGCGGCGCCGCCCAGCAGGGTGGGCGGCCCGGACTGCTCGCTTTGCGCATTCGACAGCGCCGCCAACGCCACCGCGAACGCCAGGATCCGAATCACCCAAATCGACATTGCCCGTCGTTGTACCACCGATGGATGACAGTTGCGAGACGCGCGGCCTGCTACAGAGTTGTTAACCGGCCGTCAACGAATCGTCAGGTGCGGCGCTTAGTCTGGAGTTCCTCCGTTGTCCCGCTGCCGGCCCGCACGGCCAGCAGCGGGACGTTTTTTTGTCAGGCGGTTCCGCCGCCGGTTGTGACGAACCCGCAACACCGCGGGGCATCCCAGTCGGCTACCATCGACCGCATGGCCACGCCGCACGCCGACGACCGGTTGCACCACAGCCTGTCCGAGATCACGCGCCTGCTCGATCGGCATCGCGTGCTCGAAGCCCTCGCGCACCAGCAGGACAGCCCACGCCGCGACCTGGTCGAGCAGTTGCAGCACCGGCAGAACGTCGCGGAGCTCGCCAAGCGGCTGCGACTGATGCATGCTGCCGACATCGCCCACGTGCTGGAGGGCCTGCCCCTAAACGATCGCACCACGGTCTGGCGTGAAGTGGCCGCCGAACAGGCCGGCGACGTCCTGGTCGAGGTCTCGACGGCGGTTCGCGGCTCCCTGATCGATGCCACCGACGCGCCCGTGCTGGTCGACATGCTGGCCCGCCTGGATCCGGAAGACCTGGCGTACATCTCGGAGTCACTCCCCGACACCGTACGTGTGCTGGTCGAGCAGCGTCTCGAACAATCCGAGCGAACCCTCTTCGAAGACAGCATCCGGTTTCCACGGTCGAGCGTCGGCTACGTGATGACGCGCGAGTGGGTGGAAGTGAGCGACCGGCACACCGTGGGCGACACCCTGGCCGACTTGCGCCGCCTGGATGCCATGCCGCCGCAGACCGATCACCTGTTCGTGGTTGATGCCAGGCACGTCTTGCGCGGCAGCGTCGCCCTGCCGGTGCTGCTGGTGTCCGAGCCGGCCGCGGTGGTTACCGACCTGATGCGCGAACAAGTCGTGACGTTCAGCCCCATGGACGATGCCCGATCAGCGGTCGGTGTGTTCGAGCGCTACGACCTGGTCTCGGCGCCGGTGATTGACAACCGCGGCAAGCTGGTCGGCCGCCTCACGGTCGATGCGGTGATGGACGTGCTGCGGGACGAATCCAGCCTGCAGGCGCTACGCAGCGCCGGCTTGAGCGACGACGAAGACTTGTTTGCGTCGTTGTGGGACAGCGCGCGCAACCGCTGGCCGTGGCTGGCGATCAACCTGGTCACGGCCTTTGTTGCCTCGCGGGTGATTGGCCAGTTCGAAGGGGTGATTCAACAGCTCGCAGCCCTGGCGGCGCTCATGCCGATCGTGGCCAGTATTGGCGGCAATACCGGCAACCAGACCATGGCGCTGGTCATTCGATCGCTGGCAACCGATCAGATTCAGCCGAATCGATCGCGGCGACTGTTGACCAAGGAACTGTCGATCGGCGTTCTGAACGGGTCGGTGTGGGGCCTGATCGTCGGGGGATTCGCCGTGATCATCTACGCGCAGATCGGACTCGGCCTGGTCATGACCGGCGCCGTGGTGTTGAACCTCGTGGTGGCCGCGGCGGCCGGTGTGCTGATTCCCCTGGGGCTGCACGCCAGCGGCCGCGATCCGGCGCACGGCGCCAGCGTGCTCTTGACCTTCATCACCGACGGGATGGGGTTCTTCCTGTTCCTGGGCCTGGCCCGCGTGTTCCTCGTGTGAGGTAAATGGGACCTGCTTCCCGGTTGCGGTGATCTTAAGCCTGCTAACTCGAGACGCTGCCCGGCTTGCCGGCCTGGACGATTCGCGTGGCAGCCGTCCGCGCGGCGTCACCACGCACGGTGACCCGGTCGATGACCTTGAAGTCGGCCTGCATGGTGGCCGGCGTGGCCGTGCACGCGATGTAGCCGCGCTTGTTGCTGTGATAGGTGAGGTGCGGGTTGTCGGCTTGCAGCCGCTCCCAGTTCGGTTGGGAATCCGAACCGTCGCCGCCGGACGTGACCGAGGTGTTGGTGAACTCCACGCCGACCGTGTCTGACTTGGGGTCGGCGAAGTCCATTTTGAGATCGGCACACCAGTGGGTGTGGACGTCGCCCGACAACACGATCGGGTTGGCCGCCTTGGTATCGTGGAGCCGCTGGAACAGGCGCTGACGGGCGGCAGTGTAGCCGTCCCACTTGTCCACTGAGAATCGCGCCTCGGGGTTCGTGCCCCGGTTGTCGCGCGCGAACGTCGGCACCTGCTGGCCGAGCACGGTCCACGTGCCCGACCCGGTCGCGAGATTGTCGAACAACCACTTTTCCTGGGCGGCGCCCAGCATGGTGCGCGCCGGGTCGCCCATCGCCGCCGTGCACGAAGGCTGCGAACTCAGGTTGCACGCCTGTTTGGATCGGTACTGCCGCGTGTCGAGCACGTTCAGGTCGATCAGCTTGCCGAACTGGAGCCGGCGATGCAGCGGCAGGTGCGGACCGCTCGGCATCGCCGACGCGCGCAGGGGCATGGTCTCGTAGTACGCCTGGTAAGCCGCGGCACGGCGCAGCAGGAAGACTTCCGGCGGCGCGTCGTGCTCGTCGAGATCGCCGGCGTAGTCGTTGTCGACCTCGTGATCATCCCAGGTCACGATCATCGGGGCCGACAAGTGCGCCGCCATCAGGTCGGGATCCGACTTATACTGCGCGTAGCGGTTGCGATAATCCACCAGCGTGTAGATCTCCTGCCCGAGATGTTGGCGGACGCTGTTCGGGTTGCGGCCGACGTCGCCGCGGCCCTCGTAGATGTAGTCGCCGGTGTGGAAGATGAAGTCGAAGTTCTCGTCGGCGACCCGGCCGTAGGCCGTGAAGTAGCCGGTTTCGTAGTGGCCGCAGCCGCACACACCGAAGCGCAGGCGATCGACGGCGGCGCCGGCTGCCGGCGCGGTCCTGGTGCGCCCGGTCTGGCTGACTTCGGCGCCGCAGCGGAAGCGGTACCAGTACTCGCGGGCCGGCTGCAGGCCGCCCGCCTCGACGTGCACGCTGTGGCCGAGTTCGGGCCGGGCCACCGCAGTGCCTGACCTCACGACCGACGAGAAGCGGGGGTCGGCAGCCACTTGCCACGACACCTCGACATTGGCCATCGGCATGCCGCCGCCCGCGAATGGTTCAGGCGCGAGCCGCGTCCACAGCACGACGCTGTCGGGCCACGGGTCGCCGGAGGCGACGCCGAGCGCGAACGGATAAGACCGGAACAACGGTTGCGCGAAGGCTGTCGCCGGCGCGATCGGCTGCAGCATCGCCGCAGTGCCAAGCTTCCAGGAAATGTTCAGCAGCTCGCGCCGCGACAAGCGCGACAGGGCGCGGTCGTAGAAACGAATCGTGTCGGTCCGGGCCATGGCTAGAAGTTCACCTTGACGCCGAGCTGCATCTGGCGTGGCGTGGTGGTCAGCGAGGTGATGGTGCCGAACGACGTCGCCGAACGGTTGCCGTTCGGTGCGTTGAAGTTGGTCCGGTTCATCACGTTGAAGACTTCCAGCCGGAGTTCGAACCCACGCCCGCCGCCCGGCAGGCTGAAGGTCTTGTGCAGGCCCATGTCGAGCGTGTAGATGGCCGGCCCGCGCGCGGCGTTGCGCGGCGCGTTGCCGAAGGGCTGCGTCGAATCGGTCGGGATGGTGACATTGGCCGGGTTGAAGTAGGCCCGGTCGGTCGGGTCCGCGGCGTAGATGTCGCCCGTGACGTTGGGACGGTAGGTCGGCGCGCCGCTGACACTGAAGTTCGACGCTGGGCTGTAGGTGAGGTTGACCGGAACGCCGCTGGTCATGGTGTTGATCGCAGTGACGCGCCACCCCCCCAACATCGCCTCGGCGATTGGGTTCATGTCCTTGGCAAAGCGGCGGTCGCGGCCGAACGGCAGCTCCCACACCATCGTCGTGGTGTTGTTGAGCGGCTGGTTGTAACCGGAGATGCCGAACTCGCCGTCGAGGTCGGCCATGTTGACGCGGCTGTTGTCGCCGTTGGCGGTCTCGAGGTGGCCCGACGCGTTGTCGCGGGCGCGCGACCAGGTGAAGGAGTTCAGCAGGTAGAGCCCCTGCGAGTAGCGGCGCTCGACCTTGACCTGCAGCGCCCGGTAGTCGCCCTTGCCGCCGTCAAACGCGCTCTGGATGAACTGGTAGCCCTGAATGGGGCGCCGCGCCTGCAGCGGCGTGTTCTCGCCGGCCGCATTCGGGCGGGCCTGGTTCAGGTCGCCGAGGATCATCAGGTGATCGCTCTTGTTGCCGACGTACGCCAGATCGACAATGAAGTTGCCCGGCAGCTCGCGTTGCACCGTGACGTGCCAGCTCTGGACGTAGCCGGTCTCCAGATCCGCCGGGATGTGATTGACGCGGCCGTTGAGCGGGTTGAAGTTGGCCGGCACGTTGAGGCCGGTTGGGTAGCCGTCCTGCGTCGGCCGGAAGCAGGTGATGGGCGACTGGTTCGGCGCGCACGGCCCCAGGGACGGTTGCTGCGTCACTGAGATCGGCACCACGTGCGGGCCGTTGAACGACAGCAGGTTCTCGCCACCGAGCCGGTTGAAGTGGATGTAGCTCTTGCCGTAAGCCGAGCGGAGGACGGTCTTGTCGTTCAGCGTGTAAGCGAGGCCGGCGCGCGGCGCGAAGTTGTTGCGATCGGGGTTGACCAGCGTGCGGTCGTAGATTGAACCGTCCTTGGCCTGCAGCAGCGTCTTCGTCGCCGGATCGAAGTTGGTCAGGAAGTTGTTCTCTTCCCACTGCGGCGTCGCAAACTCGTAGCGCAGGCCCAGGTTCAGCGTCAGCCGCGGCGACACGCGCCAGTCGTCCTGCAAATAGGCGAAGTGCATCCGCTGGCGCAGTTCGAAGACGTACGGGTTGACCAGCGAATAACTGCTGCGCGCGCCCATCAGGAAGTCGGCCAGGTTGTAGGTCGGGCCGTCGGCGGCGGCGCCGGCCGGACGGCTGAAACTGCCGGAATACGAATCCGACCCGTACTTCGGATTGACGTCATCGACTTCGGTGTTGATCCACTGGTATTCGTAGCCGCTCTTGAAGGCGTGCGTGCCGGCGAGCCACGAGTAGTTCAGCCGCGGGTTGATGACGAAGGGATTCTGGAACTGTGGGTTGCTGTCCTGGCGTCCCCAGGCGGTCCAGCCGCTGACCCCCTGCTGCGTCAGGCCCCCCGAGAACTCGGTGCCCGAGGGCAGGCCGGTGATGCCATAGGCGGCCAGCATGTCGGACGTGCCGGTGCCGAAGGCCGACTTGCCGGCGTCGGTGCGCGAGATACCCAGTCGGATTTCGAGCAGCGAGCGCGATGACACGGCGCGGGTGACACCGAGCGCCAGCTGCTGATTCAGCACCTCGACGTAGGCGTTGGCCGGGCTGCCGATGTCGCCGGGGATGGCCGGCGGCTCGAAGTTGTCGACCTTGCGATGGCTGAAGCGAACGAAGGCGTTGGTGCCGGCGCTCAACTGCTGATCGAGCTTGAGGTCGAACTTGTCGCTGTAGTCCTGGCGGCGCGGCAGCGAGTCGAAGTTGTTGCTGGTGCCCGAGCGGGTCGGGGCCGGCAACCCGGCCAGCACCTTGGCCGCAAACGGCGTGATCGCCGAGGCCGGGATCACGCCGTCGGCGTAGATGGCGCCGGTCAAGGGGTTCATCACCGGCTTGCCCATGACGCCCTGTCGCTGCGCCGCGGTCGGGATGCTCGCAAAGGTCACCGTGCGCTGCACCTGGCGGAAGCCCTCGTAGTTGGCGAAGAAGAACGCCTTGTTGCGCACCAGCGGTCCGCCCAGCACACCGCCGAACTGGTTGCGGTCGAGGGTCGGTTTGCCGGTGGTCGGCCGGAAGAAACCAGTGGCGTTCAGCGCGGTGTTGCGGTTGAACTCCCAGGCGGTGCCGTGGAACTGGTTGGTGCCGCTGCGGAAGGTGGCGTTGATCACCGCCCCGCCGGCGCGGCCGAACTCGGCCGAGAAGTTGTTGGTCTGCACCTTGAATTCCTCCACCGCGTCGGGCGTCACCTGCACGACCTGGTTCGAGAAGCCCTGGTTGCTGGTGCCGTAGGCGTTGTTGTCGACGCCGTCGAGAATGAAGTTGTTGAGCGCGCTGCGCATCCCGTTGACGTTGAACGAGGCGTCGCGCGAGGTGCGAATCGACGAGGTGCGCACGCCCGGGCTGAGCAGCGCCAGGTCGGCGTAGGCCCGGCCGTTGAGGGGCAGGTTGACGATCTGCTCGCGGGCGATCACCTGGCCGCGGTCGCTCGAATCGGTCTCGAGGCGTCGCACGCCGGCGGTCACCTCGACTCTCTCGCCGATGCTGCCGATCTGCAGCATCAAGTCGACCCGCTGGCGGGCGCTGACGGTCACGTTGACCTCGGGTGCCACCGCCGTCGAAAAGCCCGACAGCTCCGCTTCGACGCGGTAGGTCCCGACGCGGACGTTCAGGAACTGGTAGGCGCCGGCCTGGTCACTGACCGTGACGGCCTGGACGCTGGTGGCGAGATTGGTCAGGGTGACCGTCGCGCCTGGCACGGCGGCGCCCGACGGGTCGGTGATGCGGCCCAGCATGGTGGCGGCATCGAACTGCGCGTGGGCCGCCGACGGCAGCAGCGCGAGTAACAGGGCGAACAGGACCGGCAGCAATCGAA
>ERZ1292640.1367-Hain-H43-02um-R1-1367-length-20212-cov-46_pt1 | contig 20212 bp, 12 predicted proteins | sample MGYA00564404_ERZ1292640 | MGnify/ENA primary metagenome ERZ1292640 (study PRJEB36523, sample SAMEA6512636) | groundwater metagenome | collected 2019-01-08 | study: AquaDiva: Metagenomics assemblies of 32 groundwater samples
GGCCCGCCTTAGCATCGAGGGCGGTATGGCAGGCCTTCGCATCCAGGTCCGGTTCACCCACGTTCCAGGCCCGGCCGCCACACTGCCGCTGAAAGCTGACGGCTGACAGTTTGAGGCTAGAAATCGAACAGGTAGCTGTACTTGAAGTAGAGCACGCGGCTGGTGCGCCCACCGCCCAGCGGTGGCGAGCGTTACGTGCTGGCCTCAGCGCCGGGTAGTCCGCCCCTCGGCGAGGAGGCCGTCCGGCGGGCTATCGAGCGAATCCGTGAAGGGCGAATCCGGCGCATCTCGGGAAGCCCCAGCCAGGTTCGGCCTGGACTCGGACTGCCTGGTGGGGCTGCCTGGGCGCGGGCCAGGAATGCACACCGCGCCTTTGCAGAGCGTGTCTGCTTTGTGCTGGCTGGTTCGGGTTCCATTTGGGCTGCAAAAACCGGCTCAGAACGTCCACCCACAATCCCCAAAGAACCCCATCAGGTCAACGCAGCGTACACCCAGCCGCGAGCAGACATAGGGGATTTTGGACTGGTAGCCCTGCCCCTTGGTGGCCTCCATCGTCACCACGGTGAGCCTATGACGCCTCGCGAAGGCGATCACAAACGGGTCCGCGTCGATCCGGTCTTGCGCTGCCTTCACCAAGCCCGGGAAATCGCGGACGATTTCACGGACATACTCCTGCTCGACGTCGTCCGGTTCAAGGCAGAGGCCAGTTTGCTTGCGCGCCCATTCGTATAGATCATCCTCTCCCACTTTCAGCTCCTCAAGGACCATCGGGCTCGCCCGAAGGTCGCCGCACCGTATCACTTCCTCGATCCGCCGCCAGACGGACGGGAAGCGATCGGGACGATAGTGGAACCGCCACGCTGTGATTAGCGCGCTCGTGTCGATCGAGTGGGTCACTTAGCAGCGGCCTCCGTCAGAGTCATGAACGGTAAACCGCCGCTTCGAATTCGGAGAGGTGCTTTAGTCGCATGCCGAGATGCCTGGCAAGGTCGGACGCGGACACGCGGCCGTCGTAGAAACCTTCGAGCACGGTACGCGCGTACAGGCGGCCGAGGCGATTCAGAGTCCTAGTGTGGACCGGCACCGCGAAATCTCGCTCCTGTTGCGCTTCCCACTCGGCCTGGAACTGCTGTCGCTTGAGCCTGTAAAACCGCTCCGTAGTCCTGCCGAGGATCAGGAGACGCCGGAGGATGGCCTCTCGGCTGGACCCGAACTCGCGCGCCAACGCCGCCAGATCGATGTCGGTCCAGCCCTCACGTCCCGCGGTCCTTCGGACGGCTGGTTCGGTCAGCAGAGCCGGAGCAGGCACCAACACCGCGCCAGCGACCCTATTACAAAGGACCTCGTGATCGTTGCCGCCAGCCTCGCGCTCATGGTTGCCGGGCAGGCACAGCCCGCCGTCGCGAAGGATCAAATGGCACAGCTCATGAATTGCGGAGAAAGCCCGCCCGGCGTGCGCGTCGCCGCCGTTGAGCAGGATTACTGGCAACTGCGGCTCCACTATCGAGAAGCCCCTCATCTCGCGCACATCGACGTGCGTGGTCTGGAATACCAGGACACCGATGCCCTCCAGCGCCTCACGCCACCTCTGGAAGGCCGCTCGCGGCTCTCGCCACGTCTTCTGCTCGGCGAGAGGGATGCCGAGATGTTTTCGGATCGCCGCCGCAGCTTCCTCTGTGTCCGTCCCTTCGAGTCGGATTTCTGGAAGGCGAGTTTGCGGTGCGTCGGGCCCAAGGATTTCGAGCAGGGTCCCGCGGCGGCCAGCGGCCAGCCGGATCTCGTGCCTCAATTCAGGAGAGACCGCCGCCGCGTGCGCGTCCGCCAGCCTCCTAAAGTCGTGCACCGGCACCTGTTCGGGCGGCGGCTCGGGCATGTAGAAGACGGCCGGATTGCGCTTGTAGACGTTGGCGAGCTTCAGTAGTTGCGACAAGGTGGGCCGCTGCTCGCCTGTTTCCCAGGAGACCAAACGCTCCGGCTTCACCTGAACCTTGCTGGCGGCGGTGGCGGGGTCCATGCCCGCAGCTTCTCGCGCCCACGCCAGAACGGCGGGCGTCACCAACGCGCGTGGCCTGGTTTCAGATGCGGGCACGAGCAAATATCCTATCTCAATTATCGGACAGGTCTACAGGGCCTTGTGCGCCCCAACACGGCACCCCAGATCGTCCACCGGCAGCCACATTCCTGCCCTCCTCGCCTTTGTCTGTGAGTTTTGCCAATTGTGGGCATTCCGGTCCACGGTCTACTGTGGCGGTCTCAGGTCTTCGCGATGGAGCCCCAATCGAAGGCGTTTGTCTTCACCGCCTGGTAGTTCTCGTCGAGCGCAGGGCCGAGTCGTAGGATTGCAGCAATGCGTCGGGCTACCTCGGTCACGTAACGCACCTCGTCCACGGTCAGCGACCGGCCGAGCAGTGTCTTCTCACGGTAGCTGAGCCATTTCTTGATGACCTGGTAGCCGCCGAGCCTGTACTCCCACACCTGCAGCGGGATGTTGCGCCAGTATGCCCGATCGTTCAGCCAAACGTCACAGGTCTGCACGCCCAGAATGTCGATGGCGCCTTCCGGCACGGCAACACGCTCACCAGAAGTCATCTCGCACAACGTGATCTTACCCTTCGCCGGCATGGTCACGCCGCCCTTTCCCGCGTGGCCCCAGCCTGCCGTGAGTTCCAGATCGCCGGCGTCCGGATCGAGCGTGCCTTCGCTGGCGGTGATGAGTCCGATGGATCTCAGGCACTTGGCCGCGTTGGGCACAGGATCCTCCGGGTCAAGTAGCGCGGCAAGTTCTCGCCCGAGCGCTGCGGAAGCAAGCAAAGCGTGTCTGGTCGCCGGTAGCGGTATGCGCGGCCAGTCCTGTTTGAGGGCACCCTGGTTCTCACGGCGGAAATCCGGAGAATGGAGAATCGCTACCACGTGATAGAAGAGGTTTTCAAATCCTGCGCCCACATCTGCGAGATACGCTTGAGCCTGTTTGCTGATGTTCGGATGAAGCGCGGCTTCTGCAATCAAGCTTTCCCCTTCGCGCACACGGAGGGGGAAGAAGTTTGAGAATCCATTCCCAAAATTGTCCGCGAGCGTCGAGGTCACATACCCGCGATCGAATGCGTCCATCGGCTGCCGCTGCCGGGCTTCGACGCACGGATTGTCGGGCGTGGCGACAGCAAAGTAATCGGGCGACCTTCTACCAAGCAAACCCTGTTCAGGCTCCCAGTAAATCCAACGCAGATCAAAGGGACGATAGCAGTACCTGACAACATATTCCGGCCTGAAGCCGCGTTTTATCAGTGCAGCACGGGCCGCTGGAGCTCTGAACTGCTGCGTGCTCTCAAGAGCCCTGGGACACAAACGGCGCATCTCCTCATTCGAAGTCCCAGGGTCGAAGTACCGTTGCATCCTTTGGACAAGAACATCACGGTCGATATCTACAACTACTTCGTCCCTTTTGGACTGGACGCCGGGGAATGAGGTTGGCAACAGATCAGTGATTCGCGGCCACTCCAGATAATGGCTATGCACCTTTGACGCGGTGAATAACAGACCCAACGGGATCACCGGCCGCACCGTCTCGTATTTCGGCGTACTCTCGCCCAAAGCATCCCTGAGAAGCTGTTCCCGCTTCTCCTTTCCCCAGAGGTGGCGGAACCGAACCGCCTTCGCACCCGTCGAAGCTGAGGTCCGGGCCAGGAGCGTGATGGCAGTGCCGACCTGAATGCCCTCCCTATTGAACTCGGTGGAGAAGATACTGGGATCTGGCTTCCCGTCCGGCGTGAGCTTTCCGGTCTTGTACTTGTCCCCGTTCAAACAGTCGATCCAGATGTGATCGAACACCTCAAGATACCGCTCTCGCATCCCGGTGAAGGACAGGCCGTCGAGCCAGGAGTAGTTCGAAATGAGCGAGACGATACCCCTGCCGGTCTTCTCCACGATGCGCCTGTCGGCCATGCGGAAGAAGCGAACGTACAAATCGTTTAGGCCCTGCCCTTGTGGCGCGGGAGCGGCCTTGGTGGTGCGGTACGCCTCCGTCAATCCCCGCTCCTCGTCCATGTTGGCGATGCCAGCGAAAGAGTTGTACGGGGGGTTGCCGAGGATTACCAGGATGGGAGTATCGCGCTTGACCCGATCAGCCGCCTCGCGCTCCTCCTCCATCTCCCGGAAGACGAGCTGCTTCGGATGCTTGACAGGCTCCCAGCCGGTGAGGGCGTTGGTGAGGAAGACGCCCGCGCGCTCCCGCCTGCTTTCGGACAGCGGCGCCCCGAGTGATTGGAGCAGCAGCCCCAATTGGAGATGTGCGACAACAAACGGCGCCGGCAGGATTTCAAAACCGAACACCCGTTCCAGTGCCGCCCGCTTCAGATCCTGGCCGACGAGCGCGTCGCCGCCTTTGTCCCGCAGCGTCTCGGCGATCTTCCGCAGCACCTCGACCAGATAGGCGCCGGTCCCGCAGCACGCGTCCAGGATGTAGACATTCGGATCGGCCAGCCCGTCCGCGACGCCCAACGTGTGCCGCAACTCAGAATCGACGCGGGCGACCATGTACTTCACGACTTCGACGGGCGTGTACCAGACGCCCAGGTCCTTGCGGAGTTCCGGGTCGAAGGCTTCCAGGAATGGCTCGTAAAAGTACTGCACGGCATGCCCCTCCTCGAACGTGGCGAAGAAGGACGCCCGATCCACACGGTTCAGCGCCGCGCCCGCCCAATCGAGCACCTCCGGAAGGTCCATGGTTTCCAGTTGTCCGGGTTCGACCACCTCGTGGAACAACTTCCGCAGAATAGGCACGCGCAGGTAGTGCGCCGATGTGCGCCAGTCGAACCGGTCCTTCTTATTCGTTGGTGGATGCGACTTGCTCCACAGCACCCAGGCTGAAAAGATGCCGTAGAACAGCGTCTGGATGAGAGCAGATCGGAAAAAGTGATCGCCGCGTGCGCCTTCGAATTTCAGGCCGACTGCCTCTTCGAGCGCAGTCCGGATTCCGGCCAGCGCGGGCAATTCGCCGGTCTCGATCCGGAACTTCGCCTCGCGAGCGTAGGATGCCAGGAACCACGCAAGATCACGCGGTGCAGCCAGCGGAGCCTGGTACAGCATCACGCGCTTCAGGAATTCCTCAAGGCTCTCGCCTTGCTGATCGGCGACAGCGCGCGGATGCGATGCCTTGCGCCAGAAGTCCTGCTCATCGCGCGCCAGGCTGTACGTCTCAAGCACCGCGCGGTTGCCGTCCGCATCGGCGCCCACGAGCAGAAAGTCGCGGTAGTTGGTCACGAGAACCTGGCGGTAACGGCGCCAGTACTCCTTCACCTGCTTGGATTCAGCGATCGTCCGGGCATCTGCGCTCGCCGGCTTCGCTTCGATCGCGCCCCTGGCCGGCGTCGCACCCGAGAACAGGTCGCTCGCCTTGCTTCGAATCTGTTCCTCGCTGAACAGCCCGCCGTCCGGAAGCCCTGCGCCGGTGTCCTGGAGGTGAATGATGCAGCGCACTTTGGGCTTCAGCTTCTTCCCGACCTCGTTGAGCAGGTTGGCCAGCACCGGGTAGGACGAGGTCTCTTTGACGGCTGCGCCGGACGAACGGATCGCCCGTAATTCCTGCAGGTACGTCTCTAATGGATGCATTGGGCGAACTTTGATTTATACCACTACGCGGAGCGGGACTCTAAGCAGCCTGTGGAGCCGGTCTGGCCGACAGCCATTCACCACCGGCCCCGGACTGTTTCTCTTGCGTGCTCAATGGGTCGCGCCGGCCTCCGCTCGGTTTTGCCTTGACCCGTCTTATCATCGGGGGCGGTATGGTGGGCCTTCGCATCGAGATCCGGTTCGCATACCCCCCGGTCTGCCCTGCCGCCAACATCAAAACTGACAGAACAAAGCCAAAATCCCCTTTAGAATCAACAAACCGGTCCCCGGCCGCTGCGCCGGGTCGAAAACCGGGGACAGAGGGTACGTTTCCTCACCGGGCGCCGGGAAACCCGGGGAACGTTCCGTCTGTCCCCGGTTTTTGCGGCCGGTCTGCCCGACAGTCACGACTGGCCCCGGAGTGTATCTCCCACGCCGTCAATCCGCTGGCGCCGGCCTCCACTCGGTTTGTCCATGGACCGGCTTATCATCGAGGGCGGTATGGCAGGCCTTCCCATCCTGATGCGGTTCGCTCACACCCCCGCCCTCCCTGCCGCGAAAATTAAAATTTACCGAGCAAAGCCAAAATCCCCTTTAGAATCAACAAACCGGTCCCCGGCCGCTGCGCGAGGAGGCTAGAAATCGAACAGGTAGCTGTACTTGAAGTAGAGCACGCGGCTCAGGGTGCGGCGCGGGATGGCGTGCGGGTCGAGGTAGTCGCTGGTCAGCCCGCGCGTGTTGAAGACCACGTAGAGGCCGGTGCTGGAAGTGGAGAGGACGGCCAGGCGGATGTTGCTGCCCACCTGCCGGGTCTGGCTGTTGTACTGAGTGAACGCTTGCAGGTAGCTCTTGGGAGTGAACGTCCAGTTAAACCGCACGCCCGCCAGGTCGGTGTTGAAGGCGCCCTCCCTCAGGCGGATGAAGTTGCGGACGTAGCCGCCGCTGATGGTGATGTTCTGGCCGCGCCGATAGCCGCCGTTGAAGTTCAACGTCCGGATCGTGCCCGAGTAGAAGTTGCCCACTGAGACGTTGCCGTCGGCGAAGAACCGCGCCGTGGGGTCGGTGATGTAGTTGAACACCATCTCGCTGTACCAGTAACGGCCCGGGGCGATCTTCACGTCGCGGGCGATGGCGAACGGTCTGTCCAGCCGCTCGAAGTTGCGGTTCCAGGCGATCCCCAGCTGCCCGCCGTTCTGCCAGCGCGTGTCGAAATGGTAGTGCTCGAAGGCGGATTCAAGCTGGTTGGTCCCCAGCGTGTACCAGTGGTTCCACTGGAAGTGGGGCGAGCGGGTGCGCAGGCGCTTACCCTCGGGATAGTTCGTGTAGCGGTACCCAAACGTGGGCTTGCGGTAGCCGAGGCGGCGCACGAAGCCCACCTCGGGATTGAAGTTCTGCCCGACCTCCAGGTAGTTCAGATCGACGCGGTGGTGCTCGTTGTCGTACTCGAAGTTGGAGGAGTAGGCGTGATCGCGCCCCTGGCGGCCCGGCGTCTGGCTCCTGGCCGCGTAGTTGAACCAGTTGCCGTAGCGGCCCACGCCGATGTTGAGGTCGGCCCCGAAGGTGCGGTTGAAGGCGGCGGTATGCTCGCTGCGCCTGAGCGACTGGCGGTTGACGAAGATCAGCCCGGCCGAGGAGCGGTTACGCAGCTCGCGGCTCACGCGCAGCACGCTGAAGTCGTTCGACGGCGCGACGCCGCCCACCTCGCGCGTCTTCATGTTGAGCAGGCCGATGTCGTAGTGGCCCACCTTGCCGCTCAGCCGCAGGCCGGCGTCGATCGGCACCTCGACGCCGCTATCGTCGATCCCGATGCGGCGGGAGAAGAAGATCTCCACCTCGCGCGGGGTGCCGAACTCGAAGGTGCCGGAGTTCTCCAGAAAGAAGGGGCGCTTCTCGGGGAAGAACAGGTCGAAGCGCGTCAGGTTCACCTGCTCCTCGTCCACCTCGACCTGGGCGAAGTCGGTGTTGAAGGTGGCGTCGAGCGTGAGGCTGGGCGTGAGGCTGTACTTGAGATCCACGCCGGCGTCGCGCGCCAGCCTGCTCGGGTCGCGCCGACCGGCGTAGTCCTGCTCCAGCCCGCCCATCACGTAGGGCAGCAGCTTCAGGTTGCGGTGGACCTTCAGCGACAGCCCGTCGAGTTCGCCGGCCAGCTCGACCTGGGTGAAGTAGAAGGCCCGCGAGATGGGCGCCCAGAAAGACTGCTCGTTGCGCCGGCGCAGGTTGCGCGAGACGTTCAGGCCCCACACCTGCTCGCGGTCGGACGAGTAGCGCAGGGTCTTGAAGGGGATCACCATCTCGGACTCCCAACCCCGCGAGGTGACTTGCGAGCGCACCTTCCACACCCCGTCCCAGTTGAGGTTGAAGGCCGAGGCGCCACCGCGCTGGCTGCTGCCGCCGCGGCTGCCCTGCCCGCCCGCGCGGGCCGGCATCCCCACCCCACCGCGCCCCTGCCCGGCCTTGGAGACCTGCCCGTCGTATTCGATGCCGGTCGGGCTGGTGCCGAAGATGAAGGCCTGCTGGTGGTCGTGGAAAGTGTCCAGCAGGATCTGCACCGAATCGGTGTCGGTCAGCAGGGCGTCGCGCCGGTTCTGGGTGACCACGATGTTGTCCGGCTGGGAGTCGAAGCAGATGATGCCGATGTAGAGATTGTCGGCGTCGAAGCCGATGCGCACCTCGGTCTGCTCGGTGGCCGGCTCGCCCTCGTTGGGCTCCTGCTGCGTGAAGCCGGTGACCGGCTCCATCGCCTGCCACACCGCCTCGTCCACCCGCCCGTTGAGCACCGGCGGCTGCTGGATGAGATGGGCACGCGCCTTTCGGTTCTCCCTGGCAGGGACGGGTGCGGCCGAGACCAGCACCAATATGAGTGCGGATAAAAGACGCATGACTAAAAGGGTTGATTCTACCTCAGATCGGCGCGGCGCCGCCCGCCGTTACCCCCGGTTGCAGCCGGCAACGCGCTTGTGTATACTCAACTCAATACCCCGAGGCGTTGCTCGCGTTATTACTGTATGCGTTCATCGCCAGGAGTATGGATTCGAGGAAAAACACGGTGAGCATCAGCCAGCTAGCACGATCGATAAGCGAATCGCCCACTCTGAAGCTGAACGAAACCGCGGCGCTTCTGAGGGAGAAGGGCGAACCCGTCATTCATTTAGGCGGCGGCGAGCCGAAGACCCGGGCGCCGATCGACGCCATTATAAACTGCACCGCGCTGCTGAACACGGGCGAGGTCCGTTACACTCCGCCCGACGGCATCCCGGCGCTAAAGAAGGCCATCATCCGCTACACGGAGGAGAACTACGGCCGGCTCGTCTCGCCCGACAACGTGATCGCCTCCAGCGGCGCCAAGCAGTCGATCATGGTGCTGCTGTACACTATCCTGGAGCCGAAGGACGAAGTCGTCTTCCCTGCCCCTTACTGGGTGAGTTACCCGGAGATGGTGAAGCTGGCCGGCGGCGTGCCGGTGCCGGTCACTCCCGAGGACGGCTCCTTCCGCCCCACCATCGAGGAGATCGCCGAGGCGGTCGGCTCCTACACCAAGGCCATCATTATCAACAGCCCCAACAATCCCTCCGGGGTGATGTACTCGCGCGACTTCATCGCCGAAATCGTCCAGTTCTGCGAGAAGAAGAGCCTGTGGCTGATCATGGACGACACCTACAACCGGCTGGTGTTCGACGGCAAGAGCCCGATCAACTGCTACGAGTTCTCCGAGAACCACTCGGAGAGCTCCAGGCTGGTGGTGATCAACTGCGTCTCCAAGATGTACGCGATGACCGGGTTCCGCATCGGCTGGGCGGTCGGCAACAAAGAGGTCGTCCGGGCCATGTCGAACATCCAGTCGCAGCAGACCTCGGGGCCTTCGGCGCCCTCGCAGTGGGCGGCGGTCGGGGCGCTCAACGGCATCCAGTCCTCCATCCAGAGCCTGCGAATGACGCTGGAGAACAACCGCAACGTGATGATCGAGCGCCTGAAGGCCTTCGACGGCGTCAAGGTGACCAAGCCCGACGGCACCTTCTACTGCTTCCCCGATTTCAGCGCCTACATGAAGGACTCGCAGAAGCTGGCCAACCTGCTGCTGGAGAAGGTCCGCGTGGTCGCGGTGCCGGGCAAGGAGTTCGGTTTTGAAGGCCACCTGCGGCTGAGCTACTGCGGCACGCTGAAGGACATCATGGAGGGCGTTGAGCGGATCAAGTGGGCGCTCGACCCGAACTCCCCCAATGAGCTCTTTCTCGGCTCCCGCAAGCTGGTGAGGGACTGGCTATGAACATCTACCTGGATGTCAGTTCGCCGTCCGCCAAAGAGGCCGGGCAGAACGCCAGCATCTACGGCCTGGAGAACCACGGCCTGACCAACCTGCGCCGGGTCTACTGGAACCTGACGACTTCGGCCCTCTACGAAGAGGCGATCCACCGTTCCGAGGCGCGGATCTGCCATCTCGGACCGCTGGTGGTTGACACGGGCAAGCACCGGGGCCGCTCGGCCGCCGACAAGTACGTAGTCCGCGAGCAGACCACCGAGGAGCGCATCTGGTGGGGCCAGTACAACCGCCCCTTCAACCCCGACGCTTTCAGCGCCCTGTGGGCCCGGCTGGCCGGCTACCTGCAGGGCCGCGACGCGTTCGTGCAGGACTGCTACGTCGGCAACGATCCCGACTACCGGCTGCCCATCCGCATCATCACCCAGTACGCCTGGCACAGCCTGTTCGCCCGCACCATGTTCATGAAGCTACGCAGCCGGGACGAGATGAAGAAGCACGTGCCCGAGTTCACCGTCATCGGCGTCCCCGGCTTCAAGGCTTCCCCCATCATCGACAGCACCCGCAGCGAGACCTTCATCATCCTCAACTTCGCCGAGCGGCTGGCCATCATCGGCGGCTCGGCTTACGGCGGAGAGATCAAGAAGACCATCTTCACCGTGCTCAACTTCCTGCTGCCGCTGGAGGGCGTGCTGCCGATGCACTGCTCGGCCAACGTCGGCGACGACGGCGATGTGGGCATCTTCTTCGGCCTCTCCGGCACCGGCAAGACGACGCTATCGGCCGACCCCAGGCGCCACCTGATCGGCGACGACGAGCACGGCTGGACCGACAACGGCGTCTTCAATTTCGAGGACGGCTGCTACGCCAAGGTCATCCGGCTCTCGGAAGAGGCCGAGCCGCAGATCTACGCCACCACACGACGGTTCGGGACCATCCTGGAGAACGTGGTCTTCGACCCGCTCTCGCGCCGGCTGGACCTGAACGACGACATGCTCACCGAGAACACCCGCGGCGCCTACCCGCTGGCGTACATCGACAACTACTGGCCGCCCAAGATGGCCGGGCACCCGAAGAACGTTATCTTCCTGACTTGCGATGCCAGCGGGGTGATGCCGCCGATCGCGCGGCTGACGCCCGACCAGGCGATCTACCACTTCATCTCCGGCTACACCAGCAAGCTGGCCGGCACCGAGATCGGCCTCGGCATCGAGCCGGAGATCACCTTCTCGACCTGCTTCGGCGGGCCGTTCATGGTGCACCATCCGTACGTTTACGCCGAGATGCTCAAGGCCAAGGTGCTCAAGCAGGGAGCGCAGGTATGGCTGGTCAACACCGGCTGGACCGGCGGCCCGTTCGGCGTCGGCAAGCGCATCTCGATCCAGCACACGCGCGTCCTGCTCAACGATGCGCTCAGCGGCAAGCTGCAAGGCGTGGAATACTACGCCGCTCCGGTGTTCGGTTTCGAAGTGCCGAAGGCCTGCGAGGGCGTGCCCTCCGAGGTCCTCAACCCGGCCGACAACTGGGGCAACCGCGAGGAGTATTACCGCAAGTACGACGCGCTGGCCGCCCGCTTCATCGAGAACTTCAAGCTGCTGATGGACGGCTGCCCGGCCCACGTGGTGGAATCGGGGCCGAAGCGGATGACCACCGTGCCGGTGCGGAAGTGATCAGTCTGATGATGGCCGGTTGCCCGGCCGACGTCGTCGAGTCGGCACTGAAGCCGATTCGGCAGCCGTCCAACCCCAACCCCCGCGCCGGCGACCGGGGCAGAATTCGCCTCAGCCTGCTACCGTGTGAGCGCAGCCTCCCGGCAAAGCGGCAGCGCCTCCATCGCACGCTTGATCTGGAGCTCAATCTGTTCTTCCGGAACAGGAGTTTCGAGAATGATTGGCACGTCATCTGGAATCAAATGGGCAATACCCTTGAAAGCTGTGATAGACGCATAGGAGAGCGGATCATGCTTGCTTCGCGTGTTAACCTCGCTAACATGGACCTGACGCAGCCTACCCCCAAACGCTTTCAGCAGCAAGTACGCCTCCGTCATCGTGCTATCCACCTGCCAGGCATGCCCGATGTCAAAGCAAAACCCGGCTTCGGGGAATTCACGAAAGACACTCATAAGCTCCCCTGCTGTCCGGCCCACAAGCTTGCGTTTGTCTGTATTTTCAATGCACAGCACCTCTCCCAAACACTTCCACAATCGTGGTTTATGCATTGCGTCGGGGTGAACAACAATCGGCCAGCTGTACCGACTTACCCGGACAAGCAGCTGCACAACGCCCTCTTCGTGTTCACGTTTGATCTGACTCGGGGCGTGGACAGCAATGTAGTTGAACTCTGAGAGGTCCAGATCATGTAAACCCTCGACGAGCCCGATTAACTCAGGCTCGCGTAAGGCTGAGAGCTCGATGGCACGTAGATTGCGGCGGTGAATCATCGACAGTCCCCGGCGAAAGTCCGAATACGCTAGTGCGCCGGTGGAGAAACCTATGGGTCTCATTAGAACACCCCGTAGTTCTTTGTCAAGTCGAACAGGCCCGATTTCTGATCGAAGAACAACTGCAAAAGGCCACGCCGAAAATCGTGGCTGACCCGACGTGCTTCCTGAAACACTTCGTCCCGATCATACTGATCCTCTGGGAGGTCTTCCAGATGGTTGCGCTGGTCGGTATCCGAGAGGATTCCGAGGAATCGATCGTAGGCTCCAAGCAGCTTGCGGCCGGCCTCTTCAAGGTGATGGAACTGGAGCAGCGCTTCGGCGAGGATGTCCAGTGGAGTGCGCCTCAGCCTGCGCCGGAGGCAGTCGATACACTCGGCTTCCGCTCCCGTTTCCGGGCATCCAGGCCGACCCACCAGGTTTCCAATCTTCAGGTGACAGCCGAAACAGGTGAGGAGACCGGAGACGTACGTCATCTTCCTGGACATCCGAAGCTTAACGTTTCGAATCGCTGCTCCTTCTCCGAATCGCGTCCGCTGCTTGTAGGCGAAGTCCACGGCCATCGTCCACCAGTAGCGCGCAAAATCGTTCAACAGGAAGCGGGGAACGTGGTACTCACCTGACCCCCGTACGAACCCTCGGTCCTCGAGGATATATCTCTTCACGAGCTTGGTCACGACCCGCGTATAGGCGTCAGGTCTGCCCACTGGCTCGGATTCCAGCAGTAGCAGAATTCGCCGGGTTGTATTGCGGTTCGTGTCGTCCTGGCCACCAATCTGGTGAATGATGTCGTGACTGAACGCCATCGTGCCAAAAGTGCCCTCTCGGCCGGGCGCCTTTGCAGCCGCCTTCCCCACCCTCGCGTCAATTTCGCGCGCCAGATCCAGGTGGCTGGGGTCGGCCGATCCATCTATCAGGAAGGTCCAGTCAATATCACTTCCTTCGGTAAACTCGTCTCGGGCGAGAGAGCCGAACACGACTACAACCGTGTCATCTGAGTCGAATTCGGTTAGAGCCGACCGGATCTCGGCCTTCTTTGCCTGCCCTCGCGCCTGGGCGGCCTTAATATTGCCCCACTCGACGCCGAGTCGCTCGGCAAGAGCATCGAGGAAAGAAGGTGGCATTTCAATACCCAACTTTACCATGATCCTCCTTTTCTTGCTGTCACGTTGCGGCTTCGTTGGAGGGTGATTCAGCGAGGCGCAACATCAAGCCTCGGGGTTTAGCCCGCTCCGGGATGCCGTTGCCGCAAGATCCCGAGAAGCCAAGGTTCCGAAGGTACGACAGGGCATGGGACCGCGGCACCGAAAGAACATCGTCTTCTGGGATGCCAGCAGCGCAATGCCGCCGATCGCGCGGCTGACGCCGGACCAGGCGATCTACCACTTCATCTCCGGCTACACCAGCAAGCTGGCCGGCACCGAGATCGGCCTCGGCATCGAGCCGGAGATCACCTTCTCGACCTGCTTCGGCGGGCCGTTCATGGTGCACCATCCGTACGTTTACGCCGAGATGCTCAAGGCCAAGGTGCTCAAGCAGGGAGCGCAGGTATGGCTGGTCAACACCGGCTGGACCGGCGGCCCGTTCGGCGTCGGCAAGCGCATCTCGATCCAGCACACGCGCGTCCTGCTCAACGATGCGCTCAGCGGCAAGCTGCAAGGCGTGGAATACTACGCCGCTCCGGTGTTCGGTTTCGAAGTGCCGAAGGCCTGCGAGGGCGTGCCCTCCGAGGTCCTCAACCCGGCCGACAACTGGGGCAACCGCGAGGAGTATTACCGCAAGTACGACGCGCTGGCCGCCCGCTTCATCGAGAACTTCAAGCTGCTGATGGACGGCTGCCCGGCCCACGTGGTGGAATCGGGGCCGAAGCGGATTCGGTAGGATAGGCATTCCGGTCCGTCAAAGAAGGAGGTGTTCAGATGCCGGAGTTCGTAGTGAATCCGCACAGGTTCGATCCGTACAAGCAGTTCAAGTTTCGGATCAAATGGGACGGCAGGTACGTGGCGGGCGTGGCGAAGGTCAGCGCGCTTAAGAGGACGACGGACGTCGTCACGCACCGGGAGGGAGGATCTCCAAACATCCAGCGGAGGTCTCCCGGGCTGACGACCTTCGACCCGATCCGGCTCGAACGGGGCCGGACGCACGACACCGAGTTCGAGGAATGGGCGAACAAGGTGTGGAGGAGCGGGGCTGGGCTGGGGGCCGAGGTGTCGCTCAAGGATTTCCGGAAGGACATCATGCTGGAGCTGTACAACGAGGCGGGGCAGCTCGTGATGAGGTGGATCGTGTACCGCTGCTGGCCGTCGGAGTACGTGGCCGTGGCGGACCTCGACGCGAACGACAGTTGCGTGGCCATCGAGTCGTTGACGCTGGAGCACGAGGGATGGGAGCGGGATCAGGAAGTGCAGGAGCCGGTAGAGCCGAAGCTCGGTTAGGATTCGAGGCGCTGGTTATAGCCGCCGCAGCACGCGCGCCGGGAGGGTGACGATCGCCCACAACAATTGAAGCACGCCGCCGACGGCGATGCCGAGGATGCGGAACGGCAGCAGGAACAGCCACACCAGCGGGTAGAGCAATAGCGCCAGCAGCGCTAGCGGCCAGCACAGCACGAACAGAATCAGCCAGAGTACGAAGGTGAGCATGGTTCTCCTCATCGAAGTACGTGCCGGACGCGGGAATGTTCCCGCCTCGAGATCTGACAGGCCGGGAGGCCTATCCTACTTACCCAGCTCGGCGAGCAGCCGCTCGGCGCGGTAGACCTTGCGCAGCGCCTCGACGATGCCCTGGCTGGCCACGTGCACGGAGCGCGACTGCTCCTCGGTGTAGACGAAGCGGTTGGGCAGACTCTCGATGTTGCCGTCGAACAGGATGCCGATGATCTCGCCCTTAGTGTTCACCGTCGCGCTGCCGGAGTTGCCGCCGTGGGTGTCGGCGGTGGTGACGAAGTTGAACGGCGTCTTGAGGTTCAAGGCTGCTTTGGCCTCCAGCCAGCGCTTGGGCAGCTTGTAGGGCGGCTTGCCGGTAGCCCGCTGGTAGAGGCCGGCGAAGACGGTGGCGTACGGCACCCGCTTGCCGGCCGCATGGCGATAGCCCTTCACCGGTCCGTAGGCGACGCGCGGGGAGAAGGTCGCATCGGGGTAGGCGGTCTCGCCGAAGACGGCGAAACGCGCCTGGGCGATCTTGGCGGCGCTGGTGTTCAGCACCGCCTCGACAGCGTCCTCGTACTGCCTCCGGACCTGGCGCGCCGGCCCGTCCAGGATGCGCGCCAGGCGGATCATGCCGTCCTCCGAGTTGCGGACCGCCTGCGCATCGCCGGCCAGCCGCTTGCGCTCGGCGACGTCCGTGAGCCTGGTGGCCCCCACGTAGCTCTCGGCAGCCTGCCGCGGCGTCTTGCCGTTCAGGACCGCCTTCACCGTCGCGTCTCCGGCGCCCAATTCGCTCTGGAGGAACTCGAAGTAGTCGGCGAGCACCGCAATCTCCATCGAGTCGGTGATGGGCGCCGGCGAGAACAACAGCCTTTCCAGGCTGGGCAGCGCCGAATCGTGGTACTCCTTCAGGCGCTCGGCGTCCGGCTTCGTCCGCTCCTCGGCCAGCCGCAGCACGTCGCGGGCGATCCGCAGGAGGTCCGAGCCGCGGGTCGTGCCGGATTCGAGCAGCCAGAACGGCTTGTAGAACTCGCGGAACTTCTGGTAGGCGGCGGCCAGCGCGGGCCAGGTTTCGCCGTGGGCGGCGCGCATTTTCGGATCGGCCTCGACGGCGGCGCGCAGCTTGCGCTCCTCGGCCCGCTTCACGTCCATCAGCTTCGTGTCGCGCAGCCCGGCGAGGAAGCCGGTGTAGGCCTTGTAGCTGTTCTGCTGCCCGAAGAGATTGTCGTGCGCGAGGCGCTCGTTCTCGGCGCTCTGGGCGCTATAAGCTTCCAGCGCCTTGATCAGCGAGGCCAGCCGGCGGTAGATGAGCGGGTAGGTGTGGTCGCGCGAGAACTCCAGTTGGGCCACCGTGAGCAGGCGGCCGGTGGTGCCGGGGTTGCCGGGGACGAACGTCAGCTCGCCGTCCTTGACGCCCTCGCGGCTCCAGCGGAAGTGGTTCGGCGTGCGCGCCGGCTGGCCGTTCTCGTAAGCGCGGAAGAAGGCGATGTCGAGGCAATAGCGGGGATAGGTGAAGTTGTCGGGATCGCCTCCGAAGAAGCCCAGGTCGGCTTCGGGCGCGAACACCAGGCGGATGTCGGTGTACTTCTTGTACTCGTAGAGGTGGTACTTGCCGCCGGAATACAGCGTAACGACCTCGCACTTGTTACCGCTCGCGGTGGTGCACTCCTTCTCGATGCGCGCCATCTCGGCGCGGCGGTCGCGCAGGGCGCCCGCGTCCGGGGCGCCGGGCTTGACAGCGGCGTTGACCCGGGCAGTGACGTCCTGGATGCGCGCCAGTCCGTTGGCCTCCCTGTCCGGGCAAGCTTTCTCATCCGACTGCGCGGCGGCGTAGAAGCCATCGACTACGAAGTTGTGCCCGGCGGTGCTCAGCTTCTGCACGCAGTCGAGCGCCACGTGGTGGTTGGTGAAGATAAGACCGTCGGGTGAGACAAAAGAGGCCGAGGCGCCCACGCGCAGCGAAGACAGGCGCAGCCGTTCTAGAAACTGGTCGGTGACCTGGAAGCCGTACTTCCTGGCCACCAGATCCTTGGGGAAGGCCTCGAACAGCCACATGCCTTCATCGGCGAGGGCGGGCAGGGCGGCGATGAATGCGAGCGGCAGCAGCATCTGGCGGTCGAACGTCATAACTTTCCATTGTGACACGTTACCGCCGGCGATGCGCCGGCTGAGCGAGGGGGCCGTGGCGACATAAAGTGACGCCTGTAAAAATTCCTGTATTCACATGAAAACAAGAGATTTATCATCTTAATTGCGACTCGACTAGTTGCCATCTGGCCGTGCGCTGCGAGATACTGTTAGGAAGAGGGCTGAGGCAAGCTCTATAGTCATGAACCAGATAGACGAGGCCGTTGGCCGGTATCAGAAGCTGATCGAAAGCGGGCCATACCGGGACCTCGCCTGGGCGCAGGCGCTGGAAGAGCGAATGAGAGCCGAGCACCTGGTGGATGGCGGCCGGCTGGTGTGCCCGTTCCTGCGCCCGCACTTCATCGGCCGGCGCCAATACGAGAGCATGGTCCGCGCCGCCGAGGCGCTGTTTTCGGCCATCGACCGCGTCCAGCAGATGGCGCTGGCCAACCCTGTGCTCCTGAACAGGATGGGACTGCTGCCGGCCGAGAAGATGCTGGCTATGGTTGACCCCGGCTACTCGTTCCTTTCGGTGACCTCGCTGCTGGACACGCACCTGGAGAACGGGGCGCTGTCGTTTGTGGAGTACAACGCGGACATGCCGGCCGGCGTCGCCTATGGCGAGGCGCTGGCGGACGTTTTTTACGACTGCCCGCCGGTGAAGGAGATCCGCAAGCGCTTCCACCTGGTGAAGCTGGGCGGCAAGAAGCACCTGCTGGCGGCGCTGCTGAAGGCTTACAAGCAGTTCGGCGGCACGCGCCAGCCGCGGATCGCCATCCTGGAATTTCGCCAGACCTTCCAGACCGCCGAGCAGGGCGAGTATGGGCTGCTGCGCGACTTGTTCCGCTCTGAAGGCTGCACGGCCGAGATCGTCTGGCCCGACCAGCTTGAATACCGCGGCGGCGTCCTTCGCCGCGGCTCGTTCGAGATCGACGTGGTGTTCCGGCGGTTCAAGATTCAGGAGTTCCTGCTGCGCTACGACCTGACGCACCCGCTGGTGCGCGCCTATCGCGACCGCAAGGTGTGCGTGGTGAACAGCTTCCGCTCCGAGTTGGCCCACAAGAAGGCGATCTTCGACCTGCTGACCGACGAGACGCTGACGGCGGGTTTCCCGGCGGTTGAGAAGAAGGCCATCCGCCAGTACATCCCCTGGACGCGGATCGTGGCCCCGGCCAAGGCGGTTTACCGCGAGGGGACCGTCGATCTGGTTGAGTTCATCCGCACCAACCGCGAGAAGCTGGTGCTCAAGCCCAATGACGCCAGCGGCGAGGAACACGCGGTGTGCGGCTGGGAGGTGGATCAGACAGCGTGGGAGCGAGCGTTGAAGAGGGCGCTGCGTAGCCACTACGTGGTGCAGGAACGAGTCGAGCCGGTTCGTGCGCCGTTCCCCCTCTACCGCTACGGCCAGATCGAGATCAAGGAGATGCAGGTGGACGTGCACCCGCACGCCTACCTGGGCAAGGTGCAGGGCTGCTCGAGCTGGCTTACGTCCGGTTCGGGCTTCTCGACCATCTCCGGGCTGACGCCGACGTTCATTCTCGAGAGCCGCTGAGCAAAACCGGGGAACGTTCCGTCTGTCCCCGGTTTAATACCGTTCCCAGGGCGCCCGCGAGAATCCCGGCGCCATGTCGCGGCCGAAGCGCAGCGGCGGCAGGCCATTCTCAAAGGCGCCGATGTCGGGCGCCGGTCCGGTGTACTCATCGTTGAATCCCGGCAGGCGGACGCCGGCGTCGATGGCCGGGTTCTTCACCTGCACCAAGGGGTCGGTGATGGCGAAGTCCTTGCCGTTGCGGGTGTACTCGACCCGGCCCCACTTGATGCGGTTCATGGTGGGCGCCAGATACCACTCCAGGCGCTCGCTGGGCAGAAACATCGAGAGCACGAACCCGCCCCCAAGGTAGCTCCCCGTCAGATCATTGCGGAAATCGTTGGGCGGCGCTCCACGGTCCTGGGGATAGGCGCGGCCGCGGGCATAGAAGATATTGTTCCGGCTCACGGCATTGTGCAGATCGTGGCCGCTGAACACATCCAGCGCGCCCTTCGGCTGCAGCGCCGTGTTGTGAAAAATGAACCGGTGGCCCAGGCCGGTGCTGACGCGCTCGCCGTCGATGGTCAGGTAGTTCATGCCGGTCTTGATCATCATGCCGCCGGAGGGGTCCTGGTGGGAGAGGCGGCTCTCGCCGAACACGTTGCGGAAGATGTAGAGCGGGCCCATGGAGGTGGAGGCGGTGGCTACGTGCACGAAGGTGTGGTGGATGTAGTTGCTCCAGATCCGCACGTTCATGTTCGCCCCCTCGCTCTCGATCGCGTCATCCCAGCAGTGCGAGACGATGTTGCCGTAGATATCCGAGTCGCGATTCGGGCTACCCTTGAAACTGAAGTTGGCGCCGCCGCCGATGCCGTCGTTGAATCCGTGGTCCTCGGTGGACTGGATAGTGTTATAGCGGATGATATTGCCGCCGCGCGAATCGCGGAGCGTGATGGCCTGCGGCCCCGAGGGATGCCCGGATTCCCAGTCGTTGGAGCCGCCGCGGGGGTACTCGATCAGGTTGCGCTGAATCACCAGGTGACCGGCGTCGTTCTCGGCATAGATGCCGCTGTCCGATCCGCCGGACACGCCCCACACCCGCGCGCCGCCGAGGCGGCCCCAGCCGGTGATGTGGCAGTCCTCCACCACCACGTGCTGCACGCCTTCGCGGATGAGCACGCCGTGAATGCCGGCGTTCTTCAGCTCCAGGCCTCGGAGGATGACGTAGCCGGCCTCCACGACGACGTTGTGGTCGGACAGGTTGAACACGTCACTCACGAACTTCGTTCCCGGCGCCGGCGTCACCAGGCGCCACCCCTGCGCCGTACCACCCTCGCGGATGTGCAGCGTCTGATCGGTGGTCCCAGCCGGCAGATAGGTGGTCTTTCCGATGGGGAACTCCTCGCTCCGCGTGCGGGCCTGGAACTCCACCGGCGGCGCGTCCGCTTCGAGTCGAATGTCGTACAGCGTGTCCGGCCTGAGGCCGACCAGGGAGCCGCGGTACTGCCGCTCGCGTTGGTCATAGACGAGCGGGTAGCCCTCGCGCCACTCGTTGGCGCCGGCGGCGCGATAGCGCACCCGGCAGCCGTCCTGGGCGAGGTCGCGGTTGTAAT
>ERZ1292640.1368-Hain-H43-02um-R1-1368-length-20203-cov-14_pt1 | contig 20203 bp, 19 predicted proteins | sample MGYA00564404_ERZ1292640 | MGnify/ENA primary metagenome ERZ1292640 (study PRJEB36523, sample SAMEA6512636) | groundwater metagenome | collected 2019-01-08 | study: AquaDiva: Metagenomics assemblies of 32 groundwater samples
GGCGGCCTCTTCCTCGGTTCTGTCTATCTCAAATCTTATTTTCGGCACTGGCCGCATTACCAATCTCTTGTTCAGTGCTTGCTGCAGAGAATATATATTCTGATTTATTTCCCGCAACGCCTGTCCCTCCTGGGATTCCGGAAAAACCGAGATCCAAATGGTCGCGTGTTCCAGGGTGGGGGAGATATCGGCCCGCACCACGGTTACCAAGGCGTCATTGAGCTCCAGCTCTCTTTTGAGTATCTTGCCGGCCTCGTCGCGTAGAAGGTCGTTAAGTTTTTTAAGTCGTTCAGTCGCCAAATCTTAGATGCTTCTTTTAATTTTTTCCTCTTCGTAGATTTCTAGAACATCCCCCTCCTTTATCAACGTTGAGGCGCTGATCGGTTGTATTTGTTTTGCCGGCACAGACGGCATATCAAAACGTATTCCCGCTTCAAGACCCTCGGTCACCTCGGCAACGTCGGCTTTGTCGTGCTGGAGTTGGCCCAATTTCCCCGTTATCAGCAAGGCCCCGTTTCTTATAACGTCAATTATGGCTCCGCGCACTGCTTTGCCCTGGGTTACTTTGCCTCCGACAACCTGTGATTTGCCGAGATTTTTAAAGATAGCGATGATTTTCACCTTGCCCAGGGGAATCCGTTTGATCTCCGGCTCAAGAAACTCCGACATAATTGAGCGGACGGCCTCGGCTAAACCGTAGATAATATCAAATGTTTGCGCCGATATCTTTTCCCTTTCGGCCATTTGTCTTACTGATTCGTCAACGCTCACACGAAACCCGATAATAGACGCCTTTTTTGCTATCGCATTTTTTACATCAGTGTCATTTATCGCACCGACCCCGTAATCCACCACGTTATAACCGACCTCTTCCGAGCGAATCGCCCTCAATACCTGGTCTATCGCTTCAAGGGAGCTTTGGACATCCGCCTTTATGATCAAATTAGCAATTTTTTTATTTGTAACCTCGCCTTCAGTTCCGACTTCCTTGGCGAATACGTTTATCGGTCCGAGAATTGATTCCGTCAGAGATTTTTTTTCGGCTTCCTCGCGACTGGCCGCCACTTTGAATTCCTGGCCAACCCGGGGCGATATTTCCCAGCCAAGTATTGCGCAGGGCTGTGACGCGGTCGCTACCTCAATCGGTTTGCCCAGAAAATTTTCAAGTGATTTTATGCGGCCGAAAGCATCACCGGCCGAGACCCAATCGCCAACCCTCAATTCACCCTCCGTGACGAGTCCCGTCGCGACTATGCCGCGCCTTGAATCTTTATGGGATTCAATAACGACGCCTTTCGCCGGAGTGTCCAAAGGGGCCTGCAGTTCTTCAAGCTCGGCTATAAGCAAAATCATTTCTAGAAGTTCGTTAATGCCCTCTCCGGTTCTGGCCGATAATTCCACCGCCGGCACCGTTCCGCCATAACCTTCAACCATCACTTCCTGCTCTGCAAGTTCTTGCTTTACGTGCATCGGGTTCGCCCCCTCCTTATCGGTTTTATTTATTACCACAACAAAGGGGATTTTCGCCTCTTTTATGATTTGTATCGTTTCTTTGGTTTGGGATTTTACGCCCTCGTCCGCCGCAACAACCAGTACGGCGACATCGGCGACTCTTGCTCCACGCGAGCGGATCGCGCTGAATGCCTCATGACCGGGCGTATCCAGAAAGGTTATTTTTTTTGCTTGCGCCGAGCCAGCCGGGGCGTGCTCTACCTGATATGCCCCGATATGCTGGGTTATGCCGCCAGTTTCTTTTTCGGCGACTTTTGTCTGTCTTATCTTGTCAAGAATTGAGGTTTTGCCGTGGTCAACGTGGCCTAAAACGACCACTATCGGTGGCCGTGGAGCAAAATTAACATCTTTGTCTTTTTGATTTTGCTTTTCCGGCATATTTGGAAACAAAAAACCTGTCAGGATTATAGCAGGTTTCTGGGATTTTTACTAATTTGCTGAATGCGCCGTCACCCTGTTGCGACCGGTATTTTTTGACTTATAGAGGGCTTTGTCAGCGGCTTTAAAAAGAGAAGTTTGGTCTTCAAAATCAGAAGCGGAAGCTACCCCGGCGCTTATTGTTACTTTAAGATCGGGGTATTGGACAAATTGCAATTCGCTTATTTTTTTTCGTATGGTTTCAGCTTTTTCCGTTGCTTCTTGCAGATTTGCTCCCACAAGAGCCACGGCCAGCTCTTCTCCTCCCCATCTCGCGGCAACATCAAGATCTCTGACCGAATCTATAATAATTTCAGCTACGGCTTTAAGCACCGCGTCACCAGCCAAATGTCCGAGCGAATCATTAACGCTCTTGAATTTATCCAAATCAAAAATTATTAAACTTACATCCTCGTTTTTTTCATTTGATCCCTGCCGTCTTTCCGGCGAATGCCGTTTTTGAAAGACATTGCCGAGGACATATCTCATTTCTTCCTCAAAGAAAACTCTGCTTTTTAGACCGGTCAGTCTGTCATAAAAAGCATTCTTGCTTAACTCTTCAATTTGAGTGACCAGGTCGGCGTGGGCCCCACGAAGCATCGCGTTCTCTTCCTCCAGATGAGCCATTCTCTCTTCCGGAATTAACATCGTTTCTTTTGGGTTTTTAATTGGATTTTCCATATTATTTAGATTGATTATTTCCTAACTGGCGGAGGGTAGAGGACTCGAACCTCTGATACCCTTTCGGATATACCGCATTTTTCCCGATTTGCCCATGCGCAGCGAAGCGAGCATGGTTGCAAATCGCAATCCCGTTCATGGCGGTGGGTGCAGGGCTCGAACCTGCAAGGGATTTCTCCCGCTGGTTTTCGAAACCAGTGCCTTACCATTCGGCCAACCCACCGCCATGTTCGGGACGAGTGCGGTGCCATACCATTAGGCGAACCCTCCCTAAACACTTCTTTATCAGAAGTGTCGGGCGAACAAATCGGCGATGCCGATTTGTTTTAGCTTCTCAATTATCTCATTTTTTCAGTAATTAGTCAAAATTGAAAAGTAAAAACCCCGCTTGGGCGGGGTCATTTATACTTTTCCGGATAATTGGCCAGCAGTTCTTGCAAGCCGTTTTCAATCTCGGGCGGAAATTCAACCTTAGGTCTTTTCTCGTATTTTCGATCAATGAACTTTCTCCAAAGAGGTCCGACCACCCAGCCGCCGGAGACCTGCATATCCGCGCGGCCACTGGCCCGCTTCATATATTGAGGCAGCTTTATGACCTTATTGGAGTCATGGCCGACTCTTATTCCAACAGTCAGCTCTGGCGTAAATCCTATCATGGACAGATCTCTGGGCCCGTTGGAAGTGCCGGTTTTCACGGCTACTTGCTGTTCAATGCCTCTCATAGAGATTTTTGCCGTTCCCACCTTGGTAACCGCCCGCATAAGTATCGTGATTTTTTGGCAAGTTGATTCCGATAGCGCCCGCCGTTCTTCCGGCGCGGGCGCTTTGTAGAGAACTTCTCCGTTCCAATCCTTTATTTCCATAATTACACTCGGCCTTATGTATGTGCCGCCTCTGGCAAAAACGCCGTAAGCGGTGGTTAGTTCCAATAAACTGACATCCGAAGCTCCGATTGCAGTCGGAAGGAGAGATTCCAATCCCTTATCCGATATCCGCACCTCGGAACCGGGCGCCTTGAACCAAATTTGGCCCTCATCGTCCCGCAGTGTTCCGCGGTTACCCCAAACGCCCGTTTCATGGGCCGCTTTGATTACCGACTCTATCCCGATGCTTCTCGCCAGGTTCAGGGTGGCCAGATTAACCGATCTTATAAGTCCGACCGGCAAGGGGATATGGCCCGAGGGAACGGGGTTGTCCTCTCTGAAATTTCTCGGCGACCATCTTTCCCCCGGCGCCCCGCCCCTCATCGTGAAGGAACAGTTGCATATTTTGTCCTCAAAAGTTTTGCCGGAGAATTCAAACGCCGCGGCATAAGTGAAGGGTTTGAACGCCGAACCGGCTGACCTCAAAGCCAAAGCGCGGTCAAACTGGGTCTCCGAAAAGTCATGTCCGCCGCTCATGGCGAGAATATGGCCGGTTTTGTTTTCTATGATTACGAAAGCGCCCTCAAGTTTTTCTTCGCCCTCTGGGATTTCGGAATTGAGCAATCCCAGATGCTTATTTAATTCTTCCATAGCGATTTTTTGGATTTCCGGGTCAAAACTCGTCCTGATTTTCAACCCGCCGTAATGCGTCAAGTCCTCGTCTTCATAACCATTGATAAGCAACATTTCTTTTACGAAACGGCTCCCGTAGCCAAAGTAACGATTGTTTAAGCGGGTAATATGAAGTATCCCCGGTTCAATAAGATCGTGGGCATCAAACAAAGCCGACAGGTACTCCTTCTCCGTAATATAACCGTCGTCTCGCATCCGCCCAAGAGCCCAATTAAATCTATCTTTGGCGAGAACGACTCTCGTCATTTCTTGGGCGAGTTCTCGGCGGTATCGCTTTTCCCGACCCTCTTTTTCTTCGGCAGTCGCCCCCGGATCCACTTCGGGCTTAGGCGGTTCATGGAAGATGGGACAATACTTTTTTGGCGACTTATTCATGCTGGCCAGTATCGCTATCTCGCGGGGATTCAATTTGTCCTTTCTGATATCTTTTCCGAAATAAAACCGGCTGGCTTCGGCTATGCCATTAACGCTGTGACCGAAGTAAATTCTGTTCAAATATCCTTCCAAGATCCGCTTTTTGGAGAACCTCTTTTCTATTTGTATGGCAACTCGTGCTTCTTTTAACTTTCTCCGGAAATTTTGTTCTCGATTTTGGAACTCCTCCAATTCCTCTGCGTACAGTAATCGCGCCAGTTGTTGAGTAATTGTGCTTGCTCCGGATACTTGACCATACTTGAAACCAACAGTGTGCCCTAACCGGATCAAGCCAGCTCGGCCTATTGCCCATCGATCTATGCCCGAATGAGAATAGAACCTTTTGTCTTCAGCGGCAATAAAACCATTTGCCAATTGAGCGGAGATTTCCTCGTATCTTATCGGGTCTCTGATTACATAGAAAAATCTCCCAATCGGTTCGCCGTTTTTATCAAGAACATAAGAGGCCACTTCAAGGCCGGGCTGGCCGAGCTTTTCAAGATTAAGCGGTTGGCCCTGATCATCATTGAGGTTGCCCGTGAAAGGAATGTTACCGGTATAGAAACGGGAAAGGAGCAGAAAAAATTCGCCGCCAAGGCAAAGAAGCATAAGCAGAACAAGACAGGCCAGAAATGTCCTGAAACACCATGGCCTCCTCCTGATGAGTATAACCCAATAATCCCTTTTGAGCCGCTTTTTCAGCTGTCTTTGGATAAAGATTCTCCACGCCTTAAGCCGCCAGGGCCTTGCGAGTAGAACTCTGGTTGGCGAAGATGACCTCATTTACCGTCCCCCTTCCATTGTCAAGGTTCTGCAATTGGGTATAGAGTATCATTTTGACGTTTTGTTTTCAATCACAAAAAAACGGCTTGTCAGCCGTTTCAACGCAAACGCCCTGTAATCAGAGAAGCCCCGCATCTGTATCATGCAAAAGCGGCCGACGCGGCCGCTTTTTGTGAATGATGTGCCCGAGGTGGGAGTCGAACCCACATGGTCGTGAGACCACACGATTTTGAGTCGTGCGCGTAAAACCAATTCCGCCACTCGGGCACCGTTTGTTGCGGGGCTATAACATTGAATGATACCAGAATTTTTGTCTTTTTTCAACCCCGCCCTTGAGAAGTGCCAGCTACCGCCGGGGCATTTTCCTAAAAGATTTGTTGCCGATATTTAGCAAGGCACATTTTATTTTACACTCATATATTGTGAATATTGTGAAACAATAAGCACTTCTCAAGAGCGGGGTTCGCTATTGTAAAAAATGCGGGGAGAGATAGAATTAAATCAATGGCTAGAGTAATCGGTATCGTCAATGCCAAGGGGGGAGTGGGCAAGACCACGACCGCCAATAATTTAGGAGCGTATCTTGCGGCAAGAGGCAAGTATGTTTTGTTAGTTGATCTGGATCCGCAGGCCAATGCCACGGCTGGTTTGGGACTGCATCTTGCCGACGACCATCTCAATTTATACCATCTTCTTATAAACGGCGATGAACCGGAGGCGATAATCAGAAAATCGTCCCTTTTCGGATTTGATGTTTTGCCGTCGGCGGGAAATCTTGCCGGAGCAACAGTTGAACTGGTGGATATGGAAGAAAGGGAATTTAAGTTAAAAAACGCGCTTAACAAGATTCGCACCAACTACGATTATATTTTAATTGACAGCCCGCCATCTCTGGGGCTTCTTACCGTCAATGGGCTCGTTGCCGCCGAACAAGTGCTTATTCCGGTACAATGCGAATATTACGCGCTTGAGGGTCTGGGCCAGTTGGTTAAAACCATTGACCTCGTCCGTAATTCTCTCAATCCCCAGTTGAAAATATTAGGAGTTCTGCTTACAATGTATGACAAGAGGAACAAACTGGCCAACCAGATCGTCATGGAAGTTAAAAAGAACTTTCCCGGCCACGTGTTTGAAACAATAGTCCCGCGTGCGGTGTCATTGGCCGAAGCGCCGAGTTTCGGCAAAACCATTTTGCAATTTGACGAAAACTCAAAAGCCGCGGAGGCCTATGAGCAATTAGCCGAAGAAGTGATAAAACTTAGTTTCTAGTTTACAGTTTCCAGCTTTCAGTAAATTTTAACTGACAACTGTAAACTGACAACTGAACACTGAATTGAGAAAACTATTCGGTCTGGGGCGGGGGCTTGAGTCCCTGATTCCGGCAAAAACAACAAAGGTCGTTCCCAAAATCCAGGACAACGTCTTTTATATTGAGATAAACAAAATCAAACCAAACCCCAACCAGCCGAGGCGGGATTTTGACAAAGATGGCCTGAAAGAACTTGCCGCTTCAATTAAAAAATACGGCATCCTCCAACCGCTACTGGTTTCCAAGATAGAGACCGAAACCGACAGGGGACTGGACGTTGAATACGAACTGATAGCGGGCGAACGCAGGTTGCGGGCGGCGAAACTCGCCGGCCTGCCTCATGTGCCAGCCATTGTTAAAGACAATTTTGACGAAGACCGTCTCAAGCTGGAGGTCTCTTTGGTGGAAAATCTTCAGCGGGAAGATCTGAATCCGGTTGAAGAAGCCGAGGCCTATGCCCGGCTGGCAAGCGAGTTTAATCTTACCCAGAAAGAGATTGCCGCTAAAGTTGCTAAGAGCCGCGAGGTGGTCGCTAATGCAGTGAGAATCCTGACTTTGCCGGCGGATATCAAAGAGGCGTTAAGAGCCGGCAAAATTGCCCGCACTCATGCCCGGGCATTGCTCGCTTTTAAGGACGAGGCGAAACAGCGCGAGGTGTTCGAACAGATATTGGCGGGCAATTTTGCCGTCCGCGAGGTGGAATCGGCAGCAAAAGAGCATCGTGCCATCCAAGGGCTGGCCGCTCCGGCGGTCAATCCGCGCTTTCAGGAGCTTCAGCAGAATCTTTCAAAAAATCTCGGCGCAGCCGTCTTTATCAAAAGCGGAGCTTCGGGCGGCAGTATAGTTATCAAATTTGCGAATCTGGAAGAGTTGAATACGATAGCGAAAACGATTCTTGATTAGACCAAAAAATCAAATAAAAAAACGGCCGCAGGGCCGTTTTTTGCGTCTTTAGCTGTTGGGTAAATATTTCTTTAGAACGGTGAGAGTCCTTAACGGAAAAATCCATTTTAGAATAGTTGCTAACCTTCGGCCTTCCTGCTCAAAATCTATTTTTTTTTCCATTTCCGCATCCTTTAAGTTAAGAAAGACGCCGGAAGCTAAACGTACTTTTCGCGAGGGGTTAGGCTTTTTGGTGAATGTCCATATTCCACGAACTTGAAAAGGTTTTTTCTGGTGCATTATATCCCCCTGGCATTCTGATTCAAAAGAGCTGCCTCCTAATCTAGGCCATTTTTTCGCTCATTGCAACATTTTCTTATCGTAGGCGAATGTTCCTTTGGCAAAAACAAGACCGATGACTTCTTTAGCGCCCGCGGCTTTGAGGGCGCGGGCGCAATCGTCCAGCGTTGAGCCGGTAGTCGCCACGTCATCTACGAGAATAACGATTTTCCCCCGCACCAACTCTTGCCTCGCGCATTTAAAAATTCCGGCCGCGTTGGCGATTCTCGCCCGGCGGTCGCTTATTTGCGCTTGCGGGATGTGGTTTCGCTTACGTCCGAGAACATTTTGAAAGTTCAGCCCGAGACGGGAGCCGATCCCGTTGCCAATGATTTCCGCCTGATTAAACCCCCGCCAGTTCAACCGCCGGCGATGGAGCGGGACCGGCACAACAATAGTTGAGTCGCGGCCAATATTAAGACCCAGCGAGAATCTTCGCTCCAAGTATTTGGCCATCAGCTCTGCCATATTGCTGGCCAGCGGTCTGACAAAGCGGTATTTCATCGTCTTGATAATTTTTTCCACAAGCGGATTGTCGTAAGATGTTGCGATAAAAAGCCGATCCAGAAAATGGCTGGCTCTGCAAAAAGGGCAGGTCGTGCCATTGGCTACCGGAGAGTTGCAAAACGCGCATGCAAAATCATTTTTCACCTTTATGCCTGTCAGGCAAGCCGAACAAACGCGGGATTCATTGCTGTCTGACAGCAAAATCTCACAGCCGAGACACAGACGGGGGAAAAGAAGATCCAGAAGCCAGTTCTTAAATGTGTGCATGTGTACAATTTAAACTCTTTAGGTGGTATAATTGCAATAGCGGACTAGTAAGTAGCAAGTAGTAAGTAGTAAGTAGTAAGTAGTGAAAATTAACTACCAACTACAAACTACCAACTACAAACTAAACTTGGCTTTTTTTGGTTTTGGATCTAAAAGCAAAATAGGAGTGGATATCGGCACCTCTTCTATTAAAGTTATTGAGCTGTCAAAAGAATCGGGCCGCTTTAAATTGGAAAACTACGGGCTTTTTGAACTAGAGTCAATTGATGAGGCCGTGAAGATGTCAAATCAAGCGCTCGGCGACAAGCCAGTTCAACTAACCGACCGAGATTTAACATGGGGCGTGAGGGAGGTTTTAAAAAGAGCCAAAATCGGCACTCGCGAAACGGTGGCTTCAATCCCGTCTTTTTCCACCTTCGCCACGATTATCACAATGCCCTATCTTTCTGAAGAGGACATAGCGAAGTCCATTCCTTTTGAAGCCAGAAAATATATTCCCATTCCTTTGTCCGAAGTTACGCTTGATTGGTCAATTATAAATGTGGCTCAAGAAAAAGCGGGCCAGCTTTCGCCGGGCGGGGGACAAGCTCCGGGAGGGCAACCGCCGACCGTTGAGATCTTTCTCGTAGCCGTGCCGAAAGAAGAGATCGCCCGCTACCAGTCAATAATGAAAAACGCCGGCTTGAACCTTCGCGCCCTTGAGCTTGAAAATTCCGCCCTGATTCGGGCGCTTATCGGCAACGACTTAAGCCCGGTTGCGATTGTTAATATCGGGGGACGCAGTACTTCTATTTTGATCGTTGACGGAGGATTTGAGAGGATAAGTCACAATTATGAGGTCGGCGGTTTTGAAATAACCAAGTCCATCGCCCGCTCGCTCGGCATAAGTTTGAAGCGGGCCGAAGAGCTGAAAAGAAGCTTCGGCATTAAAACCTCGGACAATAATGCGGTACGCGAGGCGTTAAGCTCACTGGTTGATATGATGGCTTTTGAAACCAAAAAAACGATCCATAATTACGAGGACCAGAAAAAAACCAAGATCACAAAAGTCCTGCTCGTGGGAGGTTTGGCCAATATGCCCAACTTTGCCGATTATTTCGGAGAAAAAATAGGGATGTCCGTTTCTTTGGGCAATTCTTTGGCCAGAGTTATCGTGCCGGCCGGCGCCGCCGGCCTTCAAGCCGAGATCAATTCAACTTTTGCCATAGCGGTCGGTTTGGCGATGAGAGAGATTTGATTTATAAAATCCCAAACCCCCAACATCCAATACCCAATGAAAACCCAAACCCTAAATCCCGAAGAACACCTTTTGGTTATTGGAAATTGGTCATTTATTGGTTATTGGGATTTGGTCATTGGGGATTCATTAGAAATTAGTAATTAGACATTAGGCATTTTTGGTTGTAGCTGTGTATAACGAGATAATCAATTTAAGGTAGAATATATTCAGATGGCAGACATAGGAGGGCTTCAGCTCCTCCCAGAAACAAGGAAAAAGATAGAGATACGCGTACCGGGACAGAACAGGCCCGTGGTTTTGAGTTTTATTTTTGTGCTTGTGATCCTGGGCCTTTATCTCGGGCTTATGTTTTATAACAATTCCATCCTTTCTTCCGTAACCCAGGCCGATGAGCAATTGGCGGCGCTGGAAAAATCCCGGGACAAGAAACTGGAGCAAAAACTTCTGAGTCTAAAAAACCAATTGTCGGTAATCGGCCCCCTGATCTCTTCCCATTTGTTCTGGTCGCAGGGCCTTTCCAAGGTGCAAAGTTTAGTCCAGCCGCAAGTCCAATTCAAATCCATTAACGCAGACAGCTCGACGGCAAAAATAGTTTTTCAGGCCACGGCGGCTAGTTACACTACCGTAGCCAAACAAATAGCCGCTTTTTACGCTGATGACTCAATTACCGACATAGTGCTGAATAAAGCGACCAGTCTTCCAACCGGCGGAATTGATTTTACCATGCAATTGATATTTGATCCCGCTAAGTTTTTGATGAAGCCAAAGTAGTATGAATAAAAACCTAATTGCCTCCATAATTTTTGCCGCAGGAGCATTTGCGTTCTTTGTTTTGGTTCTGCCGGAATTTACCTCCATTAAGAATGCCAGAGCGGCTCTACAGATCAGACAGGCCTTGATAGAAGAGAAAAATGCTGAGTTAAAAAATGTTGCGGAGCTCGACAAGCAATACAAGGCCAGACAGGTAAGCATTGATAAATTAACCGCATTTATGCCGGAGCAAAAAAGAATAGACCAGATTGTTTCAAGCATTCAGCAGATATCAAGCCAAGCCGGTCTTAGTTTGGCCGATATAGCAACGGCCGCCGCGACCGATTCGGGAGAAGCAGTGGGCTACAAAAAGATATTTGTCAGTTTTAGCGTTGCGGGCCAATACCCTTCTTTTGTTAATTTTTTGAAATTGTTGGAGCAAAACCTCCGCCTATACGACATTTTCGGGATTACTGCTTCTTTAATGACTGGCGGTGCCGGCGGAGCGCAAAACCTCGTCAATTTCAGCGTTAAGTTAAATGCTTATAATCTTAAATAACCATCAAATAACCATCTAACTACTAATCCCGACGCGAGGTCGGGACCCCGACTGAAACATCGGGGCTACCAACTATTTATGACAATAGGCAAAGAAAATCCAAGCAAAGTGATACCGATAGCGATAATGTTCCTCGGCGTTATCGCCGGTTATCTCTTTTTCTCCCTGACAATCCAGGGGAGTGAAGTTGGAATTTCGCCGCCGGTCGTAACTGACGACACGCTTTCAAAATTCAAGGACCTTGGTTTGGATTTTTCGATTTTTGACGACGCCAGATTTAAATCTCTTAAGATTTTCGGCGAATCGCCGGTCCAACCGGGCACTACGGGCCGGATAGACATATTCGCGCCGTTCTAAGTAACGCGACACAAATACACTAATGCACGCGAATTACACGAATGGGTTTAATTCTATTCGTGTCATTCGTTCTTAATTTGTGTGTTAATGTCGAGTTCAGCGTAAGCTTGGCCTATCAACTTCCCCAACTTTTAATTGATGAATTGGCGAAACTGGGGTCTTTAACCCCAGAAGTTTTAAGTGAGGCGGAAAAAGAGGCGGCCAGAAACGAAAAAGATTTTGGCGAAGTTTTAGTTTCCAAAAAATTAATTGACGACGCCGAACTTTTAAAAATTAAATCCTCCGTGTACCAACTTCCCATCGTTGACCTTTCGGGCGCCGAGGTGAATCGGGAGCTTCTGAATTACATTTCGGAGGACATCATTAATTTTTACAAGGTCATCCCTTTCGCCAGAGAGGGTTCTGTCCTCCGGGTTGGCATTGTAAATCCGGAAAATATTGACGCCCTTGAGGCCTTGAAATTTATCGCTTCGGACAAGGAGTTAACTCTGGAGAAATATCTGGTAAGCTACAAAGATTTTGAAAATTTTTCCCGCAGCTTCAGGACTCTTACCACCGAAGTCGGCAGGGCCCTTGAATCGCTTTCGGAAGAACTTTCCCAGAAAGAGCTGAAAATTACGGAGAAGATCGGGGGCATAGAAGACATAACGGCCGAAGCGCCGGTAACGCGCATAGTCGCCGTTATCGTCAAACATGCGGTTGAAACGCGGGCCTCCGATATTCACATTGAACCGTTTGAGGCCAAAATAAGAATAAGATTCAGGATTGACGGTCTTTTGCAAACGGTCTTATCTTTGCCGCGCGGTCTGCTTTCGGCCCTGGTTACGCGCATTAAAATATTGACCGATTTGAAAATAGATGAGACCCGGTTGGCGCAGGACGGGAGGTTTTCAACGAAATTGGGGGACAGAAAGGTTGATTTCCGCGTTTCTACTTTCCCGACTCGAAACGGCGAGAAAGTGGTTTTGAGAATTCTTGACCCTATGGTCGGAAGCATAACGTTGACCGACTTGGGACTGGAGGGGCGTTCGCTTGAATTGGTTTTAGAAAATATTGTCAAGCCGTTCGGCGAAATTCTCATAACCGGCCCGACCGGTTCCGGCAAGTCAACCACTCTGGCCGCGATATTGAGGCAGATTAACAACGATGAGGTGAATATCGTAACCCTTGAAGACCCGATAGAATATTTTGTTGAAGGAGTTAACCAGTCCCAGACCCATGAGGAAATCGGCTATACTTTTGCCAGCGGCTTGCGCCACATTCTGCGCCAAGACCCCGATATTATAATGGTGGGGGAAATCAGAGACGGAGAAACGGCCAGCTTGGCGACCCAAGCGGCGCTTACGGGCCACGTCGTTCTTTCCACGCTTCACACTAATGACACTATCGGGGTGATTCCCCGTCTGGTGGACATGGGCGTTGAAAAATATCTGCTCGCCCCGACCCTTAATTTGGCGGCTGCCCAGCGCTTATTAAGAAAACTTTGCCCCTCCTGCAAGCAGAAAGTCAAGGCCAATGTCGGCGAGGAGCATATGATTGAACAGGCCCTTGAAAAAATACCGGCCGAGGTTCAGAAAGAGTTTCCCAAGAGCGGATTTGAAATATATAAAGCGGGGGAGGGATGCAAGGATTGCCGGGGCAAGACCTACAAGGGAAGAATAGCTATTTTTGAAACATTGGCCATGACTGACGAACTGGAAAAAATCATTCTTACCAATCTATCGGAAGGCGAATTGCGCAAGGAGGCCCAGCGGCAGGGGATGATAACGATGTTTCAAGATGGTATAATAAAAGTGTTGCACGGGATCACCTCCATGGAAGAGCTATTAACCGGTGCTCAAGAGAATGAAGAAGCGGAACCGCCGCCACAGTAGAAAATAGAAAGTAGTGAGTAGTGAGTAGCTGAAACTACTAACTACTAACTAGTTGGGATGGATCCCGAACGAAATAGCCCTTTCGGGTTCGGGATGGATAGTTGGGATATAATTCAGTAGTATGTTTTGCAGTCGTAACTTATATGTATGACTGCGTAGCAGCTATTTCGTACGGGATGGACAATTATAAAAAACAATTAGACGACCTCATAGAACTAACCGCCCAAAAGGGAGGGTCGGATTTGCACTTATCTCCCGGGCATCACCCGACAATGAGAGTTGATAGCCGCCTGATTCCGCTTACCGAACAGCCGATACTTGACAGGCAGCTTCTTGAAAACCTCGTTTTTTCAATTCTTGGCGAAGAGCGGAAGGCGATGTTTTTGGCCCAAAAAGAATTGGATTTCGCCTACGAGCTGAATGACGATGTCCGCTGCCGGGCCAACGTTTATCAGACGAGAGGAAATTTTGCGGCCGCCTTTCGTTTTGTCCCGAAAAACATCAGAACGGTTGAAGAACTTAATCTTCCGCCGGCCATCAAAATATTCAGCAAGCTTTCCCAGGGTTTCGTCCTGGCAGTCGGGCCGAATGGCCACGGCAAATCAACAACTCTGGCAGCGCTGATTGACCTTATTAATCATGAACGGGCCGAGAAGATAGTAACGATTGAAGACCCGATTGAATATATCTTTTCCCCGGACCGAAGCATTATTGACCAGCGCGAGCTGTATCAAGATACGCTTTCTTTCGGCAAGGCCCTGCGCTCAACTTTTCGCGAGAATGTGAACGTGATAATGGTGGGAGAAATGCGCGATTACGAAACTATGAGCGCCGCCGTTTCCGCCGCCGAGACGGGGCATCTGGTTTTTGCCTCGCTTCATACGAATAACGCCGCCCAGACCGTTCAGCGCGTCATTGATAGTTTCCCTCCGGAGCAGCAGCGCCAGATTATATCCCAGCTTGCGGACACTATTTCCGGCGTGATATCCCAGCGGCTTATCCCTCGCACAAAGGGCGGCCTGATACCGGCGGTGGAATTGATGATCGCTAACTCCGCGGTCAGGACTTTGATTAGAGATGGCCGCATTCAGCAGTTGAATTTGGCGATTGACACCGGCTCCGATGTGGGGATGATTTCCCTGAACCGCTCTTTAGCCGACCTGCTTAGGAGGAAAGAGATATCAATGGAGCAAGCGGAATTTTATTCTTTGAACCCTTCCGAATTGAGAATGCTGGTTAAATAAGCGACACCAATACACGAATTACACGAATAGTTGAGCTGAATATACTTAACGAATAGCACGAATTATTTGTGTCATTCGCGTCCATTAGTGTATTTGTGTTGAGTACCGCGTAAGCGATGGAATTCAATTATCGGACAAAGCAACAAAGCGGTGAGCTGGTAGAAGGCAAGCTTGAGGCCCCTTCCGAGGACCAAGCGGTAACTTTGCTCCACCAAAAGAATTTGGTGATTTTGAGCTTAGAACCGGCCAAAAAGGGTCTTTTCGGCCAAGATTTACTCTCGGCGTTTAACAGGCCGTCAAAGAAAGATGTAGTTATGTTCACGAGGCAAATGGCTACCTTGGTTGACGCGGACGTGCCTTTGGTGGAAGGATTGCATACTTTGGCTCGTCAGATAGAAAAAGAATCTTTCAAGAAAATTATTTCAAGCGTTACCTCTTCAATTGAGGGCGGCGCCTCGCTTTCCGTCGCTCTTGGCGAGCATGGCAAAGTTTTCAGCAGATTTTATATCAGTTTGGTCAGAACCGGTGAAGTTTCCGGCAAACTTCAAGACACGCTTTCCTACCTCGCCGACTATTTGGAAAGAAGTGCGGGCTTAAACTCCAAGATAAAGGGCGCGCTTGCTTATCCCGCTTTCATATTGTTCGCAATGATAGTGGTGGTGATCATTCTGATGACCACAGTCCTGCCTCAACTGCTTACGATAATCAAAGATGCCGGCGTAACAGATCTGCCGTTTACCACCAAAATCCTCATCGGGGTTACCAATTTCGTCAGCAGATTCATAATCCTGATCGTGATTGCCATAGTCGGCTTGATTCTCGGCTTCTTTTATTCCATCAAAACGCCGAAGGGCAGGGAAAGATTTGATAACTTCAAGGTAAAAATGCCTCAATTCGGGAAGGTTGTAAGAAATCTTTATCTTGCCCGTGTTGCCGAGACGCTCTCCACCCTGATAAAGGCCGGCGTGCCGATATTGGAGGGGCTGACCATAACTTCTGATGTCGTGGGCAACGTCATTTATAAGAGAATTATTTTAGAGGCGGCGGAGAATGTCCGGGGCGGGGGGACTATTTCAGAGATATTTGACAAGTATAAGGAATTTCCTCCTCTTTTCACCTCAATGCTGGCAATCGGGGAAAAAACCGGCCGAACCGACTTTATGCTGGAAAATATCTTTAAATTCTACAAAACGGAATCAGAAAACGACGTCCAGAATCTTTCCCAGTTAATAGAGCCGGTATTGATTTTAGTTTTGGGCGTGGGAGTAGCCGGTCTGGTTTCAGCGGTTTTACTGCCGATTTACAGTTTGGTGGGAGCGGGGTAAGCTGTTCATAACTCGTTTGCCCCTGAATTTTAGCCGATATATAATAAAATAAAGTTTAATTGCGTATAGTGCTTGGTGTGAGTGTTTAACGCTCTAGTTAAATACTTTCCCACGCTAGATGCTAAAAAAGTGATTAGTAAAATAAGAAGTTCTCGTGGTTTCACTTTGGTCGAATTACTGGTCGTTATAGCCATAATCTCAATCTTGGCAACCTTGCTGTTGTTGCAACTAGGCGTCGCTCGTGCCAAAGCCAGAGATGCCAAGCGTATTGCTGATGTAAACCAGGTTCGTTCCGCGCTGGAGCTTTTTTTTGATGACAACGGCGGTTATTTAAATACTAATGTTATGGGAGTCCTATCGCCCACATATTTAATTAACGTACCGAACGATCCGCTAGCTACATGTACTGCCGGTACTTATAATGGTGCCCCTACCGGAACGTATCTAAGCTGCTATCAGTACGGTTATAGTACAGCAACATCTCCTAGTAAGTTTCAAATTTCAGCAAATCTAGAACAGAAAAATACCAATGCATTAAATAATGATACGGACTTTACGGCAGCCCAACTTGCTGGTTGGGCGGGTCCTGGACGCCCAGGTAACGGTCCTGTTGGGTCAAATTTTGAGCTCTGCAACCAAGCTGCTCAAAATACTTGCGTCTACGATTCCGGCCAGCCATAAGAACTAGTGAGTAGTAGGTAGTCGGTAGTTAGTAGAAACTACTCACTACTTGCTACAAACTACTAACTATTTTTCACTTTTGTCTTTTGTCCTCGTCTTCATAATAGGCCTTATCATAGGCAGTTTTCTAAGTGTTGTTATAAGCCGCCTGCCGAAAGGAGAGCAATTCATCGGCGGGCGTTCTTATTGCCCGCATTGCAGGCATTATCTTGGGTGGCATGACTTGGTGCCGGTTTTAAGTTTTTTGATCCTTCGGGGGCACTGCCGGTATTGCCGGAATAAAATTTCCCCGACTTACCCCATAATTGAACTCTGTTCGGGGATAATTGTCGCAGTTTCTTTTTTATTTTTGTCGCCATTTGGTTTGGCTTACTGGCTCTTCTGGGTTTTTATTCTGGAATTGTTACTGATTCTTGCTCTTATTGATCTTAGGCATTTTATTTTACCCGATTCGGTAATGGTGGCGATTCTTGTCGCTTTCGTATGTTACGAAATTTTGGGAGGGCAAATTGCTGGCGCCGATCCTGTTTTTTCATTTGGCAATTTAGCCGGTGCGGCTATTCTATTCCTTATCTTTTTTCTGATTTGGAGCTTTTCAAACGGCAAATGGATGGGGCTTGGCGACGTCAAACTTGCCGGATTGCTCGGTCTCGTCTTCGGTTTCTGGAACTCCGTTCTGATTTTGTATCTAGCTGTTGTAATGGGGGCGGCGGCTGGCCTTGCGCTTATTCTTTTGGGAAGGGGAAATTTGAAAACCAAACTGCCTTTTGGAGCTTTCATTTGTTTTTCGGTCATTTTTTTCACTCTTGTTGGCTGGAGCATTTCTGAGAGAATGGGCGAGCTTTTTAAGCATTTGCTTTTTAAAGTTAACCTGTTTTAAAATAAGGGCATGAACACAAATTATCCCATCCTAAAAAGTTATTGGTTTTGGGTCATTGCGGTTTTGGTTGTCGGTACCCTCTTCTTTTATCTGCCGGCACCCGGCTCCAACGAGCCGGCGCGCCTGACAATAAGATTTGACGACGGCAGAGCCAGGGCTTTTGAGGGGCCGGTTGAGGAGGATACGACCGTTCTTCAGGCGTTGATTTCCGCCTCTTCCGGCGGGGATTTTGATTTGAGATATTCTTTAGATGAGGGGAACAACGTTAATCTCGCTTCAATTGATGGTGCGTTTGGCGGAACTAAAAAATGGCACTTTTATCTCAATGGCCAGTCGGTAAGAACCGAAGATATAAGCAGGATAAAGATTAAAAAGGGGGACTCAATTGAGGCCAAATATGAGTAAGGGATTCTCTTTGGTTGAGGTTTTAGTGGTAACCGCGATTATCGCTACCCTTTCGGTGGCCTTGCTTTTTAATTTCGGGACTACGGCGCGGAACCGGACGGCCCGCAATCAAGTCGCGTCGGTGATTGCTTCTGATATAAGACGTGCCCAATCCATGGCTTTGGCGGGCACCCGCTTTGGCGGAAATACCGTTTGCGGTTACGGCATTCATTACCTCTCTTCTACGAGCTATTATATTTACGCCAAAGCAGCTCCTGCCGGCGGGTGCTCCACGGTTCCCACCCGCAATTACCAAGCCGGTGATTTAATTGCGGAGAACAAAAAACTAATTAATCGAAATATGAATTTCAGGTCGTCCTTCTCCGATGTTTTTTTTGAATCACCCGACCCGAAGACATTTCTGAATAATAGCTCCGTTTTGACCGATCCCCCGGTAACGATTACCATTCAACGAGTCGGTCAAGCAAATTGTGCCGGCCAGACCTGCGCCAAAATAGAGATTTATACATCAGGTCAGATAAACTTAACCGATTAGATTCCCAATGATTAAAAACCCAAAACCTGAAAAGGGATTCACCCAGCACCACTTTTTGAAAAAAAGTGGTGCTGGGTTCACTCTTGTTGAGGCATTAGTTTCGCTTCTTATTTTCAGCATCGCCCTCACAGCCGTTTTTTATATTTTATTCATCAATATCGGCGATGCGGAGCTGATTAAGAATAATTTCATAGCCAGCGGTCTGATTCAGGAGGGGATGGAAACAGTCAGAAACATCCGCGACAGCGACTGGCACGCAAATAACCCTTTCGGCGCGGGAATCCCCGATGGAAACTATAGGGTTCAATGGAACTCGCAATCCTTGATGGCTTTTGCCGATTCTTATTTAAAAAAAGACAGCGGCACCGGCTTTTTCAGTTATGACAGCGGAGGCGATACGCTATTTAAGCGCGCGGTGACAATTAGCACCATTTCCCCCGACGTTGAAAAGAAAGTTGTTGTTACAGTAACTTGGAGTGAAAAAGGAAGGCCGATATCCATCAGTGCGGAAGACCATTTGTTTAACTGGAAATAATTTTGCGGCCGCAAAATTATTTCCAGTTAATTCCCAATATCTAATTTCCAATGAGACCCCAAATACTAACCCCTAAACCCAGCACCACTTTTGTCGCAAAAGCGGTGCTGGGTAAAACCTATAACCCAAAACCTAATGGTTTCACCCAGCACCACTTTTGTCGCAAAAGCGGTGCTGGATTCACTCTGGTTGAAACCATGGCGGCGTTCCTGATATTTTCCATAATTTTGACCGTTTTCAGTTCCGTTTTTTTGAGCTCTTCCCGTATGCAAAAAAGGGCCTTTAATATTCAGCAGGCGGAGGAAAACGCCAGTTACATCCTTGAATCAATGGCCAAAGAAATAAGAGTCAGCGTAATCTGCAAGGCCGGCGATTTTTCCAATCCTTGCGACACTACCTGCCCCGCCTCTCCAGCTTCTATCTTGAACATTACCCATCCAATTAATGGTAAAATAACTTATCAACTTTCCGGTAACGCCGTTCATCGTATTGTCAACGGCACCGACAGCGTTATCAGCTCCAATACCGTTGATTTTACCCGCTTGCAATTCTGCGTTTTGGGGACGCCGACTTTAGACCAAAAACAGCCGAGAGTTACCATTTTGGCGAGCATAAGGAGCAAAAAAACCCAACAGCAGGCAAGCATTGACATACAAACGACCGTTTCCCAAAGATTTTTATCGGACCAGTACTAAAAATTAGGTGTTAGGTGTTAGGTTTTAGTTGTTAGGATTTTCTCTATAACCTATAACCTAAAACCTATAACCTATAACCTATAGCCTAACCTTGAAACCTAAACCCTATACCCTAAACCCTAATAATAAAGGCCAGGCCGTTGTTATCTCGATTCTTATCGTCGGTTTCCTGCTGTCCATTGCTCTGACTCTTTCTTTGCTTTTCATCCCCAAAATCAGAGCGTCTTCTGAAGTTAAAAAGTCCTCCGCTGCCATCTACGCCGCCGAAAGCGCTATTGAATGGTGTCTTTATGTAAACAGACGCGGTTCTGCGCCGATGCCGGCTATGTCTAACGGCGCCAGCTTTATTAACGGGATAACCAACCTTCCTTTTAATTCCGCCGATTGCTCGACCTCGCCGATTAAAGCCATCGGCACCTACCAAGGCATCTCCCGCTCGTTTGAGATTAGTTTTTA
>ERZ1292640.1369-Hain-H43-02um-R1-1369-length-20193-cov-9_pt1 | contig 20193 bp, 14 predicted proteins | sample MGYA00564404_ERZ1292640 | MGnify/ENA primary metagenome ERZ1292640 (study PRJEB36523, sample SAMEA6512636) | groundwater metagenome | collected 2019-01-08 | study: AquaDiva: Metagenomics assemblies of 32 groundwater samples
CGCGCCATCCTCACCGACAGCCGGGGGACGCTGTGGGACCAGATCCACCGTCGCCGACTGGCGGAAGTGCCGGTCCCGCGCCTCACGCCGGCCCGAACCTTCCGCGCCGAAGCACCGGCGGCCGCCGAGTTGCCCGGCCGCGACCTGATCTTCTTCAACGGGCTGGGAGGATTCACGCCGGATGGGCGCGAGTACGTGATTACGACCGCGCACGGACAAGTGACGCCGGCACCGTGGGTGAATGTGCTGGCAAACCCGAACTTCGGAACCGTTCTCTCGGAGAGCGGCCATGCCTACACCTGGAGCGAGAATGCCCACGAGTTCCGCCTCACTCCCTGGTACAACGACCCGGTGAGCGATTCAAGCGGAGAAGCCTTTTACATCCGTGACGAAGAGAGCGGCCGCTTCTGGTCCCCCACGCCGCTGCCCAGCCGCGGGGCGATGCCTTACGTCAGCCGGCACGGATTCGGCTACAGCGTCTTCGAGCACACGGAGAGCGGCATCCGCTCGGAGATGTGGGTTTACGTGGCCCTGGACGCGCCGATCAAGTTCACGGTGTTGAAAGTGCGAAACGAGTCCGGCCTATCCCGCCGGCTCTCCGCCACGGGATACGTGGAATGGGTGCTGGGAGATCTGCGGCCGAAATCGGCGATGCACGTGGTCACCGAAGTCGACCCCGACAGCGGAGCGCTCTTCGCGCGGAACCCCTACAACACGGAGTTCGCCGGCCGGGTTGCCTTTTTCCACGTGGACGATGCGATTCGGACCGTAAGCGGCGACCGGACGGAGTTTCTTGGGCGTAACGGCACGCTTCGGAGTCCGGCCGCCATGAACCGGTCGCGGCTTTCCGGCAAAGTGGGGGCCTCTCTGGATCCCTGCGCGGCGATCCAGGTTTCCTTCGAGCTGGCCGACGGGGAAGAGCGTGAGATCATCTTCACGCTCGGCGCAGGGCAAGACGCCGATGACGCCGGGAACCTGGTGCATCGCTTCCGTGGATCCGCTGCGGCGCGTGGGGTACTCGAAACGGTGTGGCAGTACTGGAAGCACACTCTCGGCGCAGTGCATGTGGAAACCCCCGACCCGGACGTCAACGTCCTGACCAACGGTTGGCTCTTGTACCAGACCCTGGCGTGCCGTCTTTGGGCCCGGAGCGGATACTACCAGTCGGGGGGCGCCTTCGGATTCCGGGACCAACTGCAGGACGTAATGGCGCTCGTCCACGCCGAGCCGCACCTCGTGCGCGAGCACCTGCTCCGCTGCGCGGCCCGTCAGTTCCCGGAGGGAGATGTCCAGCATTGGTGGCATCCCCCCTCGGGTCGGGGCGTGCGCACACACTGCTCGGACGATTTCCTCTGGCTGCCCTTCGCGACGTGTCATTACGTTTTGAACACGGGGGATACCGGGGTGTTGGACGAACCCGTCCCCTTCGTCGAAGGCCGCCCGGTAAGCATGGAGGAGGACTCGTATTACGATTTGCCCGGCCGGTCTGAAGAGGCGGCCACCTTGTACGAACACTGTGTGCGAGCCATCCTGAGGGGCCTCAAGACCGGGGAGCACGGCCTGCCGCTCATCGGCTCCGGCGACTGGAACGACGGCATGAACCTGGTGGGCGAACACGGCAAAGGCGAAAGCGTCTGGTTGGGGTTTTTCCTTTATGAAGTGCTCATGCGGTTCGCCGAGGTCGCCCGCAAGGCCGGTGACGGTTCCTTCGCCGAACGTTGCCGGAGGGAGGCGGCTCAAGTGCGCCTGAATATCGAGCGGAACGGCTGGGACGGCGAGTGGTACCGCCGCGCCTACTTCGACGACGGCTCGCCGCTTGGGTCGGCGAGCAATCCCGAATGCCGGATCGATTCGATTTCGCAAAGCTGGTCCGTCCTGTCCGGGGGGGGCGACGCCGAGCGCTCGCGAATTGCGATGGAATCGGTGGATCGGCACCTCGTTCGCCGGGACCATGCGCTGATCCAGCTCCTGGACCCGCCGTTCGACAAGTCGGATATGAATCCCGGCTATATAAAAGGGTACGTCCCCGGCGTGAGGGAAAACGGGGGGCAGTACACGCATGGGGCGATCTGGGCGGCGATGGCGTTCGCCGCATTGGGCGACAGCCGGCGCGCGTGGGAACTGTTGGCGATGATCAATCCGGTGAACCACGCGAGATCTCCGGAGGGGATTGCGACCTATAAAGTGGAACCGTACGTCGTCGCGGCCGACGTCTATGCGCTCTCGCCCCACAATGGCCGCGGTGGATGGACGTGGTACACGGGCTCGGCCGGCTGGATGTACCGGCTGATCGTGGAATCCCTCCTGGGCTTACGGCTGGAAGTGGATACGCTTCGATTCGCTCCGTGCCTCCCCGCGGATTGGAAGGGGTTCAAGGTGTACTACCGGTATCGCGAGACGGTCTACGAAATCGCCGTCCTGCAACAGCTTGCCGAGGTTGGCGAGACGAGCGTGACCGTTGACGGGGTCGAGCAACACGACAAGGCGATTCCCCTTGTTGACGACCGCCGGAAACATTCGGTCGAAGTGGTGATACACAACGCACGCAGGTAACACCAAGCGAGGCCATGGTTCGGCCCGGAGGTGTTTTCAGGATTCCGAAGGGGAAACCGGTTTTCGCACCCGCTTGGTTTCGCCTCGCAGGTGCTTTCCTTCCAGACGGCGTTCCTTCGATCCCGCGGTAGGCCTGGTTTCCCTCCGATGCTTGGTGGGTTCGGCGGCCTTTTGGACCCATCGGACCAGGCGTTCCCTTGCGTCCCGGCGGTTCTGCTCCTGCGTGCGGAAACGACCGGCCTCGATGATCAGCACGCCCTCGCGGGTCACCCGCTTCCCCGCGAGGCGGATCAGCCGTTCACGCACCTCTTCGGTCAGGGATCGGGAGTTGCGGATATCGAAGCGCAACTGGACCGCCGTCGCGACCTTGTTGACGTTTTGACCGCCGGGACCGGAGGACCGGATGAACCTTTCCCGGATCTCGCCCTCGTCGAGCCGTACCGTCCCCGTGATCCGGATCATGCCTTCATATCTCCCATGCAAATTCCGACCAACAGTCACCGATTCGTTTATAATGGATAATCATCATCGACCCGGCACTCCGTAACCGTATTTCCTTTTCCCGTAGGGTCGGACATGAAAGTCCTGCTGCTTTACCCCGGATTTCCCGATACGTTTTGGAGCTTCCGGCATGCCCTGCCCTTCCTGGGGAAACGCTCCGCCTATCCTCCCCTGGGGCTGCTTACCGTCTCGGCGTTGCTTCCGCCGCACTGGAAACGAAAACTGGTGGACCTCAACGTGGAGAAACTACGTGATAAGGACCTGGCCTGGGCCGACGTGGCGTTTCTGAGCGCCATGCTGGTCCAAGGACCTTCCCTTTCGCAATTGATTGCACGTTGCCGGGAAGCGGGGCTGCGAACGGTGGTGGGCGGACCGATCACGAGCGCGGACCATCCTTCGTACGAGGGAGCGAACCACTTCGTCCGGGGCGAGGCGGAAGGGATCATCGAAGAGCTGGTTTCCGACCTTGAAGCCGGCAAGGCACGCCGCCGCTACGAAGCCGCCGGCAGGTCGGACATGACCAGGGTCCCCCCCCCCGACCTGCGCCTCGCACGGTTGCGGCGGTACAGCGCGATGTCCATCCAGTATTCCCGGGGGTGCCCGTTCTCCTGCGAGTTTTGCGACGTCATCGAACTCTTCGGGCGAATCCCCCGTACGAAGACGGCGGAGCAGGTCCTTACGGAGCTCGAACATCTCTACGGTATGGGATGGCGGGGATCGGTGTTCGTCGTGGACGACAACTTTGTCGGGAACAAGCCTTCCGTCAAGGCCCTTCTCCCCCGGCTCGCCGAGTGGATGCGCAACCGCGGCAATCCCTTCTCCCTGTTCACCCAGGCATCGATCAACCTGGCCGAAGACGACGAACTGCTCTCCCTGATGCGAGCGGCCCGCTTCAACAAGGTGTTCGTGGGGATCGAAACCCCCGCCATGGAGTGTCTCCGTGCGGCGGGAAAGATGCAGAACCTGAAGGCCGACCTCCTGGCATGCGTGCGGCGCATCCAGGAGCACGGGATGGAGGTGATGGGAGGCTTCATCCTGGGCTTCGACCAGGATTCCCCGGAGATCTTCGAGGAGCAGATTGCCTTCATCAAGGAGGCGGCCATCCCCGTTTCCATGGTCGGCCTCCTGACCGCGCTCCCCAACACGCGCCTGTGGCGCAGGCTCTCCGAGGAAGGCCGGATCCTGCGGCAGAGCATGGGCGACAATACGGCGGCCCTGTTGAATTTCATTCCCAGGATGAACCCGGAAGCGCTCCTCGCCGGCTATCGGAAAGTCCTCGCTTCCATCTACAGCCCGTCAGAGTATTTCGAGCGCGCCCAGACGATGCTCTGCCGGTTGGGGGCCAGGCCGAAACCGCGCCTGGTCTTTTCGGATTACCTCGCCCTGTGCCGCTCGTTCATACGGCAGGGGATCTTCGCCCGATACCGGGTAGCCTACTGGCGTTTTCTCGGCAAGACCTTCCTCCGCACGCGCAGACACCTGGGGCTGGCTGTCACGCTGGCCATCATGGGCCACCACTTCTTCACCCTGACACGCCGCCTGGAGTCGGAACCGCAGAAATGACAACGACATTCGCCACCTCGCACGCCGGTTGATACACCCGCCCGCCGACTCTACCGGCCCTTCTCCACGACGATGCGGTCCGCGACGATGAAGTGATAATTCGACCCCATGAAGTCGAAGGTTCCGTACACGGTCAGCATGTCGCCCTTTTTCAGCTGCAACACCTGGGCCGCTTCGGGATGGTCTTTCCGGATGTACATCCGGACGGCGCATATCGCGCCAACGGTGAAACAGTAGTAGTCCCTCGTGTTGATCTTCGTCTTGTGGATCTGGACGCAGAAATCGCTGCCGCAGAATTGAAAGGCTTCCCTCACCTGATACTTCTTCCCGGCGTGGGCCTGCGGGTCTTTCACCAGGTCCACCTGGGTGATCGGCGTGTAATCCGCCGGCCGGAATTCCCCGAGTGCCAGGCAAGGCAGCAACAGCAGAATCGCAAACACCATCAGGCAGGAGAGTTTTCTCATCGTCTCTTCCTCGTCGCTTGTTCCCCGTCCCGTGGACGGCAAGAGATGTTCCCGATGCCCTGCGGATCGTCCGCCCGGATCCGACACGCAGCCTTTTCATTATAACGATATCCACACCCGTTTCCTTCCTCCCGGATTCCGTATTCTACCGCATTCCGGACGCTTACGGTATTGTCCCTGGTTTCCTGTATAATTCCAGTATTGCCGATGAACAGGCGGACCTTTTTCCAAAGGAGGCGGATCATGGCGAAGAGGCTTTTCCTGCCGGCGGCCGTCGCGGCCCTGGCGATCGCGATGGGCGGGTGCTCCGTGATGGAGAGCACCTACCTGAAGAAGGTGAACGAGGCGGACGGCTTCGCCAGGGAACTTGCGGCCCTCCAGCAGAAACACAAGGACCTCTCCTTCGAGAACGCGACGCTCAAGGCCCGGGTCGCGAACCTGGGCATGGACCTGGACAAGATGACCGGCGAACGGGACAGGCTCTCCGCCGAACGGGACAAGCTCTCCGCCGACCTGGGCTACATGACCGGCCAGAGGGACAAGATGGCCGCGGACAACAAGGAGCTGGAAAACGTCCTGAATTCGAAATCCGACTCGCTGTCGCGGATCATCATGGACCTGCGGCAGAAGATCGGATCGCTGGAGAGCGATAACGGAAAGCTGAAGCAGGAGATCGCCGCGCTGGAGGCCGAGAGGGGCAAGCTGAAGCAGGAGATCGCCGCGCTGCAGAAAGCGCAGGAAGAGAAGGTCCAGAAGGTCAGCAAGACCTACGAGGACCTGCTGGAGAAGATGAAGGGCGAGATCTCCAAGGGAGAGGTCACCATTTCCGAACTGAAGGGGAAGCTGACCGTAAACATGGTGGACGCCATCCTCTTCGATTCCGGAAAATCGGAGGTAAAACCCGAGGGACTCGCCGTACTGCAAAAAGTCATCTCCATTCTCAAGGACGTAAAGGACAAGGCGATCCGGGTCGAGGGGCACACCGACAACGTCCAGATCATCGGGGCCCTCGCGAAGAAGTTCCCGACCAACTGGGAGCTGTCCGCCGCGCGCGCCATCAACGTCGCGCGCTTCCTGCAGGATCAGGGGATCGACCCCGCCATCCTGTCCGCGGTCGCCTACGGGGAGTACAAGCCGGTCGCCGCCAACGACACGCCGGAGGGGAAACGGAAGAACCGGCGGATCGAGATCATCCTGGCGCCGAAGGAGTAGAGACAAAGATCGCGGGCGGACCGAAACCCGTTTCTATGGGTACAGCCCCCGGAAACGCATCGCCTCGGCGACCCGGGAGATCCCGATCATCAGCGCCGCCATCCGGTGGCTGACCTTCTTCTCCTCGGCCAGCGCCATCACCTGCTGGAACGCCCGAAGGATGATGCGCTCGAGCTGCTGGTTGATCTCCCCGATGTCCCAGAAGAATTTCTGGGTGTCCTGGACCCATTCGAAATACGAGGCGGTCACCCCTCCCGCGTTTCCGAGGATGTCCGGTATGATGAAGACACCCTTTTCCCGGAGGATCTCGTCCGCTTCCAGGGTGGTCGGCCCGTTCGCCCCCTCGGCGAGGATCCGGCACCGGATCCGCGGCGCGTTCTCCTTCGTGATCTGGCCGTCCGTGGCGCACGGGGCCAGGATGTCGCACGGGATTTCCAGCAGCTCCCGGTTCGACACCCTTGTCACGCCGGGAAACTCTCCGACCTTCCCCCCCGCTTGGACGTGGCGGACCATCGCCTCGATGTCGATCCCCTCGGGATTGTGCGCCCCGCCGGTCACGTCGCTCACTCCGACCACCTTGACCTTGTCGTGCCAAAGCGTAAGCGCCGTGACGGAGCCCACGTTTCCGAACCCCTGCACCACCGCCGTCATCCGCTGCGGGTCGAGCTTGAGCCTGTCGAGCGCCGCGAAGACCAGGTTGCACAGCCCGATGCCGGTGGCCTCCCTTCTTCCCAGCGATCCCCCCACGACGACGGGCTTCCCGGTCACCACCCCCGGAACGGAATATCCCATCTGCATCGAGTAGGTGTCCATGATCCACGACATCGTCTGCTCGTTCGTGTACATGTCCGGCGCGGGGATGTCCTTTTCCGGTCCGATCAGCATGACGATCTCGGAGGTGTAGCGGCGCGTCAGCGCCTGGATCTCCCTGCGCGACATCTTGAGCGTGTCGCAGCAGACCCCGCCCTTGGCCCCGCCGAAGGGAATGTTCATCAGGGCGCACTTCCAGGTCATCCACATGGACAGGGCCGTGGTCTCCTCGAGCGAGACGGTGGGGGAGTACCGGATCCCCCCCTTCCCCGGCCCAAGGGTGATGTTGTGGTGCACCCGGTAGCCGGTGTAGGAGACCACCCGCCCGTCGTCCATCCGCACGGGCACCGTGACGATCAAGGCACGCTTGGGGTGCCGCAGGCGGTCGGCCAGGTTCGGGTCAAGCCCGAGCAGCCCGGCCGCCAGGTCGAGTTGCGCAACGGCCTCCCGAAGCATGCCCTGGCCCTCGATGTTTTCTCCCCAGTTCGGAAACGGCATCGTCGTCCCCTCCTTTTCCCGGTTCTCGGGGTTCCACGCGCGTCTTTGCCGGGCGCCCCGTAAAGTTTACCAATAAAATCAGGGCTCGCTTGTTTCTTCTTTCCGGAGGTTTGGTTTACGATAGGAGGGAATGACCCCCCCCGACGGAACAACCGAAAGGACGTGGCGGCGGCTGGCGAAAGGCGACCTCTCCTGGGAGACGTTGCGCGCGCGCTCCCTCATCCTCGAACGGACCCGGTCCTTCTTCCGCGCCAGGAGGTTCCTCGAGGTCGACCCCCCGATCGCGGTCCCGTACCCGAACATCGACCCGAACGTGTTCCCGGTGACGCTCGCGGACGCCGCGGGAAAGGAATCGAAGCGGTTCCTCCACACCTCACCGGAGCTTTCCCTGAAGAAACTCCTTGCGGCGGGGTCGGGCAACCTCTTCTACCTGGGCAAGGTGTTCCGGGACCGGGAAGGGTCCCCGCTCCACCACCCCGAGTTCACGATGCTGGAGTGGTACCGGGTGGGGGAACCGGCGGAGGCGGTCATGGAGGATGTCGAGGCGCTGACCCTCGAGCTGGCGTGGGAGGTCTGCGGGCGTGAAGAGGTCCGGCGGGGCGGCGTAACCGTCTCCCTCTCGGGAAAGTGGGAACGGCGGGAGCTGTCGGACGCTTTCCGGAGCCTCCTCGGCGCGCCGATGGGGGACGGGAAGGCGTTGCGGGCCGCCCTCGCGGGCAAGGGGCTGCGGCCGTGCGACGGGGACGGCTGGGAAGATCTCTTCTTCCGCTCCTGCATCGACGTGATCGAGCCGGCGCTTACGGGGGGGGCCGTTTTCCTGACCGGCTTTCCCTCCGCGCTCGCCGCGATGGCGAAACGGCGCGTCGGGGACGAGGCGGTCTGCGAGCGGTTCGAGGGGTTCCTCTGCGGCGTGGAGCTCGTGAACGGCTACGAGGAGCTCACCGACCCGCGCGAGCAGGAGGAGCGGCTGCTGGAACTGGCGGCCCGGCACAGGCGTCAAACGGGAGTCGACCTGCCGGTCGATCCCGACTTCCTCGACGCGCTGCGGCGGGGCTTGCCGCCCTGCTCGGGGGCCGCCCTGGGGATCGACCGGCTGGCGATGATCCTCCTGGGGAAAGAGTCGATCGAGGACGTGGCCATTCGATGAACAACCCCTCGGTCCTCCTGCTCCTGCTCTCCTTCGGCCACATGTGCACCGACATCGTGCAGGGGGCCCTCCCCGCGCTCCTGCCGTACCTGAAGGACCGGTTCTCCCTCTCCTACACGGTCACCGGGTCGCTGCTGCTGGCGGCCCACCTCACCTCCTCGGTGATCCAGCCGCTGTTCGGATACGCGACCGACCGGAAGCCGTTCCCGGTCCTCTTGTCCCTCGGGTGTCTCGTCTCCGGGATCGGCATCGCGCTCGTTCCGTTTTCGCCGGGCTTCGCGTGGCTCGTCGCCTTCGTGATGTTCACGGGGCTCGGCACCGCCGCCTTCCACCCGGAAGGGTTCAAGGCGACCGCCTGCATCGCCTCGGTCAGGCGCGCCACCGGGATGTCGCTCTTCTCGGTCGGGGGGAACCTCGGGTTCGCCATCGGCGCCCCGGCGGCCATCTTCCTCGTCTCCCGCCACGGGCTGCACGGCGCCTCCTGGCTGCTCCTGCCCGCCGCCGCCGCCGCCGCGCTCTTCCTGCCCGCGCTCCCGGAAATCCGGCGCCGCATCGCCGAGGCCGCCGCGCGGCCGCCGGCGGCCTTCGGCGACCGCGTGGACCGGCCGGTCGCCGCGGTTTCGCTCATCGTTCTCATCGTCGTCTTCCGCTCCTGGACACAGCTGGGGCTGGCCACCTTCATCCCGTTCCTCTACCGGGCGGAGCTGACGCACAACCCGGAATTCGTCGCGACGCTGCTCTTCCTGTTCCTCGGGGCGGGCACGGTCGGGACCCTCGTCGGGGGACCCCTGGCCGACCGGATCGGGCACCGGAAGATGCTCTTTTTCTCGCTCTCCCTCCAGGTCCCCCTCATCCACCTCTTCCTCATCTCGAGCGGCTGGCTCGTCTTCGTTTTCGCGGCCGCCGTCGGGGCCACCATCGTCTCGACCTTCTCGGTCACGATCGTGATGGCGCAGGAGCTCTTCCCCCGCAGGATGGCGACCGCGTCGGGGACGATCGCAGGGTTCGCGATCGGGACGGGGGGGATCGGCGTGACGCTCCTGGGGGCGGTGGCCGACCGGTACGGCGTCCCGGCAGCGGCCCACCTCATCAACGTGCTTCCCGCCTTCGGGGCCCTCCTCGCGCTCGGGCTTCCCCTCCCCTGGAGGCACCGGCAGTAGGCTTAGCGGTAAGACAGGTCATCGACATCCGCGGGTATCTAAACCACGCGGGATTGGTTTAGAATTAGCTGCCGGCTGAAGCTGACGGCCGCCCGAAGAAAAAATCGAGGCACCGCGGCTTGGCCGGTTTCATCGATGGGCGACACCGGAGCCAGGAGAGAAAGGATGGGAGAGGAAAAGAACGGGAACAACAGCGACAACACAAGGAAGTCGCGAAAGAAGGGGGCTCTTGCGATCTTCTTCGTCGTCTCGCTCGCGACGGTCGTCGCCGGCGGCGCCTACTGGTGGTACCGCCAGTCCCACATCTCCACGGACGACGCGTACGTGGAGGGGAGGATCCACCCCGTGGCCGCCCGCATCCAGGGGTCGGTTGTCGAGGTGCTCGTCAAGGACAACCAGCCGGTGAAGAAGGGGCAGGCGCTCCTGCGGATCGACCCGGAGCCGTATTCCGTCCGGGTGGCCGCCTCCTCCTCCGCGCTCACCGGCGCCACGGCGGACCTGGCCGCGGCCCGCTCCGACACGACGGCCGCGCGGTCGGACATCGCGGCGGCGCGGTCCCAGCTCGCCCAGGCGAAGGTGGCCGTCGAGGCCGCCCGCGCCAGGGCAGCACTCAACGCGGCACGGCTTGCCCAGGCCAACCGGGACGCGGAGCGCGCGAAAAACCTCTTCGAGCGGCACTCCATCAGCCGGGAGCGGAACGAAAAGGCCCGGACGGAAGGGGAAGTCGCCAAGGCACAGGACGACGTGGCGCGGGAGGAGCTCAGGCAGGCCGAGGCGGCCATCCCCACCCTCGATGCGTTGATATCCCAGAGGGAGGCCCTCCTCCTGCAGCGGGAGGCGAGGATCGGGCAGCGGGAGGCCGACATAAAGCAGAAGGAGTCGATGCTCGCCGAGTCCAGGCTCATCGCGGGCTACACGGAGGTCGTGGCGCCGTCGGACGGTTACGTCACCCGGAAGAGCGTCGAGGCGGGCCAGGTCGTCTCGCCGGGCCAGTGGCTGCTCGCGGTCGCCACCCTCTCCGACGTGTGGGTGGTGGCCAACTACAAGGAGACGGATATCGAGAAGATCCGCCCCGGACTGGAAGTCACGATCCGGGTGGACACCTATCCGGGAAAGAAGTTCCGCGGGAAGGTGGACAGCATCATGGCGGGGACCGGCTCCGCCTTCTCCCTCTTCCCCCCCGAGAACGCCTCCGGCAACTACGTCAAGGTCGTCCAGCGGGTGCCGGTGAAGATCGTGCTCGACAAGGGGGAGGACCCGGACCGCCTCCTCCGGCTCGGGATGTCCGTCGTACCCACCGTCCTCGTCCAATAGCGCGATGAACGGGGGGAACCGGTTCGGCAACGCGGTCGGCGCCATCCGCGGGAGCAAGTGGATCATCGCCATCACCGTGATGCTCCCCACGCTGATCGAGATCATCGACACGAGCGTGGCCAACGTCTCCCTCGACCACATTCGGGGGTCGCTCTCCGCGGGGATCGACGAGTCGGCCTGGGTGCTGACCTCCTATCTCGTCTCGAACGCAATCGTCATCCCGATGACCGGCTGGTTCGCCCGCTCGTTCGGCCGGAAGCGGTACCTCCTGTTCTCCCTGTCCCTGTTCACCGCCGCGTCGGTGTTATGCGGCTCCTCCACGAGCCTGGGGATGCTCGTCTTCTTCCGCATCCTGCAGGGGATAGGCGGCGGGGCGCTCCAGCCGCTCTCCCAGGCGATCCTCTTAGAGTCGTTCCCGCCGCGGGAGCACGGGATCGCCATGGCCATCTTCGGCATCGGGGTGATGTTCGGTCCGATCGCGGGGCCGCTCATGGGCGGGTACATCACGGACACCCTGTCCTGGCGCTGGATCTTCTACGTGAACCTCCCGATCGGCCTGTTCGCCGCCTTCATGGTGACGCTGTTCATCCACGACCCGCCCTACCTGAAGCGCACGGAGAAGGTGAAGGTGGACACCTGGGGGATCGCGCTGCTCACCCTGGGGATCGGCGCCCTCCAGATCGTCCTGGACAAGGGGCAGCGGGAGGACTGGTTCCACTCCGACTTCATCCTCGTCCTCTCGGCGGTCTCGGTCCTCGCCCTCCTGCTCTTCGTCATCGTGGAGCTCTATTACGCGGAGCACCCCATCGTCGACCTCCGGGCGTTCAGGAACATCACCTTCGGCACCGGAAACATCGTGATGTTCATCGCCTTCTTCAACCTGTTCGGCAGCATTGTGCTGCTCCCGCTCTACTCGCAGCTCCTCCTCGGCTACACCGCCTTCCTCGCCGGCCTGGTGCTCTCGCCGGGCGGCATCGCGACGCTCCTCACCATGCCGATCGTCGGCAAGCTCATCGTCAAGAGGAACCCGAAATACCTCCTGGCGTTCGGGATCGTCGTCTGCGCGTTCTCCACTTACGCGATGTCGCGCTTCACCCCGGGGGCCGACTTCTCCTCCCTCATGTGGCCGAGGATCTACCTGGGGATCGGGATGGGGTTCCTGTTCATCCCCCTGACCACCCTGACGCTCTCCTCCATCCCGCGGCCCCAGATGGGGAACGCCACCTCCATCTACAACCTGCTGCGCAACCTCGGGGGGTCCTTCGGCGTCGCCTTCGCGACGACGATGTTCACCCGGAGGGCCCAGATCCACCAGGCCCACCTGACGGAGCACCTCACCTGGTTCGACCAGGCGTTCCGGACGACCGTCGAGGGGGGGAAGGCCATCCTCGCGGGGCGCGGAGTCCCCGGGGGCGCGACCGAGTCCACGGCGCTCAAGGCGATCTACGGCCAGGCGGTCAAGCAGGCGACGGCGATGGGGTTCAACGACTCCTTCTGGCTCCTCTCCGTGATGATGGCGTGCGTCCTGCCGCTCGTCCTCCTCCTTCGCCGGCCGGCGCACCAGGAGGGTCCCCCTCCCCCGGGGCATTGACCGGGGGGACCCCGCGCGCAACCGCACGGGGCCGAACCTCCATACGGTTGGCCGAGGGTGACCGCAGATCCTGTTTGACGTCCGGCGTTTGCGGTATACTTGAACTCTCAGCGCGCCCGGCATCCGTCCACGCATCGACCCAACCCGCCAGGGAAGCCGCCGGAGGCGGCAGGAGGGTCGCCATGAGCATCCCGGAAAAGCTCGCCCGCCTCTTCATCGACCGGAAGATTCCGTACAAGGTCGTCACGCACCCGGAAGCGTTCACCGCGCAGCAGGTCGCGCAGGCCACCCGGGTCCCCGGCCGGTCGTTCGCCAAGTCCGTGATGGTGAGCGTCGACGGGAAGATCTGGATGGCGGTCGTCCCCGCGACGGAGCGGGTCGACCTCGCCCGCATGCAGGGCTGCCTGGGAGCGAAGAAGGCCCGGCTGGCCACGGAGTCCGAGTTCTCGCCCCTGTTCGCGGACTGCGATCTCGGCGCGATGCCGATCTTCGGGTCGCTTTACGGGATCCCGGTGCTGGTGTCCCACGAACTCACGGAGAACGAGGAGATCGCATTCACCGCGGGGACGCACCGGGACGTCGTCCAGCTCCGGGTCGCCGATTTCCTGGCCGCCGAGGCCCCCAAGGTGTGCGAGCGCGAGGCGATCCTTTCGGGAACCCCCTGACGGCGTTTCATCCGTTAGAGGTTCTTCCCCCGCGCCGCGGGGGTGGTTCGCCCCCGGCCCCCACGTGCAACTGCACCTTGACACCCCCGAAAGGGACCCTCTATAATCCGAAAACCGACTGAGTGCTCACTCGGTCAATCGGGGGGGGTCCGGAAGGGGGAGAGTCCTGGGGGAGACGCGAAAGCGCGCCGCCATCCTGACGGTGGCGTCCCGGCTGTTCGCCGAAAAGGGGTTCGGAAACACGCCCACGTCGGAGATCGCCCGCGAGGCCGGGGTCGCCGAGGGGACCCTCTACCACCACTTCGGCAGCAAGGACGGCATTTTCCTCACCATCTTCAACGACACGGTGGACGGCTACCTGGCCGGCGCGGAGAACCTCATCGGCCAGGGCGAGAACGGCGGGGAAACGCTGCGCCGCCTGATCCGGTTCCACTTCGACTATCTCGAGACCCACGCGGAGCAGTTCCTGAGCATCCTGCGTGATCTCCCCGCGCACATCGCCCGCGACAGGTCGGGCCCGGCGGCTGCCGGACGGAGGAAGTTCGGCCGCCTGACGGAGCTCCTGACGGAGGTTCTCGAGCGGGGCGCGAAGGACGGCACGCTTCGTCTCCGGTTCCCCGCGAGGGACACCGCGGAGATGCTGCGCGGGGTCCTCTACGGCACCACCCGCCACAAGATGCTGGGGATCATCGAGGTCCCCCTGCCCCGCCTGGCGGAGATGCTCACGGAGTTCTTCGAGCGCACCCTCTCTCCTGTTTCCGGAACGGACCTCAGCCCAAACGGAGGTGCACGCAGATGAATTCCCGTCAGCCGCCCCGACTCCTGTGGGCGGCCGCTCTCCTGCTCCTGCTGGCCCGATCCACGCCCTGCGCCGCCGGCGATGGGTTCGGTCCGGGCCCCGCGCCCACGGCAGCTCCCCGGGCGGCGAACGAAGCCGGCGCCCCGGGAGGAGCGCCTTCCGGGCCGGTCCTGTGGAACCTCGACAACGTCGTGCGGACCGCCCTTGCCCACCACCCGCTGGTCGGCCAGGCCGACGCGGAGGTCATTGCCGCAGGTGCACGCAAGGGGGGGGCGCAAGCGGCGTACTACCCTTCCATTGATCTCACGATGGGGTATTCCTATTTCAAGGGTTATTCTTCCTCGGTCGGACGCACCTTCGCCGTCACGTCCATACCCGCGCAGGGGAAAATCTCGCAGATCCTCTCCGACTTCGGCCGCACCGGGGCCTCCGTGGACCGGGCCGACGCGATGCTCTCGTCCACGAGGGAGACGGGGAGGTCCGTCCGCGAGGACGTCGCCTTCGCCGCGAAAGTCGCCTACTACAACGTCCTGCGGGCCCGGCGGATCGTGGAGGTCAGCCGGGAGACCGTCAAGCAGCGGGAGTCGCTCCTCCGGCAGGCGAAGGCCTATTACGACGCGGGGATCCGCGCCCGGATCGATGTCGCCCGGGCCGAGGCCAGCCTGTTCCAGGCCCGGGCGGAGCTGACCGACGCCGAAAACGAACTCCAGGTCGCGCGGATCACCCTCCTCAACCGGATGGGGATCGACGGCCCGAGGGACTTCGAGCTCAAGGACGCGCTCGCCGCCGAATCCCTCCCCGGCACGCTGGAGGAATGGGTCAAGGAAGCGGAATCCGGCAGGCCGGAGCTCCGGGCGCTCCTGGAGCGGAAGCGGGCGGCGGAGATGGCCCTGCGCGGCGCCCGGTCCGGGTACTACCCGATCCTCACGGGAAACGGAGCGTACGGGTATTCCTCCGATGATTTTCCCCTGGAACGGACGTACAACGTCTCCGTCCTGCTGTCGGTCCCCGTCTTCTCGGGGTTCCAGACCCGGCAGCAGGTCGCCGAGGCGGAGGCGCAGCTCTCTTCCGCGAGGCACTCGGTAACCGACTTCCGGCGCCTGGTCCGCCTCCAGGTGGAGCAGGCCGCCCTTTCCGTGCGCGCCTCCTCCGAGCGCAGTGTCGCCCGCCGCAAGGAGCGGGAAGCCTCCGAGGAGAACCTCCGGCTGGCCACGGCCCGATACGAAGTGGGGGCCGGGGACATCATCGAGATGATCGACGCGCAGGTCCAGATGACCCGCTCCGACACGGAGGTGATCAAGGCCCTTTACGACTACAGCGTCTTCATCGCGTCGCTCCAGCGCGCCATCGGGAAATGAACCCGGTGCCTGCGGCATCGGAATGAACGAACGGAGTATCGGAAAATTCCTCAGGGAACGGTCGAAAACAGGTCGAAGGGGATGACATTGATGGAGCGAGTTCTTCGGGGGATACCCACGCTGGTCATGGTCTGCGGTAGTCTTACCCTCCTTGCGGGCTGCTCGGGGGGAGCCGGCTCGAAGGCGACACCTCCCGGAGGGCAGCCTCCCTCCGTTCCCGTAACGGCGGGCTCGGCGGTCCGGAAGGACGTTCCCGTGCAGCTGCGGACGATCGGTACGGTGGAGGCGTACTCCTCCGTGTCCGTCAAGACGATGGTGAACGGGCAGATCGTGAAGGTCGGGTTCCGCGAAGGACAGGAGGTGAAACAGGGGGATCTCATCTTCGTCATCGACCCCCGGCCCTACGAGGCGGCGCTGAAGACGGCCGAGGCGAACCTGGCCAGGAATATCGTCCTGAAGGAGAACGCGGAAAAGGATCTGAAGCGCTATGCCTCCCTGATCGAGAAGGACCTGGTCCCCCGGCAGCAGTTCGACCAGGCGACGTCCACCGCAGCCGCCCTTTCGGCAGCGGTCAACGCCGACCAATCCCTGGTGGAGAACGCCCGGGTTCAGCTGGGCTACTGCTTCATTCACTCCCCCATCAGCGGCCGGACGGGGAACCTCTACATCAAGGAAGGGAACGTCGTCAAGGCGAACGACGTTGCGCTGGTCACGATCAACCAGATCGTTCCGATAAATGTGTCTTTCTCCGTCCCCGAGCAGCAGCTGGCGGAAATCCGGAAATACCAGGAGGCAGGGACGCTCCGCGTCGAGGCGATGATCCGGGGACAGGAGGACAGGCCCGCGCACGGTACCCTCACCTTCATCAGCAACGCGGTCGAAACCTCGACCGGGACGATCCAGCTCAAGGGGACGTTCCCCAACGGGGACCGGCGGCTGTGGCCGGGACAGTTCGTATCGGCCTCACTGACGCTGTCCATGAAGAAGGGCGCGGTCGTCGTTCCGACGCCTGCCGTACAGACGGGGCAACGCGGGCAGTTCGTCTTCGTCGTGAAGCCCGATCTTACGGTGGAGTCCCGCCCTGTCGTCACGGGGGAGGCGGCCGGAGGCGAAACCGTCATCGAAAAAGGGATCCGGGTGGACGAGCGCGTGGTGACCGACGGGCAGCTGCGCCTCGTCCCGGGGACCCGGGTGGAGATCAAGGCGGAAGCCGGCAAGTGAGGGGACGACGATGACCGAACTCTTCATACGCCGTCCCGTAATGACGACCCTGGTGATGGCGGCGATCCTCCTGTTCGGCATCCTGGGGTACCGCCATCTCCCGGTGAGCGACCTGCCGAACGTGGACTTCCCGACGATCCTGGTCACGGCGAGCCTTCCGGGGGCAAGCCCGGAGACGATGGCCTCCTCCGTGGCCACCCCGCTGGAGAAACAGTTCTCCACGATCGCCGGGGTGGAATCGATGAACTCCAGCAGCGGGCTGGGGCTGACCCAGATCACCCTCACGTTCGCCCTGGACCGGAACATCGACGCCGCCGCGCAGGACGTCCAGGCGATGATCACCAAGGCCGCTCCGCAGCTCCCCGCCGACATGCCGACGCCCCCCTCCTACCAGAAGGTCAATCCTGCGGACCAGCCGGTCCTCTACCTGGCTCTCCACTCTCCGACGCTTCCCCTCTACAAGGTGGACGAATACGCCCAGACGTTCATCGCTCAGCGGATCTCCATGATCACCGGCGTGGCGCAGGTCCAGGTCTTCGGCACGCAGAAATACGCCGTGCGGGTCCGGGTGGACCCGGACGCCATTGCCGCCCGCGGCATGGGGATCGACGAGGTGAAAAGCGCGATCGAGCAGGGGAACGTGAACCTCCCCACCGGAACCCTCCAGGGCCCCCGCCAGGCGTTCACCCTGGAAACCGCCGGTCAGCTCATGAACGCCGCCGCCTACCGCCCCCTGATCGTGGCGTACCGGAACGGCTCTCCCGTGCGCCTGCAGGACATCGGCTCCGTCGTGGACAGCGTGGAGAACGACAAGGTCGCGAGCTGGTACAACGACACCCGCGCCATCGTCCTGGCGATCCAGCGCCAACCGGGCACCAACACGGTGGAGGTAGTGGACAGCATCCGCGGGATCCTTCCCGTGCTGCGCGCCCAGATCCCCCCGTCGGTGGACATCGCCATTCTTTACGACCGGTCCATCTCGATCCGCGAGTCGGTGCATGACGTCAAGTTCACCCTGCTGCTGGCCATCTGCCTGGTCGTCCTGGTGATTTTCCTGTTCTTGAGGAACCTCTCCGCAACGATCATCCCCAGCCTCGCGCTGCCGTTTTCCATCGTGGGCACCTTCGCCGTCATGTACCTGCTGGGATACAGCCTGGACAACCTCTCGCTGATGGCGCTCACGCTCGCCGTCGGTTTCGTGGTGGACGACGCGATCGTCATGCTGGAGAACATCGTCCGGCACATGGAACAGGGGAAGGGTGTCCTCGAGGCGGCCCTGGACGGGTCGAAGGAGATCGGGTTCACGATCCTCTCGATGACGCTGTCCCTGGTCGTCGTCTTCGTCCCCGTGCTGTTCATGGGCGGAGTCGTCGGAAGGCTGCTCCACGAGTTCGCCGTCACGATCGCCGCGGCGATCCTGGTCTCGGGGGTCGTCTCCCTGACCCTGACGCCGATGCTGTGCAGCCGGTTCCTGAAACCGCATGCGGAAATCCGGCACGGCCGTCTCTACCTGGCGTCGGAAAAGGTGTTCGACGCCATGCTCAAGGCGTACGACAGCACTCTCACACGGGTCCTGCGGCACCGCCCGGCAACGATCCTCGTCTCCTTCGTCCTGCTGGGGGCCACGATCTACCTGTTCCTCACGATTCCGAAGGGGTTCCTTCCGAACGAGGACACCGGGGCGATCTTCGGCTTCACCGAGGCAGCCCAGGGGATCTCCTTCGAGGACATGATGAGACACCAGCAGGAAGTCTCCCGCATCGTCCGCTCCGACAACAGCATCAGGTCCACCATGTCGAGCATCGGTCCGAGCGGGCCGAACATCGCCAGCAACTCCGGCAGGATTTTCCTGATGCTCAAGCCCAGGAAAGAACGGAAGAGCGCCGAGGAGATCCTCCAGGGGATGCGCCCGAAACTGGCCTCGATCCCGGGGGTCCGGGCTTTCCTGCAGATCCTTCCCCCCATCCGGATCGGGGGGCAGCTGACCAAGAGCCAGTACCAGCTGACGCTTCAGAGCCCCGCCACCGATGAGCTCTACCGGCTGGCCCCCGTCCTCGAAGCGAAATTGCGCGAGCTGCCGGGGCTTCAGGACGTGACGAGCGATCTCCAGATCGCGAACCCGCAGATCAACGTCGCCATCGACCGGGACATGACGAAGGCGAAGGGCCTCTCCGCCCGGCAGATCGAGGATGCCCTGTTCAGCGCCTATGGAAGCCGGCAGGTCTCGACGATCTTCACTCCGACGAACGCGTACAAGGTGATCCTGGAGCTGGAGCCCCGGTACCAGGAAGACCCTTCCGCCCTGTCCCGGCTCTACGTGCGATCTTCCGCCGGCGCTCTGGTGCCGCTCGCAGCGGTGACGAAGCGCACCCCGGACCTGGGCCCCCTGCTCGTAAACCACCTGGGCCAGCTCCCCTCCGTGACGATTTCGTTCAACCTGAAGCCCGGGGTCGCCCTTGGCGACGCCGTCTCCGCGGTGGACAAGGCGGCGCGAGCCACGCTTCCCGCCACGATCACCACGAGCTTCCAGGGGACGGCCCAGGCGTTCCAGTCCTCGCTGAAAGGGCTGGGGATCCTGCTTCTCATGGCCATCCTTGTCATCTATATCGTCCTGGGGATCCTCTACGAAAGCTTCATCCACCCCTTGACGATCCTCTCCGGGCTCCCCTCTGCGGGTCTGGGAGCGCTGATCGCGCTGATGCTCTTCCGCATGGACCTGACCCTCTACGGCTTCGTCGGGGTCATCATGCTCGTGGGGATCGTGAAGAAGAACGCCATCATGATGATCGACTTCGCACTGGAGGCCGAGAGGAAGGAAGGAAAGGGCCCGCAGGAGGCGATCCACCAGGGGTGCCTCGTCCGATTCCGTCCGATCATGATGACGACGATGTCCGCCATGATGGCGACGCTTCCGATCGCCGTGGGTTTCGGCGCGGGGGCCGAATCGCGACAGCCCATGGGCATCGCCGTGGTGGGCGGGCTGCTCTTCTCGCAGCTGATTACCCTGTACCTGACGCCGGTCGTCTACGTCTCCCTGGACCAGTTCCAGGGATTCCTGCGCCGGCAGCGGGACCGTTTCCGTCCCCGGAAAGCGGCTGCGTAGATCCCCGTTTCGGAAATGCGTGTTAGGCTTTCCCCGCGGATGCCTTCTCCGCGTAGGCCGCGCGGGACACGGGGAGCGCGGTGGACTGGCCCTGGAGGAGGATCCTGCCGTCCTCCCCCGTGACCCTGAGCTCGCAGACCATCGACTGCCGCCCGCGGTGGAAGACGCGGGATTCCCCGGTGATCACCTCCCCGGGCTTCGCGGCCCGGATGACGTTCAGGCTCCACTGGACCC
>ERZ1292640.1370-Hain-H43-02um-R1-1370-length-20189-cov-9_pt1 | contig 20189 bp, 17 predicted proteins | sample MGYA00564404_ERZ1292640 | MGnify/ENA primary metagenome ERZ1292640 (study PRJEB36523, sample SAMEA6512636) | groundwater metagenome | collected 2019-01-08 | study: AquaDiva: Metagenomics assemblies of 32 groundwater samples
CGAATTTTCCGGCCGAAGCGCTCCAGGAGCCCTGCGCCGTGTGCACGCCGCCGGCCTCGGCCACAGGGCCTTTGAAAACCCACTCGGGCAGCGGCGCCTTGCACAGCGCCTTGCCTGCGGCTATGTCTTCCTGGATCATCGTTGCCACGGCCAGCCAGCCAGCTTCCTGCCACAACTCGAACGGGCCCTGTTTCATGCCGAAGCCCCAGCGCATGGCCTGGTCCACGTCGCGCGCGTTGTCGGCAATGCTGGCGAGATGCACGGCGGCGTAGTGAAAGCTGTTGCGCAGTATGGCCCAGAGGAACTGGCCCTGCGGTCCTTCGGCGTTGCGCAGCAGGCGCAGGCGCTCGGCGGCCGGCCGCTTGAGCATGCGGGTATACACCTCGTCGGCCTTCTGGCCGCCGGGCACGTACTCCTCGCTGTCCAGCTCGAAGCGCAGGATGTCGCGCCCCACCTTCTTGTAGAAGCCGGCCTGGCGCTTCTGGCCCAGGTTGCCCAGCTCCAGCAGCTTTTTCAGCACAGCCGGCGTACCGAAGCTGGCGTAAAACGGGTCGCTCTTTTCGTCCAGGTTGTCCTGCAGGGTCTTGATGACATGGGTCATGGTGTCCAGACCCACCACGTCGGCGGTACGGAAGGTGCCGCTGCTGGCGCGGCCCAGCTTCTTGCCGGTGAGGTCATCGACCACGTCGTAGGTCAGGCCGAAATTCTCGACCTCCTTCATCGTCGCCAGCATGCCGGCGATGCCGACGCGGTTGGCAACAAAATTGGGCGTGTCGTGGGCGCGGATCACGCCCTTGCCCAGGCCGCTGGTCACAAAGGCTTCGAGGTCGTCGAGCACCCTGGCGTCGGTGGTCGGGGTGTTGATCAGCTCGACCAGCGTCATGTAACGCGGCGGGTTGAAAAAGTGGATGCCGCAAAAACGCGGCTTGATGGACTCGGGCAGGGCTTCGCTGAGCTTGGTGATCGACAGGCCCGAGGTGTTGCTTGCGACGATGGCGCCTTCACCGATGAATGGCGCGATCTTGTGGTACAGGTCGGTCTTCCAGTCCATGCGTTCGGCAATCGCCTCGATGATCAGGTCGCACTCCCTGAGAACATCCATGTGTTCCTCGTAGTTGGCCTGCTGGATCAGGGCCGCGTCTTCGGGCACGCCCAGCGGTGCGGGCTTGAGCTTTTTCAGGCCTTCGATCGCGCGGCTGACGATGCCGTTTTTCGGCCCCTCTTTGGCGGGCAGATCAAACAGCACCACCGGCACCTTGAGGTTGACCAGATGGGCGGCGATCTGCGCACCCATCACGCCGGCACCGAGCACGGCGACTTTTTTGACTTGGAAGCGGGACATGATTTCTCTTTCTTTTCTATTCCGTTCGGGCTGAGCTGGTCAAAGTCATGGGCGATTTCGTGACGCCCCTTCGACAGGCTCAGGGAGAACGGATGTTGATGGTTACGGAATACGGACCCAGGTCTGGGTTCGCCCGAAGGGACCGAACGAGCCCCGGACTTCAAGTTTTTTGCCGCCTTCGACGGGCGTCAGGCGCAGCGTGTAGTTGCGGCCGTTTTCGGGGTCCAGGATCTTGCCACCCTCCCACACCTCTTTGCCTTCGGCCTTTCTGGCGCCGCGGATGATCTCCAGGCCCAGAATGGGTTTGTCCTTGCGGTCATCGCTGCACTTGTCGCAGACGTCGTCAGGCTTGACGTCCTTGCCCAGGCGCGTGGCGATCATGCCGCTGAGCACGCCGGCACTCTCGGCAATCCGGATCTCGGCCTTGGCCTCCCCGGTCTTGTCGTCCACATTGCGCCACAGGCCGACAGGCGTCATCTGGGCCAGGGCCGGCAAGGAGGCCGCTACCAAAACAATAGCTGTAAGCGCACGGTACATAAGGACTCCAGGGCTAAAGGGCATGTAAAACAAGCGCCCACCGATCAGGCCAGAGCGGCGTCCGTGTCCATCAGCGCCTTGCTGCCGCTGCGCGCGGTACGCATCAGCGTCGCGGTCTCGGGGAACAGTTTCGCGAAGTAGAAGCGCGCCGTCTGCACCTTGGCCAGATAGAAGGGGTCGGCATTGCCGGCGGCGATTTCGCGCAGCGCTGTTTGCGCCATGCGCGCCCAGAAGTAGCCAAACACCAGGTGGCCGGCCACGCGCAGGTAGTCCACCGCCGCCGCGCCCACTTCATCCGGGTTCTGGAAACCCTTGAAACCCAGCTCGGTCGTGAACTTGGTCATCTGGTCGGCCAGGTAGGCCAGCGGGTTGATGAACTCGGCCATCTTCTCGTTGACGCCTTCCTCGGCAATCAGGGCGCCGATGATCTTGCCGAATTTCTTCAGCGTGGCGCCGTTGTTGCCGAGCACTTTGCGGCCCAGCAGGTCCAGCGACTGGATGGTGTTGGTGCCTTCGTAAATCATGTTGATGCGGTTGTCGCGCACGAACTGCTCCATGCCCCATTCCTTGATGAAGCCGTGGCCGCCGAAAACCTGCATGCAGGCGTTGGTGGAAATATGGCCGTTGTCGGTCAGGAAGGCTTTCACGATGGGCGTGAGCAGCGCGACGATTTCGCCGGAATCCTTGCGCACCTTCTCGTCGGGGTGATGCAGTTCCTTGTCGAGCAGCATGGTGCAGTAGATCGCCAGCGCACGGCCACCCTCGGCATAGGCCTTGGCGGTCAGCAGCATCTTGCGCACATCGGGGTGCACGATGATGGGGTCGGCGGGCTTGTCCTTGGCCTTCACGCCCGACAGCGAACGCATCTGGATGCGGTCCTTGGCGTAGGCCAGCGCGTTCTGGTAGGCCACTTCGGTCAGGCCCAGCGACTGGTTGCCCACGCCCAGGCGGGCGGCGTTCATCATCACGAACATGGCCGCCAGGCCCTTGTTGGGCGCGCCCACCAGGGTGCCGACGGCGCCCTCGAGCACGATCTGCGCGGTGGCGTTGCCGTGGATGCCCATCTTGTGCTCCAGGCTGCCGCAGTAGATGCCGTTGCGCGAGCCGATGGCGCCGTCTTCCCCGACATTGAATTTCGGCACCAGGAACAGGCTGATGCCCTTGCTGCCCTGCGGTGCATCGGGCAGGCGGGCCAGCACCAGATGCAGGATGTTGGACGTCATGTCGTGTTCACCGGCGCTGATGAAAATCTTGTTGCCGGTGAGTTTGTAGGTGCCGTCTGCCTGGGGCTCGGCTTTCGTGCGCAGCAGGCCCAGGTCGGTGCCGCAATGCGGCTCGGTCAGGCACATGGTGCCGGTCCACTCGCCGCTGACCAATTTTGGCAGGTAGAGCTTTTTCTGCGCGTCGGTGCCGTGGGCATGCAGCGCCTCGTAGGCGCCGTGCGACAGGCCGGGGTACATGGTCCAGGCCTGGTTGGCGGAATTCAGCATTTCGTAGACGCACTGGTTCACGACAAAGGGCAGGCCCTGGCCGCCGTATTCGGGGTCGCAGGAGAGCGCTGCCCAGCCGCCTTCGACGTACTTGGCATAGGCTTCCTTGAAGCCCCTGGGCGGGGTCACCTCGTGCGTGGCCTGGTCCAGCTTGCAGCCTTCCGTGTCGCCGCTGATGTTCAGCGGGAAGGTCACTTCGGCGGCAAACTTGCCGGCTTCCTCGAGCACGGCGTTGATGGTGTCCGCGTCCACATCGGCGTGTTTCGGCAGGGCCTTGAACTCGTCGGTGACCTTGAGCACTTCGTGCATGACGAACTGCATGTCGCGCAGTGGCGGGTTGTATTGAGGCATGGAAAGGTCCTTAGATGGGAAGGGATTAAACGGAAGAAGCGGAGGAAGCGGAAGAATCAGGCACCGGCCGGGCGCTGCCGCCCGTCAGTGATGCAGAGGTGATGGGTGGCGCCAGCGCGCCGGCGGCGTCGCTGCCGTAACGCGCCAGGATGCTCTGGAAGGCGCGCAATGTCCGGTCGATGGAACCGGGCGTCTTGAGGAAGCGGGCTTCGTAATGCAGGGCCAGGATCAGGCCGTGGATCTCGAAGGCGATCTGGCGCTCGTCGGCGTCCGCGCGCAGGTGGCCGGCCTCCTTGGCCAACACCACCGCACGGTACATGGCCGCCAGCCAGGTCTGCACCGAGGTAGCCAGCGCGTCACGCACCGGGCCGGGCCGGTCGTCAAATTCGACAGCACCGCTGATGAAGATGCAGCCCGACTGCAGCTCGACCGCGACGCGTTTCATCCAGTTGCCGAACAGGGCCTGCACACGCGGCAGGCCTTTGGGCTCTTTCAGCGCGGGGTAGAAAACCTCTTCTTCAAAACGCGCGAAATACTCGCGGATGACCGAGATCTGCAATTCTTCCCGCGAGCCAAAGTGGGCAAACACGCCCGACTTGCTCATGCGCATGACTTCGGCCAGGGCGCCAATGCTCAGGCCCTCCAGGCCAATCTGCGTGGCCAGTCCGAGGGCGGCATCCACGATGGCCGCCTTGGTCTGCTGGCCTTTTTGCATGCCGGCATGCGCTGCACGACCACTTTCCCGGGGACCCGGGCGGGCTGTCTTCACAGGAAGTTCGGTAACGGACATGGAAAGCCAGACAAAAAAAAGAACGACCGTTCTATTTTGCAGCATTTCCATGCCCCCGTGCCAGAGACCGGGATATCTAGAGAAGTTTTTCTAGGTCATCCAAGGGTAAACCCTTGTTTTTACCTGTTACAGCAGCGTCTCGGCTGGTTCAAAACTTGAAGGGAACCACCACCTGGCGCTGCTCACCCAAGCCTTCAATGCCCAGGGTCATGACGTCGCCCTTTTTCAGGAACAAGGGCGGTTTCATGCCCATGCCCACGCCGGGCGGTGTGCCGGTGGTGATCACGTCGCCCGGCATCAGCGTCATGAACTGGCTGACATAACTGATGATTTTGGTCACGCCGAAAATCATGGTTTTCGTGCTGCCGGTCTGCGCCCGCTGGCCATTGAGGTCCAGCCACATCGCCAGCTTTTGCGGATTGGGCACATCGTCGCGCGTGACCAGCCAGGGGCCGATCGGGCCGAAGGTGTCGCAGCCCTTGCCCTTGTCCCAGGTGCCGCCGCGCTCGATCTGGTACTCGCGCTCGCTGACGTCGTTGATGGTGCAATAACCGGCCACAAAATTGAGCGCGTCCTTCTGCGAGACATAACGCGCGCGGGTGCCGATCACCACGCCGAGTTCGACCTCCCAGTCGGACTTGACCGAACCCTTGGGCAGCATGACCGGGTCGTTGGCCCCCTGGATGCAGGTGGTGGCCTTCATGAACACGATGGGCTCTTTCGGAATCGGCAGGCCCGACTCGGCCGCGTGGTCGGCATAGTTCAGGCCGATGGCGATGAATTTGCCGACACCGGCGACCGGGCTGCCCAGACGCGGCTTGCCCTTGACCAGCGGCAGGTTCGCCGTCTTGAGCTTGCGCAATTTGGCCAGCGCGGCATCACCGAGCTGGTCCGGGCCGATGTCGGTGACCACGCCGCTGAGGTCACGCAGTTTGCCCTCGGCATCGATGAGACCTGGTTTTTCCTTGCCAGGGTTGCCGTAACGAACGAGTTTCATGGTTTTTCCTTCTGTTTAAATTTCTTTGAAAAGCAATCAATAGCTGGAGCGTCCGCCCGACAGGTCAAACACCGCGCCGGTCGAGAAAGAACACTCTTCGGTGCACAGCCAGACCACCAGGGCCGCCACCTCGTCGGGCGTGCCGAAGCGGCCCATCGGTATTTTCGACAGCATGAAGGCAATGTGCTCCGGCGTCATCTGGTCAAAAATGGCGGTCTTCACGGCAGCCGGCGTGACGCAATTGACGCGCACGCCGGTATCGGCGAGCTCCTTGCCCAGCGACTTGGTCAGCGCAATCACCCCCGCCTTGCTGGCACTGTAGGCGCTGGCATTCGGGTTGCCGTCCTTGCCCGCCACCGAGGCGATGTTGACGATGCGGCCATAGTTGTTGGCGCGCAGGTGCGGCGCCCACTCACGGCAGCACAGGAACAGGCCGTTGAGGTTGACGGCCATCACCTGCTCCCACGCGTCGACCGGGTAGTCCCAGAGCTTGACGTTGGGGCCGGTCACGCCGGCGCTGTTGACCAGCGCATCGACCTTGGTCGCCAACAACAACGTCGCCTGGACCGCGGCGCGCACCGAGGCATGCTGCGACACGTCCACCGCCACCGCCGAGGCCCGTGGACCCAGCGCGGCGGCCGCCTGCCTTGCCGCCGCTTCGTCGCGGTCCCACAGCGTGACGCTGCCGCCGGACTCGATCAGCCGCTGCGCAATGGCGTAGCCCAGGCCGGTGGCGCCACCGGTGACCACCGCGTGCCGGCCCTGGAAGTCGAGCTCATTCATATGGTCATGCCGCCATCGATGTTGTAGTGCTGGCCGGTGACAAACGCCGCTTCGTCGCTGGCCAGGAAGGTCACGACCGGTGCAATCTCGTGGGCTTGCGCGAGCCGGCCCATGGGCTGGCGGGCAATGAAATTCCTGCGCGCTTCCGCCGGGTCCTCAAACACATTGATGCGGTCCTGCAGCGAAGGCGTATCGACGGTACCGGGGCAGATGCAGTTGCAGCGTATGCCCTGCATCACATAGTCGGCCGCCACGCTTTTGGTCAGGCCGATCACCGCCGCCTTGGATGCGCCATACACAAAGCGGTTGGGCAAGCCCTTGATGCTGACAACACTGGCCATGTTGATGATGCTGCCGCTGCCCTTGCCGCCGTTGTTCGCGAGCATGCGCGGCAAGGCCGCCTGGATGGTCCAGAACTGCGAACGCACATTGAGGTTGAAAGCGAACTCCCACTCCTCGTCGGTGGCCTGCAGGGCCGTGCCCGCGTGCACAAAACCCGCGCAGTTGAACAGCACATCGAGCGCGGGCATGTCAGCGATGACTTTGCGGATCGCCGCCTTGTCGAGCACGTCGAGCGCCACGGTGTGGATATTGGGCATGCCCGCATAACTGTCCAGCAGCTTCGCATTGACGTCGGTCGCCCAGACCTGCGCGCCTTCTGCGGCCATGGCCAGCGCGCTGGCCTTGCCTATGCCCTGGCCGGCGGCGGTGATCAGTGCGGTTTTCCCTTGAAGTCTCATGTGTTTTCCTTGGTTGGTTTATTGATTCAGGGTGGTGTCGGCAAGCTGCCGTTTTTCGATGACAGGCCAGTCCCACGCGATGCCCAGGCCCGGCGTGTCGGGCGGCCAGGCATAACCGCCCTCGACCCGGATGCGGCTGGTCGTGATGTCGTCCAGCTGCGGAATGTATTCAACCCAGGCCGCATTGGGCACCGCAGCGCACAGACTCACATGCAGTTCCATCAGGAAATGCGGACACACGGGCACGCCAAAACCTTCGGCCAGATGGGCCACCTTGATCCACGGCGTGATGCCGCCTATGCGCGCCACGTCGGGCTGGACAATGCTGCAGGCGCCCTGCTCCAGGTATTCGCGGAACTGGCTCAGGTGGTACATCGACTCACCCACGGCCACCGGGATGGCCGTCTGGGCGCGCAGCTGACGGTGCCCCGACACGTCTTCGGCCGCCATGGGCTCCTCCAGCCAGGCCAGGTCCAGCCCCGCAAAGGCAGCCGCCCGGCGCAAGGCTTCCGGGCGGTTGAAGCCCTGGTTCGCGTCGACCATGATGTCGAAGCCCGGCCCTACCGCATCCCGCACGGCGGACAGCCGCGCCACGTCCTCGCTGACATGCGGCCGTCCCACCTTGATCTTCGCGCCCCGGAATCCCTGGGCCTGGGCCGCCAGCGTCTGCGCCACCAGTTCACCGGCACCCAGGTGCAGCCAGCCGCCCTCGGTGGTGTACACCGGGACACGTGGTTGCGCGCCACCGAGCAGTTGCCACAGGGGCAAGTCCTGGCGGCGTGCGCGCCAGTCCCACAAGGCGGTGTCCACGCAGGCCAGCGCCAGGCTGGTGATGGCCCCCACGGCCGTGGCGTGGGTGTGAAAAAACAGGTCTTTCCAGATCGCTTCCACATGCAGCGGGTTGCGGCCCAGCAGACGCGGCGCCAGGTGGTCGTGCAGCAAGGCCATGACCGAAGAGCCGCCGGTACCAATGGTGTAGGCATACCCGGTGCCTTCCACGCCGTCGCTGCAGCGCAGAGTGAGCAGCAGGGTCTCCTGCGTCACAAAGGACTGGATGGCGTCGGTGCGCACGACCTTGGGCGGCAGGTTGACCTGCCGCAGGCGGACGGACTCAATCGTGACGGGCGTGGTCATGGACGGACGCGGACGAAAAACATGACAGGAAACATTACAGGGTTTAGCCGGATGGCCGGAAGGACTGGAATCATGGGATTATCAATTGGTCTGACCACTTGTCCACTTCTGGCTAACCCTTAATCCCTCCCAGTACCGAAAAATGCCGCTGCAAACCGTCGAACCGCAACGCCTTTACCGCCAGATCGCCGAGCAGCTGCGCTCGCTGATCAGCAAGGGGGAGTTTGCAGCGGGTACGCGCCTGCCGGCGGAACGCGACCTGGCCAAACAGCTCGGTGTGAGCCGGCCGTCGGTGCGGGAAGCACTGATCGCGATGGAAGTGGAAGGCTGGGTCGAGGTGCGCACCGGCTCCGGCGTGTATGTGCTGGACCGGTCGGTGCGGGCCAGCCGTTCCAAGGGGCCGCAGGTCACCCTGACCGAATGGGGACCCCTGGAATTGATACGCGCGCGCCGCGTGGTGGAAGGCGAGATCGCCTCGATGGCTGCTCTCCAAGCCAGGCGCAAGGACATTGACGCCATGCGCGCCGCCATTGACATGATGGTCACCGATGCCAACCGCGGCGTGTTGCCGCTGGACGGCGACCGGGCCTTCCACAGTGCGATTGTCGAAGCTTGCGGCAACGTGGTGCTGATCGAAACCGTGCAGAGTTTCTGGGACTCCCGCCGCGGCCCCCTGTTCACGCGCCTGACCGGCTACTTCGAGACGATGAAATCATGGCAATCGGCGATTGCCGAACACGAAGCGATCCTGGCCGCCATCTGCGCACACGACGGCCCCGCCGCCCGCACGGCGATGCATGCCCACATGGACAAGTCCCATTCCCGATTCAGCGCGAGCTGGCGCCGCGCGAAGACAAGCTGAAGGAAGCGCCCGGCAACTCACCTTTTCCACCCTTTCTTTTAACCGAGGAGACAACATGACAAAACGATTCACTCTAAAAACAATAGCATGCTGCGCAATCATGGCAGGCACCCTGGGCACATTTGGCATGGCCAATGCGCAGACCAAGCTGAAATGGGCGCACGTCTATGAAACGTCCGAGCCCTACCACAAGTGGTCGGTCTGGGCGGCCGACGAGTTCAAGAAACGCACCAACGGCAAGTACGAGATCCAGGTCTTCCCGGCCTCCAGCCTGGGCAAGGAAAGCGACATCAACCAGGGCCTGCAGCTCGGCACGGTGGACATCATCCTGACCGGCGCCTCCTTTGCCTCCAACTCCTACCCACGCCTGGCCGTGAGTTACTACCCCTTCACCTTCCGCGACGCCGACCATGTGGTCAAGTACGGCAAGAGCGATGTCTTCAGGGAACTGGCCGAGGGCTACAAGAAGGCCACCGGCAACACCGTGACCGCGCTGACCTACTATGGCGCGCGCCACGCCACCAGCAACAAGCTGTTCACCAACTGCGACCAGATGAAGGGCCTGAAGATGCGGGTGCCTGATTCTCCGGCCTACACCGCGCTGCCGCGCGCCTGCGGCGCCAACCCGACACCCATCGCGTTTGCCGAGGTCTACCTGGCGCTGCAGAACGGCACCGTGGATGCGCAGGAAAATCCGCTGCCCACCATCGAAGCCAAGAAGTTCTATGAAGTGCAGAAGAACATCATCCTGACCGGCCACATCTCTGACGCGCTGCTCACGGTGATTTCACCCAGCACCATGGCCAAGCTGTCCCCGGCCGAGCAGAAGCTGCTCGCCGAGATCACGCAGGAAGCCGCCGAAAAGGCTACCAACGACATCCGCAAGCGTGAAGGCGAGCTGGTGGAAGAGTTCAAGAAAAAGGGCAACAACGTGGTGACGGTTGACCGCGCCGACTTCCAGCAACGTGTGCTCAAGGCCATCACCTTTGAATCGATGAAGCTCGACAAGAAAGACTGGGACCGCATCATCGCCATCAAGTAAGTCACCGAAGTCACCCCTCGGGCCGGGCTTGCCGACACATCGGCAGCCCGGCCCTTCGACAAGCTCAGGACGATCGGAACCCAAAAGATGGAAACCATTGACGACATGGCCCCCGTGATGGGGGCTGACGGACAGTTCCACGCGCAGGACGAAGCCGTGGACCTTTCCGACACCAAACTGGAAGCCTGGGTAGCGCTGGGCTTCTTCTGGATTCTGGGCGCCACGGTGTTCTACCAGTTCTTTACCCGCTATGTGCTCAACAACTCGGCGGCCTGGACCGAGGAAATCGCGCGTTACCTGCTGATCGCGGTGGTCTTCACCGGCGCGACCATCGGTGTGGTCAAGAACAACCACATCCAGGTGGACTTCTTCTACAAGTTCATGCCCACGCCCATGGCACGCGTCATGGCCACTGTCGTGGACGTGCTGCGCGTGGGCTTCTTTGCCGCCGCCGCCGTGCTGACGGTGATGATGATGCTCAAGCTGGGCAGCAACTCCCGCATGACCATGGTCGACCTGCCCATGAACTGGGTCTACGGTATTTGCCTGCTGGGTTTTTCCGCCATGGCCTTCCGCTCCGTCCAGATTGCGCTGTTTCACCACCGGCGCGGCTACTCCGTCCTGGAACGTCCCGAGTCCTCGATGGACGACAAATAACACTCACACACCATGCTCAAAATCATTTTCCTGCTGCTCATGAGTGGCGGCATTCCGGTGGCCATCGCCATGGCGGGTTCGGCCCTGATCTATATCTGGTGGACGGGCACCCTGCCGGCTTTCGTGGTGATCCACCGCATGGTCAGCGGCATCGACAGCTTCCCGCTGCTGGCCGTGCCCTTCTTCATCCTGGCCGGCAACCTGATGAACAACGCCGGCATCACCAACCGCATCTACAACTACGCACTGGCGCTGGTCGGCTGGCTCAAGGGCGGCCTGGGCCATGTGAATGTGGTGGGTTCGGTGGTGTTCGCCGGCATGAGCGGCACCGCGATTGCCGACGCCGCCGGCCTGGGCACCATCGAGATCAAGGCCATGACCGACCACGGCTACAGCAAGGAGTTTGCCGTCGGCGTCACCGCAGCATCGGCCACGCTCGGGCCCATCATTCCGCCCAGCCTGCCCTTCGTGATTTACGGGATGATGGCCAACGTCAGCGTCGGGGCGCTGTTTCTGGCCGGCATCCTGCCGGGCATCCTGATGGCCGTGCTGATGATGCTGACCGTGGCTTACTTTGCCCACAAGAACGGCTGGGGCGCCGACATCAAGTTCGAGTGGCCCCGCGTGATCAAGGCGCTGGTCGAAACCCTGGTGGTGGCCGGATGGCCGCTGGCGCTCTGGCTGCTGATCACCAAGGCGGGCTTTCCGCCGCAGATCACCGTGTTTGCCGGCCTGATCGTGCTGTTTGCAGCCGACAAGTTTTTCAACTTCCAGGCCGTGCTGCCCATCATGACGCCGGTGCTGCTGATAGGCGGCATGACGACCGGCATCTTCACGCCCACCGAAGGCGCGATTGCCGCCTGCCTCTGGGCCATGGTGCTGGGCCTGGCCTGGTACCGCACGCTGAACTGGAAAATGTTCGTCAAGGTCTGCCTGGACACGGTGGAAACCACCGCCACCGTGCTGTTCATCGTGGCGGCGGCCAGCATCTTCGGCTGGATGCTCACCGCCACCGGCGTCACCGCGGCGATTTCCGAGTGGGTGCTCGGCTTCACCAAGGAGCCCTGGGTGTTCCTGCTGCTGGCCAACCTGCTGATGCTGTTTGTCGGCTGCTTTCTCGAACCCACCGCCGCCATCACCATCCTGGTGCCGATTCTTGTGCCGATCTGCCAGCAACTGGGCATCGACCTGGTTCACTTCGGCCTGGTGATGGTGCTCAACCTGATGATAGGCCTGCTGCATCCACCCATGGGCATGGTGCTGTTTGTGCTGGCACGGGTGGCCAAACTCTCGGTCGAGCGCACCACCATCGCCATCCTGCCCTGGCTGGTGCCCCTGCTCGGCTCGCTGATCGTCATCACCTATTTCCCGAAACTGGTGCTCTGGCTGCCAAAAATGGTTTACTGAAATCCCCTTCGACCCGAACCCACCATGACCCCTTTTATCCGCCTTCATCCCGCCGACGACGTCCTGATTGCCCGCGCCCAGCTGGTGGGCGGCACCCAGGTCGAAAACATCACCGTCAAGGGCCTGATCCCGCCCGGCCACAAGGTCGCGACACGCGCACTGGCCGCCGGCGAGCCTGTGCGGCGCTACAACCAGATCATCGGTTTTGCCAGCAAGGCGATTGCCCCCGGTGAGCATGTGCACACGCACAACCTCGACATGGGGCCCGACAAGGGCGACTTTGCGCGCGACTATGCCTTTGGTGCCGACGTGAAGCCCGCCGCGGCGCGCCGCGAGGCCAGCTTCATGGGCATCAAGCGGGCCGACGGCCGCGTGGCGACGCGCAACTACATCGGCATCCTGTCCAGCGTCAACTGCTCGGCGACCGCCGCGCGTGCCATCGCCGACCATTTTTCGCGGCAAACCAACCCGGCCGCGCTGAAGGACTTTCCCAATGTAGACGGCGTGGTCGCGCTGACCCACGGCACCGGCTGCGGCATGGCCACCGAGGGCATGGGCATGCAGATCCTCGAGCGCACGCTGGCCGGCTACGCCACCCATGCCAACTTCGCCGGCGTGCTGGTGGTCGGCCTGGGCTGCGAGGCCAACCAGATCAACGCCTGGCTGGCGCACAGCGCGCTGCGCGAGGGCGACAACTTCCGCGTCTTCAACATCCAGGACACCGGCGGCACGCGCAAGACGGTCGACAAAGGCATCGCCCTGATCAAGGAGATGCTGCCGCGCGCCAATGCCGTGAAACGCGAACCCTGCAGCGCGGCCCACATCACCATCGGCCTGCAGTGCGGCGGCTCGGACGGTTATTCGGGCATCAGCGCGAATCCGGCGCTGGGCGCGGCGGTGGACCTTCTGGTGGCGCACGGCGGCACCGCCATCCTCAGTGAAACGCCCGAAATCTACGGCGCCGAGCACCTGCTGACACGCCGCGCGGTGCGCCCCGACATTGCCGAGAAACTGATCGCCCGCATCAAGTGGTGGGAGCACTACACCGAGATCAACGAAGGCGAAATGAACAACAACCCCTCGCCCGGCAACAAGGCCGGCGGGCTGACGACGATTCTCGAAAAGTCGCTGGGCGCGGTGGCCAAGGGCGGCACCAGCAACCTCGAAGCGGTGTACGAATACGCCGAACCGGTGAGCGCGCACGGCTTTGTCTACATGGACACGCCGGGCTACGACCCGGTCAGCGCCACCGGCCAGGTGGCCGGCGGCGCCAACCTGATCTGCTTCACCACCGGGCGCGGCTCTGCCTACGGTTGCGCGCCCTCGCCCTCGCTCAAGCTCGCCACCAACTCGGCCCTGTGGCAGCGCCAGGAAGAGGACATGGACATCAACTGCGGCGAGATCATCGACGGCGGTGTGTCTGTGCAGGAGATGGGCCAGCGGATTTTCGACATGGTGCTGGCCACCGCCTCGGGCGCGCAGAGCAAAAGCGAGCAACACGGCTATGGGCAAAACGAATTTGTGCCCTGGCAAGTCGGCGCCGTGATGTGATTCTGATACTTCTTATATGCAAAAAACACTCCCAGCCCAATCACTGCAAGCGCAAGTAGCTACCGTTTTAATAGCAGCCGGCAGCACTGCCGATGAAGCCGCTGCCGTGGCGGCCAACCTGGTGCTGGCCAACCTGAGCGGCCACGACTCGCATGGCGTGGGCATGCTGCCGCGTTATGTGGACGCGGTGCTCGAGGGCGGCCTGAAGCCCAACACCGGCGTGAAAGTGGTGCTCGACACCGGTTCGCTGCTCACGCTGGACGGCCAGTGCGGCTACGGCCAGGTCGTCGGCGAGCAGGCCATGGCGCTGGGCATGGAACGCGCCAAAACCCATGGCAGCTGCATCATGACATTGGCCAACGCGCACCACCTGGGGCGCATCGGGCACTTCGCCGAAATGGCCGTGGCCCAGGGGCTGGTGTCACTGCATTTTGTCAACGTGCTGTCGCGCCCGGTGGTCGCGCCTTTCGGTGGTGCTGACGGCCGCTACGGCACCAACCCCTGCTGCATCGGCATTCCGTTGGCGGGACGTGCACCTTTCGTCCTGGACTTCGCCACCAGCCGGGTCGCACAGGGCAAGATGCGCGTCGCCCACAACGAAGGCCGGCGCGTGGAGCCCGGCACGCTGATCGACGAACACGGCCAGCCCACCACCGACCCCGGCGTGGTCGTGGTGCCGCAGAGCAATGGCCTGTTCGGCGCGCTGCTGGCCTTTGGCGAACACAAGGGTTACGGCATGGCCGTGGCCTGCGAACTGCTGGGCGGCGCTCTGACCGGAAGCGGCACCTGGCACAAGCCGACCGACCCAACCGTGCGCGCGGTGATCAACGGCATGTTGACCATCCTGATCGACCCGGCCAGGCTAGCGATCCAGGCCACGTTTGAGCAGGAAGCGCTGGCTTTTGTCGACTGGCTCCAGGCCGGGCCGGTGGCGCCGGGGTTTGACGCGGTGCAGATCGCCGGTGACCCGGAGCGGGCTTACCGCGCGCAGCGGCAGGACCAGGGCATCGCGGTCGATGCCCAGACCTGGCAGGAGATCGTGGCCGCGGGCCGCAAGGTCGGGGTGTCGCTGCCCGACTGACGCCTTCCGGCCGCCGTCCACCTGAAACTATGAAATTGATAGCTTCCTGCGCTTATCCGGTGTGGGCTGAAGGCCAAAATGACCATGAAGTCCGCTGAAGCGGCTCCCCGGTTGGGCAGCGCCTGCCTGCCCGCCCTCGCCGCGCGCGGCATCCCGGTCCCGACCTACCCGCGCCAGGGCGCGCCGGGCGTTGTGCACCTCGGGCTGGGCGCTTTCCACCGTGCGCACCAGGCGCTGGTGTTTGATGCGCTGCTGCAGCGCGGCGACACGCGCTGGGGCGTGCTCGGCGTGGCGATGCGCAGCCCGCAGCTGGTTGACGCCTTGAGCGCGCAGGACGGCCTGTACGCGGTGCAGGTGGCCAGCAGCGCCGGCAGCCAATGGCAGGTCGGCGGCGCGATCTGGCAGACCGCCGTGGCCGCGCGCGAGCCGGCCCGGGTGGTGCAGGCGCTGGCGGCACCCGCCACGCGCTGGGTCACGCTGACCGTCACGGAGAAAGGCTACGGGCCGGTACTGGCCGAACTGTTGGTGCAGGGGCTGGCGGCGCGCCACGCCGCAGGCCTGCCGGGCCTGACGCTGGCGTCCTGCGACAACCTGGCGCACAACGGGCGCCAGCTGCAGGCACTGTGTGTCAACAAGGCGCAGGCGGACAACCCGGCGCTCGCGCAATGGATCAACAGCCGCTGCGCTTTTCCCAACAGCATGGTGGACCGCATCGTCCCCGCGGCCACGCCGCAGCGGCTGGCTGCCGCCGCGCAGGCGCTGGGCGTGGCAGACCAGGCGGCGCTGGGCACCGAGGCCTTCTGGGAGTGGGTGATCGAACGACGCTTTGCCGACCCGGGCGATGCCGAGGTGCTGGCCGCCGCCGGCGTGACGGTGGTGGACGAGGTGGCCCCGTTCGAGGATGCCAAGCTGCGCCTGCTCAACGGCAGCCACACCGCCATGGCCTGTCTGGGCGCGGTGGCCGGCTGGCCGGTGATCGGCGAATGCATCACCCAGCCGGTGGTGCGCAGCTTCATCACCGGCCTGATGACTCACGAGGTGGGCCCACAGCTCAGCCGCCCGGACTGGCCGGCTTATCGGGACGCGCTGCTCGCACGGTTTGCCAACCCCGCGCTGCAACACAGCGTGCACCAGATCGCCACCGATTCCTCGCAAAAAATTCCGCAACGCTGGCCGCCCTCGGTGCTGGGCGCGCTGCGCGCCGGCCTGCCGGTGGACCGCCTGGCGTTTGCCGCAGCGGGCTGGATGCGTTATGTGCGCGGCAGCGACGAGCAGGGAACACCTTATGCGATGAACGACCCGATGGCCGGCGAACTGCAGGCGCTGGCGCTGGCCCATGCCGGCGATGCCGCGGCCACCGTGCAGGCGCTGGGCACATTGCGGGTCATCTGGGGCGAGGCCCTGCCGGACAACACGCAATGGCTGGCACTGGTGGCCCGGCAGCTGGACCGCATCCACCGCCTCGGCGTCCTGGCGGCGCTGGCGCAGCTGCAGGCCGAGCTGGACCACGCCCGAGGCGCTGGTTAGTACCCGTATTTTTGAACTAAATTGGCCACCAGCCCTTGTGGGTCGGGCGCAAGCTGCTCTCTTTTTGGGAGTGAGTTAACCCAGCACCACGGCCAGGCTGGCGTCGAGGTGTTCGGTCGGCAGGCGCTTGAAGCCCGAACGTGAGAAACGCTGCAGGCGGCCCATCATGAAGGCCACAATGACCGACGCCTGCACCTGCGCCTGAACGGTCGGTGTGGCGGCGCCGTCGGCCCCGGCCGCATCGCGCAGGTTTTGCTTGAGGCTGGACTCGAGCTTGTCGAAGAACTGGTTCATGCGCTCCTGCAGGCGTTCGTTTTCGAACACCAGGGCGTCGCCGGCCATCACGCGGGTCATGCCCGGGTTTTTTTCGGCAAACTGCAGCAGCATGATGACCAGCCTGCGGGTACGCTGCGCCGGGTCGGTCTCGCGTTCGGCGATCTGGTTGACCAGGGTGAACACGGTCTGCTCGATGAACTCGATCAGGCCCTCAAACATCTGGGCCTTGCTGGCAAAGTGGCGGTACAGCGCCGCCTCGCTGACCTCGAGCCGGGCCGCCAGGGCCGAGGTGGTGATGCGCTCCGAACCGGGCTGCTCCAGCATGGTCGCCAGTGCCTGCAGGATCTGCACGCGGCGCTCGCCCGGCTTGGGGCGCTTGCGCGGCGCAGCCGGCGTGGAGAGCTCGGGACTCACATCAGACTCAAACTCGGACATAGGGCATGCAGTGCGTTGTTGTAAGAGATGTTTCAAAAACTGGGCCGACGCTTTGGATTCTCGCACAGCCAGAGGGGGCTTTCGGAGGACGCCGGTCAGGGGCAAACCCGTGTGCCCGGCCCTGCAACAGCGTGTTTTTTCGGGCGCTCAGGCGGGGGAACGCATCACCAGCCGCACCCGCAGGCCCGAGGCGACGCCATCCCGGCTGCCGGCAGCCTCCAGCGTCAGCTGCGCCCGGTGGGCCCGCGCGATCTCGTCGGCAATCGCCAGCCCCAGCCCGTTGCCCTCCCCAACCGTGCCGGGTACCCGGTAAAAACGCTCCAGCACCCGGGTGCGCTCGGCGGCGGGGATGCCCGGCCCATCGTCTTCCACCTCGAGAAAAACCTGCGCTTCGCCCGCAGCGCCCTGCGCCACCAGCGGGCCGCAGCGTATCGTGACCGTGCCGCCTGGCGCGGTGTAACGGACGGCGTTGTCCACCAGGTTGCCGAGCAGCTCGCGCAGCAGCCACTCGTGGCCGGAGACCTGGGCAAAACTCGCTTCGAGCCCGAGGTCGATGCCTTTGGCCGAGGCTGCGTCCAGGTGCAGGGCCAGCACCGACTCGCACAGGTCCTTGAGGTCCACCCGATGTACCGGCTGGCCCGCCATGTGAGAGGCGTCGGCCCGCGACAGGGCCAGCAGCTGGTTGGCCAGTTGCGAGGTGCGCCGGGTGGCGCTGCGCAGCGCCATGATCTTGTCGGCCGAGAGGGTCAGTTGCCGGCCTGCCGCGGGCGCCATGGCCGCCTGCGCCCAGGCCTCCACCTGGGCCTGCAGCCCCGCCAGCGGGGTGCGCAGCTGGTGCGCGGCATCGGCCACAAAGCGGCGCTGACCCTCGGCCTGGTCGTTGACCAGCGCAAACAGGCGGTTCAGCGAGGCCACCAGCGGCCGCACTTCGCTCGGCGTGCTCTGCGGGTCGATGGCACTGAGGTCGCGCGGGGACCGGCGCTCGACCGCTTCCTTGAGCGCCAGCAGCGGCCGCAGGGCCCGGGTGACGGCCCAGTTGACGGCCAGGGCGGCGGCCAGCACCAGAATCAGGTTGGGCAGCAACACCTTGAAAACCACAGAACGCACCCACTGCTGGCGTGCGTCCGAGCCATCGGCCAGCTGCAGGATCAGCTCACCCGCCGCGGTTCTGACACGTTGCGCCACCACCCGGTAGGTGACGCCGTTTTCCTCCATGCTGTGAAACTCGGGCTCGCGGGTGGTGGGCGCCACCATGCTGATCCAGGCATCCCCGGCCAGAAAACGGCCTTCGGCATCCGACACCCGGTAACCGGCAAACCCGGCGCGCGCCTTGATGAACTCCTCGACCGGCGGCGCCAGCAGCATCACCGGGCTGTCGTCGGCCGTGCGGCCGGGGGCGAGCACCGAATCGGCCAGCAAGGGCGCCAGGCGCCGCAGTTGCTGGTCCTGCTGCAGGGCAGCATTGCCCGCCGCCTCGTAGTCGAAGTAAATGCTCACCAAGGCGAACAGGCTCAGGGGGGCCAGCAACAGCAGCAGCAGGCGGCGCTGCAGCCCGGACTTCATGGCCGCAGGCACCCTCAAGGCAACGGCTTTTTCCGCGACAGCCGCCGTGGCCGGGTCAGCGCCGGTGTTCTCTCGCATCAAGGCAGTCTAGGCCGGCGCGTCCAGCGACTCGCCGCCCACCAGCTCCAGCCGGTAACCAAAGCCGCGAATGGACCGCAGTGCGATGCCGTGCGGCTCCAGCTTGCCACGCAGGCGCGAGACGTAGACCTCGATCGCATTGGGGGTGATTTCCTTGTCCCAGCCGGTCAGCGCGGCCAGCAGTTTTTCCTTGCTGGCAGGTTTGGGCGCGTGAATCAGCAAATACTCCATCACCGTCCATTCGCGCGGTCCCAGATCGATCAGCTGGCCGTTGGCGCGCGCCTGGCGGTTCGCCGAGTCGAGCTCCAATGCACCAAAACTCAAAATGGCGCTGGTGGCCGCCTGCGAGCGCCGCAGCAGCGCACGCAGCCGGGCGAGCAACTCGGGCAGCTCAAAGGGCTTGACCATGTAGTCGTCCGCCCCCAGGTCCAGGCCCTGCACCCGGTCCTCCAGAGCGTCGCGCGCCGTGAGGATCAGCACCGGCATGGCCAGCCCCCGACTGCGCAACCGGCGCGTGAGCTCCAGACCGTCAATTTTGGGCAGACCGATATCGATGATGGCGGCGTCAAAACTCTCGCCCTGCAGCACCTCTTCGGCACGCTCGGCGCTACCGACCCAGTCCACCGCGTAACCGGCATCCGAAAGCCCCAGCTTGATGCCGCTGGCCAGCATCACGTCGTCTTCAACCAGGAGAAGTCTCATAGATCACGAGCATAGGGGCCGCGGCAGGCAACATTCATGGGGGATTACACCAGCAGCGGCACATCCGACAGCCCGGCGTCAGCAAGGGCAGCCCCCAGGCGGGCCGTCAATGCGAACGGATCATGGTCCCGTAGGCCTGGTCGGTCAGGATCTCCAGCAGCATGGCGTGCGGCACGCGGCCGTCGATGATGTGCACCGAGTTCACGCCGCTTTTGGCCGCGTCCAGCGCACCCTCGATCTTGGGCAGCATGCCGCCGGAGATGGTGCCGTCGGCAAACAGGTCGTCGATTTCGCGGGCGCTGAGGTCGGTCAGCAGTTCGCCGGCCTTGTTCAGCACACCGGGGGTGTTTGTCAGCAGCACCAGCTTTTCGGCCTTCAGCACAATGGCCAGCTTGCCCGCCACCACGTCGGCGTTGATGTTGTAGCTTTCATTGTGCTCGCCAAAGCCGATCGGGCTGATCACGGGAATGAAGGCGTCGTCCTGCAGCGCCTTGACGACGCTGGGGTCGATGCTGAGGATATCGCCGACAAAGCCGATGTCGTGCTCCCTGGTCGGGTCGTCCTTGTCGACCATCTTGAGTTTCTGCGCCCGGATCAGGCCGCCGTCGCGCCCGGTCAGGCCCACCGCCTTGCCGCCGGCCTGGTTGATCAGGCCCACGATGTCCTGCTGCACCTGGCCCGCCAGCACCCACTCCACCACTTCCATGGTTTCCTCGTCGGTCACGCGCATGCCCTGCACAAATTCGCCTTTTTTACCCAGGCGATTGAGCGCGGTCTCGATCTGCGGCCCGCCGCCATGCACCACCACCGGGTTCATGCCGACCAGCTTGAGCAGCACCACGTC